>WNFZ01012465.1_pt1 | contig 10155 bp, 6 predicted proteins | sample 5400081 | NCBI WGS metagenome assembly WNFZ01 (sample SAMN13153365, study PRJNA577476) | soil metagenome | isolation source: 80 cm soil or saprolite under grassland replicate 1 | place: USA:California | collected 2016-06-15
ATAGGTTGCTCCCCAACGATGTCGGAATACTGCGCCTTCTACCAGTAAGTGCTGTCTATTTGTATCAATGTGCTTAAACGATGCATAAATATACACACTATTCATAAGTGAAGTATTTTATTTATACAGCCTCTATAGAAACACTTTCCGGTCTGGTACGACCAAAGCTAAAAGGAATTGTCCAATACTCCCGTTCAATCCTTACATTGGCGTGTTGCACTGACCTCCGGTAAATATCGTAGGAGATGAAAATTGTGCCAATGCCAATAATGATTGAGATAATTACGCCGACACCTGACCACGATGGGCTATTAAGAAACCCTAGTCGATTGCGTTGTTGTGCCATACTTCCCTCATTCGTTGTGCTTCGTCAGTAGGCTGTACATTAATATACGCAACAGGGAATGAAGAGTTGCCAAACTTTGTATACCAAAGAAGTTTCCAGTATAGCTAGCATAACACGCAATTCAGATTGTTGCTTTCCTAAACTAGTGTACAGCTACAATCCCACTGGTTCCCATAACCCCCCTGGTCGTTGAAAAACCCTGAACGAGAGCTTTCGTTGCCAGCCTCTCCCAGCAATTAGCTCGATTTCCGACTCGACTCTCCATATAGGCCATGATACTATGTCGGTGTCCCTTCGCTTCCAAACTTCCAAGCCATTGCGCGCGCACGTACAGTGAGGTCGCATATGAGCAGGTCCGCAGGCTTCCAAGTCGGAGTAGCTGATCCACTGGCGAATAGCGCTGAAGCACCTGCCAACCTTGAACCACTGAAAACGCAGATCGCACGCCGGCAGTACAGCTCACTGGCTGGCACACTGCTCGTCGTGCTCAGTCGCGCTCCTCAGAAACTCACGCGCCGTGCTCACCCCCTGCCATTTTGGTACAGCGCGGTTCTCTTCGTCGGTCTCACCTTAGTGATTGGTCGGCTTGTTCAGATTGTCTTCGGCAGCTCATCTCGTGTTCTTGCCCTTGGCATCGCACAACCTTTGCTCGAACTGGTCGCCTTGTTAAGCGCATCCACAGTCGTGATCGTCACGGCCCTGAATCAAACTTCATTTCTCGCAACCGTACGCGAAAGTGTCATCGCTGCCATCGCTTCCGAAGATGATCTGATTGATCTCCAACGCTGGCTAGACTCGACCTTCAGCGTGAAGCGACAGTTCACTGCGATTTTGATCTATGGGTTCTTTATCGTTGGTCTGAGTATGTTTCTTGCGAATCTAATCAACGCAGACATGAATGTTACCTTAATCATTGTGACAGTGCTGTTCGGATTTCTGAACGCGACATCTGCGCCGCTTATCAATGCTATTTTTGCCTTGCTAGACCGAATCAGTCATTATCATTTTCAGCTCTACTCAGCAGATCCAAGTAGTTCTGAGCTCATCGATCGCTTAACAGGTATGATCAGCGGCGTCATTGTGCGGATGGGAGCCGTTATGGCGTTGCTAACCGTCTTTTATGTTTGTATTTGGATTGTTAACTTTCACAATAAGTATAGTGATGGTAGCCATTCCTTGGGGAATGTTGATATCGTTGTTTGCAACTGGTCATTATGCGCTTGCACGCATTATCGGTAAGACGAAACGACGGACGTTGAATGACCTACAGGCAAGAATAGACTATTTGACAGTTACAAGCGATATTGCTGAGAAAGACACAATGGAGGCAATCACTCGCCTAATGGATTATCAGATCGAATCAAAGCAACACGTAATTCAGCATTAGGTATTGGTGTTATCTTGCAATTTCTTCAATCATTGTTACTCCCGCTGCTGGCATCGTTGTTGGGAAGTATTGGTGAGTTGCTCCACTTATTTTCTCCTTGATAGGTGTTTAGAGGCTGTATAAATAAATCACATCGCTTCATGACCGTTACCACACAAACATGGCAATTGCCATCTGTGAACAACCACTACCTTTGTAGAACTATAGCACACCTTAAAGCTGCGCGCAGCGGCACAACGGCTCGCGTCAGTGGTAGGTAGGAGGGCTGAGACTCGCCGTCGAAACGGAAAAGACTCAAAGCCACGAAAACGCTCAAAAAACGCGCCGCATACCCACCTGTCCACTGCACGCATTGTTGGGTGTGGTTGGAGTGGATGCCGAGGAACGGTGCGCGCGTTTGTCAGCTGCAATGATTCGTTAGCCAGCGGCGCGACAAGCACCGTCATGCGAGTACCCCGGCAGTAGGCGCGGTCTCTGGATTCGCTGCCGCTGCTGCTCAGACCGCTCGAACTTCGGCGAGCCGCTTGACTGCGTGCTCGTCGTCCCAGCAGACGGCGGCTTCCCATGCGGCCCACGCTTGCGCGGCGATATCGTGCGCCTCGTCGTCGAGACCGGCAGCGTTGTGGGGCATCACCAGGTCGAGGTCGGGGACGTCGACGTGCGCCTCGTCCCAGTCGATCAGCGCGACCCGATCTGCGGTCATGCGGATGTTGCGCGGGTTGGGGTCGCCGTGGACGACGCAGGTCTGACGTCCGACGAGCCGCGCCCACGCTGCTCGGCATCGAGCAACGCCCTCAGGCGGCATCGCGCCGAGGTCGATCTTCGTCCCGGTCTCGGCGTGCAGGAGGTCGGTCGACGATCGCCAGCCTGGGCGCTGCGGCCACCCCTGCGTCAACCGATGCAGCTGGCGGAGCGTGTCGGCCACGCGACGCCAGTCGGCCTCCGTCTCGGGCGGTCCGCCCTCCACGAAGCTCATCACCACCAGACCGTCGGCGAACACCCGACCGTCCGTCGTCGGGATCGGCACCGGCACGGTCAGACCTGCACGGTCGAGGTGTTGGAGGAGCTCGGTCTCCCACGCCAGATCAGCGTCGCTCCTGGCACCGAGGCGACCGACCGCGAGGTGCCCGTTGACGCGCACGCTCCACACGTCATTGGCGACTCCGCCAGCGAGCGGTTCGATGCGAGCGACGTCTTCACCCCACCGCCCGAGTGCCTCCCATCCCACTGGCCACATCTTCGCAGAGTTCCGAACATCGCTCGCGTGCGAGGCACGGTCATGAAGCGCTCGACACCTCTCGGCGGCCAAGAACCATCGCGTCGCGCTCGCGTGCGAGGCACGGTCATGAAGCGCTCGACACCTCTCGGCGGCCAAGAACCATCGCGTCGCCCCCAGAACAACCCTGCTACTTGAACGCGCTTACCGAGCCGTGGAATGGGCCGTCACGCCCAAGCTGAACTGAGCACAGTGCTTCTCTCGTCAGATTCGCTCATTGATCACGAGAGAACATGTCGCTCACCGAACGGGATCCGGCGGGTTGTGGTGAGTTCTCAGGCGCCGCCTGGCTGCCCAAACCTGGGCGGTGAAACACGCACTGAGACGCCATCGAAGACGACGTCCAGTGCCCAAATGGGACCGATGCGATGCTAATGCGACGCGGACACCCACAAGAACGGGTACGTCTGCGCACGCCGCGAAGGTACGTATCGTCCCACGGCAGTTGAGGTCTCAGGCTGCGCGATGGGACAGCCCAGGCTCCGACTGATGAACCGCGTTCAACGCAGACGAAGGGCGACTCAGGGCGTGCATGGGTTGATCGAGCAGGCGTCGAGGCGTACGCAAGAATTCCTCCAGCTGCTCCGCGGGTCTGGGTTCCGAATAGTAATAGCCTTGAATCCGATCGGCTCCGAGCTCGCGTAGTCGTGACAACTGCTCGACGTCCTCGACCCCTTCGGCCGTTGTGCTCAGGCCAACGGCTTTGGCGAAGGCGATGATGGCGCCAATCACGGCACTGTCTTCGGCGTGTATGCCAAGGCCATCGACGAAGCCCTTATCGATCTTCAAGGTATCCACGGGAAAGCGCTTGAGGTAGCCGAGCGACGAATAGCCTGTCCCGAAGTCGTCGATAGCCAACCGAAGACCCATGCCTTTGAGCAGCCAGAGGGCAGCGATGTTGAGTTCGCTGTCGCCCATCGCGATGCTCTCTGTAATTTCGAGCTTCAAGGATCGCGGGTCCATGCCCGTGCTGCGCAGGATTTCACCGACCTCAGCGGGTACATCGGTATGTTGAAACTGGCGCGCCGACAGGTTGACGCTGACGACCAGCGACCGGGCAACACCAAAGCGTTCGCGCCAACTGACTGCTTGGCGGCACGCCTCTTCGATGACCCAGCGGCCGATCGGGATGATCATGCCCGTCTCTTCAGCCAATGGGATGAATTGCCCGGGCGGCACGAGCCCGCGTTGTGGGTGATCCCATCGGACTAGCGCCTCGACCTCCTCCATGTATCCCGTCTCCAGTGAGACGATCGGTTGGTAGTGCAGTCGCAACTCGCCTCGATCGACTGCGCCACGCAAATCGGCGGCGAGCTCCAAGCGTTCGCGACTATGCGAATCCTGGTCTGGGCTATACACCACGTATCCGCCACGTCGACGTTTGGCGACGTACATCGCGACGTCTGCATGGCGCAGGAGGGCGTCCGATTCGTTCGCATGATCCGGGGCAAGCGCAACTCCAATGCTCACGCCCACATCCAGCGTCACGCCTTGCACCTGGACTGTCTGTGCCAGAGCACGAATGAGGTCATCAGCGACTCGGCTGGCCTCGGCTGCGCTCGCAGAGGGAAGCAGGACGGCGAACTCATCACCAGCCAGCCGCGCAAGGGTCGCCGAGGTCGGTAGTCTGGCGAGCAGACGGCGCCCAACTTCCTGGAGCACCAGGTCGCCGTGGCGGTGGCCAAACGTGTCGTTGATCTCCTTGAAGCGGTCGAGGTCTAGGAAGAGTAGCGCTGCACTCTCGCCAAGGTCGGTCGGGCGACTCAGCACTTGCTCGAGTCGGAGCCCTAGTAGTTCTCGGTTAGGCAGACCGGTGAGTGCATCGTGGAACGCCATGCGTTCGAGCTCCGCCGATCGTTGGGCGCTCTCGAGCGCAAGCGAGACACGTTCAGCGACGAGTGCGAAAAATCCTCGGTCGTGCGCCGTAAAGGCGCTGGCCGGGCCGCCGACGAGGCCAAGCGCGCCGAACACTTGATCTCCGCGGCCAAGTTTCAGGACTAGCCATGTGCGTGCGCCCGATTGGCGGTCTGGAAGCTCAACGGCGGCGTCCCTGACCCAGATGCCCTCGGGAGAATCCACCAAATTAGCTGCAAGCTGACGACAGAGGGCATGCTCGGCCTCATCCGACGCCAGCCCGTCAGCAAAATGCGCACCGCTACCAATCAGTGAAAGAAAACAACCGTCCACGGCGCGGACTGTGCGCATTTCCGAGCGGATGGCTTCGAAAATACCATCCGCGGTTGGGCTTGCGGAGAGCTGCTGCCCAAGCCTGTCCAGCGAGGCGAGCTGCGCCGCTTGGCGGTTGCGCTCGGCCACGTAGCGCAAGGCAAGCTGTGAAATGACTGCTGGCACAATGCCGACCAGCAGCCAGTAGGGATTGATGACCCATACAAATGCTGCGAGGCCACCCAACAGTGCGAATGCGACCTCGCTTAGAGCATTCGCACGCACGCTGTGGACGAGCGCAGGCAAAATTGGACGACCACCAGCAATAGCGCCGACGCACGCGACTGGCAGTGCATTGGCCAGGTAGTAGGACCCCGCTACGCCTAAGAGAGAGGCGACGGCAGTCCAGCCGACGATGCCCAAGCCGGCGCCCGAGATGCCGAGGACGTTCGTGGCAATGCCCGCGACCCCCACACTCAGCATCGTGCTCGAGACGTTGAATGCCAGGCGCGCCGCCGGGCTGCGATGGTTGTACTCGTCAAGCAACATGCTGGCGCCTGCGACGAGGCAGGCGATGGGTGCCGGCAGGAGGAGCGCGCAGACGATCTGGGGAACGGTCGCTAGCGAGATTCCGTAGCCTGCTTCATCCGAGTTGCGCGTGATCTCAACAATGCCTGCTTCCGCAACGCGAGCGGCGATGAGCAGAATGAGCGCACCCCACCAGCTCCATTCGAGGTCCCGCGCGGGGAGCACGAGGGTAAGCACCACGACAGCCGCGGCGAGCCCCACAACTGCCGCGACAAACATGTTGACCTGGGCAGATCGGCTCATCCGCGCACCTGTCATGGAACGATCATCGGCAAGTCGCTACCAGACCTACACGCCGACGCAGGATCGCGCTGCGACCAGGCTATGCGTCGCGCAGCTTTCATCGAGTCGTCAGTGGTTAGCAGAAGGACGGGCGCGCTTGCGGCCCGTCCTTCCTCGTCGTCAGTTGAAAGCTGAGGAACTGGTCCAGCGAGCACCATCCCAGTACGTGCCAGTCCAGCGGGCGCCATCCCAGTACGTGCCAGTCCAGCGTGCACCGTCCCAATATGCGCCAGTCCACCGAGAACCATTCCAGGAGGTCGTAGTCCAGCGTGCACCGTCCCAATATGCTCCGGTCCAGCGAGCACCATTCCAGTAGGTCGTAGTCCAGCGGGAGCCATCCCAGACAATGGTCGTGGCGCCACCAACCGGTGCCGTGGCACCGACCGGTAGTGATCCCTGATTCGACGACGCTGGCGGATGATCCGAATCTGCCAGGGCCGCACTGATGTTCAACGCGCCTGCCGCGTCAGGTTGGCCAGGATAGTTCCGCGCACTGTCGACGAGCAGTTGCTTGATTTGGCTGGGCGTCAGGCTGGCGTGGCGATCGAGGAGCAACGCCACGGCTCCGGTAACCATGGGCGCCGACATCGACGTGCCACTCATACTGATGTGTCGACCGTCAGATGTGACTCGCTCCGGATACTCCGCCGCAAGGCCGACGCTTCGGCCACCGACACCTGATGCGAGTGTGCTTGCGATCTTGCGACCCGGGGCGACCAGATCAGGCTTGGCAAAGCCGTCCTCGGTCACGCCGCGGCTGCTGACCGGGCACAGACTGTCATCGCTGAACGCGATCGTCTGGTTCTCGTCGAGGCACCCGACGGTAATAACGTGCGGGTCGTTACCTGGCGCGTACCACACGGCGTCGGAATCGGACCCCAGGTTGCCCGCAGACGTCACGACGACCACGCCGTCGCTCCATAAGCGTTCCACGGCCGCATCGACGGGACTCGTCGCGTAGCTTTCCGGGAAGCTCACGGAGGCCGACACATTCAACGCACGAATCTTGTAGTCATCCTGATGCGCGGCAACCCAATCGAGACCACGCAGCAAGTCCGAGACGTACGCGCCGCCGCTGTCGTCGGCGACCTTGACGCTGATCAGCGTTGCGTTCGGTGCAATGCCCAGGTACCGATCGTCCGATGCATGCCCGTTGATGATCCCCGCAACGTGCGTCCCATGGCCGTATCCGTCTGACGCGTTGAACGAGTTGCGATTGACGTTGACCGCCACCACGTTACCGCTGAGATCGGGATGCCCCGCGTCCACGCCGCTGTCAATGACCGCGACGGAGACTCCGGAGCCGGTCAGCTGCTCCTTACCGCCGCCGCCGGCCCACACGCTGGTCGCGCCCGTGTCCACAGGGAACGTGGTAACCAGCTTGCTGGCATCGAATTGCTTTCGGCCATGGCCGGCCGGTTTTGGCGCCTTTGGCGCCGCCGCGGGCTTTGCTCCTTTCGGCGCTTTACCCGAGATGACCTCGACCGCGCCATCGGGCGAGATGTAGCGGACGTTCTTGTCCATGGCCAGGACGGACACCGCAGATTCGGGTAGCGCCGCGACGAAGGCAGGAACGACGCTGAACTCCTCGATGATCTGCGCAGTCGGAATGCGCGAGAGCAGCGAGTTGCTCTTGATGTCGGGCTTCGCCTTCTGGACGATGACGCGAACGAAGCTTGTCGGGTTCGTCTGCAGCTCCACCTGCAGCATCGGGTGGATCTTCTGGGCAGGATCGAGCACCACCGCGATACCAGCGTTGGCGGATGCAACGGGCGTTCCGCCATTCAGAATCAAAACTGGCAGCGCCATCACTGACGCGATCAGTGTTGCGGATATGCGCGGTATGAGCATTTGTCGTCTCCAACCAGTAATAGCTACCCGCGGCGGTAACCCACGGGAAGAGTTTGCTGAGCCGCGGCCATCGGCACGCGTGCCATTTGCAACGATTCCCCTTGAGTGTCGGGCTGGTCGGTTGCGGCGCACGCCCCAAAGTGGGGGAACTCATGCTCCCCAGCCGGGGAGACGAGCTGGGTTGGCTACTCAGGCGCAGCCCTGAGGTTCTTGCGTTGTCAGGCGCTTCCGCGGGGCTAACGCGTTGGCTGGCTGCCCAGACCATGCTGGATTAGACCGATCAGGTCATCGAGGTCGAAAGGCTTGTGCAGGTAGGCCAAGGCGCCCGCCTGGCGCGCCCTGTCGCCGGCGGGCTTCGCGCAGTTCGACGATAATCGGCGCCAGAACATGTCCCGGGACGCACCGACCGGCATCGACGGCGCGACCGCACCCGCCGTTCTGCGCCTCGGACGAGCGCCGCTCGTCGGTCGGCAGCGTGAACTTGCTGCGCTCGAGCAGGCGCTCGCCGAGGCGCGCCTGGGCCGCCCGACCCTTGCCTTGTTGGCAGGCGAGCCAGGCATCGGCAAGAGCCGCTTACTCGAGGAGTTCCCGCCATCGGGCCAATCAGGTGACAGCATCGTTCTGCGCGGCGGAGCCACGCAATCGGAAGGCATGCCACCGTACTTGCCGCTGTTGGAAGCGTTGGGCGAGTACATTGCGCTCGCTCCGCCCGATGACCTGCGCCGCGGTCTCGGTGCCGACGCCGCCGTGCTTGCGCGGCTGCTACCGGAGATCGCATCGCGCCTGCGTGAGTCGTTCGAGCCGCCCCACGCGATCCCGCCAGAACAGGAGCGGCTGCGGCTGTACGAGGTGGTCGCCGGGCTTCTGAGCCACATCGCCGGCGCCCGCGGCTCGCTCATTCTGGCGTTGGACGATCTGCAATGGGCAGACGCGGCCACGTGCGAATTGCTGCTCTACGTCATGCCGCGGCTCGCTGCACGCGCGGCGCCGGTTCTGGTGGTGACTGCCTGCCGCGATGACGAGACGTCAGAAAACGTTCCGCTCGAACGCCTCATCAGTGAGCTGAACCGCCGCCGTCTGCTGCTGCACGTGACGCTGCGCAGACTCGACTCTCTGGAAAGCCGCCAGCTGGCAGCAGCGCTGCTTCACGGCGACCTGGCCGAAGACGTCAGCTCGATCGTCCACGACCAGGGCGAGGGCAACCCCTTTTTCGAAGAAGAACTCCTGCGCGCACTGGTCGACGAGCGCCGGCTGGTCTATCGCGACGGCCGTTGGCACTTCGATGGCGTCAACCGCCGCGTGCTGCCACGCGGGATCATCGATGCCGTTCGCGTGCGGCTCGCCCGGCTGCCCGCTGAAGCAGTCGAGGCGCTGCGGGTGGCGGCGGTCGTCGGTCGCCGCCACCAGGTGCGCGTCGTTGCGGCAGTGCTCGAGCGCGACCCAGAAGTGGTGGAGGACCTCGTGCTGGCCGGGGTGGGTGCGGGCTTCCTGCGTCCCGACTCCGACGGCGGGTACGCCTTCGTACACGATAAGGTGCGCGAGGCGGTGCTGGTGGAGCTTGGCGGCGAGCGTCGGCGTCGGCTCCACCTCGCTATCGGCAATGCGCTCCAGGCGGAGGAAGTGACGCCACGCCTGCTACCCGACCTGGCCTATCACTTCGTCCAGGCCGGCGACAGACAGCGTGGTGTCGACTATGCGCTGGCTACGGGAGAGGCGGCGCTGACCAGCTACGCCGCCGCCGACGCTCTCAGGCAATTTTGCGCTGCCCTCGAGCTGCTGTCGAATGCGAGGGACGTGCCACGTCGCGTCGGCGTTCTCTTGCGTATCGGCCAAGCGGCGACGCACATCGGCGACTACCGCGAAGCGGCTACCCGCTACCAGGCCGCGGCAGCGGAAGCGACGCGGCAGGCGAAAGTCATCTTGCTGCGCGCGCGTGGCACGGGCTCGGCAGCGTGCGCTGGCGCCAGGAGAACATCGCGGGAGCGCGTGTTGCCTTCGAGCGGGCGCTCGAGCTCTTCGGACCAGGAGAGACGCGCGAAGTGGCCGAGACGCTGCTCGAACTGACGACGCTACTCGCGTTGAGTCTGGGGGACCAGCGCGAAGGCGAGCGGCGAGCCGAGCAGGCGCTGGCCATCGTCAGCCGCCTGGCCGATCGACTGCTCGAAGCGCGGGCTTGCCTGTCCATGGGCACTGTGCACTTTCGTGGCAATCGTTTGAGCGAGGGCCGCGAACAGGCTGGAACGCGCACTCGACCTGGCG
>WNFZ01006981.1_pt1 | contig 10153 bp, 7 predicted proteins | sample 5400081 | NCBI WGS metagenome assembly WNFZ01 (sample SAMN13153365, study PRJNA577476) | soil metagenome | isolation source: 80 cm soil or saprolite under grassland replicate 1 | place: USA:California | collected 2016-06-15
CGCGCCCACGATGTAAGGCGGCGAAACGCGAAGCCGCGGCGTCCCCGTCGCATCCAGCAGCTCGAGAGCGCCGGAGATGAGTCGCAGCCCAGCGACGCCATTTCGGAGAGAAAGCTTGTATGAGATCTCCGGCGTCTTCGGCGCCGTCTCAAAGCTAAGGTAGTCCTCCAACCCGTCCGGCAGCGCGTGATGCAGCAGCGTCGCGCCCGACGCGTGCGCGTTCGGATACACGACGTACCCCTCGGCGGGTTCAGCATCGACAATCAGCGCGTCTTGTAGCGCGACGTCAATTGCCGCATCGCTACCGACATCCTCAATGTGCACAGCGGCCAGCGAAATATCCGGAAACCGGATCCGCGCCGAAGGCTTGCCGACCGTGAATCGCGGACGTAGGCCGTCCGGCAAGGATTCGAAACTCTGCGCTAGACCTGCGGGAAAGGCTGTCGGCGAACGCTTTCTGAGCGCCGACAGAATCGACCTCGCAGTGGCCGACTCATTCGGTGGTGACGCAGTAGCGGCGTCAGTGGCGACTTGGACTCCGATACTCGGATGTCCGCCACAACTCGTAACGGCCACCGTCGCCCATATTGCGAGCCACAAGCCAGCGAAACAACGACTGCGATTCACGACCATCGACGACCTCCTGATCTCAAGACGCACGCGGTTGCGATTTGATAACCAACATTCTTCAAACCCGTTGAATCCATAGAGCTTCTTGCTGGGTCTCTGCCGAATAGATCGCCGGCATTCACGACCGACACCCTCGTCCTTGACGAGGCTCCTCAGGTCGCGGTCCCAGCGGCGTGGCAGTAACGCGTGCCCGCTCACAACGGCACTCCAGTCGACGCGGTTTCGGGGGCCCTTCGCCATACGGATTCCTCCACAACGATTTGCCAACCATCCCCCCGGTGGCCGGCGTTTCTCAGGTGAAAATGTTCGTCGAATCCTTCGTCGAAATTAAGGTCGCATCAATCACGAGCATTAATGCGCCCCAACCGAGATCGATCAAGCATCAAATCCTCCTCCAATACAGCCGGTTGTCCCCAACCGACGCCAAAACGGCATCGCCCAAACGCAACGTCGCACAGTTGGGTGCTCGTTGACAACTTGGGAAAAGCCTAAGAGCACGCGCCCGGCCATTCGACTAACAGCGCGGATGGCCGCAGGCCCGGCGCAGCAAGAGAGCCATCACACGCAGCTGCGATCGACAGTGCAGCTTTTCGAAAATCCGGCGCCAGAAGTACTCGATGTCTCCTGCGCTCACTCCCATCTGGAACGCGATCTCCTTTATTGACCTTCCGTGGGCGGCGTGACGAAGCACCTGGCTCTCACGTCGCGTGAACTTGAACTCGCGCGCGACCGAGGCGGCGACGGCGCAGGGAGTGAGAGGTCGGTTGGTGACGATTGTCATGGCGGTCCGCGGGGAGCGTTCGACGGCCAGTCCAGCAACAGCCGTGCCCACCGCGATCCCGCACCACGGTTCGCTGCCTCGCTTCAGCGACTGGTGGGTCGGCGGCAACGACGGTGGATATCGCGTACGCCGCCAAACGCCGAGCGACTGGAGCACCGCCAGGCACTTGGTGGCGTCCCCGCGCGCCGGTGTTGACGCACACCATTTGCTAGCTCCGACGGTTCTGGCGAGCCGGCAGCGTTCGGCTGTTCCACCCTCCGTCAGCGGCAGACAGATCGCCGGCACTGTCGTTTGTGCCGGCGCCGGGCGCCAGTGCTGACGTTGATTGCGACGGGCACGGCGCGTGGACACTGGGCGTCGCTCATTCCGTGCTGGGCACGACCGTTGCTGAAGGTCTGTCAGAGCCGTTGAACGAAATTCCCGACAGACGGGAGAGACATCCGGCGCGAAAGGAACAGCGTCACCATGCGCTCATTTAGTCCCACGGTAACGAAATCAATATCCGTTCTCTTGCTCTCCTCCGCACTTTGGGGGCTCGCAGGCTGCCCCAACCAGCCGGCGGAAACGGACGTCGCGGCGCCAGACCCGACGCCGACGGTCTTGACCGACGCGCCGCTGGTGCTGTCGGCGTCCATCGACTACCGCACCGGCGAGCAGCGAGTCGGGGAGCGGACCACGCCGCAGCCGGTGACGTTCACGATTCCATCGTCGATCTACGTCCGCACGGGGAACGCCGGCAACGGACAGGCTACCTTCCAGTACCGTGCGGGCACCGGAGTCGCGACCTGTCTCTATCGGGGTGGAGCGACGGTGTCGCACCCGACGACCGATCTGGAACGCGCGCGAGGTGAACGGTACCAGTTCGTCGGCTGCGACAACGGCCAGCTCGCGGAGCAGCCGGTGACGTCGACTTGGGCCGCGCTGAAGCTCGTGAGCGGCGATTCCGACGACCCGAGCGGAATGACGAGCACCGAGCTCCACATGGGCGGCGGTTGCAGCGAGCCGCTGCGGGCGCCACTTTCGTCCGAGGAGGTCGTGCTTCTGCGCGCCGGCTTCAGCTGGGACACGATGCCCAAGCTGCCCGAGACCGACGTCGAGGGCCATCCCGCGCTGTTCCACACGCTCGTCTACGTCGAATCGAAGGAGCAGACGGCGGCCCTGGATCGCATGCGTATCTACTGGAGCGCGCAGCCGATATCAGAGCGCTATATGTCCAGCCTTCGCGGAAAGTGCGGGCGCGTCGAGCACGCCACCGACGGGCGCGGCGTCGTCGTCTACGCCCTGTTTCCGGCCAAGGTCTTCAACATCATGCGCGACTTCGGTATCCAGGCGATGCGGGCCAGCGTGGCGCCGCCGTTCAAGCTCATCATCCCGAGCCCGCCGGAGCAGTCCGAGTACGTGAACACCGACGGCTCCATCAAGTACTCGGCGCTCGCGAGCTCCGGTTTCGCGGCGTGGCTGGCGTCGCGGCCCAGCCAGCAGCCCTGGGACTGGAATCCGACCCACTGGCCCGGCGACATCAGCGACGCCGCCAAGGACGCCTACGACTGGACCAAGGACAACGTCGTCGCTCCGGTCGTCGACACGGGGGAGGCCGCATGGGCCTACGCCTCCAAGGGCTTCGACGCGGCCATCGATTTCGCAACGAATGCCGCCGACGACCTGTGGGAGCAGACACAGCAGATCTTGGGCGACATTCTCAGGCTCGCCCTCGACAAGGTGCACCTCAATCTCAAGGTCACGATGGTGAACAGGGATCCGGCCTTCCCCGCGGGCACGGCGATGACGCGGCTTTGGGGACCGAGCAACGCCGACGGTACTCGGCCGAATATCGTTCCGGCGGGAGCGCACGTACGGGTCCGTCAGTGGGGCCTCGGCTTCCTTCCCGTCATGGATCAGAACCAGCTTGGCGAAAACGGTGAAGTGTCGCTCACCGCGATCAAGGGCGCCGATGGGCGGGAAGGCGATCTGTGCGTCGAGATGGACACCGACTACGCGCGAATCACCAGCGACTTCATCCCCAATGAGGTGTGTGACTTCGCGGTGAACACGTTCGGCAACTTCGATCGGGACTGGGACTTCCGGCGGCCGGGTGATCAGGCGGCAAATCTCGTGATCAGCCAGGCCGACCTCTTCGCATTCACGCAGATCAAGGACTCGGCCGACTACTACACGAAGGTGATCGGCGCGAGTCCGTACCAGTTCGAGGTGCTGACCGGTCCAATCGCGAACAGGATGACGAGGACGATCGCAGGGAGCTATCGCGCCATGACCCTTTGCCTCGACTTTCCGGGCACGGGCGCGTCCCTCATCACGTCCGCCGCCCAGACGCTTGCCGCGGCGGGATACCTCGCCGGGCCGGTCGTCGGTGGAATCGCCAGCGCGCTCGCGTTCATCGGCAGCTCGCTCATCGAGAAAGATCTCTGGTGGCCGGACGCCGCCAGCGAGCACGAGGCGCGCGATTCTCGCGGCGTGATGACGCACGAGTATGGGCACTTCGCGATGTGCAGCCTCCTATATGCGCAGGGTGGGCCCGGGGGACTGACGGGGCTGCTCGGCCGGGTGTTCGAAGGCCAGAACGACTCCCGCGATGACGAGATCGCGCTCATGACGGAGGGATGGGCGGACACGTTCACCATGCAGGTGGTCGGCGCTTCGAACTACATTCAGGCGCCGCTTGCGACGTCCGGCGGGGAAGGCGTCAACTTCTGCACGGCCAGTCCGTGCATGGACCAGAACTTCGTTGGCAGCGGCGACTACGTCTCCGACCCGACCTGGAAAGAAGCGCCATTCCACGACGAGCTCGCCCGATTCGAGAGCCTGTTCCAGGACGCGTTCGATCGCGCCGACTCCACGCAGCGTTTCTCGTTTTCGCCCGCGAACGGCGACGTCTTCCAGCACCCGATGGGAAGCTCGCTTCTGGAGATCGGCCCGGCGGGTTACCTCGCGAACCCTGACGAGAATGTCAGCCTCTCCGGTGGCGCGTGGAAGACGTGGGTCAGGCACTGGCTCGAACGGGGTCGGCCGGCCGTGAAGGCAAACGTCATTGGCGGGCTCGTGCAGACGATGAAGGACGAGCATCACACCTGGTGCGACATCTGCGAGCTCCTTGCGTTGCACGATCAGAAGACTGACCCAGCGGCATTCGATGCCGATCCGACGGGACGCAACATGACATTCGATCAGCGCTACTCGCGCTGGACGACCTGCAGCTGGAGCCCCGACATCAAGACCTGGCTGGGCGCCCCGCCAGCGGTCAACCTGAGCCTGGACGCCCACTGCCGGCCCTGTCCTCTTCACAACTTCGTCGATTCGAACGGAGTTTGTCAGCCCTGTCCCGCCGGCTCGGTTGCCAGCGGAAACAAGTGCTCCGCGTGCGAGTACGGCGCGTCGAGCATCAACGAGATGTGCATCATCGGGTGACCTGGACACCGGCTCGCCGGCGTCGCTTCCCCCCGGCGCTGGCGAGCCGCTTGCATTCGCGACATCTGCCCGCCCGACCAACACGACGAACCGAGACGAAAGGTGAGCGTCATGAAGAGATCAGTCGATAGGAAAATGCTTTGGACGGCAGCGCCCGCCTTGCTGATCTTTTTGTCCGGGGTCGGGAGTTGTCGGCGGGCGCCGTGCGATGACGGCCTTCAGGAAGGCGAGCGGTTTCAAGTCACGATCCTGAGCCACACCACGGCGGGCAGCTCCTGCCAGGCCCACGTCCCATCGCTGGCCGCGGGAGATGTCTTCACGCTGGTCGCAGGACCCGCCGTGATGACCAACAAGAACTATGGCGACGGAGAGTCCGGCATCTGCATCTCGCACGGTGCGGTTGTCGACACTCCACCGTTCGCGGCGGACGCGCTCACATCGTGCGCGACGGACGCCAAGCATCACCAGCTTGGTCTGATGTGTACCGGAGCGGATCCATCTGGCTGCGCGCTGTCCGTCACCGCACTCATCAACAGTGAAATCCCGGTCGGTGCTGCCATCGTCGACCACGCTGTCCTGTGGATGACCTGGATTAACGACTGCGAACCCGGCTCGTGCTTGCAGCTTTACGACGTCAGGATCGATCGGCTCGATGTGACTCCCGCTGGGTGAACGCGAAGGCGTCAGCGCTGACGTTTGCGACTGACGCCGGTTGACGGTCCTGACGCAGCCACTGTGATTTCACCGGGACCAGCGGCGAGGCGCGCCTGGTCCGGCTGTTGCTGTTACCTGCGCCGAACACCCATCGCGGAGGCATTCACATGAGCACGCGCAGCAAGATCTCCAGCATCGTCAGCAGAGTTCTCATCATCGCGGCGGCCGTCGCCGTCGTCCTGAAGCCGGCGCACGCGGAGGAGGTGCAGGCGCGCAAGATCGGCGTCGGCTACAAGATCGGCAACGGCATCGGGTTCGCCGGCGGCGACGTGGTGCTGCGGTTGCTGCCTCATGTCGTCTTCGACCTTCAGGCCAGCTACGCCTCGATCGATGGCATGACCGGGTACGGCCTCGCGCCGACTGTGCAGCTCCAACTGAAGGACGTCGGTCACACGCCGTACCTCGGCGTCGGAATCCAGTACGCGCGTCTGTCGGACGACGATCGAGGCGGCTACGTCACCGGGTTCGTGGCCAACGCGGGCTACGAGTGGCGGTTCGCATCCGGCGTGGGTGTGATCGTGGGAGGTGGCATCCAGGACCTCGGCCAGGTGCATGTGACGAAGGGGATCGCGGCCTCCGACGGCACGGCCGGGGGCGTGCGGTTCAACCTGGAAGCGGGCGTTCGCTACTTTTTCTAAGGGCGCCGATCTCAGCGAGGGATTGCCATGCTGACGACCGTCGTCATCACGCCGAGCACGAACGACCTGCCTCCCGGCTGGACGATCGATCGGTTCCGCGAGGTTCTGCAGCGGGCCGCGGACGCCTGGAGTGTCCCCAAGGTCCCCTGCGGCAGGAAGCTGGTCGTCGGTCAGCCGACGTCAGAATGGCGTGCCACGCGCGACGGGACGAACCTGGTGGCGTTTCGAGGTAAGGCCTGGTGCCACAACGAGAGATGCGGGCCGACATCGACGTTTCCGCTGCGCGCGATGGCGATGACGAACACCTACCCGGAGGGGACGTCAGCGCCGCCCGAGGAAGCAGACGTCGAGCTGAACGCTGCCGGGTTTCGGGTCGCTTCAGAGCCCGGCCTGGCGAAACCAAGATGGTCAGTTCCGCTCGAGCCCGTGCTCGTCCACGAGCTCGGCCACGTGCTCGGGCTCCACGACGTTTGCCGGGCCGAGCGCTCGGCGAGCGGCCGACCGACGACGTCATCGTGCCGAGCCGAGGATCGCCAGAGTGTGATGTTCGCGTCCGGTCTCAACACCCGGCCGTCGACCGCCGACGTTGCCGAGCTATGTCGGTTGTATCCTGCCGCGAGCACGGACGCGGTCGCGAGCACGGAGGCAGCGCCGAATTCGATCCATGACCTGGAGCGTGTGCAGGGTGTGTCCGGTGGCCTCGCCGCGGTGATTTCGCTCGTTATCGTCGCCCTGTCGGTCATGGTTGCGGGTCGCGTGAGGCGCTCGGTGCGGTTCTTCAAGCGGCCGCTGCTGTAACCGTCGTCATCGATCGGAGTCCACCTCCGTTCACGCGCGCGACATCTTTGTCGTGTTCGGAACGCGTCGTCTGGCCGTCAGCACTGACGCCGGCCACTGACGATCGCTGACGGTGCTGACGCTGCCAGGGCGGACGGCCGGCCAAAGGCATGGAAATCCGCCAAGATCAGGCCTGGCTGAGGTGAGTCCCACGGGCACGGACCTTGCTCTACCGGGGGCCCGCTCCCCGATGTACCGTCAGGCGAACCCGATGCCGCTCCCGCTGCGCCTTCTGATGATAGTTCCTGTCATCATCTCGTCCTCCCGCGCGTTCGCTGGGCCTCCGGTGGAGGCGAGGGTGGCCGTCGTGAATGCCGTCGACCTGCCGCCGAACCTGACGGATCTCCGCTCGAAGCTCACGGCCGATCTCGGCGCCGCGCTCAAGCAGCGCGGCTTCGATTCGGCTCCGTCGGCCGACTCTTGTGTCGACCAGGTCTGCATCAAGACGCTCGCGGGCGGATTGGGGGCCAGCGACGTCCTGGTTGTCACCGGAGGGAAGAACGACTTCCTCGGTTACCGGATCGAGCTTCGCCTCTGGAACGCGAGCACCGGCCGCGAGGAACGCTCGTCGCCCGAGTGCAACACCTGTTCGGCGTCCCAGATGATCGAGAACGTCGTTCGCGCCGCCGGACCGTTGTTCGATCGACTTCCCGAGCTGCACGCCTCGATCGCGCCGCTTCCGCCCGCACCGGCTCCGTCCATCGGGACGAGCCCGCCGCCTGTTGCGGCGCCCTCGGTCGGCCGCTCGCCGGCACGGCTCGCGCTCGGACTGTCACTTATCGGCGCGGGCGTCATCGCGGGTGGTTCAGGAATCTTCCTTTGGGCGCGGGATGGTGAGCAAGCCAACTGTGGCTCCGGCCAGGTCTGCGCGAGGGTCTACGACACACGGACGCCTGGGATCACGCTCACGATCGCTGGCGTGCTGGCGGCCGGGGTCGGTACGGCTGTGCTGTTGATGACCCCGGAGAAGCGGTCCATCGCCCTCTCAGTCAGTCCTTCAGCACTCTCAATCGCGGGGACGTACTAAAATGTCGTCCCGTTCGGAGACCTCAATGATCGTGACTCGTTCAGTGCTCGCCTCGCTTCTCCTCGCGGTCGCCGCCGTCGCTTGCGACAAGTCGCACCTTATTGCCGGTCGTTGCGACAAGGCGTCGGACTGTTCGGGGGGACTGACCTGCGACGACCACAAGACCTGCGTTCCGCCGACGCCAGCCGCGTCGCCCTGCTCGAGTAGCGCCGAGTGCGGTTCCGGGTACGTCTGCGACAATCTGCACTGGTGCGTCTGCCAGAACCAGGGGACCACGTCCGGCAACGATCCTTGCGCCGATGGTCGGCTTCCCCCTTACCGTGGCGTCGAGACCGACGGCGGCACGGACGGCGGTGACGCCGGAGACGGTGGTGACGCCGGAGACGGCGGGGATGGAGGCTTCAAGTGCCAAGGCGATGGCGACTGCGCGGCGCCGAAGCCGTTCTGCATCACGAGCACCGGCGCGTGCGTCGAGTGCAGGATGACTTCGAACTGCACCACCGACGCAACGAAGCCGATCTGCGACACGACAACCAACACGTGTGCTCCGTGCACGACCGACCAGCAGTGCAAAGACAAGATCGGGGCAGACCCCGGCGTCTGCATGTTCCATCAGGATGGCCGCTGCGCGACGGACGCTGAAACCGTATATGTGAAGTTCTCGAATGTGTGCCCGGCTCCGGCCGATCAGAACGGCGGGAGTCCGACATCGCCGTTCTGTACGGTCGCCAATGCGCTTGCAGCGCTCGCAAATCGGCGCCTTGTCCTCGTCCGCGGTGGCAACATCGCGGGAGGGGTGACGATCCAGAGCCCCGTGTCGATCGTAGGCCAGAGCGCGACCATGATCGCCGCCGCCGGCCAGTCGGGATTGCACGTGACGGGTGCGGACGTCTACATCAGGGGGCTGAAGATCAGCACTGCTGACGCAGCGACGATTGGAATCATCGCCGATGGCTACGCGACGATCCGTCTAGACGGCGTCGAAATCTACAACATGCCGCAGGGTGGCCTGCGTGTGACCGACGGCGCTGGTTACGACGTCAGCAACTCCATCCTCGCCGGGAACGGAATGACTCGAGATGAAGGCAACCGTTTCATTGGCGGAGCCTGGCTCGATGCTCCCTCCAACGGCAAGCCAGCTCGCTTTGCTCTCAACACCATCGTCGCAAACAAGCGCGATGGCGTGACCTGCGCGAGCTCAAGTCAGGCGATCGACGCCAGCTTTCTCGCCGCGAATTTCAGCGGTGCTGCCGATATCACGGGTTGCGCGCTGGGTCCGACGTCGAAGGCGCTCGGGACCGCCGACCCAATGCTGACGTCGAGCTATCGACTCACCGCCGGATCGCCCTGCGTCGACTTCGTGCCGAGTTCGGGTGCCGGTCTGTCGAACCATGACATCGACGGCGTCGCTCGCCCGCAAGGCAGCGCCTACGACTGTGGTGCTTCAGAGCTCAAACCGTGACGGAGGAGCGCAAATACGAGCAGTTTGGACCATACCTGGTCGTTCGCGTATCGGGCGCCGGGGGCATGGGACGCGTCCAACTCGCGCTGCGCGCGGATTCGGCGACCGACAACGTCTGTGTGATCAAGCGGATGACTCCGGTCGCGGACGTACCCGATCAAGCGGCTCGCTTTCGTCGCGAGGCCCAGATTGCCGCTCGCCTCGAGCATCCAAACATCGCCCGGACGCTGAGAGTCGAGGAGATCGGAGACGAGCTGTGCATCGCGCAGGAGTACATCCAGGGGATGGACCTCGGGCGCCTGATGCGCCAACTGCTCTCGAAGCCCGTTCCCGCGCCGCTTGCGGTCTTTCTTGTAGGCGAGGTCGCCGCCGGCCTCGCCTACGCGCACGCCTTCGGCGGCCACGATATCGTTCACCGAGACGTCAGCCCCGAGAACGTCATGATCTCGTTCGATGGGGACGTGAAGCTGATCGACTTCGGCATCGCCCGCTCCGCTGTCGATGGAACGCTGACCAGCGTCGGCGCCGTTCTCGGGCGCCGCGAGTACATCGCGCCGGAGAGCTGGGACGGCGTCAAGGCAGACCGGCGGGTCGACGTGTATGCCCTCGGCGTGGTGCTCTGGGAAGCGCTCACCGGTCGA
>WNFZ01007382.1_pt1 | contig 10153 bp, 8 predicted proteins | sample 5400081 | NCBI WGS metagenome assembly WNFZ01 (sample SAMN13153365, study PRJNA577476) | soil metagenome | isolation source: 80 cm soil or saprolite under grassland replicate 1 | place: USA:California | collected 2016-06-15
CAGCAGACAGCGCCGATCGCGCAGCAGCTGCAGCAGGGCCGTAAGCCGCTCCCCCTCCGCTGCGGGTGGCACGAGCTGCTGGTCGGACAGAAAGCCGATGGCGCCCGCCAGCCATTCGCTGACAGGCGGTGCATCCCGCAGACTGCGCCAGTAGACGCGCTCGAAGCTGGGCGCCACGTCCTGCGCGAGACTGGCCGCCAGGCTGGTCTTGCCGATGCCGCCCATACCAACTATCGCGATGAGCCGACATCGCTCATCCACGACCCAGCGGCGCAACAGGACCAGTTCGTCGGCGCGACCCACGAAACCCAGGGTGTCGGGAGCCTCGCCCCAATCCTCGGCGCGCTCGACCACGGCGGGCGCAGCGTGGAGTGTGTCACTGAGCGGTCCGGCGGTCGGTGACAGGTGGGCGGCCAGCAGGGTGGCGAACCACTCGTCGTCGAACGGGGTATGCATGCGCGGCGCCTCGCGCTCGGCCGCCGCCCAGAGCTCGCGTGCTTCCGCTGCCTCGCGCCCGGTGGTCAGGCCGCCCGACTCGAGCAATACGCGGATCAGTGCCTGCAGCCGCTCGGCAGTCGGGTAATTGACGCCGATGCTGCGAAACGATTCAGGCGCATACCCCCCGTCCATGATCTGCCCCGGCACACCCGGGCGCAGTCTATCAAGCCGTCTACGCCCCGCCTGGACATCTCGCCCTCACGCCCCCTGGTACTCATGAATTTTCAGGCGGCAAGGTCGACCATCACTACAGGCGTGCGCGTCAACTCCTCAGCGCCAGTCTCCTCGTTTCTCAAGGCCAGCTGTGCCACAAGCGAGTCTTTACCAAAGATGTACAGGTGCAGGTCACGCATGGGGCTGATCGTCTCGAACACGGCGTGCTCGCTAGCTCGCGCCTCACCCCGAGAACGCGGAAACTCCTGCCAGACAAAGGCGGCCACTGACTCCGGGTACAGCATCTCCATATTCAGCAGCTCGCACCGCAGCAAGTACCGCAAACCGAGTCGCGTCATAGCATTGACTTCGAACTGCGTGAACTCCAACTCACACTCCACCACCACCGTGGCTTTGTTCTGTGCCCGATCGGTGGTGATCGTCAGCTGAGGGTTGGTAATGCTTGCCATGATCCGAGAATATGCGCCGCGAACGCGAGGACGCCTCCGCCTTTAGTTGGACAACCGCACGCACCTGGAGGCTGACGGGCGTGTCCCGCTTGTGCCCGATGGCGGTGGTAGCGGCTCCGGAGAAACTGGAGTCATGAGCTTGAAGGCCGTTCCTCTTTTCGCGATCGGTCTGCTCGCGGTGACGGGGGTAGTTGGCCTGCTCGCCATTGCGAACGGGCAGCATTCACGTAGTATCCCGATGAGCGATCTGGCGCAGTTGGTCAAACAGGGAGAGATCGCCCGGATTGAAGTGAGTGGCGAGAGCGCGGTGGCGACCACTCGACAGCAGGACACGTTTGGTCTGCGTGTGGAGCCGTTCGCAAGCCTCGCCCAACAACTGGGAAGCTTCGGAGTCAGCGCGGACGAACTCAGCCAGATCAACTACAGCGTTGCGGACCCTCCACAGCTCGGTCTTGTCGCGACCGCGGTGGGCACTTTACTGCCCGTCTTGCTTCTCGGCGGCCTGGTCGTCATTGCAATACGTGGCGGGTCGAAACCGCACGATATGTTCAGCTTCGGTAAAACGCGGGTGCGCGTTCGATGCCGATCGGCCGCGGATCAGCTTTAACGACGTGGCAGGGCTCAACGAGGCCAAATACGAGCTCCAGGAGATCGTCCAGTTCCTGAAGTTCCCGGAGCGATTTACCGCGCTCGGAGCCAGTTTGCCGCATGGGGTCCTGCTCGTTGGCCCACCAGGTACCGGCAAGACGCTCCTTGCTCGCGCAGTGGCCGGCGAGGCCGGCGTGCCATTTTTCAGCATCTCAGGCTCAGAATTCGTTGAGATGTTCGTGGGCGTCGGGGCCAGCCGCGTACGCGATCTCTTCGACCAGGCCAAGCGCGTCGCGCCGTGCATCATTTTCGTGGATGAGATCGACGCTGTCGGACGTCGGAGAGGCGCGGGACTGGGTGGCGCCAACGACGAGCGCGAGCAGACCTTGAATCAACTGCTGGTCGAGATGGATGGTTTTCATTCCAGCACCAACGTCATCGTCATTGCAGCCACCAACCGGCCCGAAGTGCTCGACCAGGCGCTACTGCGACCCGGCCGTTTCGACCGCCAGATCCAGGTCGCAGCGCCCGATGTTCGTGAACGTGAAGCAGTCCTCGGGGTACACGCGCGCGGCAAGCCGCTGGATAGCGCCGTCGATCTTGGCACGCTTGCGCGCTCCACGCCGGGTTTTTCGGGCGCCGACCTCTCGAATGTGCTGAACGAGGCAGCGATTCTGGCGGCGCGTCGACACAGTGCCGTGATCGACGTGGGCGACATCGAGGAAGCCGTCGATCGGGTGGTGGCGGGGCCGGCGGCCGAAAGCCGGATCATGACGGAGTCAGAGCGACGATTGACCGCCTACCACGAGGCGGGTCACGCCGTCGTGGGGCGGTTTCTGGAAAAACACGATCCGGTCCACAAGATCACAATTGTTGGACGCGGTCGGGTGGGCGGCTACACGCGCTTTCTGCCAGCGGAGGATCGTCACTACCAGACGCGCAGTCAGTTCGAGGCGAGCATCGCCTCTGCGCTCGGTGGGCATGTGGCTGAAACGCTGGTATTCGGCGAAATGAGTACTGGCGCGGGCAATGACCTGGAGCGTGCAACGACGCTGGCGCGACGGATGGTGACGGAGTACGGCATGAGCGAGCGATTGGGCGTCGTGACGCTCGGTTCGCCGGACGTGCCAGGTAGTGAATCGCGCAGCTACTCCGAACACTCCGCGCACCAGATCGATCGCGAAGTTCGTCGTCTTGTCGACGAAGCGTACGCGCGAGCCCGCTCGGTGATCGTCGAACAACGAGCGGTGCTCGACCGGCTTGCATATGCGCTCTTGCAGTGGGAGACGCTGCGCGGACCCGAACTCGAGCGCGTGTTTGTAGGCGAGCCGGCCACGGCCACGGCTCCCGTGCCGCGCTCGAGGCGGCTCGCGTCCTCTTCGATCGCAGCACAGCCGTTACCCGCCGCGGCCATGAGCATCGAACCGCAGGGACGTGACTGACGTGACCGCCGTCACGCCCGAGTCGCCGACCTCGATCTCCCAGACACCAGGATCCACGGGGTTCCTGCAAAAGGTCTGGTCGTCGCTGCACGACTCGATTGGTGAATCGTCTTCGGCATGGAACATGGAACGGTGTCGATCTTCGGCCTCGTCTTTGGGGTGGCAGCCACCGCGCCGGACGCCACGACTGTGCTCCTTGCGGGTGCAACCGGGGCCGCGGCTGCCGCGGTTTCGATGATGGCTGGCACCTTCCTGGATGTGGAGTCCGCGCGCGACCAGGCTCGCGCACAACTGGCGGAGGCCGGCCAGCAGATCAGCCGCGATCCGGCCGCCGAAGCCCAGAAGGAACACTCTCGCCTGACCGGCATGGGCTTCTCCGAAGCGAATGCGACGTCAATCGCCGCGGCAATTCAGCGAACTCCGCCGGGGGGCGCTCAAGTTCGTATCAGCGTTTGAGCTCCAGGTCGGTGGGGCCGCGTCGAAAAATCCGCTGGTTCAATCGGTTTGGATGTTCATCGCGGACTTGTTCGCCGCCTCGGTACCCGTGCTTCCTTTCGCGTTTCTGGGCCTGGCGCAGGCGCGCGCGGTGTCCATTGCAGTAACCGCCGCGTTGCTCCTGCTCCTGGGCCTGGGCCGTGGACTGGTTGGCAAACGCAACGCCCTGCTGACCATGCTCAAGACACTGCTGATCGCCGCGGCCGCCGCGGGCGCTGGCCTGCTCATCGGTCAGGCCATCACCCGTTGGGTGAGCGCAGCGTAACCTCAGCCAGCCTCCACGGCTCCGAGCGTGAGCAGCGCCGAGTGCTGTGCGTCGGTGATGCCCGACAAGCCGCTGATATTCATGCGCTCATATGGGCGGTCGGCCCGCAGTATTCGCAGACACGTCGCGCTGCTGACTTCCCACAACCGAACCGTCCCGTCGAAGCTGCCACTGGCGAGCAGTGCGCCATCGTGGCTGATGGCAACTCCATACACTGGGCTCGTGTGTCCTTCCAGCGTCGCCAGCGCGCGGCCATCCGGCAGGCTCCACAGACAGACCCTGGCGTCGAAACCCGCGCTGGCGAGCAATCCACCATCGGCGCGCAGTGCAACGCCGCGCACTTCACCCGTGTGCGCATCTATCCTGGTCAGCAACTGTCTGGTCCGGACGTCCCACAGCCGCAAGGAACCATCCCAACCACCGCTTGCCACAAGTCGCCCGTCCGTTGAGAGAGCGACGCAGTAGACCGGGCTCGTAGCAGCTTCGAGCACGCCCGCCGCGACTCCATCAGCGGTCCGCCAGAGACGAACGGTGCCGTCCAATCCTCCACTCGCGACGAGCTGTCCATCTGCGCTCAGGGCCACGCTGCGCACGCCACCAACGTGTCCACGCAGTGTCCGTACCGGGCGACCGTCAGGAACGTGCCACAAACGAACGGTGCCATCCCAGCTGCCACTCGCCAGGAGACTGCCGTCGAACCCGAGTGCCACGCTCCGAACACCGCCGGCGTGGCCGGATACCGTCGACAGCGGCTCGGCCGTCCGCGCGCGCCACAGACGCATCGTCCGGTCCCAGCTGCCACTGGCGACAAACTGCCCGTCCCCACTGAGGGCCACGCCGTACACCGGACTCGCGTGCCCAACTAACGTGTCGAGCTTTTGACCGCTGGCTGGGTTCCACAGGTTGACCGTGCCGTCCCAGCTGCCGGTGGCAAGGAGGCCGCCGTCCGCGCTGAGCGCTACTCCGTACACCGGGCTGGTGTGACCCGCATGCGTCGCCAGTGGCCGCCCGCTCGGGGAGTCCCAGAGTCGTACCGATCCATCGAGGCTGCAGCTCGCTAACAACTGCCCGTCCGTGCTCAGGGCGACACCGCGCACCGGGCCGGCATGGCCCTCGAGAATTGTCAGCGGCTGGCCGTCGGCCGTGTCCCACAGGCGAACGGTCGTGTCCCAACTGCCAGTGGCCAGGAGGCGTCCGTCCGCGCTCAACGAAACGCCACGAACTGAGCCGGTGTGACCCACCAATGTGGCGCGCAGCTCCCCCGAGGCCGCGGACCATAGCCGCACGCGGCCGTCTTCCGTGCCGCTGGCCAGCACGTCGCCGTCGTCGCTCAGACGCAAACTCCACACGGGGCTTGCCTGGCTGTCAAGTTCTCTCAATAGCTCTTGTCGCCGGACACTCCAGAGCCGGATCGTGCCGTCAAAACTCCCACTCGCTAGTATCCCGGCGTCATGCGTCAATGACACACTCCAGACCGGACTTGCGGTCGCCGTCAGAGTCGCCATGAGTTGCTGAGTGGCGATATCCCACAGTCGGATCGTTCCGTCGAAGCTGCCACTCGCCAGGACGCGCCCATCGCCGCTCATCACCATCGCATACACCGGACTCGTGTGCCCGACCAGCGTGGCAAGCGGAGTACCAGATGTTGCCTCGAACAAGCGGATGCTGCCATCTTCACTTGCGCTGGCGATCGTTCGTCCATCCTCGGTCAGCGCCACACGGTGCACAGGGCCGGTGTGCGCGTGCAGCACGTGTAGTGGGGTGTGATCGGCCACTCGCCACATGCACACTTCGCCGGCCGACGTCCCGGCGATGAGAATTTTACCGTCGACGCTGAGCGCGACGCTGAGCGGAAAATTGAAGACCTCTGTCAGGACCGCTTGCGACATTACCGTCTCGGCTAGACTGACATCCTGGGCATCGACCCCCGCCAGGTGGATCTGGCGGAGCGACAGTCGCGACAGGTCAAGACCCCGCAGGTGGCCGCGGAGGAGCCGCAAGAGATTGACCGCGTTGCCAGGTCCAAACCCCTGGTGCACACGCGACGTACCGCGCCACTTGTGGATCAATTCGAGCAACAGTGATTCCGTCTCTTGTGGACCGAGCGGCGCTCTCAGAGCTGCCAGGATTGGTTCGCCGATCAATCGCTCCTGGCTCTGCCGAACGTAGTCCCTCGCTTGCGCCTGAATCAGAGGGTGGACGATCAGCTGCGCGGGTTCGCCGCGCCTGACTTCGTCACTCACGCTCTCGACCAGTCGTTCCGTCACATACTCGAGTACAACGGACTGCAGCGTGAAGGCCGGACTGCCGTCGGTTTCTGCGCGCTCCACCAGCGACCGGTAGCGGAGTGCTTCGATCGCCTCCACCAGTGCGGCGCGACCCGTGCGCGGGCCCAGGTCGGCCATCAAATCTCCGATGGTCACGCATTCGCGCGCCACCGCCAGCGCGCCAAGGACCTCCTGTTCCAGAGGAGAGCTGCGTGCGAATTGTTCGGCGAGCAGACGTTTGATTCCTCCAATAACCAGGCCCGATCCTGTTTCGGTGAGGAACGAGCGAATGTCGCCGCCGAAAACGCTCCGAATGGTTTCACCAACGATCTTCAACGCCAGGCTATTGCCGCCGTAGCGTTCCACCAGACTGGTCCACTCAGCCGTGTCACCAGAGAGCTGTTTGCTGGCCAACAGGGCCTGGCCCTCGTGAGGCGCCAGCCCGCCGAGTTCCAGCAGGCGGACCGCGCGGCCTTCCAATAATGTCCAGTCCGGAGGCGCCTCGCGACTGGTGATGATCACACTACTCCGATGAGGCGACTGGGCGACGGCTTGCAGAAACGCGCCGTACCCGGCCATGTTCTCCCGGTAGCGAGCGTCACGCTGAGCCGGCTCGAGTAGCGTTTCGAAATTGTCGAGCACGAGCAGGCTCGTGCGCTGGCGCAACAGCTCCAACAACGCCACCACCTGGTTGGACTCGCCGTCAGGCGCCACGCGCTGCTGGCCAGCCAGGAAACCAATGGCGCCGGCTATCCACTCGCGGACTGGCGGAGCATTCCGCAGTCCGCGCCAGTACACGGATTCGTATGCGGGAGCGATCACCTGGGCGAGCCTCGCGGCGACGCTGGTTTTCCCGATGCCGCCCATGCCCAGGAGGGCGACGACTCGACAGTGGTCGTGCAACAGCCAGTCGCGGAGCGTGCCGAGCTCGGTCGCGCGTCCAACGAAATTGGTCACTGCCGGTGCATCGCCCCAGTCCTGTACGCGCGGACTCGCTGGCCCAGGCGGCGCGTTGGCGGGGATGCTGACCGCCACCGGCACCGCCTGGGCTGTCACGGGCGCGTCGGCGGTGGAAGCATGTGAGCGACGCGCCAGCTCCCCGGCAAACCACGTGTATTGAAATGGCGCGTGTGCCCGAGGTGATTCAAGCGCGACGGCGTCCCAGAGTTGGAGGGCCTCTGGAAGCTCTTTGCCAGCCGTTAGCCCACCCGCGTCGAGCAATGCCGCGGCCAGCGCCTGCAGCCGGCCCGTGCTCGGGTATATCACGCCGGATTCCCAACCCTGGATGGTCCGCAAGCTCACACCGATGCGGGCGGCGAGCTCGCGCTGTGTCAGCCCCGTTCGACCTCGGCACCGCAGGAGCAGGCTGCTAAAGCGCTCGCGATCTTGATCCCTCTGCATTGCGCGCCTTGAGCACTCCGAACGGGCATTTCGAGTCTACCAGCCCGTAACTCTGGTGCGAGGGTATGCCAAGGCAGCACGCGAATAGGCCCCCTGCAGCGCTGCAGGGGGGCCCCTCTGCAATGTGCGCGTCGTTTCAGGCCGCGAGATCGACGCTGATGGTTTCGGTCCGAGCTGTCACCTCAGATTTGGTCTCGTCGTTCGTCAGCGTCAGCTTTGCGACAAGCTTGTCCTTGCCGATCAGACGCTCGTGGAGGGAATCCATCCATTCGTGTGTGTCGAACACGACATGCTGGTAATTTCGCGCGTCGGCCGGCAGGATTGGAAAGCGCTGGGCGCGGTACGTAACGACCGGGTCCTCGTCCAGCATCTCCTTGTTCAGGACCTGGCAGGTCAAGGCGTACTGCAGGCCCAGCAGGTTCATTGCGTTGACTTCGACGTCAGTGAATTCGATGTCGCAGCTCACAATCACAGACGCTCGGTCATTGGGGCGGTTGGTCGTAACGGTCAGCTCGGGATTGTTGATGCTAGCCATGGTGGAAGGTGACTCCTTCTCTAGGATTGGCGCTCTAGGATTGGCGCCACGCGGCGTCGTACCAGCACTCTCCACGCTACGGGTTGGGTTCTCTCTGCGCCTCGGCCTTAAGTCGCACCATCCATCTCCACCAGTCGATTGACGTCGACCTCAAACCAAGCACCGACGACGCCGACGCGCCTTCAACCGTATCGTGATCTGCAGGACACAAACGTCTGCCTTCACCACGCCTCGTGGGCTCTTCCAGACCTTCGACCGATCGCCACCGCGATGTACCAGCAACGCGGATCCGGGGAGCGCATTTCGCGGAGAGTGAAGCGGAGTCAAGTCCAATCCTCTTGGGAGAAAGAATCTTATGCTTTCCTCTCTTACGCGCAACTGGTGGCTCGTCGCGCTGCGCGGGACGCTCGCCGTCATCTTCGGTGTGGCGGCGTTCGTGTTGCCAGGCGTGACCTTCGAAGTCCTGGTGCTGCTCTTCGGCGCCTATGCGTTCGTGGATGGCGTACTGGTGTTGAGCTTCGGATTGATGGCCGCCGGTGACGGCGAGCAGTGGTGGTCACTGGCGCTCGGCGGCATCCTCGGCATCGGTCTGGGGGTTTTGACATTTGCCAGGCCCGAAACCATGGCGCTGGCGCTGGTCTATGTGGCGGGGTTCTGGGCCATCGTCACCGGGCTGCTCGAGATTGTCGCCGCCATTCGCCTGCGCGACGTCATCAGCGGCAAGTGGCTGATGGGCCTGAGCGGCGTGCTGTCGATCATCTTCGGCGTCCTCGTCGTCGCCCAGCCGAACTCGGGCGCGCTTGCGCTCGTGTACCTGTTCGGCTTTTACGCCATCCTGGCTGGCATCTCGCAGATCGGGCTTGGATTCCGCCTGCGCGGCCTGGGTGAGGACGTCGGAAAGGCGCCCCTTCAGACCGTTTCATCCGCCTCGCGCTGAGGCTAGACAACGTCGGTGGCCGGTCTAACCGACCGGCCACCGATTGCTCCGGCAAGCAACGCCGAAAAGGAAACTGTTCACTCTCATGATTCCGTACGCCGCCTCCGGCACCGACGACGCTGAGGCGATCCTGCCGTGGACAAACATCGGCCTGATCGTCCTGAACTTCCTGGTGTTCTTCTATGAGCTCGCCGTCGGCGCCACCGGCGGTGACGACGCCGTGTCCAGTCTCGTCCAGAACTACGGGCTGGTCCCCTGCGAGTACACGACCCATTGCGCGATCGTCGCGGGCGCCCCCATCCCGTTGTGGATCACTCTATTTACGTCCATGTTCCTGCATGGCGGCTGGTCGCACATCCTGGGCAACATGGTGTACCTGTTCGTGTTCGGCAATCACGTCGAGCGCTCGATGGGCCACCTGCGCTATCTCGCCTTCTATTTGCTGTGCGGACTCGGCGCCAACGCGCTGGAGATCGCCACCGCGGTCGACTCTAGTCTGCCGGGTCTGGGCGCCAGTGGAGCGATCGCCGGAGTGCTGGGTGGCTTCCTCGTGCTCTATCCCACCAGCCGCATCGGTACGCTCATTCCGCTGGGCTTTCTGGTATTTCCCGCGCGCATCCACGCCTGGGTCTTCATCGCCTTCTGGTTCGTCCTGCAACTGTTCTCGGGCATTGCCAGCGTGGGTGGCGACGCCGCGACGGCCGGTGGAGTTGGGTACTGGGCTCACGTGGGCGGTTTTCTCGCTGGAGTGCTGCTGATCCGTCCATTTACCCTGTCCGATCGCGTTTGCCAGCTGCAGAACTATCACACGCGGTTCGCGCAATCCTAGGGGTTCCATGGCAAGTCTTGTTGAGATCCAATCCGCATCACCACCCGCTCCTCCGCAGCCCGAGGACGGGCCCAGTGATCTGAAGCAATTGCTCAAGTCGCTCGGCCCCGGCCTGATCACCGGCGCCTCCGACGACGACCCGTCCGGCATCGGTACATACGCCGTCGCCGGAGCGTCGCTGGGCTACGCCACGCTCTGGACTGCGCTCGCGTCGTTCCCGATGATGACCGCGGTGCAATACACGTGTGCCAAGATTGGCATGGTCAGCGGCAC
>WNFZ01006984.1_pt1 | contig 10150 bp, 10 predicted proteins | sample 5400081 | NCBI WGS metagenome assembly WNFZ01 (sample SAMN13153365, study PRJNA577476) | soil metagenome | isolation source: 80 cm soil or saprolite under grassland replicate 1 | place: USA:California | collected 2016-06-15
GTTATCTGAAGCGGCTTCTATGGCGTATTTGAAACTTCTTTTGATTGGAAAGAATGCCGAACAGAAAAATTTATACAACAAAAATTAAACTATTACATTGGAATCCTTGCAAGGGAAATAAATTAGTGGAATTGCCGGAAAAGTATATTCACAGTTCAGCGAAATTTTATGTTCAGGGAGAACAAGGAATATATTCGGTAACAAGTTTTATGGAATTAAGAGACATTGATTTAACTACACAACAAATGCTGCTATGTCTCTTTCTACGCTATGGCTAAGCGGGAGAGATTGCAGGAAATAATCTTAATTGTATGAAATATCTTTTTCTTATTACTATCGTATTCGGTTCGGTACATAGAAGCACAATAGCACAAACCACTAAACAGAACGTGGATACATACAAGGAAGGCTATATCGACGCAGGCAATGGAGTAAAAATATTTTATCAAAAGATTGGTGACGGAAAAAATAAAGTAATTGTGCCTCTGGGTCTATGGTTATATGACGGTCTTAAGTCACTGTCAGAAAATGCAGATCGAACAATTGTTTTTTATGATGTTCGTAATCGTGGCCGCTCCAGCCATATTACAGACTCTGCACTTATAGGCATTTGGCAGGATGTGGATGACCTGGAAAAAGTAAGACAACATTTCGGTTTCAAAAAAGTTAGTCTTGTTGGATGGTCTTACCTGGGAATGATGGTAATGCTTTATTCCTCCAAACATAAACAATACGTTGACCGCATAATACAAATTGGTCCGGTAGCCCTCAAATGGGATACAATGTTTCCCGATGAATACACCAATAAAGATCCCTCTCCTGTCGATTCGAATAAAATCAAAGAAATAAATCAGCTCCTTGAAGCAAATTACCATCTGAAAGAACCGGTAAAGTTTACAGAGAAATGGTATACTGCAAACGCGCCTAATCTATTAGGCGATACAAGCAATATAAAAAAGGTTCTGGAGCTAACACCCAAAATAGCGAAGAATCAAAATGAATGGTATAACAATTTTATGTGGCATCTTAACCACCATTTTTCCGGCTCAGTGCAGAAGATGAATGCCGACAGCTTGTGGCCATCAATGAAAATAATTGACCAACCGGTACTTACAATTCATGGTACAAAAGACAGAAATGCGCCTTATGGTGCCGGTCGTCAATGGGCAACTGAATTACCTAATGCGAGGTTATTGACTGTTGAAGGAGCAGGTCACCTTCCCTGGATAGAAGACAGGGAGTTGGTTATTAAAAGTATTGATACTTTCTTGAAAGGAGATTGGCCAAGGGATGCACAAAAAATTGACTAGCATTACAAAAGCTCATTCAAGGTTTAGATTCTATAGAGAAAATATAAGATGGCTAATTTTCTCTTTACCGCAATGTGTCCAAAATAGCCTGGTGTGTTAGCCAGGGATATTGCTGCATTAACATTACAAAGTCATAACAGGAAAAAAATAACAAGGCTTATTCTCAGTAGGAGAAAGTATATACGATGGCTAATTTTTTTTAATCGAATCAATTGAAATGTCACAGGGTATAATTTCAGGAAGGAAGACAATACTATCTAATTCTTCAGGGCATGCTTCTTTTATTTTTCCCGTGAATATTACCGGCACAAAAGTATTTCCTGAAATAGTATCGGTAATTGATTTTATCTCCTTCAGCTCGGGGTTGCAGATTCTGCAAACGTAATAAATACCATTTCCGAGAGCCGTCTTTATAAACCATGAGTCAATTAGTGAATTATGTGTCAGCAAACCATCAGCGTTTATGTAGGTATGTTTTATAGAATCTGTAATACAGCCGCATCCACGATCGTCTGTCTTGTTACTTGTTGACTTATGACAATTAATAAAACAAGCAGTAAATATTAATATGAATATTTTGGCGCCCATATTCATAATAGAAAATTACTCTTTTCAAATTACTTTTTGGCGTGTTATTTTCAAAACTCTGCCTTCTCGTAATGTCTTTCAAAGGTATTGTGCAAAGCAGAGGACATGGCGGTAATAAGATCACGAAAGTTTTATCCATTTTCTCTTTACAACAATGTATCCAAAAAGTCGTGGTGTATTAGCCAGGGACGTTGCTGCAATAGCATTACAAAGTCACTGCAGGAAAAAAATAACAAGGCTTAGTCTCTATAGAGAAAATATACGATGGCTAATTTTTTTAATCGAATCAATTGAAATATTGCCGGGCATAATTTCAGGAAGGAAGATAATACTGTCTAATTCTTCAGGACATTTCTTTTATTTTTCCGTGATATTACCGAGACAAAAGTATTTCCTGAAATCTCCTTCCTCAAGAAAGACGGCAAAGCCGCTGTTGTTGCTCTTGATAATATTTTGTTTGAAGGCGGTGCAGGAGAAACAGGAAGAAAAAATCATTAGAGACAACAGACCTGCATACTATACTACGTTTACAAACAGTAATTTTTTATGCACACGGCGTTAAAGGAAATGTCATTTTCTTTGACAACAGACCGGCTGGAAAAGAGATCAATACAAAAGAAGTATGGATGTACGATTACCGTACCAACATACAGGGTCGCCTTTGAAAAGTACGTTATCAATATAATCAATCGTATAGCAAGTTTTATACTTAATTAGCAATGATTGATATTTCTTGTTCCGAAGTATTCTCGATAATATTTGCCAACAACTCGGTTGACTTGTCTTTCGGTAACTCTTGCACAGTTTTTAGTTTTCTTTCTATTGCTCTTGATCGTACTCCCGCTTGTTCAATAACATTGCTTGCTTCCTGCAATTTCTTTTGTGTTTTTTCAAGAATACCGCCAAAATTGCCGAATTCAGTTTTCACAGCACCTAACAGTTGCCACACCTCGCTGGAACGTTTTTCTATTGCAAGCGTTTTAAAGCCCATCTGTAAGCTGCTAAGAAATGCAGATAATGTGGTAGGTCCGGCAATAGTTATTTTATACTCACATCTAATCAGTTCAAACAATCCCGGAATGCGCAGTACTTCTGCGTACAAGGATTCAAAGGGCAGGAAAAGAATTGCAAAGTCCGTAGTATTTGGTGCATCAATATATTTTGAACAGATGTCCGTCGCAGCTTTTTTAATACCACGAACAAAATTCTTTCTGCATTCTTCTATTGCATCTGTCCCACTGTTTTCATAAGCACTCATGAGCAGCTCAAAATCTTCTCTCGGAAACTTAGAGTCAATCGGGAGCCATAGTGGCGTATCTTCTTTGCCTGGCAACTTGACTGCGAATTCAACAGCACAGTTTGAGCCTGGTTTCGTTTTTACGTTTTTTTCATATTGATCCGGCGTAAGAATTTGTTCAAGAATATTTCCAAGTTGGTACTCGCCCAGAATGCCTCTTGTTTTAACGTTGGTTAACACTTTTTTTAAATCTCCAACACCGGTTGCTAATTGTTGCATGTCACCCAAGCCTTTGTGAACAGCTTCTAATCTTTCACTTACAATTTTGAACGATTCCCCCAGGCGGCTCTCGAGTGTTTTCTGCAATTTTTCGTCAACAGTCGCTCTCATTTCGTCCAGTTTCTTCTCATTCCCTGATTGCATATCTGCTATTTTGCGTTCAAGGGTATCCCGCATTTGATCAAGCTTAGCACTGGTGGCAATGTTTTGATCATTTTGCTTGTTTAGCAGCGCAAAGAAATTCTCTTTTTGAATTGAATTGAAATCATTCACAGATTTTGTGAAGTCTCTTCTAAAAGTCTCCAATGCCTCCTTTAATTCTCTGCGGCTTTCTTTTGATTCGCTTGTGCTGGCGAGAGTGCTCTCTTGCAGTTTGCCTTCAATGCTTCTGGTTAAAGTTTGAAGTTTCTCTTCTACTGAATTTGTTAGCGTGGCAAGATTCGTCGCAAATATTTCTAATTGATTTTTTTGTAGCTGAGTGGTGTTATTAATTGATGCGGAAATAGCGTCACCAAAAGACTTAAGTGAGGCTGATAATTCATCTCTTGTGTTTTTTGCAACACTGTTAGTCTCTGCTCTGTTTGTAGTAATTTCATTTTTCACCGATGATTCAATTCTTAATACGTCGGAATTAATTCCAGTCAGTTTGTTCTTTATGTCCAAAAGTTCTTTACCTTCTTTTGTTGTAGATGCCCGGTAAGAAAATAAAAGGACGATAATCAGAATTAAAAGGATGGCACTTAAAAACACGTAAACAGTTATCATATAATTTATTTTAGTTTTTTAAAATTTCGTTTTACTAAGTTGAATGAAACATTATTTTCATTTTGCGCATCAATATGCAGTTTGCCACATCGGTATCACCTTCGTACGGGTACGCGTAAGCTTGCTCAGGTACTGATAGAGCTCTACCATTGCACGGGTATCCATTTTACAATACTCCAGCAGGTTGCCGCGAGTTGATGCTATTTGCTTTTTATCTGTTATGCAGGATAAGTTCAGATATGCCAGCGAAGCCATACCGCCGTCGCTGATGTTCAGCTTTGAGTAATCAAGCTCAGGAAAGAGCGCAGGCAGCACAGATTTTATTGATGCAGAGCCATTCATCTTGTAATGATAAATGTAGCGATTGCGGAAAGGAATAATTAAATCAACAAGCCTTTCACAGATTGCGTTCAGTTGTTTTTTGTATTGCGGAAAACTTTCAGCGAGCTCCTGCAACCGTGGTTTTTCGAAGGGCATGTAATAAACAAACACTGATCCTTTTGACGGAAGAGAAGCAATCAATTGCTTAATCAATTCAGGTCTCGGATCGGTTTTGCCATCGCCGAGATATTCATAATGGCGATACTCTCTTGAGCTATCATTACAATGCAAACTGAACTGAAAAGGTATTTGCTGATAAGGGCGTGTGCCATCAAAGAGAGGAATGGCTGTTGCGATGGTTTCAAAATCGAGGAAAGAAACCGGTGATGATACATCCTTCAAAAACTTTTTAATCTCTCTTATATCCGGTGGCGGTGATGTTTTTTCAAGTGTGCAGGAAATCTGTTGCCGCTGAAGAGGTGTTAACCTGAAGTAATATTCCGATGGAATCTGAGGTTGACCATAAATATTTTTATTCACAAGCTCCCAAAGCCTATCACTGATCTTGCTGATGGCTGTAACAGGATATTCCACTTCATTAAACTTCTTCCAGCAGTGCCCCTGAAAATCACATGGATAAAATTCATTGCATTGTCGACCTAATCTGCATTGCGGTTCCACTCCGGATTTTACCATCTGTTGCATCACCTCAAGTTGGTCTTCAACATAATCCTGAAACTGGATTGCTTCAGTGGTAATATCATGAATGTTGAAAAGTTTTTCAGGTTCAATTTCACCGTGCCGCACGTATTGATTGTTGATACAAACAATGCTTACCTGTTTTACAGGATAGCCAAGATTTTTTAAAATGTAATACTGAAGAGCGGCATCGAGCGTGTGATATTCTTTTACACTCGTGGAACTCTTCACTTCATACAAATACCAGCCGTTTTTGCGGATAACCAGTGTATCAATAGCCGCATATACGTTGTTAAACATAAATCCCGCCTCATAAATCGTTTTACATCCTGACTGAAGGATTTGTTGAGTGCGCTTTACCGAAGCGGTGTAGTCATGAGCCGGAGTAACAGTTGCATCTTTTCCGCCGGGAAACAATGACCTTGCCAGCATACCCACTTCATTGCCCTGGTCAAAAAGAGCTTGTTGCTGTTGTGAAACTTCATCGCGGAGATCGTAGTGAAACTTGTATAAATAAAGAGACTTAAGACATTTGCAGCCTCTTACAAAAGTTGATTTGCTTAGCGTATTTGTGGCAGGTGACATCTTCAGTTTTTACTCAAAGAAAGTCAGCCACAACGCCAAAACATGACGTTATGAATATCTTTTCAGCGTTTTTTTCAACTCCTTTTTTATATCACTGATGAGACGCTTGGGAGCAAGTACTTTGATATTGCCTCCATAGGAAAGAATTTTTTGTTTGAGCTCAAAGTTGGGTTGTACATACATTTGAAACACCACTTCACGTTCATCTTCCGAAACCACTTCCTGCGTCACATGCCACTTAAGCGACTTCATATACTTTGCGGTAATCGGGTCAGTTGCCAGCACCACCTCCTCAACACCGCTACCATCATGATTTAATCCAATTATATGAGCATAATGTGTATGAGGATTGAAACCTTTACGTGGACTGAAGGTGCGGGTAGTAACAACCACATTGCTGATGCGGTCTAATCCGTAGCTGCGTACTTCACCTGCTTCATTTATTCCCAGCAGATACCAGCGATTTTGATATTCCTTTAGCAAATAAGGTTCAATCATGCGAGGCAAAGACTGCTCACGGCTGAAGGTAAAATGGTGCAGCTCGACAATCTTCCTGTGTTTAATAGCGTCGAGAAGAGGCTGTACCCATTTTATGTTACTCCATTCATCCTGATGCTCAAAGCTGATGTATTCATGCTCGTCACGGAGTGACTGCTGTACCATTTCAGTTTCGTTTTGCAGCCTTATGAGCTTTAGCAGTTTACCATACCCAGGCGAATCATCTTGGTCAATATAGTATCCCTTGCGACTGCGATCGAAGAGAATGGAAACACTAAACTCATTTCGTATAGCATCAATGTCGCGTTGCAGCGTTCTTTTTGAAATTTCAAAACCCTGTTCATGCAGGAAACTCTGGATCTCTTCAAAAGAAGGATAGCTATTATATCTAAGCTTTTCAAGAATAAGCTGATAACGTTTTATTGTTCCCTGTGCGGACATATGTGCAAAGGTAGTGCAGTAAAATATCTACCAAGGCTTGCGAAACAAGTAAGTCCCAATGACTAATAAAAACCAATTGATAGGGTATTGATATAAGCTTTCAAATTGTTATTTTCATTACTTCAGAATTGCACATCCCCCTCTTAAAAGTAATTTTTTTTCAATTTCCGTTCAATGAGAAACATCAGAGTCAATGATGATTAAAATCATTGTTATAGGCTAAGCGCTAAAATAATTTTGATTCATAAAATTATTATATGATAGACTTTACTGTGCTGACAGCAATCCAATCAAGCATTCAAAATGATTTAGACATTGAATCTTTGAAAACACGAAGTGTACTTCAACATTATTTTGATGCATCCTGTAAAGCTGATCTTGATGCGGTGATGGAAGACTTTACAGAACAATTAGTATTAGTAACTGAAGACGCTTCGTTTATAGGGTTAAAGGCAATTAGAAACTTTATACTTCGTTGCTTCAATTATTCTCTAAAGGATTTGTAAGTTATAAACTTAAGAAAGTAGCTGTTGTAAAAGATATTGCTTATATCACATGGCAGTTAAAAACCTCTGAATTCGAAATACCTTTTGGTACCGATACTTTTATAATTGAGAATGATAAAATTTTATATCAAACCGGGGGAGCTTATATAATTCCATCTGAAAAAATAATATAGACGTAAGAGCAACTAACAATGCATATAAACGTACACGCATTAAATGATTTTTAATTTACATTAATAAGGTTTATATGAGGTTGTTAAATACATCACTAAAGTCTAAGGGAAGACGAATCTTTAAGATAGTTATAATAATTTTCGCCACAATCTATTTGAGTGCATATGTAATCTATCCATGGCTCTGCCGCAGTAGTGCGAGCAGAAATGAAAGAACTATTGAGTTGCCGGGCGATGGCATTGTTCAAAATTCAATATCTGGCTATACCCTTGCAAAAACTATTAAAGCCTCTTCATCAAAAATTTGGCCCTGGCTAGCTCAGGTGGGGCAAGGTCGCGGCGGCTTTTATACACGCGAATGGGTTGAAAATATTATGGGCGCTGATATACGCAATGCCGATTCAATCATACCAAAATTTCAAAGCATTGCGGAAGGAGATTCTATACGCCTCACTCCTGATCCATACTTTGATCTACCAGGACAGTATCTCGTTGCCGCGCAGATTGATTCTCCTTATGTAATGGTTTTTCGCCAAATTCTTCCGAACGGCTCTACAGGCACGTGGACATTTATTTTAAAGCCATCAACACGTCTAATATTTCGCCGAAGAAGCAGCAATCCTTCATTTTTTGATGAGATTTCAATCCCGGGCTATTACTTTATGGATATGGGTATGCTTTCCGGCATTAAGAAACGGTATGCTTTCCGGCATTAAGAAACGGGTAGAACGAGATGCCGGGATAGAAAAAGATACTTATTGATTACAGGGCTTCTTTTTCAATTTTGATTTCAACAGAAATATTATGTTGAACAAAAAAAAGCGTCTCTCATCATCCAACATACTTGATTATAATCATGCACATAAGTAATATTCGTCATTGGAATGTTATTCAATACAAATGTAGCTTTGGTGGAATTATTGAGTATGTCTGCCGATAAATTAAAACGCAGATTAAGACGTGTATAATAAGATTTGTTGTTATTGTTACTATTTACAAAATTCTCGTTTTCTTATCTGCTTCATATGGAGTGCCGCTAAGCAAACACACTATTAAGTATAACTTATTTTAAAAAATAAATAATTAATTAATTATGGAAGCTCTAAAACAATGGCTAATTCCTTATCTTATTTCAAATATTGTATTTGGATTAACAATCATTGGTGCAATAAAAAAACCAATGTGGACGAGAATTTTCTTAGCCGGATTTTTTTTATGGGCAAGCTATTTCAATTCAACACATGCAATTCTTTCTCCTCAGATTTATCTTATCTATGCAACCCTCGATGCCTTACCCTTCTACAGTGATTTCATAAATGGTTTTTTTTCACATTACATAACACCTTTTGTATTTACAATTGCAGTAGGCCAATTTCTGATTTTTTTTGGCTTGCTCTTAAATAAAACATGGGTAAAGCTTTCGTGCATCGGCGGTATTATTTTCGGTTTAGCTATTGCCCCACTTGGTGTTGGCTCTGCTTTCCCTACAACGATATCAATGGCTATTGCATTCTATATACTTCTTGTAAGATATGAACATGATTTTATTTGGAAATGGAAACAATATGAGCAACAAATTCGGATAAAAGTTGCACGTTCGTGAAGCTGTTCTAAACGGGAAACATCACGCTACATTAGTTTTTTTCGCTTCAATTACTCCTTTTTAGTGGCTTTCATTTTTTCTTATCCGCAATGCCTCTCCAAAGGTTTGTGCATAGCCGAGGACATTGCGGTATTTATGTTCTCTTCGCCTCTGTTGGTGTTGTCGCCAACCGAAATCATTGAATAAACTTGAGGGATAATACTTGTAATGGTATTATACTTCTGTCATATTATAAATGCACTGCTCATAAAAATAAATGCTCACAAATTTTTTGTCTCTGTAAATTTTATGGCTTAAACTTCAGATGTAATGAGATCCTATTGGAATTAAGACCTGTGCTTCTTGTGTAATCTACACACCGCAACCCAACTACATTTAATTTTTTGCATGCCTAACGCACCCCTGGACGGTGCAATACGAAAACTCATTTCAAAAAAATTAGTCATGATTTTGAAAGATCACCGTACTTTATCTTCTTATTTTTGTTTTCTCCCGGATTATAAAAAAAGTTATTTGATTAACTTTGTACTAATTTCATATGAGAACCAGAAGGTGACCCTGATCTTTCAAATATTTCAATAGGTATTGATTCTAAAGTATTTATTTGACATACACATCGTCCTGTCCTCCCGACTATAATCTTCACAAACGCATCAAAAGGCTGGTAAAATCATGATTTTACAGCCTTTTTTTTCTGCATGTTAAATCAAAATATATCAATGCTTGCCTAAACCAAAAGCTTCCCGAATGAAAAATTATATTTGGGTCATCAAAATTGAGATTTGTGATTTGTTTAATGAATTATTTCAACGTGAATTTCAGCAAAATGTTTTTGAGCAGAACTTATAAGTTTTATAAAAACTTAATACACCTCCGATGAATATGAAAGGTGAGTAGTAATAAATTCATTAAGCTGTGCGTAACATTTATTGATCATTGACGATGCTCTGTTCAAAATGTACAAACTAGCAATTTGCGTGACGAAGCAGCACGCATAGCAGGGGAAACCATAAGAAGAATTACAAAAGTTGGCCACATAAAAAATATAACAATGCCAAATGAAACCGCACAAATACCTTCACTGCAAAAGCAAGCCACAGGAAATTACAGGTGGACAATTTGTACCCTTATTTTTTTTGCAACTA
>WNFZ01019534.1_pt1 | contig 10147 bp, 8 predicted proteins | sample 5400081 | NCBI WGS metagenome assembly WNFZ01 (sample SAMN13153365, study PRJNA577476) | soil metagenome | isolation source: 80 cm soil or saprolite under grassland replicate 1 | place: USA:California | collected 2016-06-15
TGTCCGCCACTGAGACGGGCTCCGCTTTCGCCGATAACTGTTTCATATTTTTCGGAAAGTGTTTCGATAAATTCATGCAAGTGCGCGGCTTTCGCGGCTTCGATGATTTCTTTTTGCGTCGCATTCGGCTTGCCAAGTCGGATGTTTGCATCAATAGTGTCATGGAAAAGATGAGGTCGCTGCGGAACCCAGGCAATTGAATTGCGCAATTCATCTACAAGGGATACTTCACGCGAATTCATAATTTGATGATCGTGGTTGATGATGATTGTACCTGATGTCGGCTGAACAAAGCCGAGCAGTAGATTAACGAGTGTCGACTTTCCCGCGCCGCTCGCGCCCACCAGCGCGATATGTTGACCCGCATCGATTTGTAATGTGATATCGTCTAGTGCTGGCGTTGTTTCATCTGGATATGTGTAACTAACATTTTCAAATCTAATAGAATTCACCTGTCCAACCGGCTGATTGCTGATCGCTGGAAGCTGGTTTCTGATCACCTGCGTATCGAGTATTTCATAAATCCGTTTTGCTGCTGTCGTGCCAGACATCCCGGAGTGGAAACGGGCTCCGAGATTTCGTAAGGGCAGATAAAACTCAGGGGCAAGGATGAGAATAAAAAATGCTTCGCGGAATTCCATCCTTGCATAAAGCAGACGAAATCCGATTTCAACAGCGATGATGGCTGTGCTGAGAGTGGCAAGCAATTCCAGTGCAAGCGCTGAAAGGAACGTGATTCGCAATACTCCCAGCGTTGTGTCGCGGAATTGATTACTGACTTTTTCAATATTTTTTGCATGGGCTTTGGATTGACCGAATAATTTTAGAGTCGTGAGGCCCTGCAAACTATCTAGGAAATGTGCGGAGAGGCGCGAAAGGGTTTGATATTGACGTTGGGTAACGATCTCCGCTCCCTTGCCAATCAGGATCATGAAAAAGGGAATCAGCGGCGCAGTGACAAGCATGACAATGCCCGATAGCAGGTCAATAGGGAAGACGACGATCAAAATACTAATTGGGATGAGTGCAGTAATAACCAGTTGTGGGAGGTACTGGCTGTAATATGCATCCAATGCCTCGATGCCTTCAACCGCGGCAGTGGTCAATTCACCGGTGCGCTGTCTACGTGTGTAGGCAGGACCGAGATTTAAGATGTGGTTAAAGAGGCGTCCGCGCAAGTCAGATTTGATTTTGACAGCAACGATATTTGCGCTAACTTCGTTTACCCACGTCAGAAATGCACGACCCGCGATGATAACTAGAATAAGTCGTAACCAATCTGCAACTTCTGCAAGAGTCTGTCCTTCAAGGAAGACTCCATTGACTGTACTGCTGAGGAGGTAGGCCTGGCCAATGGTCAAGAGTCCCGCTAAAAATCCAGAAAGGATCGTCAAAATGAGCGCGGTACGAGAGTCACGTGTGAGGGCAAGTAGTCGGCGGTGCATTAAAATCTATAGCAGTAAATCCAGAAAAAGAAAGGCAGAAGGATCCATGATTATCCCTCTGCCTATTTTATCGGTAATTTCTGTTTAGTAGACCAGGGTCTGCTTATCCGCTGTGATGCGCTTGCGGAACATGTAATAGGTCCAGCCTTGATAGGCAAGCACAACTGGAACGAAGATTAAGGCAATAATGAACATGACTGTCAACGTGTATTGTGATGAGGAAGCGTTGTAGATCGTCAGCGAATACTCAGGGTTAGTGCTTGAGATCATGACACGCGGGAACATCAGTGTAAAGAAAGCGACCTGAGTAAGCACGATGTGAACCCCGGTAGAGATAAACGCCCAGCCTTCCATCTTGCGGTTGATGAAGTAAATCGTAAGCAGCAGGACGACAACTGATGCAATGGGCATGATGCCAGGATTAATACCTATCTTTGTGCTGATATCGGTGAAGATATAAGTGCCGATTGCAAGTAAAAGAACTGCCGCAGCTGCTACATAGTAAAGTTTCTTGGATAATTCACGAGCCCGGTCACGTAGTTCCCCATCAAGTTTCAAGGTCAGGAAGTTTGAACCATGCAGGAGGAATACAGAGACCATAGTGATTCCACCAATCAGCCCGTACGGATTAAGCAGGGTAAACAGGTTGCCGGTGTACATCATGTCTGCATTGATCGGCACCCCGCGCACGAGATTGGCAAATGCAGTGCCGAGTAACAGTGAAGGCAGGAATGAACCGATTGCGATCATCCAATCGAAGCGATTGCGCCAGGCAGGATTGGCGTCTTTTGAGCGATATTCAAACGAGATGCCGCGCAGGATCAATCCGATCAGCAGCAGGAACAATGCCAGATAAAAACCGCTGAACATGGTCGCATACCAGTTCGGGAAGGCTGCAAATGTCGCGCCGCCAGCCGTGAGCAACCACACTTCATTGCCATCCCACACAGAACCAATCGTGTTGATGATGGCGCGGCGTTCTTCATCTTTTTTGCCGAGGAAGGGCAGGAGCATTCCTACACCGAAATCGAAACCTTCGAGGAAGAAGAAGCCGATCCATAACACGGCGATCAGAATGAACCAAAGGGTTTGGAGGAATTCGTAAGACATGTTATGCCTCTCTTATTAGTCTTGAGCGCCAATAGGCAAAATATCGCCAATGCCGCCACTTTCGGGTTCGACATCGACCGATTCGTGAACGGCGCCATCGGGTCCGGCAATGGCATATTTTTTCATCAGTTTGACCATGGCCACAGCCAGTGAGCCATAAATAGCTGTGTATCCGATTAGGGAGATAAGCAGGTCAAGCGTGGTGAGATTCGGCGAGACGCCTTGTTGCACTTTGAGCAACCCATAGACGATCCAGGGTTGCCGTCCCATTTCGGTCAGGATCCAGCCGCTAGCGTTCGCCAGATAGGGCAGGATGAGCGCCCAGGGCAGCCACTTCATCCATTTAGCCTGGGTGATGTCGCCGCGCATGTTTGCCCAGACGAAGTATGCAGTCATCAGGATCATGATGAAACCAAAGGTCATCATGATACGGAATCCCCAGTAGGTGACAACCATCAGAGGAATGTAATCTCCGGGGCCAAACTTTTGGACTTCCTCCTGCTGAAGTTCATTCACACCTTTTACTTCGCAATTGAAGTTGTTGCAGCCGAGGAAACTCAGAACTCTCGGCACTCGAATGGACCAAACTTCACGCTTGCCGGTCAGATCGCCAATGGTAAGGATCGAGAACGAAGCTGGTTGCGATGTTTCCCAATGCGCCTCGATGGATGCAAATTTCATGGGCTGGGTTTCGTACATATACTGACCCATCGTGTGGCCGCCTAGAAAGACCAAAACACTGGCAACTAATCCCATGACTGAAGCGATGTTGAAGGAAAGTTTGAAGAAATCAACGTTCTGTTTGCGGAAAATATGATAGCCGCTGACGGCTAGGATCATGAAGGAGGCCATCAACAGACCATCCGAAATGGTATGCCAGAAGAACAACCAGCCTTTCGTATTGCCCACGAGCGCAAAGAAGTTCACCAACTCCGCGCGATGGTTGGCTTCGTTGATTACAAAACCGACTGGGTGTTGCATCCAGCCATTGGCGAGCAAAATCCATAGGGCGGAAAGATTTGATCCAATTGCAACGAGCCAGATTGCAGCTAAATGTACCTTCTCAGGGACTTTGCCTTCACCGAAAACCCAAATGCCCAGGAATGTGGATTCCAGGAAGAATGCCAGCAGAGCCTCAATGGCGAGTGGTGCTCCGAAGATATCGCCAACATAGCGACTGTATTCGCTCCAGTTCATGCCGAACTGAAACTCCTGCACAATACCTGTTACCACCCCGATGGCAAAGTTGATCAGGAACAACTTTCCCCAGAACTTGGACATTTTGCGCCAGGTTTCGTCTTTGGTTTGGTAGTAGCGAGTTTGCATGAATGCCACAAACCACCCCATGCCCAGCGTCAGTGGAACGAACAGCCAGTGATAGATGGTGGTGAGAGCAAACTGCAATCGAGAAAGTAAGATGGGGTCCATAGACTCTCCTTGAAAAATGATGTACGCGCCCTCCGGGCGTACGAATTCCTACACTAGACTTGGCACCGCCATGGGGACGCCAAGCGACTCCTTTGCCAGGTCTTCAAACGTGATGGATGCCATCTCACGCAGCATTGCCACCTGAACGCGTCCCCATTTGGGGCGGACCGGGCAACTGGCCTGGAATGGGCAATCATCTTCACCCTTGACCTGCAAACACGCTGAGAGGAGGATTGGCCCTTCGAACGCTTCCACTACATCCCTGAGGGTGATCTGTGAGGCAGAGTGGGGAAACATTAAACCGCCGTCACGGCCCGGGAACGTGTTGATCAAACCCGCGTGGGATAATTGTGCGACAATACGGGTCATAAATGCCTTGGGGATCAGCATTTCCCGCTGAATATACGCGCTGGAAAGACGTACGCCCTTGCCACGCTTGGCAAGGGCAAGCAGAACACGGACAGCATAATCGGTTTGACGGTTAATTTTGAGCATTTCGCCTCGCCAGGAAACGCTTACTTAATCAGTAAACGTTGACTCTTATTGTAAGCATTTGGATTATACCGTCATGTGCAATTTGTCACAAGCGATGTGTGACAAATGTAATAAAAGACTAATATTTGACTTAGAGTAGCAATTCTCAACACTACTTGCTGCTCACTCTCAAATGTTGAGTCAAGGCAGTATAATTTGTGAAAATTTTGGTTGAGGTGTACATGATTAATCCTGTGATCTACACATTTCATATATTTGGTTATGATTTCCCTCTGCGCTGGTATGGCGTGATCGTGATGATTGGTGTTGTTGTAGGTGCGTTGATCATCGAGCGCGAACTTAAACGGCGCGGCGAAAATAGCGACCGCATCTGGGATGCATTGATTTGGGTTTTGCCCGCTGGCATCCTTGGCGCGCGACTCTGGTACGTTTTCAATGCCTCCCTCGGAGGCAACTCTTCTTATTTTGAAAACCCAGCCAGCATCCTCAGGGTCTGGGAGGGTGGTTTGCATATTTTTGGCGGCTTCCTATTTGGAACGACAGCTCTGCTCGTATATCTTCGACTGAACAAGCTGGATTCCTGGCTCTTTCTGGATGCAGCCGGGCCCGCAGCTTTGGTGGGTCAGGGGATTGGGCGGATTGCAAACTTTATCAACCAGGAACTTTATGGGCCGCCGACCACGCTTCCGTGGGGGATCCCGATCTCGGCTGAACACCGCCTCGCTCAATACAAGGACCTGAACCTGTTTCCCGTTGAAACGACACGCTTCCACCCGACATTCGCTTATGAGATGTTGTGGAACTTTGCCTCAGCCGGTCTATTGTTATGGTTGTCGAGACGCTATAAGGAAGACCTCAAGCCCGGTGCATTGTTCGCAGGCTGGCTGGTGTTGGCCGGCGTTGGTCGTGTCATTATTGAATTTTTCCGTCCAGACCAGCCAAAGATCGCCGCGCTGGGAATTAGTTATTCAAGCATTTTCGAAGCGATGTGCGAAGAAGGCTATTAAAAGCCAATCCATATTGCAGAAAAAAGCCAAAGAAAAGATCGCTGCGCGTAAAGCCAAGGAATCATCCACGCGTACGGTACGAGAGAAGAAGATTTCCTGATCACATAAAAAATCGCTCGAAGAAAAAACTTCGGGCGATTTTATTTAATCAATCGCGGATACTTTCACAGTTGTTGCTGCTATGCCAGATAACTCATCCTCACGCTTATCGAAGCTGAAGCGTTCGAAAATGTCTGCATACAATTCAACGATCTGCTCACGTGTGAAGCCCATCTCTTCATAAGAGTAGATGTGATCACTGTTGAAGGAGAGAGTCTCTTTCACGGCTTCGTCGACAATGTCATCAAGGCCGGGTTTATCTGGGTAACCGAATTGCTCATAGAACGCGCGGATCACCTGCTCCGGGCGTTGAATCAAATCATCGTAATTGAGGATCAAATGGCGGGGCGAAGGATGCGAATCCAGAAATTTGAGAGGGTAACGGTACCAGTGTTGGGTAAAATCCACGATCTCATCGAGATAGAGATATTTTTCCTTTGGCTCAGTGAACACGCGGCGGGCATAGTTGATCCATGAAATGCTGGAGGGCAGCATATCCAACGGGTTGCGCGCCAGATAAATGATGCGGGCGTCCGGGAAGAATTCCAGCAACGTTTCGAGCTTTGGGCTGAAAGCGGGATTCTTGGCAACGAAATATTTTTTGCCGGTGGCATATATATGTCGCTGCAACATGGACTTATAGAATCCCATAATCTGACGTTTGCGTTCAGGCGGGAGAGCTTCATCAAAATGCTGATAATTGGGGAATTCATCCATGAAGGGGAAGAGAAAGCTGACCCATAAGGAATCCCAAGTATGAAGAAGAATGTTCTCATCTTCCTCGGGCTGAAAGAATGAAATGCGATGGATCTTGAACTTACCCAGTGTACGATGATCGAAGGCAGACAATAAACGATGAAGATGGCCACCCAATCTCTTATCGATGCGGGAAACAATCTGCGTGATTTTCTTTTGTGTTACTGAGGGAGTAAGGTAGATATCCCAAATTGTGAGGCTGGTAAACGTTTCGGAGTCACGTGAGAGCAAACGGTGCAGAAAAGTGGAACCGCTGCGCAAGTTCCCCAAAATAAAAAGCGGCTTTTCAATTGGTTGTGTTTTATATCTCGGAAAAAGAATGTCATCCAAAAAGAAACAGAACCAATGGATGAGCGAGCCAATGGGCCAGACGAGATAGAATAGCAGGAGGAATGTAATTCGTTTGCGTGTGAGATGAGCAGGAGTGTTTTTTGAAGCGAAAAAAGAACGATAGGTTGTGCGCCAGAAGAGGCGAAAGTTATAGTACATTCAGATCAGAAATCCTTGCCTTTCCTGCATAAAAAAAGCCCATTCGTAGGGCTTTCGTTACTTCTATTCTATCAGGAATTATCCGGTTCGTATTACCTCAAATCTTTTGATTACTCTTTCAGAAATTCCAGTGTGCTCGTCCATGCCAGCTCAGCGGCTTCAGGATCATATTCGGGACGATCATTTTCAAAGAACCAGTGACTTTTATTTGGATAAATATGAAAAGCCGGATTGAGCCCGGCGGCGCGCATATCCGCTTCCATGGCCTGGATACCCTCCAGTGGCTCCCATTCATCTACATCCGAAAAATGTCCCACAATCTCGGCCTTGATATGCGAAAATTCTGTTTCATTCACCCCATAAAACAAAACCACTTTGCCGATAGGTTCCGGAAATTCGCTTGCCAGCTCCAATGCCCAGGCCGCGCCCATGGAAAAACCCATCAACGAAAATGCCTCTTTGTTGGCCTCCGGTCTGCTGTGCAAAAAATCGGGAGATGCTGCGGCGATGGCATGTTTCCGCTCAGAATTTGATTCAGCCATGATCTGCTTGGCTTCGTCAACGGTCCTGGCAATTTTGCCTTCATTCAAATCCGGGGCGAATGCGACAAATCCCTCTTCAGCGAGGCGGTCACACAGACTCTTGAAAAATGAATTCAATCCCCACCACGCATGAAGGACAATTACACCCGGCGCGTCTGGTTGGGATGGGACTGATAAATAACCAGTCGCAGGCTGTCCATTAACATCAAAAGTAACCTCTTGTCCACTCATGAGGGATTCTCCTGTTGAAATTTCTCGACACTCCTGCGGGTTAACTCTGCAAGCTCACTAAAAAGACCGGGCTCCACCTTCTTGAAATTGAAGCATGATTTTCCCTGCATCCGTTTTTTTAATTCGGGTGAAATGTCGTTGAGTAAATCCGGGTACATGTAAACAGGCATCAAATAGAAAGATACATAATTCTTCTTGACCACGGCGGAACCGAAGAAGAGTTGTTTCTTCCATTTCTGGCTGTACGGTCCATCAATGTAATATGTATCTGAAGTATCAACTTTGAGGGTCAGTTTTTCTGCGTATGGTTTTAGAATGTTCTTGAGCTGCTCGAAAACAATTGGGAAATCATTATTCGATGCCACAGTCTTTACTCCTTTTATAAATCTAAGAAGTTACTTCTAATCTCTTAATACATGCCTGGACCCAATCGGCATCCATTTTGACCAAACGATTCTTTTTCAAGTTTTCCTTCATCATCCAGCAGATATTTTTGTCCTGGCTGTCCAGCCATTTCTCCATCATCGGCTTTCCTATTTCGGGCAGTGCAGCGACAGCGACACTCCAGCAGTAACCCATTCCCTGCCGAAGAACTTTGAACCTCTCGTCCTTGGATCCATCGGCATTTTCCAATAAAAACTGTTTAAATTGCTTTTCGTTCCCTTCTTCAGCAACGGCGTACGCCAGCTCCAAATTTCCACGCGGGCCGGGCAGACCGGATTCTTTTCGGAGGAAGGGAATCCAGTCATCCAGCTTTTTCAGCGTTTGGCGATAATCATCGATCTTTGACATTCTTTAGAAATATGATCACTCTGAAAGAAGATACGCTTCTTTGAGCCAGCTCTTCAGCTCTTCATCAAAATCCTTGGGAGAGGAAATTCGTACTTTGTGATAAAACCGCTTGGACGAAATCTTTTCAACCTTTTCAACGCGCGGACTTTTTATCCGATGATCTGATTTGATGGTGAGCAGAAAATTATTCTTGCGGGTTTCTATACCCGCCAGCGCTGATTTGCGGTTCAGATGAATGCTTGTTCACAAAATGATTGCTGACTGAATATGTTTCTGCCATTTTGTCTCCTTATTGAACAGCAATCCTGATGTAGATCGGATCGCCAAATGAAGTTCCGTTTGGGTCCGTTGCCTGCCAGGCGCTTTCATAAGCGCCTTCCGTGAACGGCGCGGTGAACAGGATTTGGATCGTTGCCTGTGTCCCGGCTTTGGCAGGATAAAGAGCAATCTCTTCGGGCGCGCCGAGTTCTGCTCCCCCAATATGCTTCAAACGATAACCAGAACTCCAGTTGCAGGTGCCGCTATTTTGGACCAGCCATTGCTTGTCGAGCGCCAGACCAAATGTGGTGAACATGTTGTCAGGAATGGTGAGGTCTTCGACAAACGTAAGATTATTGTCACAATCCTCAGGGTTTACAGTTGGGAAAATTGTTGGCAAAGGAGTGGGTTGGATAACTACGATTTCCTGCGTGGGATGGATGATGAAAGTCGGCTCGATCAGCGGAGCCTGGATTGTAGGCGGGCGAAAGGGAGTAGGTGTCGGGGCAGGAGAACAAGCTGAAAGGAAGAGAAGAGTCAAAATAACGGCGAGCAATTGTCGGCTGAAAAAAGAACGTTCCAGATGTAGTTGAATCATAATAAAAAAGGGCGACCCAGCGGGTCGCCCCAACAGGGCATTTATACTTCTTCTTCAACAGCGGAACTACCGCCGTCTGATTCAACACCCATATCCAGCGGAAGAGCGATTTCACCACTCAAAGCTTTTTGTCGAATGACTACATCAATTTCATTCATAAGATCTGGGTTTTGGCGTAGGTAATCTTTGGCATTCTCACGTCCCTGACCCAGGCGGATATCTCCATACGAGAAGAAAGCGCCGCGCTTTTGAACGACTTCGAACTTTGTAGCGAGATCGAGCACGTCACCTGATTTCGAAATACCTTCATTAAACATGATATCGAACTCAGCAGTGCGGAAGGGAGGCGCAACCTTGTTCTTAACAACTTTAACACGTGTGCGATTGCCGATAACCTCATCTCCAACTTTGATGGCCTGAATACGGCGCACATCAAGACGGACAGAGGCATAGAACTTGAGGGCTTGTCCACCGCTCGTCGTTTCTGGGTTGCCGAACATCACGCCGATCTTTTGGCGCAATTGATTTGTAAAAATAACTGCTGTCTTGGTTTGATTGATCGCGCCGGAAAGCTTTCGTAACGCCTGAGACATCAAACGTGCCTGCATACCCATGGAGGCGTCACCCATGTCACCTTCAATTTCAGAACGGGGAACGAGCGCAGCAACCGAGTCGATCACAACCACATCGATACCACCAGAGCGGACAAGCGTTTCAGTAATCTCGAGTGCTTGTTCGCCGGTATCCGGTTGTGAAACAAGCAGGTTGTCGATATCCACACCGACGCGCGCGGCATAGACCGGATCGAGGGCATGTTCCATATCGACAAATGCAGCGACACCGCCCATCCGCTGGGCTTCCGCTACAATGTGCTGACAGATCGTTGTTTTCCCTGAA
>WNFZ01012499.1_pt2 | contig 10144 bp, 11 predicted proteins | sample 5400081 | NCBI WGS metagenome assembly WNFZ01 (sample SAMN13153365, study PRJNA577476) | soil metagenome | isolation source: 80 cm soil or saprolite under grassland replicate 1 | place: USA:California | collected 2016-06-15
ATCCATCGCCGAGCGCGGTCGATGAACGCCGGGGGCAAGGGCCATGCGAAGCACTCGGAGAAGACCGGAGTTTTCACCGTAGAGTATTCCCCGCTCTCAATGAAACAGCTTCTCGCGAAGCTCAACGACCCGGCAGCCCTGGCGAAGAGGCGAGAGTTGAACAAGTCCATCCTGAGACGCTTTTTCACGGGGCAGGCCGAATGAGCGGAAAAATCGCGAAGGTCAATCAGGCGGACGGCAAGGGCTACAATATCCGAGAACGGAAGAGGCTTAAACAACGCAAGCACCGGCTCGAACGTCGGCGTGCGAATTCCGACCCGGAGACGCAGCCGGCCTACAACAAGTATCGGGGCTGGATGACATGACGATTGACGCGGACATTGTTGAAGAAGCCCGCCGGCACCTGCCGCCGGCTCACGAGCGACCTGGGCAACGGTATCGCGTTCTCGTTCGCCCCGCTCACTTCGATTTCATTTTCTCCGAAATCTCGCCGCTCGACGTTTGCGTTACCGATTATTTTGTCGAGTTCTCCTCTGAGCGTATGCACCTTGGCTCCGGGGCCATTTTCTACGCCTGGAAGTTTGAGGGCCGGCTCGTCGAATGGGACGAAACTGACCTCAGCTTCGGTGACTTGCCGAAAATCCCCTGGCCAGTATTCACTGTTTAAACAATGAAACCCATTGACCTGAAAATCGCTTGGCGGTCCGTGCAATCCTATTTTCAAGATGACTTCCAATGGCGCCGATGCCGGCACCCCGGCTACTGGCGATTCGGCGTCGGATGGGAATTGATTGGCGTCTGCGACTTCCGGGAAGTCGATATATTCTGGACCGATTGTCACGTCTCGTGGCACTTCGCAATCTGGTCGTGGTCAGCCACTTTCAGGGTGACGAAATTAAAAGAAGAGCACGAGTTGACAAATGGGAGATGATGACATATCTTCTCTAGTTCTTTGGAATTTTTGCGGGGAAGTGTGATGGCGCACACGAGCCTCATAAGCTCGGGGACCAGTTCGATTCTGGCGACCGCAACCAATTTCTCGGTCGATGCTTGTAAGCTGTTGACAACCGAGAAACGACGTAGGACAGTCGAATTAAACAGCCTGTTTGCCGGACGTTAGTGCCGGCTAGACGCTGGACATCCGTTAAGGTTTCGCGGACCGAAAGGACGCATGGCCTAAAGCGACCAGTAACAAACGAGGGCCGCTAACCCTCCGCCGGTCGAATAGCACGACCGGCACGATTTAAAGCGCGTGACAGGATTGTGTGACACGCCTTAAAAACTCCTCGGGGGTCGAGGATTAACGCAGGATGCGAAACGACTCCACCAATTTTCGGGGTCCCTGCGACAACTGGCCGAATCGCTCCCAAGGGAGAGCACGGCAAGCGGGGTGTCCAGCGGGTAAGCCTCGACGGAGATGAGGGAGCCGCCCCTTCGCGAAACCTGCGATAGTGCGTCTCAACAACCCCGCTTACTTTAGGTGGTAGGTTAGGAGTCATGCTCCCGACTCTCTGCCGATTGCCGGACTACGGCGGCAAGAAGGGGTTAAAGTCCCCGCCGAGAATTTGGATGAACGCCGGTCAAGGAACTCGGCCCCGCCTCATGAGCGGGAGAACCGGAGGCGTGACAGTCGGAGAGACGACACCAATTTCAAGCCTTGACTTTTCCCTGCCGCCGAGACTTCTTTCCGGTATGGCATTTGATACGTCCTCTGGCATGGCTCTCGACAATCTTCGGGCTTCTCAGAACGCCTCTCCGCCGGTCAAGGCGGACACCGCCGGCTCTATTGACGAGGATGTTACCGACTTGGTTTCTCAATTCCACGAGAAATCGAAGGGGGAAGAGGCCGACTCCAAGAAACAAATCGACAGCCATCTCAACGAGTTTAAGCAGTCCGGCGTTGACCGGGATAAGCTCGACGCTGCGATTCAAAAGCACCAAGCTGCGAAGCTGAGAAACCAATTCATTTCCGATTATCGGGCCTCCTCCGATACTTCCTAGTCCGAACGCCAGAGCGCCGGAATCGCTCCTGGCTCAGAATCAAACTGACCCTATGCCAAACGAGCAAACTGCCTACGACTCCCGTAGTTATGACAACGAAGAACAGTATCGAGATATGGAACTCGGTGCCGGGGCTTCCTGCAATGACGCCGTTGACAACGACGCTGAGGCGAAGGCCCTCAAGCGCGACGGCAAATTGCCGCCTCCTGGGAAGTTCAACGAAATCTATGATGGCGCGGACGGCGCCGGCTTCGTGACGAACACCAAGATTTAAACGGACCCATGCGTGCAAAGATTGTGGTCTGCGGGGCTGGCGGCTTTGTTGGTCGTAAGCTCGTCGAACATCTGAGAGCGCGGGGCCACACCATTGTTGAGGCGGTTAGCCGACATTGTGCTCCTTGGGTGACTCTGAAAGGTGATTTGACGGACCCAGCGGTTGCCTTACGAGTGTGCGAGAACGCAGACCTCGTTTTCAACCTCGCGGCCCAGGTGGGCGGCATCGGCTTCATCCAAAAAAACAACGCTGAATGTCTGCTCTCTTCACTGATTAACACGAATCTCCTGCGCGCCTGTGAGGCCCATAAGGTCAACCGCTATTTCTTCGCTTCGTCCTCGTGCGTGTATTCCGCCGGGGCTGGCGCGCTGAGCGAAGACAACGCTTGGCCGGCGGACCCCAAGACCGGATACGCCTTGGAAAAACTTTTCTCAGAACGCATGTGCCTCGCCTTCGATGAGGAGAAGCGCGTGCCCTGCACCATCGCGAGATTTCACACGCTTTACGGACCGGGCGATAGCCGCCCGCCGGGACGAGAGCACGTCATCGAGGCGCTCTGCAAAAAAGTCCTGCGTGCGAAACTCACGGGGATTCACGAAATCAATGTGTGGGGCGACGGTTCTCAGACGCGAAGTTTTCTCTACGTGGACGATTGCGCCGAAGGAATTTTGAAACTGACCTGCTCCGAAATTCGTGGCCCGGTGAATCTGAGCGGGCCAGAGAATGCGTCGGTGAATCAGCTTATCGACTACCTCGAAGAAATCGCCGGCATCAAGCTCGAACGGTTCTACAACCGCGATGCCCCGGTGGGCGCCATCCATAAGATGACGAACAACACGAAGCTCCGCGAAGTCCTGAACTGGGAGCCGCCGACGAAGCTCATGGATGGATTGCGGAAGACCTACGAGGACCTTTTCAACCGGACGATGAAAGAGGAAGTCTGGCAAACCGCAGCCCCCGATTGTCGATGAGTCCCGAACTTAATCCACAAACTCTCGTCTCCGTTCACGGATATTATGGCGACTCCGCGCAGATTCGTAACGCGCTCCGTTACTACGAGCATCATCAGTGCCCTGTGGTGATTTTTTCGCCGGAGGATTCTCCGATTCTCAGAATGGGTCCGCACATTTGCCGGACTGCCGGGCGACGAGCCTACATCGGGCAACTCAGCCTTGACCGGCAATACGCACAGATGCGGTGCTTGCTGGACTACCCGTTTGAGTGGTTTCTCGCGAACGATTCCGACTCCCTCTGTATTTCCCCGAAGTTGCCGGAGTATCTTTATGAAGACCCGGAAATCCTTTGGTCGAACGAAGTCTCGGACCTCATGCACCAACGCCAGCCGAGCTATCAATGGCCCCGGCTCGCTTTCCAGCCGCCATATTTTTTCTCGCGCTCGGTCCTCGAAGCTATGCTCCGCACTCAGAGAACTTTTCTGACCGACCAGCAAACGCCATTCATCGACTGGCTCATGATGGCAATCGCTATTGCCGGAAACATCAAGCACCAGAATTTTCCTCATGGCGTTTCGTGCCCGTCTTCTGACTACAATACCCGCCGCTACATGTGCGACCGCGTTGCGAATCATGGCGCCGTCATGATTCATTCCATCAAGACCCCTATCGCGTTGCAAGAAGTCGTTTCCGCCCGGCATCAGCACAGCCGGTCCCACGGGCGTGGAATCTCTTTGTGAACGAACCCCAAAAGGAAAAGCAGAGGATTCGTTCTCGAAGATGGAGGGCGGCCCATCCTGACTTGGCAAAGCAGAGAGCTAGAGAATGGGCAAGGAATAATCGAGAATCTTGTTTGAAAAATTCTCGGAAGTGGAGGGCGCGACAGGGGCCCGGGTCGGAATTCCGAGTAGTTAGAAATTTGCGCCTCCGACTTTGGAAAGCCCTATCGGGCCGGGCTAAATCTTTTTCTGCTCTCTCTCTCCTCGGGATGGATTTAGAGGAATTCAGAATTTACATTCGAGGACAATTTCAGCCTGGGGTGGGGTGGGAGAATTATGGACACGTGTGGGAACTTGACCACATTGTTCCATGTGCAAAATTTGATTTGACCGACCCCGAACAGCAAAAAATCTGTTTTCGGTGGGACAATTTTCAACCCCTCTACGTGGTAGACAATAGGAAAAAATGGGCGCATTATGGGCCTTCCTGAATCAACCATAGAATTAGTTAAAGAGGTTTCTCTTCTCCTGCACTCTGGCAAAATCATAGAAGCCGCCCGCCTTGTTGTTTCCCGGACAGGTCGGAGGGACAGTATTCAAACCAAGACAGAAGCCTTTGCTACCCTCACCACTCTCCTGCACATCTGTTTGAATGGTGGCGGGATGGAATACGCTGCCCTTTTGCTTTGGGGGCCCACCCTTTTCACCCCAAAACCGGAGTCCACACAGCGGGTGTGGAGAGCCTTTGATGAGGATAACTTCATCCTGCTCATGGGCGCCGCGTCGATGTCGAAATCCTATTCGATGGGGGTTCGTCTTCTTTTGGAGTGGGCACGCGACCCTAACAACACAACCGTCCAAGTAATCGGACCATCGGAAAATCATCTTGAAGACAACCTCTTCTCACACCTCGTCGAATTGCACCGTAACGCTACAATTCCCCTGCCAGGACAAATCGGAAAGCTATTCATCGGCACTGACCCCCGGAAACGCCGTGGTGCTATTCGCGGAGTCGTGGTCCCCCTGGGAAAGAAATCGGCTGGCCGCATTCAAGGCTCTAAGAGATTTCCTCGCAAAACTCCGCATCCGATTTTTGGGCCGCTGAGCCGAATGTTCATCTTCTTAGATGAAATGGTGAATATCCCGAAAGGGATTTGGAAAGACGTGGATAATGTATTATCGAACGCGCAAGGCGATGATGGCATGAAGGTCATCGGCGCGTTCAACCCGACTGACCAGCAAGACGAAGTTGGCCGGCGATGTGAACCGCCCGGCGGCTGGCTCAAGTTTGACCCTGACCAAGACTTCGATTGGAAATCAAGTCGCGGCTGGCGCGTGGTCAGGCTAGATGCGAAATTTTCTGAGAACGTCCAGACGGGACAGAGGATTTTCACGGGTCTTCAAACAATCGAGGGTTTCAACCTGATTATCGCGAACTCCGGCGGCACGGAGTCTCCCGGCTACTGGACGATGGCGCGCGGCTGCTTTCCGCCGGCTGGAGTTTCGATGGCGGTGATTCCCGGCGGGATGCTTAACAAGTTCAAGGCCGAATTCATTTGGCAACTTGAACCGGACGACTGCGCCGGCCTTGACCTCGCGCTTCGCGGAAAAGATTGCGCCGTTTTTGCCAAGGGAAAGTTCGGACTCGCCGCCGGCATCAAGCTCCCGCCATCGCTCGACCATCCGAACGGGCACACACTTTTCTTCAAGGACAAGAAGGGCCGCAACGCCCCACGGTGGGCGCTGCAACTCGAATCGCTTTTCAAGTTGCCGAAGGCCGACACGCAGGAAATGGCCGAGACGATTATCAAGCTATGCAAACAGCTTTTCGTGAAGCCGGCGTGGCTCTGCATGGACCGCACGGGGAACGGCCAGGGAGTCTATGACATCGTTCGCTACACTTGGTCGATGGAGGTCAAGGCGGTGAATTATTCCGAAAATGCGACCGAGCGGAAAATCATGGTCGAGGACTCGAACACTCCGAAGGAACTCTATGACCGAGTTCAAACTGAGCTTTGGTTTGCGCTGCGGAAGGTAATCGAATTCGACATCTTCAAGGCGTTGCCGACTCTCGATACCTCAGAACTTTACCCTCAGATTTCGGGCCGCTGGTTCCGCGCGACCGGAAAAACCTGCAAGGTTGAGTCGAAGGACGATTATGAATTGCGCAACCAAGCGCACTCCCCCGACGACGCCGACGCCGTTTCTCTCCTCGTCCATGGGGTTCGGCAAGCGGCGCAAATCATTTTCGGGATGACGCCGGAGAACACGATTGCGGACGGCTATGGCGAAGACGACGATGGTTCAAGCTATCACGTCGATGTCACGAACCGCTTTGAGTCTTTACCGGAGGATTTTTGATGCTTTCCCTAAATCCGAATTTGTGGCCGGATGGCGGCTGGTTTTTCAAAGACGCGGACGGTGTTAAGCATACGGCCAACAGCTTTGCGAACCTCATTAAAACGGTAACTCAATACCGAGAACGTCGGGGCGTTCCGGTGGGAGACCCAACGCAAGAAATCCTCGTCCAACTCTGCGGTCGCAATCGGGGATTCTGCAAAGATTCTCACCCGGCCCCGATTCCAGAATCGCCGTCCCCGACCCTCATGCTGAAAATCCTGAACTTCCTGCAATGGCTGATTCAGGAAAAGCGCCTGGGGCACGTCCGACTGATTGACCGCAATGTGGCCCTCGCCCGTGCCCACATCTGCGCTCGTTGCCCTCGCCAGCGGGCCTTGCCGACGACTTGCGGAAGCTGCAAGGAAGGCATCTCGAATACTCGCCGCGCGCTCCTCGACGGCCAGGAGCCGGTTCACGCGGGCATCCAAGTTTGCTCCGTGCTCGAAGAGGATGTGGCGACCGTTGTGCATGTCGCCGTCCCCCAACGCCACGATGAAGGATTGCCGGCGGAGTGCTGGCGTCGGAATTGTTGAAAATCTGTAACAAAAACTATACACTTTTTATTACAACTCCGAATCCATTCAAAGCCGCGGGCGCGTTATTCCGCGCGATTCGAGCGTATTTACGGGGCGATGCTCTGATTGTCTCAGGCCGGGTCAAGGCCAAACGCCAAAAGGTCTGCTTGGCCTGCCCGAGGAGAGACCCGGCACTCAACATGTGCCTAGAATGCGGCTGTTTCTTGGCTTTAAAGCAAGAGCTGACGACGGAATCTTGCCCTTTGTCAAAATGGGTTCCTTGACATTTCTGAATATTACATCATCACTTCGCTCGAAGTCAACAACCGCCATCGTAATATCAAGAACGCCCGAATTATGGCAAAATATAATTCAGAGCGACCTTATACAACGGAAGCCCTTAAGGAAGATGGACTTTCGTGGAAGAGCAACTTCACAACCAAGCCGCTTCCGATGCTCATTGATAAAGTGGCCCCTCGCTTCGTCGAGGCCATTCAGAGCACAAAATACCTCACGAATTCCCATTTTCCCGACGACTTGCCCGGCGCTGCGAAGAAAACTGAGGCGTTCCGTCGAGAAATCACAAATACGGTGCGCCAGAAGCCCGGATGGAACAACTTTTTGACGGAAATCGCGCAGGAAAACGCTCTTTTCGGTTTTTGCGCATGTGGCTGGCTGAATCAATTCGAATGGTTCCCGAAATTCGTTCGCCAGGACGAGTTTTTCGTGCCGACCGGCACTAAGCAGCACTCGGATAGCTCGCAAATCGTCGTGCTCAAGGAAAAATTCCTGATTCACGAGCTTTTCAACCTGATTGCGGACAAGGATGCCGCCGAAGCCGCCGGATGGAACCTCGAAAACGCGGTTCGCGCCATCAACAACGCCGTCCCGGAAAATAGGCGTGCAAAATACTCGAATTGGGAACGGCTCTACGAGGATTTGATTCGGGAAAGCAATGTCGGAATCTCTCACGAGCAGGGCGCTCGGATTATCGAGTGCTGGCATCTCCTCGCGCGCGAAACGACGGGCAAAGTGAGCCATTACATTTTCGTCGCGAATTACTTCGACGAGATTTTCGCTCGCGAGGACCAGTTTGACAACATGTCGGATGCCTGCGCCTTTTTCTCCTTCCAACACGGCAACGGAAACATCCACGGCTCGAAAGGAATTGGCCGCGAGATTTATTCTTTGGCTGCGATGCTTGACCGGGCGCGCAACGAGATTGTGGACCGACTGAACCTGAGTGGCAAGCTCGTAATTCAGGGTGACGAGAAGTTGCTAAAGAAATTCCGAATGAGCGTCGTCGGCAACACGATTCTCATTGGCAAAGGTTACGAAGTATTGGAGCGGAAAATCGACGGCGCGGTTGAACCGTTCCTACAACTCGACCAATTTCTGACCGGCCTGCTTGACCAGATTGCCGGAGCGACCACGCCTCGCGTGTTCGAGGGCGAGCGCGTGACCAAAGCCCAGGTGGATTTCTTCGCTCAGCGCGAAGGTGAGTCCAAGGACAACATCATCGGGCGATTCCTGAATCAGTTCGCCGATATGATGACGACAATTCAGAAGCGGCTCTGCGACCCGAACACGAATGAGAAAGACGCGCTCGACCTGCAACGCCGGCTTTTGCTGGTGATGTCCCGCGAGGAACTTGATTTCATTTCCGGTCAGCGCGTGGCCGAGACAATCAAAGATTTCACGGATATGGAACGTCAGCAGATTGTTTTGATTGCCCAGGAGGCACGCGGCAATCCGCTCTATAACGGCAAAGAGATGGAACGCCGGAAGCTCGTCGCACAAATTGACGAGGAATTTGCGGATGCCGTTCTTCTCCCTGATAATGACCCGACCGTTCAGGCGGAGCAGAGCCGGCAACAGATGATTGAGCTTGACCTGCTCACTCGTCACGCTACGCAGATTCCCGTCTCTCCTCGTGATGACCACATGATTCATTTGCAGCTTATCGTCCCTGCGCTCGAAGCCACTGCCAAAGCTGCCGTGGACGACCCGGCTCAGGTCGAGACGTTGAAGGCATTGCTCGCGCACGCCACGGCACATTTTCAGATGGCGACCCAGGCCGGCGTGGACAAGAACCAACTCGCCCCGATTGGCGACCTTTTGAACCATCTCACCAAAGAGATGCCCGGACTCGAACAGAATGCTCAGCAGCACGCAGCGGTAGCTGAGCAGGCCCAACAGCAGCAGGCCGCCTCTGAGCAGGCTGCACAAGCCCAGGCCGCAACCAATCCTCCGCCGCCCGGCGCGCACCCCCCAATCCCTCAATGATAATCCTGAGTCCTGAAAAAATCGAGTGGGGCGGCGATGACGCCGTTACCCTGAGAAACTTTTTGGCCTCTTCAACCGGCCAACGAATGCTCGAAGCCCTGGCTTTCATGGCGCCGGAGATTCTTGATGGCAGTCATCCGAACAAAGCTCTCGTGGCATCGGGCCGGGTTGCCGGATACCGAGAAGCTCTCGAAGTCATTGTGCGTCTCACGCACGAGGACCCGAACGCGAGTCCCCCTCCGGCAGAATCTCCAAGTCACTCTCACCACCGACCCAACCGCCATCGCCGAAACCGGCGCGGCTCTGGATGCCCTTTTCGCGACGGCTGTCCCGGACCCTGATAAACCTCTCGACCCGCCGGCCCCTAAGCCCGGCGAACCTGCGGCGCCCGCTGCCCCCACTCCACCCGAACCGAAGCCTACCGAGCCTTCGGCTCCCTCCGGCACGCCTCCGGTGCCCAAACCCGGTGAGGCTACGCCTCCCGCGCCGGCCCCCGTGGCGAAGGATGAATTCGACAAGGTTGAACTTCCCCCGCACACTAAGCCAGCAACCGCGCAGTCATTCGATGCGCTCAAGAAGACTGCGCGCGAACGAGTCGCCGCTGTTGAGAAAGAACGCGAGGACCTCAAGACCAAGCTCGCCGCCCTGGAAGCCCGACCGGCGGTTGACCCAAAGGTTGAGCAGGAATTGACGGAACTTCGCGCGTTTCGACAACGCCTGGACGTTGAGGCTGACCCGGCGTTCAAGGAATACGTCGAGGAGATTTCCCGAAATGAGGAGTCCATTTTCGCGAAGCTCAAAGAAGCTGGCGCGGGTGATGCGGTGGTTGCGAAAATCAAGGAGATTGGAATCAAGGACCTCGACTGGGAAACGGTGCTTGAGAAGCTCCCGCCCGTGGCCCGACGCTACATTGAGAACAAGCTCGCGGTGAACGAAGACTTGGGCGAGCAACGGACGCGCGCCCTGGCCGACGCGAAGAAAAATGCAGGAGAATTT
>WNFZ01007746.1_pt1 | contig 10143 bp, 9 predicted proteins | sample 5400081 | NCBI WGS metagenome assembly WNFZ01 (sample SAMN13153365, study PRJNA577476) | soil metagenome | isolation source: 80 cm soil or saprolite under grassland replicate 1 | place: USA:California | collected 2016-06-15
CACGGAGTCTGATTCGCAGCGCCGACATTGACCATCTCGTGATTCTCATCGAGTTGAATCAGCTTGCCGTCCACATTTTGAATGATCTCTGAAGAGCGGAATACGCTATCGACTTCGTAAGGATCGTCGTTGCCTGGCTGAACATAACAGCGAATCCCAGTGCCACGTAGACGTTCTTCTGCGATATCCAGCCAACGGCTCAAGCGGGACTTTGCCAATTCTGCGAAGCGTTTCTCTACCAAGTTGCGGTCTTCTTTGTAAGCCTGCACCTCGTCGGGTGTGAGCCGAACGGGATACAAACCACTGTTTTCGAAGGTTGATTCAAGCTTATCCAATTCCTCGCCTTCGGCAATATCATAGAGTTTGCCGAGATAGTTGGCGCTGAAACGTCCGCTGCCCTGGCTGACGATGGGGACGATCATCTTGCCGATCATGTCGCCTCCCAGGATCAAGACCTGGGCTTCATAAAACTTTCCGGCATTGATGAATTTTTTGAAAACGACGGTCGAACCGTGCAGATCAGTGGTGAAAAAAACGCGGGTGGATTTATTCCCAAATAACGGCATAACAATCTCCAGTGGACATGATCGCTATAAATGCATATCGCACCGGGAAGTGGCCCCGTTGAATTCGCGACCACTTCCCAACTACTTTACCAGCGCTGTGTTAATCGGGCGGAATTTCCTTGAAGCGTCGTTGGAATGCTGTGCCGCGTCGTTTATTGATGGTAACAGCAATGTAGTACAGGACTATGGGCAGCAACATATAGAAGCCAAAGGAAACCGTCAAACCCTTCCAACCGTAGCTCTCTGAAGGTGGGTTCAATGCAGGGACGATTGTGAAATAAACCGTCAGTAAGCTGATAATCAAGCCAGCTACACCTGCAATCACGATCCACGGGATATTCATGACGCTCTGGCGGGTAATTGCAGGAGCCTTCTCCCAGATATCCTTGCGACGATACGGGAAGGCAATGGCTGCGATGCTGAGGAAGATCCAGCCAAAGAACCAGATTGTGATCGTATACACTTGATAGGCGGATAGAAGTGGCGTGAGCACGTTGACACTGAACTGCAACCACGAGATGATGAAACCGAGCAGCACCGCGTAGACCGGGGAACCACGGCGATTGACTTCATTCAGCTTGTCGGGCAGCATCCCATCAAAGGCATACGCAAACAGGTTGCGGACCGGAGCGAACGCTAATCCCATTGCACCTACCCAGTTGATCAAACCCCAAGCGAGCGGTCCACCGATAAGGAGCAGAATCGGATTCTGCGTGGCGTACACCAACAAGAAAGGTGTTTGTGGGAAGGAGCCGAAGATTGGAACATCTGCACCGGCGGCATTGAGTTTCGAGATGGCTTCCATCAAATCCTTGCCAAAACCGTGGTAGGTCACATAGGTGAAGATCTGATAGTAGATGATGAACAGGAAGATCGAGCCATACTGCGCTAATGGCTGCGCCTTATCGACGCGTTTGATCTCGCCTGCGATGTTGGCAGAGTAGGTGGATCCCAGGCAGGTCAGGTTCATGAACGTCATGCCTGCCATGACCGTCGCCGCAACAGAAATATAGCCTGGTGTCCAACCGAGTTCCTTCGCTTTGGAGAACACTGTCTGGTAATCGATATTCTGGACCAACATCATGCCTTTGTGGACAACATCCGGATTGACCGAGAGCAGTACGCCGGCATAGACCGCAAGCATAATCCAGGTCAATATCATGGCTGCCCAAACGAAGCGCATGAAGACTTTTGTGCCCAGGTAAATGACGTAGAACGACAGCATCAGTGAGATCGTGCCGATGATCCACACCAACCAGGAACCCTGGGTCCTTGCCAGTTCCAGTCCAAGGTTGGTCATCGCCTGATTCTTGTAGATCAAGCCCATCTGCGTGATCGCATGCCCGAAGCCCCAGTTGACCACATAGTTGGTGTTGTTTCCTTGCCAGTTTAAGCCCACAATGGTCAATGTCCATGAGGCAATAAATCCCACAAAGGGATGGAGCACCCGGCTGACGTAGATGTATTCGCCACCGGAGCGCGGCATGGCTGAGGAGAAGTAGGTGTAGATAGCTGCAAACGGAACCAGGGTCAACATGAACAGAATGGAAATTTGCATTTGGGCGCCAGCAAACAGCGTAACCGCCCAAAGCAGATAAAAGCTGGCTTGTGTGATGTTTGGTGCAACAAAGGAATATGCCAGTGCAGTCCATGGACTCACAACACGAGTCAACCCTGAAGCCTTACGGGAAAACACCTCTCCCGCTTGTTGTGCAGCGGATTGCACGGGATCTGGCTGTACAGGTATTTTTGCTTCCATAAGATTCTTCCTCCTTTCGTACGACTTGGTAGTACTGATCTATACTGTTTCAACCTTACAGAGATACGTTTACATTAACCGATATTTCATACTCCTTTCCTAGATCAGTCGGATGATCTAAAACGCTGGTCCTTTTCGATGGATAATGAAATTGAACTTATCTGTTAGATGATATTCAGCGGAGTAAAGAACCGCGCGCTCATTTTGATCGTGATCAACCTGCTCGATCAATAAGAGTAAGGCATTCCGTTGGATCGACAATTTTTCGGCAATCTCGCGGTTTGCTTGCACCGGACTGAAGGAGGCCATGCCATCTGCGATTCGAATATTTGCGTAGCGTCCCAGGCATTCATACAGTGACACGCCGTTCAAATTCTCGCTTGTGGGCATCCAGCCTCCGAGGTACTCCTGCGGCATGATGTCACGAGTGAAAACAATCGGGATATCGTTTGCAGTTCGGACGCGTTCAATCACCACCGTCAGCGATTCATCCGGGATGTTTAGTTTTTCGGCCAGAGTTTTGGATGCTTTCTCTATCGAAATTTTGAAGTCGCGGGTCCCAGGCGTATAACCTGCCTGAGAAATCATTTCGGTGATTCCAAAGTTTTGACTCATGTCCTTTACGATGGCTCGCTCCAGGACAAATGTGCCGAGTCCACGGCGTTTACGGATGAAGCGCTGTTCTTCCAAAATGCGGAGGGCTTCGCGTAATGTGGTGCGGGAGATACCCATCATTTGCAAAAGTTCCATCTCCGGAGGCAGCTGACTGCCCGCTGGGAATTTTCCGAGTCGAATCGCCTCTTGGATGGCTAAGACCGTCTGATCCGTTAACGTTGTGTGGGTGGGGCGGTTGATTGGCGAACTTTCAAGTTGCTGTTCTTGGGTCATCTGTTAATTAGCCTGTCTCATTTCAAATAAAGGACACAATGCTTCGTACAACCGTATATACGTTCCATACGTATCATCATAGACAGCGCGATTTGCAGGGTTCGGTTCAAACCGCTGCTTGATCTGAATCATTCTTTCAGCAGCTTCCTCCACACTGGAATAGAGTCCAACAGCTTTGCCGGCGAGGATCGCGGCACCCAAAGTCGCGGCTTCTTCATTCGTCGTGGTCAAAACTGGTCGCCCGAGGATGTCGGCTTCGATCTGTTTCCAAATACTGCTGCGTGCACCTCCCCCCAAAGCACGAACCTCGTCAACGGGAACTCCAAGTCCCTCAATGACTTCAATGTTTCGCCGAACGATAAAGCTGACTCCCTCCATGATGGCGCGCGTAAAATGGCCGCGCCCATGTCGTAATGTAAACCCGTAAAAGACTCCACTGGCTTTTGGATTCGCTTCGGGAGCCATGGCTCCTTGAAGATGGGGCAACATCACCAATCCCTCGCAGCCCGGTTGGACACGCGCGGCTTCCAACCCCATCAGTTCGTAGGCATCCAATCCACTGGTTCTGCTGACGCGCATCTCGGGGCCTGCAAATTCATCCCGGAACCAACGCATCACAATGCCACCGCTGGTGAACGTGTGCAACATGTACAATCCAGGAATGCCATGATAATGACAGGGCATTTGATCGCCAGGATCGAGAATGGGTTGATTCACTGTGGCACAAATCGCAAGTGCCGCGCCGGTGTTTTCACTGAAAATTCCGGGCTTGATATTCCCGACACCGATCGCGCCACAGGCTTGATCCAACGCTCCCGTGCATACGATGGTATTTGGACTCAGTCCCAATTCGGCGGCGACTTCCGGTCGCAACTTTCCCACGGCTTCGCCAGATTCTCGATATTGAGGCAACTGCTGCTCTGAGATACCTAACTCTTGCAGCATTTCTTCCCACCAGGCACGGGTTTGGAAATTCCAATAACAGGTAGATGTGACCAGTGAGCCTTCACACATAAATTCCCCGGTTAATCTATAAATGAAATAATCTTCAATCAAAAGAAACTTGCTTGTCTTTTCAAAGGTTTGCGGTTCGTTTCGCCGTATCCAAAGAATCTTGGATGCCGGCCAGGTAGGTACCAACTTGACTTGGCCGGTAATTTCATAAGCAATTCGGTGACCGAAGATTTCTCCCAATCGATCTGCTTCCTTCTGCGCCCGATTGTCCAGCCAAACAATGGCTCGACGTAACGGTTTGCCTTCTCGGTCTACCAGGATTAATGTTTCTCCTTGCGCAGAAACTCCTAACGCTTGAATTTCATTTGGATTGACTTGTGACTCTTTCAATACTGTAGCGATCACAGACTTAAATGCTTGCCAATAAGTCTCCACTTCCATTTCAACTGAATCTGCATCTGGAGTGATCAATTGATATTCTTCAGATGCCTTAGCAATCACCTGACCGTTCAAATCGTGTAGTGCACACTTGAGAGCAGTGGTTCCCAGATCAAACGCCAGAATCTGCGGCATTCTTATTCTCCGGGAGCTCCTGCCCAAACCAGCACAGCGGTCTCTTCGCCAATATTGATCAGTGTATGTGGTAATCCTTCGGGAATAAAGATTGCGTCACCCCCAAATAATTCATAATGTTGTTTCTCATCAAAAAGTAAAACATGCCCTTTGCAGCAATAGAAAACTTCTTCCGAAACTGCATGCCCGCCATCAATGCTGCCCCGTTGTCCCGGCAATAGGGTAGAGGTGCCTAACCACATTTTTGGAGTTCTTATATACTCGCGACAAAGCTCCGGCCCCTCCATGAACGTTCTCGCTTCGATTGCCCGGATAATTCGTGCAGATGTATCCATGCTTCCTTCCCTTTCTTGATTTAGCCGTTTATCAATTCATGCGAAAAGGATAGTGGTAATGTTGACGGAAAGAATGGAAATGCTTATAATCATAAATAGTACTGTACTATGTTATGATGTAATACAAGTTAAACTATAGCAAATTCATCATCAAAAGTCAAGAGGTTCACAAAGCGTAAAGGCTTACAGCCTGACCAGTGGATTCTGCCTTGTTCAAACAGGAGATTGATGCATCATGAAACCTGAATTTATTCTTATGCTTACTCATAATGACAGTACGGTAAAGGATGCATTGAATATTTTTCGAGAATGCAAAGACGCACCTGTTATGCACTGGGGATTTAAAGATGTTGGTTTGCCGCCTGAGGAAATGAAGACCCTAGTGCGCGAAATGAAAGCAGCGGGAAAAACGACTTATCTTGAAGTTGTGAGTTTGTCTGAAGAGGAAGGATCGCGCGGCGCCCAAATTGCCGTGGATGCTGGTTTCGATATTTTAATGGGCACCGTTTTCTTTGATTCTATCTTGGAGTATCTAAAGGACAAACCGATCAAGTACTACCCATTTCCCGGACATATTTATAGCCACCCAAGTATTCTGGACGGAACAATTGAAGATATTGTCGCGCATGCGCGGTTTCTGGAGAGCAAGGGCGTTCAGGGTATGGACCTGTTAAGCTATCGTTATGTGGGGGATGCCTCGCTGTTATTGCGAGAGGTCGTTAAAGCGACGAGTGTACCCATTGTTTCCGCCGGATCTATTGAATCTTATAAGCGCTTAGCTGAAGTTTGGCAGGCAGGCGCCTGGGGGTTTACCATCGGTAGCGCCCTGTTTGAGAAGAAGTTCATTCCCGATGGATCCTTTCTGGATAATAGCTTGGCAGTTTGTGATTGGCTCGAAAAAACTGATTCATCAACCCTCGACAAGTATCTGGATCATCAAGAAAAAGTAAAGTAGTCCGTATTGCTCACTCGATTTCAACGACTTGATTTTCCAGACAAACCTGTTCACAAAACACTAGAATCTTTTTTGTAATGCTGATGTGCCTGTTGGGGCATATGGCATTTTGAAGGTCCCAAACCTAAGTTAATGATGGGGTGATTCTTTCGATATCAATACTACTTTTAATCTAGAATCCACAAAGGCTGGATTCATAATCGTCGTTTTGTTGGCGCTTTCCATTTCGTTGTGCTACACTGAAAATGCTTTCATTATTGCTTTTGCGAGATAAGATATGACCATGTTTGAATCCCCCCATCGTCGTTTCAATCTACTCACAGGGGAATGGGTGTTGGTTTCTCCGCAGCGTGCCAAACGCCCCTGGCTGGGACAAGTGGAAAAGACTCCCTTGGAGAATCTGCCACAGTATGACCCCACTTGTTATCTGTGTCCACGGAATGAGCGAGCAGGAGGGATAAAGAATCCGGATTACAGCGGGACTTTTTCCTTCGACAATGATTTTGCCGCGCTGTTGCCTGATCCCGTTGAAGAGAGCGTCGCCTCCGACTCTTCGCTCTTGGTCGCGGAGGTGGAAAGAGGTATTTGCCGCGTCGTATGTTTTTCTCCACGCCATGATTTGACTCTTCCTGAACTGGAGCTGCCTGCCATTGAAAATGTGATCACTACTTGGACAGAACATACAGCTGACCTCAGCGGGAAGGATTTTGTTCAATATGTGCAGGTCTTTGAAAACAAAGGGGCAATGATGGGATGCTCGAACCCTCATCCACATAGCCAAGTCTGGGCAACGGGTCATATCCCGAACGAATCCGCCAAGGAGTTGACACACCTCCGCGATTATTTCAGCGCTAACGGACGAGCGCTTCTATCTGATTACTTGGCGGAGGAACATCAGCGGAAGGAACGTATCATCGCTGTTAACGATCACTTCACAGCGTTGATTCCATTCTGGGCGATTTGGCCGTTTGAAACATTGGTCATTGCCCATCGCAATTCCCAATATCTGACGGATCTTACCTCTGCAGAAGTAAACGGTCTGGCGGATATTTTCAAGCAAGTCACAATCCGTTATGATAACTTGTTCGAAATCTCCTTCCCCTACTCGATGGGGTTTCATCAAGCTCCCTTTGATGGAGAGCCACATCCAGAATGGACTCTGCATGCCCATTTTTATCCACCGCTGTTGCGGTCGGCTACTGTGCGAAAATTCATGGTGGGATTTGAAATGCTGGCTATGCCTCAACGTGATATTACCCCTGAAATAGCAGCCTGGCGATTGCGAGAAGTATCAGACGTTCACTACAAGGCAAGCTAAATCGTCAAAGTTGAATTGATCCTAGCTACCCTACAGTTTGTTACAAGAGCAATCCGTTGGTCGAGTAGGCGGCGCTTTCCCGCCGTATCGAGACCAAAAGTATCCGGTAAATCAATGATTTCTTGTAAATCGGTGGTCTCGATACGCCCCGCAAAGAACATTCGGCGCTACTCGACCATCGGAGTCCGGCTGAAATTTGAAAGTGTCAGGTGGCTAGAATTGATCTAAAGATCCAGCCGCTGCCCACATTTCAACAACTGATATTCTTGTTCGATCTCATTTGCAGCTTTGACCAACTCCTCGGGGGAGACAGTATTGAATTCAAACATTTCATAGTGGCAGGGAATCACAATCCCGGCATCGATTTGTTTTCCAAGGTGAGCAGCTTCCTGCGCTGTGAAATTGCCTGGCACGCCGCGCCCGGGATCACGTCCATTAATAGGGAGCAGGGCAAGATCAATTTTCCAGTCCTTGAGTCGTTCCACTAAGCCACCGTAGAGGATGCAATCGCCACTGTGATAAATCGTCCATTTGCCGACTTGAATGATCAGACCGATGAAACGATGATCTCCGTTTTCATCCTGCTCCATCATTTCGTGCGCGGACGGAATGGCGTGAAATGTAAACGGATCAATGCTAATCGCATCACCATCCGCGCTAATCGGAGTTAAGCGTTGTGGTGAAATTTGCAAACGTTCTGCGGCAAAATCAACATTGGCGCCCGAGACAATCACCGTCAGGTTAGGATTCGCTTTCCATAACGGAATCAAGGTTTCCCCGTCAAGATGATCCGTGTGGTTGTGGCTGGAGGTGACCACATCTACAAAATCCAAGCGTTCCGGCGCGATGACGCGTTCGGTCATCCGCACGTGAGGCTTATTTGTGCCCGCGTATTTCTTCGTGAGCGAATCCGAAAGATATGGATCGATCAAAAGATGATGTCCCTGCCATTGAATCAAATATCCGCTTTGACCGAGCCACCACAAATGCAATTGCTCAGAATTTTCTTTTGCGCGGGAAACATCTTCGAGAAAAGTATTATCTTGTAGAACTGGTTTAATCATAAAAGCTCCATGTCATTGCGAGCGAAGCGAAGCAATCTCCTATTAATCGGATATTCCTCTCTATCAGATTCCCTCCAATTTACTGGAGATTGCTTCGTCGGGCTAAAGCCCTCCTCGCAACGACACTTTCAATTCAATCCCAACTCTTCCCTCACAATCTTCACACCCTTGACCATATTCTGTAATTTGAGTTTCGCCGCCCAACGCGCTGTTTGACTTAGTCCGCAATCCGGCGCAAAGGAGAGGCGCTCGGGTGGCGCGTATTTCAAGCAATAACGCACGCGGCTGGCAATATCTTCGGGAGTTTCGATGTAATAAGACTTCACATCCACGATGCCAACGGCCACATCTTTGAGCTTGGCAATTTCCTCGATGATTTCCAGTTCCGAAAATTCGCGGCTCGCCATCTCCAGATGGATCTCATCCACGTTCATATCGAGAAAATCCGGGAACATCGGCGCGTACTGGCGCGGTCCCACGGCGCGTGCTTTGAAGTTTCCAAAACATAGATGTGTAGAGAGGTGAGTTTTGCCTAACACTGTTCCCACCGTGCGGTTGAAAATATCTACAAATCGTTTGGTGTCTTCCTTATAAGCGTAACAACTCATGGATGGTTCGTCCACGGTGATTTCTTCACAACCTGCTTGAACCAATGCTTCCAATTCTGCGCAGACAATTGGAATGAGCGCATCCGTGACCGCATATCGATTCGGGTATTGTCCATTTGGATTCAACCTGCCACTTAATGTGTACGGACCAGGCACACTGGCTTTGAGCGTGAAGCCTTTCGGCGCGAGTCGTTTCAGTCGTTCGTATTCCTCCACAACGCCGAGTCCGCGCGGCGCGGTTAGTTCACCGACAATATTATGTTTGCCGCGCTGATCATGCGCAGGTGGACCAAACACACGTAATGGACGTTCATTTTGTTGAATACCTTGAAGATATCCATAGAACGATAAGTTGAAATCCAAACGCGACTGTTCCCCATCCGTGATCACATCTAGTCCCGCTTCCACTTGATCGTGAATAGCAACAATGACCGCGTCTTCTTGTAGTTCGGTAATTTCGTTCGTTCCAAATTTATCCAGTTGCTGACTTGCAAGTTCCAACCAGGATGGACCGTCGTACGCAATGGTTGTTCTTTCATGAATTATCTCTCCTGACTTGCTTGGCAAGATCGCTGGCTTGCTTCGCCAGGCGTGTGATTTCCTTAAATTGACCATCTGCGATCATCTGTCGTTTTGCCATCCAGGATCCGCCGACCGCGTGGATCTTTTGATTCTGCAAATACTGCGAGGCGTTCTCCAAGCGGATGCCACCCGTTGGAATAAATCGCAGTTGTGGGAATGGGTCTGATATGGCTTGGATGGCGCTCAGTCCGCCCATCGATTCGGCAGGAAAAAATTTCAGGATGTGGAGTCCCAAGGTGATTCCACGAATCATCTCGGTGGGTGTCACTGCGCCCGCCAGAAAGGGAATTCGGTTCTCCTGCGCCCAAATGACGAGCTCTTCAATTATGCCTGGGCAGACAAGGAATTGCGCTCCCGCCTCACGTGCTGCCTTTGCCTGCTCCCGATTAATCACAGTCCCCGCCCCAACGATGACTCCCGTTACATCACGTGCAATAGACTCGATCGCCCCAAGCGCCGCATCCGTACGGAGAGTCACTTCTGCGATGGGCAGTCCGCCGATAAGCAAAGATTCGGCTAATGGTATTGCGCTCTCAACCGA
>WNFZ01011184.1_pt1 | contig 10143 bp, 8 predicted proteins | sample 5400081 | NCBI WGS metagenome assembly WNFZ01 (sample SAMN13153365, study PRJNA577476) | soil metagenome | isolation source: 80 cm soil or saprolite under grassland replicate 1 | place: USA:California | collected 2016-06-15
CCTCGATCTCCGGGGCGGAGGTCGGCTGTCAGGGTGAGGTCGGCTCTGCCTGTTCCATGGCTGCTGGTGGTCTCGCCGAGGTCCTGGGTGGTACGCCGGCCCAGGCGGAGAACGCCGCCGAGGTCGGCATCGAGCACAACCTCGGGCTGACCTGTGATCCGGTCGGCGGTCTGGTGCAGATCCCCTGCATCGAGCGCAACGCGATCGCCTCGGTCAAAGCGATCAACGCCGCGCGGCTGGCGATCAACGGCGACGGCAGCCACAAGGTCAGCCTGGACAAGGCGATCAAGACCATGCGCGACACCGGCCGGGACATGAAGACCAAGTACAAGGAGACGGCCCGCGGGGGTCTGGCCGTCAATGTCATCGAATGCTGAACTAGGGGTGCCCCGATGAGCGATGCCACGGTGGAACACGTCCTCACGCTCGACTGCCCGGAGTCACCGGGCATCGTGCACGCGGTCAGCGGCTTCCTGGTCGAGCACGGCTGCGACATCATCGACAACCTGCAGTTCGGCGACCGCGTCGAGGGCCACTTCTTCATGCGGGTCCATGTTGTGTGTGCCACCGCCGGGGCGGACGCGGCGACGGTGACCGAGCGGCTGCGGCAGGACTTCTGTCCGCTGGCCGACAAGTACTCGATGTCCTTCCGACTCGAGCAGGCCGGTCGGCGGCGGCGGGTGCTGGTCATGGTGTCGAAGTTCGACCACTGCCTCAACGACCTGCTTTACCGTGCCCGCACCGGTGACCTGCCCGTCGACATCGTCGCCGTGGTGTCCAACCACCGCGACCACGAGGACCTGGTTGCCTGGCACGGCATCCCGTTTCACCACCTGCCGGTGAACCGCGATAACAAGTCCGACGCCGAGGCGGCCCTCCTCGAACTCGTCACGGCGTACGACGTGGAGCTGGTCGTGCTGGCGCGCTACATGCAGGTCCTCTCAGACGAGCTGTGCTCCCGTCTAGGTGGCCGATTGATCAACATCCATCACTCGTTCCTGCCGAGCTTCAAGGGAGCCAAGCCCTACCATCAGGCCCACGCCCGTGGGGTGAAACTGGTGGGCGCAACCGCCCACTACGTCACGCCCGAGCTCGACGAGGGACCGATCATCGTCCAGCAAGTGATCGGGGTCGACCACCGGCACCAACCCGAGGACCTGGTCGCTATCGGCCGGGACGCCGAGGCCACCGCCCTGCAGAAGGCCGTCCGCTGGCACTGCGAGGGCCGGGTGATCCTGCACGGCAACCGCACCGTCGTACTCCACTGACCAGCCTCAGTTCGTCGAGCCCGACCTGTACCAACACCGCAGAGGTCGGGCTCGGCCGGCTTTACAGGATGCTGGCGATGAAGGTCCGGGTGGATTCGTGCACGGGTGCGTCGATGACCTGAGACGGTGGCCCCTGCTCCACGAGCTTGCCCTCGGACATGAAGACCACCTGATCCGCGACACTTCGGGCAAAGCCGATCTCGTGCGTGACCACGATCATCGTCATCCCGCTGACTGCCAGCCGCTTCATGACGTCGAGCACCTCGCCCACCAGCTCGGGGTCCAGCGCGGACGTCGGTTCGTCGAAGAGCATGACGCTGGGCTTCATCACCAAGGCACGCGCGATCGCGACCCGTTGCTGCTGGCCACCGGAGAGAGTGCTGGGGTAGACGTTGGCCTTGTCCGCCAGGCCCACCTCTTCCAGTGCGCGCCGGGCGTCCTCGACGGCCTGTGCCTTGGGCACACCCTTGACCCGGCGAGGTGCCTCGGTCAGGTTCTCGAGCACCGTCATATGAGGAAACAGGTTGTACGCCTGGAACACCATCCCGGTGTTGGCGCGCTGCTTGGCCACAGCGCCGGGGTGAAGCTCGTGGAGCTTGTTTCCCTTGATCCGGTAGCCGACGACCTCGCCGTCGACAATGACGGTGCCCCGTGACGGGCGCTCGAGGTGGTTGACGCAGCGAAGCATCGTGCTCTTGCCTGACCCGGATCGGCCGAGCACCACGACCACCTGCCCGCGATGAACTTCCAGGTCGACCCCCTTGAGGATCTCGACCAGGCCGAAGCTCTTGTGGAGGTCGATGATGCGGACGATGGGTTCGGCGTCGGCGGTCCGGGCTTCGGTTGTGCTCATGGAGTTCACCTTCACGCGTGGTTGGGTACGTCGCCGGATCGGGACCGTCGCGACAGACGCGAGGCCAGCGCCTGCACCGCCGCGATTCGCCTGGGACGCGGCGCTCCGCGTTGGATGCCGCGGCCGTAGTAGCGCTCGATGTGGCTCTGGACGAAGGAGAGCACCGTGGTGCAGACCAGGTACCAGATCGAGGCGACCATCAACAGCGGGATGGTCTGGAAGTTCTGTGAGTAGATCAACTGCGCCGAGTACAGCAGCTCCGCGAGAGCAATGATGCTGACCAGAGAGCTGTACTTCAGCATGCCGATGACCTGGTTCCCGGTCGGAGGAACGATCACGCGAAGGGCCTGGGGCAGGACGATGCGCCGGAACGTGAGCCAACGGTTCATGCCCAAGGCGCTGGCCGCTTCGGACTGGTGCTTGGGCACCGAAAGCAGACCTCCGCGGACGATTTCGGCCATGTAAGCAGATTCGTGAAGTGTCAGACCGATGATCGCCACGACCCACAACGTCAGGACCTTGTTGGTGGTGGCCCCGATGATCTCGGGGCCGCCGAACGGGACGCTGAGGGACAGACGCGGGTAGAGCGCAGACAGGTTGTACCAGAAGATGAGCTGGACCAGCAGCGGCGTGCCTCGGAAGAACCACAGGTACGCACGGGAGAGTCCGGACAGAACCAGGTTCTCCGACATCCGGCAAGAGGCCAGCACGATCCCGAGAACGATGGCCATCGTCATCGACGCGGCAGTCAGAATCAGCGTGGTGCGGAGTCCTTCCATGATCTGCGGGTGGAAGAGGTACGCCCTGACGACCGGCCAGTGGAAGTTCTCGTTGTTGATCGCCGAATAGGCCAGGCTCGCCGCGAGGGTGAGCACGACTACGGCAGCCAAAAGGCGTCCTGGGTGCCGCAGCGGGACGATCTGTGAGGGCACGTCGACTTTCGCTTGCACGTGGGTGGATTGCGCGTTTGCAGGAGCGTTCATGACTTCCCTCGGCTCATCCGGCATTCGCAGGCAGGATCTCGGCCTTCTTGATTGCTCCCTGGCCGTCGTTGAACTTGTCCAGGATCTTCTGGAGCTCGCCGTTCTCGATCAGGTGGTCGGTGGCTGCCTGGACCGCCTTGGCGAACTGGGCTGAATCCGCGTTCCTGGCCAGTGCCAGACCGGTGGCGTGGTCGGGAGCCCAGGGAAGCTCGACAAGCTTGAAGTCCTTGCCTGTCTGGGACATCACGTAGGCGACCTGGCTCGCACTGCTCACAGCGCCGTCGATTCGCCCTTCCTTGAGGGCAAGGTTGACTTGCGCCTGCGCCTGGAAGGTCTTGACCGTGAGCGCGGGCTTACCCTTCGCCGCGCAGTTCTTGGCCGTCTCATGGATGAGTGCCGCTTCCGCGGATCCGAGTTCGGCTGCCAGGGTGTGACCGCACAGGTCATCCTCCTTCTCGGCGGAGGCGATCGGGCTGTTCGCGGATACCAGCAGCGCGTCGGTCGACGCGTGGTTCGTGACGAACGTGACGCTCTGAGTGCGCTCCGGCGTCACGTAGATCTCTCCGGTCGCGGCGTCGTACCGGTTGCCCGCGAGCCCGGTGATGACGCCGTCGAACGGGATGATCTTGAACTCGACCTTCAGACCCAGCACCGCCGCGATCTGGCGGGTGTTCTCGACGTCCCAGCCCGTCGGGTCGCTGCCGTTCGCCGGCTCGATGATGGCAGGGGGATACGTCGCGCCCGCGACGACCAGGGTTCCCTTCTTGGCGATGGAATCGGGCACCATCGCGGCGAGCTTGTCCACCTTGGCGGTCATAGTGGAAGCCGCGCCGTCGGTTGTCGAGCCCGAGTTGCCACAGGCTGCCAGTGAGGCGACCAGGCAGGTCGCGGCGAGGACGGCCCCCGCGCGAGCAACGCGTGAGCTGAGGTTGCGGTTCATGATTCTCCTTCAACCCGGGTGCTGACACTCAGGTCTCTGTGTGCTGGGTCACTCTGGTTCAGGACCATAGGATGTGATCACAGATCACGTCAAGGTATTGGCGTGAGGATTTGAAGCGAGGACGGAGTAACGTTGGCCGGGTCGGGACTGGGAGGACCAGCGATGAGCGAGGCTTTCGCCGTACCTCAGCTGCCCGGCCGCCTTCCCGCTGAGGTGACCACGTTCGTGGGTCGCCGGTTCGAGCGCAGCGCCGTACGAGAACTGTTGTCTCAGTCGCGCCTGGTGACCCTCACTGGCTTCGGTGGGATCGGCAAGACTCGTCTGGCGATTCGGATTGCTTCGGAGCTGCGGCGCGTCTTTCCGGACGGTGTCTGTTTCGTTCCGCTGGGTGATCTGCGGGAGGCCGAGGGTGTCCCCGATCAGATCGCCGGTGCGCTCGGGCTCTTCGGGCGCTCGACCCAGTCGAGCACGGTCGCGGTCGTGGAGTATTTGACGGAGCGCTCCCTGCTGCTGGTCCTCGACAACTGTGAGCACGTGGTGGACGTCGTCGCAGTCATTGCCGATGCGCTGCTGCGCAACTGCCCGAAGGTCCGCATCCTGGCCACGAGCCGGGAGCCGCTACGCGTCGACGGAGAGGTCGTCCACGCGGTTGCTCCGTTGACCTGCCCGTCAGTCGGTGAGGCTGGGGAAGGCGGGCTGAAGCAGTACGAGGCGGTTCAGTTGTTCCTGGACAGGGCTCGTGCGAACGTCCCGGGTTTCGTGCTGGGCGACAGCAACCGCGGTGCGGTCACGACGATCTGCCGGAGGCTGGAGGGAATTCCGCTGGCCATCGAGCTCGCGGCCGCCCGGCTTCCTACCTTGTCGCCCTTGGAGCTCGAGAAGGGCTTGACGGATCAGTGGGAGTTGCTCAGCCGGGGCCGTCGTACGGCGCCACATCGGCAGAGCACGATGGCCGCCTGCATCGAGTGGAGCTTCGAGCTGTGCACTCCTGCCGAGCAGCAGTTGTGGGCCAGGGCCGCGGTCTTCGTCGACGGTTTCGAGCATGATGCAGCCGCCGCTGTCTGCTCGGATCCGGGCGACGGTGAACCCATCGCCGAGACCCTGGCCTCGCTGGTCGAGAAGTCTGTTCTCACCACGACCGCCGGCGAGACCGTCACGCGCTTTCACATGCTGCCGCCGATCCGGGCGCGAGGTCTGGCGGAGTTGGAGCGGACCGGTGCTGCCGGCGAGCAGCGTCGCCGGCACCGGGACTTCTTCCTCGACCTGGTTCAGCAGGCGCACGACGGGTGGCTCAGCAGTAGCCAGTTGCTGTGGATCGAGCGGGTACGACGGGAGATCGGCAACATCGGCGAGGCGTTGGAGTCCTGTGCGGTCGAGCCGGAGGCGGTGGACTCAGGGCTTCGGGCCTGTGCACATCTTCTCGAGTACATCCACGTCCAAGGACTGTTCCGGCAGGCCCGGCGCTGGTGCGATCGGTTGCTCGCCGTCCCTTCAGCGGACCCGACATCGCGAGCCCTCGCGCTGAGGGCTGCCTGCTGGTGGGCGGCGTTGCAAGGCGCCGGCGAGTCCGCTCAGACGCTTCTCGCTGAGGGTCAGGCGCTGGCCGATCGGCTCGGAGGCGAGACTCGGGTGCTGCTCACCCAGGCCGCAGGCCTGGTCGCGATGTACGCCGGGGACGTAGAAGAGGCCGAGCGCTTGCTCGATGATGCGATCCAGGGCTTCGCCGCGTCCGGCAATGCGGCGGAAGAGGCGCATTGCTGGATGCTGCTTGCGATTGTCGGTGCGGTAGAGGGCGATGCCGAGCGGGCCCTGGAGTGTCACCACCGGGGTCTGGACATCACCGAGCCGGTGGGCGAGACCTGGCTGCGGTCGTGGTCACTCTGGGCCGCCGGACTTGCGGAGTGGACTCGAGGCGACGGCGAGTCGGGACAGGCGCAGCTGAAGGAGTGCCTGCGCCTGGAACAGCTGATGGCCGAGACCCTGGGCATCGGCGCCGTGATGGAGACGATGGCCTGGATCGTCGCGGCGAGCGAGCCCGAGCGAGCTGCCGTCCTCATGGGCGCTGCCCAGAACGAGTGGGACAGGATCGAGACCTCCATGGATGAGCTACCGGGGCTCGACGTACGACACCGTGACTCCATGGGGACGGCGCGCGGTCTTCTCGGGGAGGAGGCATTCGACCGCGCCTGGTCACATGGGCGGTCGCTCGACCAGGCGACTGCGATCGCGCTCTGCCTCGAAGAAGTACCTGATCGCCGCGCCGTCGCAGTCGCCGCCCCGACCACGAAGGAGATCCTGACTCGTCGCGAGCGGCAGATAGCCGAGCTGATCCATCAGGGCCTCGGCAACAAGGAGATTGCCGACCACCTGGTCATCTCGCGGCGTACGGCGGAAGCCCACGTCGAGCACATCCTGGCCAAGCTCGGCTTCACCAGCCGCACGCAGGTCGCTGCTTGGGTCGGCGAGCAGTCGTCTTCCCAAGAAGCCCCGTGAGTGGTCCGGCAGCCATCCGTCGTCGGAAGTACCACCGATCGCCTTGTATTTTGTTACCTGTGAGTGAGAGTGGCGGGCAGACGCGAGACAACTCCGTCCAGTCGGTAGACCGGGCGATCTCGATCATGCAGGTGCTCGCCCGCCGAGGCTCCGCCGGGGTCACGGAGATCTCCAACGACCTGTCTGTGTACAAGTCCACGCTCCGCGAGCCCCGGAGCGATCCGAACTATCCAGATCGGGTCGAATCCTTCATCGGGCACCTCTCGACGCGGTGGTCGGTCGATGTGTCCAAGTTCGTGGATCCGATTCCTTCGACGGAGTGCGCCCTGGACCCGGACGTCGTACGGCGCCTCCGGAGGCCGCAGCGCCGATCGACGTGAAGTCATGACAACGTCGTTCGAGCGCCTCGGCGGGTCGCCTTCCGACGTACTGGTTCGGTTGCACGCGCCTGTTCCGCGGCTGCGCGGAGGCATGCGCGGAAGACGTCCGACGAGACGCGTCCCTGCGGGGCATCGGGGCGTGTTGCGGTCATCATCGACGTCGTTGGGTATGACGAGATCGGCACGGTGCTCACTGCCTGCGGCTTGAAGTGCGAGACCGACTCGGGAAGGACGGTGAAACCCATCCCGGCCGCCACGAACCCGAGCGCAGTCTCTTGGTGCACCACCCGATGCACGACCTTCGGGAAGGGAACTGGGTCGCTGAAGATCGACCGGAGCTGAGCCACGAATCCGGGCATGTCGCTCGAGGGGAAGCTGATCATCGGCTCCCGGGCGAGCTCGGCCGGCGACACCTCGCGCGTGGAGGCGAGCGGATGGTCTGAGGGCAAGCACGCGACGAGCTGTTCGGTGTAGAGCTCCTCGAAGGACAGGCCCGTACTGGCGTCGCCGTCCCGGACGATGCCGAGGTCGATCGTGCCGTCGTACAACTGATCCACCTGCTGACCGCTCGTCAGTGGTACGAGCGTCAATCGGACATCCGGCAGCTCGTTCCGGAACCGCCGTACCGCCTGGGGCATCACGGTGTAGCTGGCCGAGCTGACGAATCCGACGGTGAACTTCCCGGCGCGTCCTGCCTGAACGTCTTCGAGGTCTTCGACTGCCCGGTCGATTGGGAAATGTGCAGTCGAGCGGCGGCGCGCCCGAAGTGCAATTCCTCGGCGACGACCATGAAGTACCGGAGGCGCCTGATCTCCATGGGGATCGATTATAGCGCAGTACGCTATTAATGATCCGCAAACATGTATTGGACATGTATCAACGAAGCGCGATGTCATGGAAGCAGTCCGATCCGGTCGAGCTTGATCCAGGAGACATCGTTGTGACTGCCAACATGGCGAAGTACGCAGTGATTGGTGCAGGGCTATCGGGGGCCGCCACGGCGTGGCAACTCGCGACGCGGGGCCATGAGGTGGCCCTGGTGGAGCAGGCGACTCCGGGACATCGCGGTGGGAGCTCTCATGGCTCGGCTCGCATCTACCGCTATGCCTACCTCGAGCACCTCTACACACGACTGGTCATGCGTGCCAAGCCGTTGTGGGACGAACTCGAACAACTCGGCGACACCAAGCTCATCACCACGACCGCCCGAACGCCTTGCCGACGTACTGGCCGATCTGGGTGTTGAACATGAGCTGTTCAGTGTCGAGCGCGCGACCGAGCGTTGGCCCCAACTCGTCTTCGACACCCCGGTCCTCTGGCACCCGGGCGCAGGAGTCATCGATGCGGAGCGGGCAGTGGAGACCATGGTCCGCCTGGCGGTCGAACATGGCGCACAGCTGCACACCAACTGGACGGTGAAGAGCGTCGACCGGACGCGATCAGGTTATCGACTGGCCTCCTCGACGGGGGAGGAGTTGCTCGCCGAGCATGTCGTCGTGTGCGCAGGTGGCTGGCTGCCAGAGATTCTGGGCGACCTCGCGCTTCCTGCGGGATTCCTGGCGAGGATGCCTTCTCTCGAGGTATGGCAAGAACAGGCCTACCACTTCCCTTACCGCGACGCCCGTGGGGCTCTCGAAGGAGGGAGATGGCCCACCTTCATTTACAAGAGCGGGCAGATCCAGACCTACGGCCTGCCGGGAGGTTCCGATGCCGGGCATCGCGGTCAGAAGGTTGCCGAGTACAACGGCGGCAAGCGGATCGGCTCGGCCTCGATGCAGGACCAGATCGTCGACCCCGCCAACCGTCGCCGGATGGTCGGCTACGTCGAGCAGCATCTTCCAGGTCTCGTTCCGCAACCGTATGCAGAGACGACCTGCCTGTTCACCAACACACCGGATGAGAACTTCGTGCTCGATCGCACCGAGGGAATCACGCTGGTCTCGCCCTGCTCAGGCCACGGCGCCAAGTTCGCGCCACTGATCGGCGCGATGGCAGCCGACCTGACCAGCGGAGTCGGGCAAACGTCTTTGGTACCCAACGAGTTCCGCGTTATCCGCGACTGATCGGCTCTCTGGCCATCTCTTCGACGTGAGGAACGCATGTCTGTCACGTCTCTGCTGAGCGCCATTGCCGGGGTCGGCGCGTGGTACTACGTGCAGGGGAACAGGAGGCGGTTGCCGAGACGCGATCGCTCTTGCCGTTGGGAGTCATCAGAGATGTCACCGAGGTCGGAGCGACCTTGGTATTGGCGATGCTGCGAGGTTGGCAACCGACGGCAGTGGTTGCTGATGGCAACGAGGTGTTCCTGCGGCTCGACAGCCACGAGTACGTCGCGTCGCCAGTCTCGCGCAAGGAACACTGCCCCCACGCCGCGGACAGCCGCGACTAGCCCAGCCACGAGGGCTCGGCGAACACCGGTCTGCCGAGAACGGCTGATTCGACGCAGTCCTGGGTCGAGCCGAAGTAGACGCCGCGATTGACCAACCCCGGCCCGTAGTAGGCGAACTTGCCGGAGTTGGTCATCACGCCGACAGTGCCACTGGGAAGTTGGTCCTCAGTAAGCATGCAGAGGCAGGTGTCGGTGTTGACTCGAGCTCCGAATTCCGTGAGTACGTCGAGAAGACCTTGCTGCTCGGCCTGTTCGTGGACGAACCGGCTGGTGGTGACCAGAAAATCGACCTGTGCGTCCTTCTTGCGGCCGCGCATCCGCTGGGCCAGTTCGACGAAGTCGCCGAGAGTGGCGTGTGGACTTCCGACTACCACGGACTGGAGCTCCCGACCTCGTCCGCTGGACAGGTCCCGCCACTCGTTGCGCAAGTCCTCCGGAGTGACAGTGAGCGTGCGGTCGGGCTTGCGACCACCCAGCGCGGCCTCCAGCGTCGGTGCCTCCGGGGTGACCCCGACCATGTGGAACAGACCCACCGCCCCGGACGTTGCCACCGTCGAACAGAGCGCCTTCATCGACTCGAGCGATGGCTTTTGCCCAACGCCATCGATCACCGGGACATCGCTGCCGGCCTCCTTGCCGATCAGGTAACCGAGTACGGCGAAGAAGTGGGGATCCGGATCCAGGACGTCGGGCACCTTGACCAGGAAGTTGCCCGCCCGGTTCTCGGCGCGATGCAACCCGGAATAGGGCACCCGCCCGGTGATGGCAGCGCACACGTCCATGAAGTCACCGTGCCGGTTGGTCCTGGCGCCGATCACGCTGTTGGCGTAGACGATC
>WNFZ01006992.1_pt1 | contig 10140 bp, 7 predicted proteins | sample 5400081 | NCBI WGS metagenome assembly WNFZ01 (sample SAMN13153365, study PRJNA577476) | soil metagenome | isolation source: 80 cm soil or saprolite under grassland replicate 1 | place: USA:California | collected 2016-06-15
ACGCCGCCTTCAATATTAGCGGCAACAGTCTGCGAGCCAGCGCTTCCTTCGACTTCGAGACCCAGAACAGTTACACCGTCACCGTGCGGGCTACCGACAGCGGCGCTCTCACCTATGACGAGCAGTTCACCATCTCGGTGCTGAACGTCAACGAAGCACCGACCGACATTGCCCTCTCCAACAGCTCGATCAACGAGAATGCCGGAGTCAATGCGGTGGTCGGCACCCTGAGCACCACTGACCCGGACAGCGGCGACACTTTCACCTACACCCTGGCAACGGGTACTGGTGATACCGACAATGCCGCCTTCAACATTCTGGGCGACAGTCTGCGGGCCAACGCCTCCTTCGACTTTGAGACCAAGAGCAGCTACTCGGTGCGAGTGCGCTCCACCGATGCCGGCGCTCTCTTCACCGAGAAGCAGTTCACCATCTCGGTGCTCAACGTCAACGAAGCACCGACCGACATTGCCCTCTCCAACAGCTCGATCAACGAGAATGCCGGAGTCAATGCCGTAGTAGGCACGCTCAGCGGCACTGACCCGGATGCGGGCCAGAGCGCTACTTTGGCCTTCAGCCTGCCGGTGGGCGTGAACGACAACGCCGCCTTCAACATCAGCGGCAACAGTCTGCGGGCCAACGCTTCCTTCGACTTCGAGACCAAGAGCAGTTACACCGTCACCGTGCGCGCCACCGACAGCGGTTCGCTCACCTATGACGAGCAGTTCACTATCTCGGTTATTGACGTCAACGACGCGCCGACACTGATCATCCAAAACATCCAGATCAATGCAGTTTTGCAAGGTGCACTGCCAGCTTCAATCTTGCAAGGTCAAACATTAACATTTAACGCGGACGGAAGTGATGTTGACGTGCCCGCCAACACCTTAACTTATAGCCTTGCTAACGGGACTACCGGCGTACCAGCGGGCGCTACGATCCACAATACAACGGGTGCGTTTAGCTGGACACCTCCGCTTCTTCAGATCGGTACGTTTAATTTCAAAGTTGTAGTCACGGATAATGGAGCTCCAAATCTATCTGCTGAGTATCCGATAACAATCGCGGTGAACTACAACTTCACTGGGTTCTTCCAACCTATCGACAACTTGCCGATAGTAAATAAGGCCCAAGCGGGAAGCGCCATACCAGTGAAGTTCAGTTTAGGTGGTAATCAGGGACTAAACATCTTCATGGCAGGCTATCCGGTCTCAGGTATGTACCCATGCAACACAAGTGATCCGTCTGTTGATATCGAGCAAACTGTCAATGCTGGTGGCAGCAGCCTCACTTATGACCCTGTGGCTAATCAGTACATCTACGTTTGGAAGACAGAGAAGAATTGGGCCAACAGCTGCCGTCAACTGGTAGTTAGACTCGCCGATGGAACAGACAAACGCGCTAACTTCCAGTTCAAGAGGTAGTCCACTGCTATTGCCGGAGCTGCTCGCGAGAGTGGCTCCGGCAATTTCATGTTCAGGTATCGGTCAATCAGCGCCTGCGGTTTTGCCTCCGCTAAGTATAAAAAGACTCATTTGAAGTTGTACCCATCGATCTGCGCCTGCGGCTCGGCCGCCATACGGTGCGGTAAGGCTGACTAGTGGCTATATCACTCAATCTACATCTGCGGCTCCGCCGCCGCACAGTGCGGTAAGGCGGAGCCTTTCCCAGTCCGCCCCAGCGGACGGCTGACAATAGCCCACCGATTCATCGGTGGGATCAGAGAGACAATGAAGTCTAGTCCGTGCAGCGGACGGCTGAAAGAGTCGATATCTGGCATCCGCCTTCAGCCGTCCGCTGCACGGACTACATTTCCTCTGCGCTCATCCCAGCAGTGAACTGCTGGGCTATTGTCAATCGTCCGCTGCACGGACTACATTTCTTCTGACGCCCAGCCCAGCAGTGAACTGCTGGGCTATTGTCAGCCCTCCGCTCCACGTACTTCGTCGCGAATGCCTCTCTTCCCAGCGATGAAGGCTCCAGCTATTGTCAGCCCTCCACTAGCGCGGACTGGCCCGAGACTCAGAATACGTAGCGCTGATCGTATTCGATGCCATGTTTCGTCAGCAGCTCCAGAAACTCTTCCTGGAAGCTCTTCTTCCGATGATGTTCTTTTTGATTGTTGATGTATGCAATCGTTTTCGGCACTTGGGAAGCGCTAACGCTAAATGCGCCGTAGCCTTCCTGCCATTCAAACTTCTTTGGTCCTGGAAAACTCTCATTTATCCATTTCGACGATCCGCCTTTTATTAACTGAACCGCTTTGGCGAAACTCATCATTCCCGGAAGTGACAACAGCGTGTGTAGATGATCGGTTGTCCCGCCTATTGCGAGCGCCTTCATTCGGTTTTCTCTCGCAATACCTCCCAAGTAAGGCCAGAGGCGTGATTCCAGGTCTGAATTTATGAACGGATACCGACCTTTCGTGCTGAAGGTGCAATGCACGAGGTTGCTGACATAGGAGTGGGACATTGGAGTTTCCTTTCAGCCGTCCGCTTCACGGACTACGATTTTGCTTTCGGCGTGATCCCACTGATAAAATCGATGGGCTATTATCATTCGTCCGCTCGGGCGGACTGGTTGAATTACTTTTTTGTACAAGGCCGTGAGGATAAGTAGGGCGGCGGCGAAAGGCTATGGGAGTACGTCCGGAGGCTCAGACTTGGAGATGCAAAAAATCTGGTGAGGCGGGCAGAGCCGCGTTGGTTAATTCAGTGGCGCGTTGGAACGGTGGGCTCAGAAAGGTGAAAACATTTCCCGGACTGTGGGTAATGCCGACTAGAGGCTATATCACTCAATCTACATCTGCGGCTCCGCCGCCGCACAGTAGGGGTAAGGCTCTGCCGGCTCTGCCTTACCGTTTGGTCTCCAAAATTACTGGAGGCCACGCCTCCCCAGTTGAGGCACAGCCTCAAAAGAAAAGAGCAAGCGTCGGAAAGGCGGAGTCTTTCCCAGTCCGCCCTAGCGGACGACTGACAATAGCCCACCGATTCATCGGTGGGATCAGAGAGACAATGAAGATCTAGTCCGCGAAGCGGACGGCTGAAACGGGTCGATATCTGGCAGCCGCCTTCAGCCGTCCGCTTCACGGACTACATTTCCTTTGCGCTCATCCCAGCAGTGAACTGCTGGGCTATTGTCAATCGTCCGTTTCACGGACTTCGTCGCGACTGCCTCTCATCCCAGCAGTGAACTGCTGGGCTATTCTAACTCTTCCGCTGCGCGGACCGGTTGAATGACTTTTCATGCAACGCCGTCTCTATTTCTTAAATCTCGCCTCAATCACTCCGTCACAGTCAGTGCCGTGTTTTAGAGTCAGTTGCGGGTAGGTGGCCATTTCGGTTCTTAAACGCCTGATTGCGAGTTTGCTTTCAACGTCTCGAATTCCCTGCTCTGTGCCTTCGATCTCCATGAACAACCCAAAAGGCAACTCGTCAATTACAATTTCTGTTTTCCCTAATACCCACGTTTCGCGACGCTTCTCATAAACCAGCGCCGGCGTGAATCCCAGAGCGTCCAGAATCAGCTCCATCGCGTCAGGATCGCCAACCCGAGTCTCATCTTCGCGTTGATGTTTTATGCCGGAGCGTGTAGGAAAGCGTTCTTTGTAGGTGAGAATTCCGCGTTTGCCGACGCGGCGCAAGCGTAACACGGAGTGCCCGACATCGAGAGTTTCACCCGCATACAGCGTGTTCTCTTCAAACTCTTCGCGCTTTCGTTCCGCGCCGATTTTGGGTAAACGCTGCAACACTTCTGCGCGTTGCTTTTTAGAAAGGCGATACTTCTTTTCGATCTCAGTGGGCATGAAAGGTCAAAGGATCGTAGCCCTATTCGCCTTCTTCATCTTAAATATTGGCGAGGAGCTGTCGGTCATGTTCTCCAATTCTGCCTCGGTAGCGCTTGTCAGCCGCATTTGCATCTCGATATTTGCTTCCTTGCCAGGCTCAGGTCCTTTGGCTTTCACGCTAAATTTGAGCAGGGTGCCATCGAATTGTGGATCTATCAGCGCCGATTCCGTCTTACCCTTAACTTGCGGTTTACCGTTCTGGTTTCGAATCATGTAGAAGACTGCTGTTCCTGAAAGTTTGCCGCCTTCATCTTTGATGGCCACTTCTACCGCCACTGGATTATCCGCGTCTGAGATGCCGTTGACTTGTTCCCGCGGGAACTTACCTTCCCACCTGCCAGTCACTTCGTGCCTGGCTTTCGCATCCTGCCATGCTAACGAGATGGGGCTAACCCAAGCGGTTAAAAATACAGGCAACACAGCAAGCGCAACTGCCCGCATCAAGCGAGCTGTGACATTGGCTCGAGCTTCATTACGGCTACGTTTCATTTGTTCCTCCTGCTAACAAGATGATGAACTTGCAACCTCTTAGAGACCATGCGACGTGAGAAAGTTCGCTGACGGTGTTCATCCGTAGCAACTCGAGTTGGAATGTCAGCGGCCAAGCGAGAACTACAGTACCAGGCAAATCACGGGGAGAGGGTGGCTCCGGCAATTTCATGTTTAGGTGCTGGTCAATCCGCGCCTGCGATTTTAGCGCCCCTAAGTGTAAAAGGACTCACTTTAAGTTGTATCACTCAAACTACATTCTGCGGCTCGGCCGCCGCACAGTGCGGTAAGGCTCTGCCGGCTCTGCCTTACCGTTAAGTCTTTAAAATCACTGGAGGCTGCGCCTCGCAGTTGAGGCACAGCCTCAAGAGAAAAGAGCAGCGTCGGAAAGGCGGAGCCTTTTCCCACTGTTGCGGCGGCCGAGCCGCAATGGTGAGAAACTGAAATCAAGACACTACCCGCGGTTCAGCCAGCCGAGCGACAACGGCGAGCGCATAACTCGCACTCGACTCCGATGACTTCTCGTGCCGCACCCTCAGAAGTCGCACGGTGATGTCAATGCCGGAACGGGGGCCCGCACCGTATCTTTGAATTTGATGGACTTTCGGCGCATGGATGCAACCTCCGGTTCAATCTCTTCGGGCGTCAGTGCTGTGCCCGCCTGGTGAAACACCCAATCGATGTCCTCATAGTACTGGCGCACGGCCTGTCCCTGGGCCAGCCCATCTTTGATAAACCAAAGATTGAAATTTATCGACATGGGTGACTCGGGATAAAACCGCTCGCCATGCTCGGCTTGTAGCTTGCCGTCAACGAAATACTTCACCTTGTCATTGACAACCTGGGTCACCAATATATGCCATCCCGCCCGACTACCGCTCGTGTTGTTAGATAAGTTGTCCATCTTCCAATTCGGTTCCGGAAAAAACGTCTCCCAGGTGGTCTGGTAAAGCGTCGGTCCCTTGATGCCCCAACCCCCATTTGGCAGATATTCGAAATCCAGTTCGCTGTAGTCAGGATCCATTGGCGCCTTGAGCGGACTGATGGTGTAAAAGCTCTCCACAAGTTGATCCCCGCCCGGTCCCGAAATCGGCTCATCAGTAAAGCGAACACGGGCGGCATATGTTCCTTCCAGGTATTTTCGCTGATGGCAGATCTGCGTTTGGCGGGTATTTGTTGCCGCGCCGGCAGTGGAGGATATCATCCGCACTATACGGTTTCCGCGCTCGTCGGGATCCCTTAGGAACGACACGCCTTCACTTCCCCAAATGGCGCCGGGGACTCCCGGCCAGCCGGCAGTGCGGCGAAGGATCCAGCCATGTTTAATCATCTCTCTATGTTTGGAGTAGTTGAAATCATCAAACAGAATTTGAGCGGGCGGCTCCCTTCTGCGAGGACTAATGCGCTGAGGAGAAGGCATATTGTTGCGGATCGAAGGCTGTGGGAGTGAAAGCCGGGCGGCCCTTGCCGCTGTGAAAGAAGCGCCTGCTCCTACACATAGACCGAGAGAAAGAATCACCAAGAGTATCGGCAAATTTTTCATGACTTTTTAGGATCCCTGTAAACATTTATGAAGCGGCCCAAGGATGCGTTACTTGAGAACCAAGCAATCTTATAATCCAATCCTGTCCCCCGAGCTCATAGTAGACAGAATAATAAGACTGATTGCAATAATCACTGATTTCATAGCGATACTGTCCCAACGTTGATTGGCTCATCGTCCGTAACTTGTTGGATCTGATCGAGTTTGAGTCCGGTAATATTGGAATCGATGTCAATCCACAGCGGCTGACCTCCCGAGATCAGGCTCGTGGTGGCTGATGAAGTCAGTACCACCTTGCGGTAGAGACTGGGTCCGTTGCGGGACGCTCAGCATCGTGGGTCCACAAATACTGAACCAAGAGCGGTAGCGACCGGGTCGGTTCCGGGACGCTCAGCATCGTGGGTCGACAATACTGAACCAGGAGCGGTAGCGACCGGGTCCAGCAACAATAAGCTCATTTGTAATGGTCACGGACCAGGTCGCTACTGCTCCCCGTTCCGTATTCGTCGACCCACGATGCCAGAGTTTTTGCTTACGCTTCATGTCTTCAGCAGGAAGCGAGCTGCAGCGCCAAACAAATACGGAACCGAGGAGCGGTAGCGACCGGGTCGTTCCCGAGACGCTCACCATCGTGGGTCCACAAATACGGAACCAGGAGCAGTAAGCGGGTGGGTTGTCCATGAGCAACTATAACGCCGAGAGGATCTGGTTGTGCCCAGCGATCTTGTTCGGGAGCAGACCCGCCCGCTACCGCGAGGTGGTACTGACTTCACTATCGGACATCTCGATTTCGCGTGATAGCACGTAAACAATTCTGCCTCTTCCATCTTGCTCCGGCGCTGCTCCTACTCCTGCCTGACCCAACGCATCACTTCGGGAATCGTGGCCTTCTTCCCCGCCATCAACATGCCAACGCGATAAATGCGCGCCGCCACCCAGATCAGCAGTGCCACTGTTCCAAACCCCAGCAACAATGACAACACAATCTGCCAAAGCGGCGGGGTCTGTGTCACGATTCTTACCAGCATGGTCATCGGCGAAAAAAAAGGAAACATGGAAACCCAGAAAGCAAACGAGGAATCCGGACTGTGACTGATCGGAAGGAATAAGTAAAAGCCAATCAAAGGTAGCAACACTATCGGCATGGATAACTGGCCACCTTCCTGAGCAGTAGTAACCATTGAACCAATCAGGGCATAGATGGTGGAATAGATGAAGTAACCCAGCAAGAAGAACAGTCCAAAGTAGATAAAGTTAACCAGCGGAACATTCGGAATGTGTAAAGGCAGCCCTCTGGCGGCCAACAAGCCAACCCCAAAAACAACGAAAGCCACAAAAGCCAGGCCCCAGATTGCGAGTTGCGATAAGGCAACCAGTGAAACGCCAACGAGTTTTCCCATCATCAACGTAAACGGCTTGACTGACGAAAACAGGATCTCGGCAATGCGCGTTTCCTTTTCTTCTATAACCGCCCCCAGAATCATCTGACCATACATCAGAATCGTCAGGTACATAATGAAGCTGGCCCCAAACACCAAAGCAAAACCCTCTCCGGAGTCGCGGACTCCGCCGGTAGCACCAACCTTCATGATAGTGTCGAGTTGAACCGGTTCGGAAAGCTCTTGCACGATCCGGGCGTCGATATTTGCCTCCGCCAGTCGTTGTTGGCGCACCGCCCGACTCAAAGCTTCCTCAAGAGATTTCCTGGTAAAGAGGTCGCCGGTGTTGCGGGCGAAGTACTCAGGTTTGCCATCCTGAAGGAGATTTGCCGGAAGAATTAAATACCCATCCAGTTCCTTCGCGAGTACTCGCTGGTCGAGTTCTTTCTTGATCTCATTCAGGGATCTTCCCCCGGGACGCACTTCCTCCAGCTCGAAGTTGCCTTCCTCCTGGTCATCTATCTCCTGTAGGCGCTCGCTCGCATCCTTGTTCAGCACGTTCGCATTCATCTGGTCTGGTGTTGATTCAGACATTTCTGCCTTGTCCATCAGCGAGTCGTAAACGCCCTGGTATAACTTGCCGGTTTGGTCGACCACCGCAATTCTTACGGGACCCCCGGCGCGGATGCTGAGTATTAACGCCGGCGCGAATCCAAACAGCGACAACATCACTGGCCCGAGCACCGTCATCAGGATAAACATTCTGCTGCGGACACGCTGAACGTACTCGCGCTTCACGACAGCAAAGAATTTTCTCATTCGGCTTCACTCACCTTTTCGATGAAAATATTATTAAGACTCGGCTCGATCATTTCGAACCTTTCGATCTTTGCTCCGGCTTCAATCAATTGTTTCAGCAGGGCCTGGGCACTTGCTCCTTCGGCGAGCAACACTTCTACGCCGTCACTATGGCGCTCGATCTTGCTTACTAGTAATCGATCCTGGAGAACGTTATCTCCGCCCTGCAAACGCAAGGCGACGGCATTGCGACTAAAGCCGCGCTTTACGTCTCGGATGCTGCCTTGCAAGACTTTCCGGGAACGATTGATCAAACAAATGTCGTCGCAGATCTTTTCTGCCAACTCCATTTGATGAGTGGAGAGAATTATTGTCTTGCCGGCTCCTCTCTGTTCGAGGATGATCTCTTTTAAGACTTCGACATTGACCGGATCCAAACCGGAAAAAGGCTCATCCAGGATCAGCAGATCGGGTTCGTGGATAATCGCCGAGGTGAATTGAACTTTCTGCTGCATGCCTTTCGAGAGTTCGCTCGCTTTCCTGTTTTTCCATTCCATTAACTTCAACCGTGCGAGCCAGCGATCGACGCGCTGGTCGGCTTCTTTCCCATTAATGTTTTTCAGGGCCGCAAAAAACTTGAGCTGATCCCCAACCTTCATCTTCCGGTAGAGTCCGCGCTCCTCCGGCAGGTAGCCAATCCGATCTTGCAGTTCCGGAGTGATCTGGCGGCCAAACACTTCTATCCGGCCGGAGTCAGGAGCAGTGATATTGACGATCATCCTGATGGTTGTTGTCTTGCCCGCGCCGTTTGGACCCAGTAGTCCAAAAACTCTGCCAGGGTAAACAGCGAGACTCAGATCACTTACCGCTGTAAACTCGCCAAAACTCTTATTGATATGGTCAATCGAGACGGTGGGAAGATTGTTCGTCATTTAGTGAGATCTTTTTGGTTTCAGTTTCAGACGGCAGTTTCGGATGCTGACGATGGGCTTTCTTTATGCTGTGCTGATCTCTTACGGTGGATTGGCGATCAAGGTTTTCCTGTTGCACGCCGAGTCCGGTCTGATACATAGTTACCATGACAGCCCGCGCCAGGTTACAGACGGAAGAAGGCCCTGCCTTCTTTGGCTGCTCCTAGCAAGGTCTCCCCAGAACCTACCAACCTTTTCAGTAGAGCAATATGCCTTCATCGTTCTTCACAATCAAGATGACGAGGATGGCGGCGTTGGCCTGCTTGCTGGTGTTCCTGGTTGTATGGACGCAGCGAGCGCACAGCCAGACCTCAGAATCGAAGGGCCAGGACCAGCCCGACGTCTTGCGTGTCTACACTGAACTCGTACAGACCGACGTGATGGTTTTCGACAAGCAGGCGCGCTTCGTAAATGGTCTGAAAAGGGAGGACTTCGAACTTCGCATCGATGGGAAGCTCAAGCCCATCGAGTTTTTCGAAAAGGTAACTGCCGGAGGCAGCAACGAAGAATCACAAATTGCGGCCGCGCGCGGTTCCTCGCTGCAGCCAAACGCTACCGGGGCCGTCGTCCCAACACCCCTGGATCGCGGCCGGCCGATCTTCTTTTATGTTGACGATCTGCATCTGGATTTAGCCGGACTGGCGACCACCCGAAAACTGATTACTCACTTCATCGATAACGAGCTGGGTCAAAATGACGAAGCTGCAATCGCGTCCGCGAGCGGTCAAATCGGGTTCCTACAGCAACTCACAGACAACAAAGCAGTGCTTCGCGCCGCCCTCGAACGACTCAAGCTTCGTCCCTATTCGGTGCGCGATTCTGAACGCCCAGTCATGACTGAGTATCAAGCGTTGCTGGTTACAAACTACCACCGCGACCTGACCGATTACTTTATCGACGAAACCATCAGACTCAATCCCGGAATGACTCGTGAAGCGGCCGAGTCGCTGGTGAGCGCTCGCGCGCGTGCACTGTTACAGCAGGCCGGCCATGTTACGGCAAATACTTTGACGGGACTCGAGGGTCTAATTCGAGCGGCAAATAAGCTTCCCGGCCGCAAGTTGATATTTTTCATCTCTGGTGGTTTTTTTCTCGACGACCGCAACTCCGACT
>WNFZ01006997.1_pt1 | contig 10134 bp, 8 predicted proteins | sample 5400081 | NCBI WGS metagenome assembly WNFZ01 (sample SAMN13153365, study PRJNA577476) | soil metagenome | isolation source: 80 cm soil or saprolite under grassland replicate 1 | place: USA:California | collected 2016-06-15
CTTCTCTGGCGGAGCGCGCCAACCCGAGATTTTTGCCTTTGAGCAATTTTTCCAGTTCTTGCACTGCGCCATCGCGTACAAATGTACGTGAGTCTTCGCTGGCTTCAATCAATTCATCAGGTAAGGATCTAGGCTTAATGTCTTCAATACGCGTGATTTGACGGAGAGCAATTTCACCTTGTTGTTTACTTGAGAATTTTGATGGCGTCTGCTTTGGAGTAGCGAGCCTTACTTTCTCATAAGCATAGTCATATACTTCATCTACAGTGATGCGTCCATCCCCATCCAAATCTGCTTCGCCTTCTAATCCTTCCACCAAGAAGTGGGTGAAAAGCGAATTGTCAGTTTCACCGATAATTTGATTGCCTTCCCATGCAAATTGAGTTGAATCGCTGGCCGTCAAAATAATGCGACCGTAACCTGCTTCGAACGCGGTTGCGGTTCCAATGCTAACTCCTGTCGCAGCTTTTGTCCCTTGTGAGAACGCGCCGCTGTTACAACAATCCATGATCAAGACTTGTCGCTTAGAGCGACTCTGATCCATCGCTTCGCGTATGAAGTCTGATTTAATTGCTGTAGAGCGCAAACGAAAGCGGTTAGTGTTCTTAACGGCCAGATACAGCGAGCCAAGTTCATCGCGGACGCCATGACCTGAAAAATATAGCAATAGTAAGTCGTCAGGCTTCTTTTGATCGAAAAACTCATCAACAGCCTCGATCACCGCAGATGAAACTTGGTTCAACAAAATCTTGACTTCATCAAATGCACAGATTTCTTGATCTTTAAGCACGCCTGCAAAGTCTTCCGCGTCCTTGCCTGGCGCGGTCAATTGCGCTAATCCTGGGTCAGTGTATTCGGTATTACCGATGATCAGGGCGTACTTTCCGCTCATTTTTTCTTCTTCCCCTTCTCAAGCGTTGCAAGAAGTTTTTGGAATTCTTCTGGTGAGCCTTCGAATTCGATCCCCATACCTTTGAATTTCACGGTACGCCCCTGTCCACGTGTTGACCAACCTTGTACCAAATCTGCAACCTTGGGCAGTACCGCTGGCAAAACAACAAGTGCGATGGAGCCAATTGTTATAGGATCCCCCTTGGAGCCTTTAGGCGCAGGTCCGCCTTTTGCCAACTCAACAGATTCAACATCCAACTCTCGCAACTCGGAGAGCAATTGACGCGTCATGCGGTCAAGGTCTTCTTCTGTGGCATCATTCGCTGAGATTTCGATGTTTAATTGGGTCAAATCTGGGTTATTCATCGAGCTCATCCTCTCTTTCTAACCCATCCAATTTACGATATTCCTATGATTATAAGCCTATTATAGGGGTATTGGGAGAGTTTTAGTCTGATTATCCCGGTTATGCATTCTCATAACTATCGAGAAGACCTCCGATTCTTTCGAAACTCGGAGGTCTTCTAAGGACAAAAGGAAAATACTATCTGGCTTCGATGCTGTGTTGAATTAGATTCAATCCTGCAATATAGAAGAAACCGAACATGTAGATCGCCATCCACGGAACGATGCTCCAACCGATGTAACCAGCCAGAACAATCCCTGTGAATAATGCATAGACACCCAGCGCGATCTCAATCCAGACCATAGAACTGAGGGGGGCAACATAGGCGCGGTCAACTTTCTGCTGTTTTTTGTGTCTGTTATCCAGATTCAATTTTGGCGTACGGATAAATGCTCCGCCTTTGCTGAACAATCCTTCTAGTACAGCAATCGTTGTGCTCAAGGATAAGCCGAATCCCACGATGACCAGGAGAGGAAATGATCTCAATCGCCTCAATAGCGAACGATGTTGAGTCGCAGTCGCCGTTAAGTAGAGGAATGGAGGTCCTAACCCGGCGAAGACAGAAATAGGGAATATTTTAAAAGCGCCGGGGACGAAAAGCCCGACTGGGAGGGTCAGTAATAACAAAGAAAGCATGAGTGGATGCACAAAATAACCTGTCAGATGTAAGAGAGCCATAAAGCGAACTTTCCAGGAAAGTTTTGCTTGCAATACACTTGGAAGGATTTTGCGCACCACCTGAAAACTCCCTTTTGCCCACCGGAATTGTTGTTTTTTGTAAGCCTCCACTTGGGGCGGGAGTTCAGCAGGAACCACCACGTCTGGCAGGTAATCAAATTTCCAGCCACACATTTGGGCGCGATAGCTGAGATCGAGATCTTCGGTTAAGGTGTCCCATTGCCAACCACCGGCATCTTCAATGCAGGCGAGTCGCCATAAGCCTGCAGTGCCGTTGAAATTAAGGAAAAAACCGTTCTTGGAACGGACGGTTTGCTCGATGATGAAGTGACCGTCAATACCCATCGCTTCGGCGCGGGTAAGCGAGTTGTATTGCTGGTTGGTATGGCCCCAACGTGTCTGGAGGCATCCAAGCTGCGGGTTTTGAAAGGATGGGACGGTCCGCTTCAGCCAATCCGATTTGGGAACAAAATCTGCGTCGAAGATGGCGATTAATTCACCCGTGGCAGTACGGAGTCCATTATCTAGGGCACCGGCTTTGTACCCTTTGCGATCGACACGATGAATGAGTTCAATGTTCACGCCGCGGCTCTTATATTCTTCGACCAGCTTGCTAAGCAGATCGAACGTGTCATCGGTGGAGTCGTCCAATACCTGGATCTGGAGACGATCAGATGGATAGTTCAACCGAGTTACGGCCCGTAACAAACGTTCTACTGTATATTTTTCATTAAAGACCGGGAGCTGGACAGTTACCGGTGGCCATTCCTTGGGTAGTTGGATTTCGCCTTTGTATTTTTTCGGCGTTTTCATACAAAGGTACATAATAGTGGTGATCAAGTTGTGAAATCCATACAGGGCGAGTACGGCAGTAACAATAAGGTAAAAAACTCCCATTAAACCTGTAAGAAGTTGCAACGTAGGATCCTCCTTCCTTGCATATGGAATACAACCATAAAACCCTATGGTTGTATTAATATCAACGATGAAAGACCAGGAGTATTATTTTTTCCGTGAGAACTGTCTTAGGAGTGAATTAGAATTTGCTAAGGTCATTAAATAAGCTTCCACCTCCTGCTTTATGGAAGCCAGAAGGTGGAAGTGATGATTTGTATACGATTGAGAATTATGGGTGAAAAACTATCTGCAGACTTGTTACACTTTGTCGGTAGAACTAGCTAACTCAACGGTTTTTGCTTTTTTGGCTCGCCACTGATAGAGTACAAAGTAAAGAACTACAAGAGCCAGCATCCAGAATAATACAGACGATATTACGCCTACCCGGGATGCATGATAGATCATAGGGTTGCCTTCCAGCCATGGTAATGACTCTGGCATTGGCTTTCCATCCAAAATGTAATACAACACGTCTTCAAGGCCACAGAATGCACCCACAAACAAAGAGATTAGATAGTATGCACAATCCTTCCAAGTTCCCCACATGAGGATCAAGCCAATGATTGCATAACCCGCCAAGGATACAAACCAACCTGTATGATAAACGTTTGCATACTCGACCATTTGATTGGTTTCAAAAATTCTTTGCCAAATGAGAATATCGGCGAAGCTATAGAAGATGAGCGCCATTGCTGCAGCGAGGATAGGGCGATATTTTTTCATTGATGATCATGCTCCAATTGGACAACTTAAACGCTCAATCATGAGCATATCCAAATTTCGCAGGAGTATACCTCTAATTGAGATAGACACCATAGGGAATGACCTACGTTAGACCTACTTTTCCTCTACAGCTTGCGGAAGTGCAATTCGGGTAGAGTATGACTCTGGGCTTTGCAGGTATTTATTTTCTCCATCTGGGTTGATAATCGCAATAGCTATTGTTGTAAGCCGTTGTAAATTAGTTCTATCCACGCCCATAATGTAAATTTCGCAACTAGCCTGATTCTTATTTGCTACATCGGTGTAAGCAGTGAATGCAATCAATTTGGCATCTGGCGAAAACTTGCTCCCTGTGAGTTGTTTCTGTCTGAAAACTTCTTATAAAGCTTATTGTTTTCTCCTTTTCCCCTCGCAAACAGGATCTGGGTTCCGTCCGGTGACCAGGTAGGGTTGTTCGCCTCCTGGTTTGGCGAACTATAAAACTCGTGGGAGTCGCTCCCATCCCTGTTCATGATCCATACTTGCGCAGTATTATTTTGGCGCGGTAGGGAAAGGCAATGAACTTGTTGTCCGGTGAGATTTCAGGCGAGCCTACGTGCATTTCAAAATGTGTCAACTGTTTTGTTTTTCCATTACTGAGATTCATTTCATAGATCTCAGTACTTCCTGTCTGTTTTCCAATAAAAATATAGGTAAACAAAAACCTTCAGGCTTGTTCGTCTGAAGGTTTCAAGTTTTGATATTTTATTTACTCAAGTTCTGTAGGATGTGGAGGGTAATTGGGAGGCTGCCGTCGAAATTCATAGTTTTCTAACACTGCTTCTATTATGTTTTTTTGTTCATCTGTTACCAGATCAAACTCCAGGCCGATATTGAAGTATTCAGGGCTAATATCCTGATGACATCGTACAACACGCACCGGCAAAGTGAGACGTGTGGCATTGATCTTAGGTAACTCTGGCAATTGAATGGATATAGTTAGCTTTTCATTCACCTGTAGTGGTTCATCGCCGATGACCATGGCGCCAATGAGGTTGAGGTCTCCTAGATAGCCGATCAGTTTGCCTTGCGAGAGATCGAATACCTGTGAGTAGGACATAATATCTTTGCGTGGAAATTTGCGTCGCTCCTGCAATTCTGCCTCAGCGCATAGTTTACTTGACTTGAAGAGTTAAATCAATTGCATCGGCATCTCAAAATCTTTCTTTTCTGAAAGCACTGTGGTTAAATCGCTTCTATGCGATGGATATATCTTTCCCCTCATCTGGACGACGCTGTATTCTCTGCGGGCGGACTGATTTATGAACAAATCCAAGCTGGTATTCCTGTGGAAATTTGGACGTTTATGTGCGGTTACCCACCGGGACCTGAAGGTGATGTGTCGCCGTTTGCACAATTGCTTCATGCGCAATGGGGATTTTCGTCTGTTGAGGAAACCATACGTAAGCGCCGTGAAGAGGACAAAAGTGCCGCAGCGATTCTTGGTGCAAGCATAACGCATTTCGATTTTCTGGATTGCATCTACCGGCGCGGGGCTAACGGTGAATGGCTATACTTCGATGTGTTCGCGCCTCCTGACCCTGAGGATGCAAACCTTCCCTCCCAAATTGCAGAAGTAATCTCCACCCGCATTAAATCGGACGATGTGCTGGTCTGTCAACTAGCGGTAGGTTCTCACATTGACCATGTGCTCGTTCGGCAGGGTGCGGAACTTCTTGGATATCCTATACGTTACGATATTGACGTTCCTTATATTTTGTACCACCCAGAGGAATTGGAGTTGAAATCTGCTGGGATGAAGGAATCTGTGTATTCTATAGCGGAAATAGGCTTAGATCCTTGGAAGGAGGCAGCTTTGGAGTATAAATCCCAACTTGTTGGCTTGGGTGAGATCTTCGACACCCCAGAAAAGGTGCAAGTGTCTATCCAGTCCTACTGGGAAAAATGTAGAGGCATTCGCTTATTGCAAATGCAAGTCAAACCTTAAGTCTCTTGTACTCATTGGAAAACCGTGATATATTAAGCACGCTTTCGGGAGAAGGCGCCGGGTTTCACTGTTGCTTTATTCCCTTTAATTTGCATCTCTAAATAGAGATGCAATATTCTTATAGTAGGATATACAAGCATGGCAAACAATTTTTTAACCAAAGAGGGTTATCAGAAGCTCCAAGACGAGCTAGACTACTTGCGCACTGCCAAGCGCCAGGAAGTCGCCAATCGCCTACATGAAGCTATGGAAGGCGGGGAATTGATCGAAAATGCTGAATATGAAGCTGCTAAAAATGAGCAGGCTTTTGTGGAGGGTCGTATCCAGGAATTGGAGATGCTCCTTGCGACCGCAAAGATCATTGATGAGAATGGCAGGAAGAAAAGCGATTCTATCCAGATTGGCTCCAAAGTGACCCTTAAAGAGGGCAGTTTTGATTCGGAAACCTTCATCATTGTCGGCGCGGCAGAAGCTAATCCACGCGATGGCAAGATTTCAAATGAGTCGCCTATCGGCAAAGCGATTTTGAATCATAAGGTTGGTGATACTGTAAAAGTCGAGACGCCGGGCGGCACATATAATGTTAAAATCCTGAAAATCACCTAGCTACAGGAGCGTACTCTTGTGCCCCACGCGCCTGTGCGTGGGGCTTTTATTTTGACCCTCTCCCGCTTCACCTGCACTCTCTGGCGCCATTCGCCAAGGCGCACCTGTCCTGGCGTATGGGCAAGTGTCAGCACCTACCACTATCTTCTAAAAGATGGGAGGACTGAAGTGGGGATTGGGAGGACTCATGACAGAATACACCTCACTGGAAAAAATCCGTCTGCAAAAATTGGAAGAATTGCGCGCCGAGGGAATCGAAGCATATCCTACGCGTGCCCGTCGTACTCATCTAAGTGTGGAAGCCATTAAGGAATTCGAAGTCGCTGAAAAAGAGGGCAGAGAAGTGAAGTTGACTCTTGCTGGACGCATCCGCGCGATGCGGCCTATGGGAAAAATCTCTTTTGCACACATTGAAGATGGCGCGGGAAAGATTCAATTATTCTTCCGCTTGAATGAGGTTGGCAAGGAACGCCTTGACCTTTTCAATAGAATGTTTGATATTGGTGATTTCATTCAAGCTGAGGGCGTGATATTTCGCACCAAGACAGGGGAAGTGACGCTTCATGTCCATGATTTCAAGCTGCTCGCCAAATCAGTGAGCCCTCTCCCCGCCGCAAAGGATGAAACCCTCGAAGATGGGACCGTCGTTCGCCATGCGGCGTTGGAGGATCCTGAACTGCGCGCGAGACAGCGCTACGCAGACCTGGCGGTTAACCCTGAAGTCCGCGAGGGTTTCCGCAAGCGCGCTGCAATCATCAAAGCTTTGCGGACCTTTCTGGATGACCATGGCTTTTTGGAAGTGGAGACGCCAATCCTGCAACCACTGTACGGAGGCGCAGCCGCGCGTCCGTTTGTGACCTATCACAATGAACTTGAGCAGGATATGTACTTGCGCATTTCCTTTGAGTTGTATCTCAAACGCTTGCTTGTAGGGAATCTTGAAAAGGTCTACGAGATTGGGCGTGACTTCCGCAACGAAGGTGTCTCGTTTAAGCACAACCCTGAATTCACCCAACTTGAATTCTATTGGGCATACGCGGACTATTTGCAGGTAATGGAATTGACTGAGCAAATGGTCTCTTTTACCGCGCAACAAGTGCTGGGGACTCAGAAGATCACTTACAAGCACAATGAAATTGACTTGACTCCTCCGTGGAAGCGGCTGGAGATGCGTCAGGGTATTCTTGAAACGTCAGGCATTGACATTGATGCATATAGAACAGCAGATGAACTTTTCAAAGCTATAAGAGAAAGGCATCCGAATAAACTGCCTGATCCCAAATTCACACGCGGCAAACTGATCGATTTCCTGCTCAGTGAGTTTCTAGAGCCAACGCTCATCCAGCCAACATTCCTGTACAACTACCCGCGTGATATTTCGCCGCTGGCGAAGTCCATTCCAGGCGATCCACTGACTGTGGAACGCTTTGAGGCGTACGCGGCTGGATTTGAATTATGCAATGCCTTTACTGAATTGAACGATCCGCTCGATCAGGAGCAACGTTTCCTTGAAATGGGACGTGATTACGCCGCTGACGATGAAGAGAAGCATCCTATGGATGAGGATTATTTGCGCGCCATGCGTTATGGGATGCCTCCCAACGGCGGCTTCGGTATGGGCGTAGACCGTCTCACCATGTTGTTCCTGGATAAACATTCCATTCGGGATGTGTTGTTGTTCCCTGCGCTGAGGAATGAAGAATTCGCTGAGAAAGAAAAAAGCTAAACACGAAGGGCGCAACACTTGCACCTGAACGTGAAGCGTTCAGCTTCAAGTGCAGGTGAGGAACACAAAGAAATTCTTAGTGCTCTTCCCTGGCACCGTCCGCTAAGGCAGGTGTGTGTCCTTTGTGTTTAAAAATGGTTAAATCGAAATACATTCTTCTTATTGGCGATATTATCGCTATCGCTCTCGTCACTGTAATCGGATTTGCCTCACACGGTGAAGCGGATATCTCTTTCCTCCCGCGTATGGCAGCAGCATTCTTTCCTCTGGTGATTGGATGGTTCCTGCTCGCTCCGTGGCTTGGATTATTCCAGGATGAAATTATCCATAACGCGCGTCAACTTTGGCGTCCCGCGCTGACCGCACTTTTCGCCGCGCCACTCGCGGCTGTCCTGCGCGGGTTCATTCTCAACGTGCCGATTATTCCCATTTTTGCTGCCGTCCTCGGCACAACGACTGCTTTGGGAATGGCTTTGTGGAGAGTCTTGTATTTTCTTTTGAATCGCTAATACAATGTAGTCTTCGTGTCTTTTTGGTATTATGAGGGTTAGAATGTTTGGTGGTGTATAAAAAATTTCAAGTCAATATTAGAGGTATGAAGATGGGCCGGACATTTAGGGTAATCTCGCTTCTCTCCGTTTGTATTGTTTTGCTTATACTTGTTTTTATGTCAATTGGAACCAAAGCCCATGCCATTTCCTCGGCTTTCACTTTCACGGCCGGGGGAGATTATAGCGCGAATAGCGCTACAGCTGCGGGTCTCGATCTTCTTCCAACAACGGGGACAAGTTTCAATTTGGCGTTGGGGGATTTCAGTTATGGCCAGCTTGTTCCCGAATCGACCTGGTGTGACTACGTTAAATCGCATGTCGGTGGAACATTTCCTTTTGAACTCCTGGCCGGCAATCATGAAGACGATGGCCCTGATGGTCTGATCGAGAACTTTGCAACTTGCCTTCCAGATCAGCTTGGAAATATTCATGGCGAGTACGCAAAGGAATATTATTTCGATTACCCCATTGCCGCTCCGATCGCGCGATTTATTTTGATCTCTCCAAATCTTACCTTCTCAAATGGACAAAAATATGTATACGGTGCTGGAACTCCGCGATATAGCTGGCTCGCCAACACGATTGACGATGCCCGCATCGCTGGACTTCGCTGGGTGATTGTTGGCATGCATGAAGACTGTCTCACAATGGCAACCAAGTCCTGTGAAATCGGAACCGACCTGATGAATCTCCTGATCTCCAAAAAAGTTGACTTAGTTCTGCAAGCGCATGATCATTCTTACCAAAGAAGCAAGCAATTGGCGGTGAGTACAGCTTGCCCAGCGGTTCCGGTTGGAACATTCGATGCCAATTGTGTAGTAGATGATGGCTCAGATGATCACTACACCGCTGGCAATGGGACTGTCTTTGTCCTTGCTGCTACTTTCGGAGCTGACCTATATGATATTAACACGCTTGATCCGGAAGCCGGTTACTTCGTCAGGTGGATGGGATTAAATTCCGACCCTCGCCACGGATTCATGAAGTATACAGTTTCTGAGGAAGGCATCTCAGCGCAATTCATGGGCTCAACGGCTGGCTCGTTTACAGACAGTTTCACTCTTTTGTCAAGTCCAGCAACGTTTACACCCCCACCAACTTCTACTCAGACTCTCATTCCTACTGATACATCAGCGCCTACACAGACAAACACCTCTTCACCTGACAATGCTAGTCTGACTTTTGCCGATGAAGCTGATGCTCGAGTGAAACAAGCTTCGCCCAGCACCAATTACGGTACATTGTCGTATCTATCAGTGGATGGCTCACCCGATCCGATTGAGGAGAGTTATTTGCGCTTCACTGTGAATGGTGTGAGCGGTCCAATCCAGAGCGCTAAATTACGAGTCTACGTGACAACCGATGGGACGAGTAACGGTCCCGCGGCCTATCTGGCAAGCAACTCTTGGACGGAGTCAACAATCACATGGAATACCAAGCCGGCGCTATTAAGTGGAGCAACGGATAATAAAGGTGCCTTGGCAACCAACGCCTGGGTTGAGTACAACGTCACATCACTCATCAATGGGAATGGAACATATACCTTAGCCTTGATCGCTGACAGCACAGATGGTGCCCAGTTCTCGTCTCGCGAGGGCGCATTTCCGGCTCAGTTGGTAGTTACCTATGCCACCTCGATATCAACTCCAACACAAACTGCAACAGCATT
>WNFZ01007000.1_pt1 | contig 10132 bp, 8 predicted proteins | sample 5400081 | NCBI WGS metagenome assembly WNFZ01 (sample SAMN13153365, study PRJNA577476) | soil metagenome | isolation source: 80 cm soil or saprolite under grassland replicate 1 | place: USA:California | collected 2016-06-15
TACGGCATTGTCGATCCTCCTTTATAAATTCCCTCGGGCTTCCTGTTCGCGTTCAATTGCTTCGAATAACGCTTTGAAATTGCCTTTGCCAAAACTCTTCGCGCCTTTGCGTTGAATAATCTCAAAAAATAGCGTCGGCCGGTCTTCCACAGGCTTGGTAAATATCTGGAGCAAATAACCTTCATCATCCCGATCGACCAGGATGCCCAGCCGCTTCAGCGCTTGCAGTTCCTCATCGATGTGGCCGACGCGATCGAGCAACGTGTCGTAGTAAGTAGATGGGATCTGTAAGAACTCGACGCCGCGGTTTTGCAAATCCGTCACCGTCTCGATGATGTTGTTGGTCGCCATCGCGACATGCTGCACTCCTTCGCCATCGTAGAATTCGAGGTATTCTTCCACCTGCGACTTCTTTTTGCCTTCTGCCGGTTCGTTGATCGGAAATTTTACAAACCCGTTGCCGTTGCTCATCACCTTGCTCATGAGCGCCGAATATTCGGTGGAGATGTCCTTGTCGTCGAAGGTCAGGATGTTGCGGAAACCCATCACGTCCTCGTAAAACTTCACCCACGGATTCATCTGGTTCCAACCGACGTTGCCCACGCAATGGTCGACATATTGCAGGCCGGTCTCGGGCGGATTGTAATTCGACTCCCATTTGCGAAATCCCGGCATGAACGGGCCATGATAATTTTGCCTCTCTATGAACAGATGAACCACATCGCCGTAAGTATGGATTCCGCTCATGACAAGTTCACCTTGGTCGTCCGACAGCGTCTTTGGTTCCATGTAACTCTTGCCGCCGCGTTTGGTGGTCTCTTCCCACGCTGATGTTGCATCTTCCACCGTCAGCGCCAGCGCCTTCACGCCATCGCCATGTTTGTAAATATGATCCGCGATCGGATTATTCGCGCGGACTGGAGTAGTCAGGAGCAAAGTCAATTTGTTCTGTCGAATCGCGTAGCTCGCGCGATCTTTCACTCCGGTTTCCGGTCCGGAATACGCCAGGCTTTGAAAGCCAAACGCGGTCTTGTAGAAATGGGCCGCTTGCTTGGCGTTACCGACATAAAACTCGACATAATCCGTGCCTTGGAGCGGGAGAAAATCTTCTTCGGCCGACGGAACGGTTTTCGTTTTTGGAGCAGCAATTGTCGTTGGCATAATGACCTCCTAACTATTTCGCGCTCAACGCGCCTTCCAAATATAAGATCGACAACCACGCCTCGCAAGGGTAGCGCACGCGTCTCGGGTGCTAATTTCGGCGTCGCGCTGAAACAGGCTTTCGATGAGTTCATAATCCAGCGAGAAGTGTCGCACACAGCAAAGTTCGCGATCGCCAGGACGCGCTCGCCAACACGCGAGACGCGTGCGCTACCCGGGGTAATGTGCTTGGCACGCTTCGGGTAATCAGACGCGCCTATTGTTTCTCCTTCGGCGCGAGGGAGACGACGATTTGCTCGAATTGTGCATCCCCCCGTAGCGGTTCCCAGTACGGATGCCAACGCAATTCTCCGTAGCTAACATGGCCCGGCCTTTGCACGATGATGGATAATTGATCGATCGCGCGTTTCTTTTCTCCAACCGTGGCGTAGATCACAGCGAGATACTCGGCAACGCGCGCGCCGTTCAGCGCATCTTTGCTGATCGGGAGCAACTCCACGGCACGCCGGCCTTGTTGGATTGCTGCCTCTTTTTTGCCAAGTGCAGCATCAATCATCCCGAGAACGCACAAGCCTTCGGCGTAAGCCGGCTGGTCACGCAAAACCTTTTCAATTTCCTCACGTGCGCGATTAAACGCCACGCGCGCCGCGCGCTCGTCGCCGCGGAGGCGGGCGACCATACCTTCGCACCAAGCTCGTGGAAAAGGAATGCCCTCCTCGTGACATCCGTCGGTGGCGAGGACGGACAGCGCGCGCTCAGCAGCCGCGCCGTCGGACTCGCACAAAGCAAGGTAGAGCCATCGATCGGAAACGGTCGTGACCGTTTTTGCGTCGTTGGCTATAACCGATTCAATGGCGTCGTGCAAAGGAGCCAAGTCACCGCGCCATTGAAATTCGACGACGGCTCGCGCTACCCGCGTCGTGACGTCTTGAGGAGTTAGCGCTACTACCCGGTCCAAAACTGCCGCCATCTCCTTGAAGCGGCGCACATAGCCATAATTGTAAGAAAGTTGCTGAAGGATGAACAGGTTGCGTGGATCCAGTTCCAGAGCGCGCTCTAATTCCTGGGTCGAATCATCCCAGCGGTTTTGTCTCCGATCAATGTAACCGGCGAGGACGAGCGCCAACGGTTCGTTAGGCAGCGCGCCGCGCGCAATCGCCAGTTCAGTGCGGGCACGGTCGTAGTCGCGATATCCCCAATAATAATGTTGCGCCTGGGCAAGGTGTGCCTCGCCGCTGTCGGGTCGAAGGCGAAGCGCCGTCTGGACTGCGGCGTCAGCTAAAGCGAGCCGCTGCGCCGTGTGATCGATTCCCAGAAAATATATTAGATCGTGGGCACGCGCGAGATGATAATAGGCGAGAAGAAATTTCGGATCGCGCGCCACGGCATCGTCGAGCAGTCGCGTGGCTTCGACCAGATTTTCAGTCCCGGACGCGGTAAAAGCGAGAGCATCGACCAGATCTCGCGCGCGCAGGTACAACTCATAGGCGGCCAGGTCATGAGTGGGACGCTCCTGGATGGCTGCTTGCTCCTGGGGCGAGAGCCTGGCGCGCAGTTGCGAGACAACTTTCTCAGCAACCTCGGTTTGAATTTGAAAAACGTCGGCCAATTGGCGGTCGTAGTGTTCGCCCCACAGATGGGTGTCTGTCCGAGCGTCGATCAGCTGCGCGGTGATCCGAACCCGGTCTCCGGTGCGCTGCACACTCCCTTCCACCACATTGGCTACCCCGAGTTCCTTGGCGACCTCGCGCAAATTGCGAGTAACGCCACTTTTGTACTGCATCACGGACGTGCGGCTGATCACCTTGAGGTCTGCGACCTTGGCAAGAATGGCTAGGATTTCATCCTGCACGCCATAGGCGAAATAAGCATTTTCCTTGTTGTCGCTCAGATTTTCGAATGGAAGAACTGCGATACTCTTTTCCGCAATAGGAAATCCTGCGTTGGCTGCTGTCTCAGAAGAGGAGCGTGCGACCGTCGGTGAGCCTCGGCGGTAAAAGACTGAAAAGGTGATTGCCAAAGCCACCGCTGAAATGAGCAAAGCAGCTGTAAGCACGAACTTGGGCCAACTGGGCGCACTGACTGGATGGACGCTAACACCGGATGCCTGCTTCCATCTTCTTCGTCGCTTGAGTTTTTCTGGAAGGTGTGGATTGCCGAGGCCGTCTTTGTAGAGATTAAACAAGTGCAGGCGCAGGCCGTGCTTCACCTCGCATTCACCCAGATCGTGCAAGTATGGCTGCCAGTGCCCGTACTGGGCCAAATCTTCCGCCACGTGCGCCGACAAAAGAATATGCCCGGCATCGCCGCAATCCAGGACCCGCTGGGCGACATTGATTCCCGCTCCTGCCACGTTCGTTTTATCGTTAACATCGGGGACTCGATTGACCGGGCCGCTGTGAACTCCCATCCGCAGTTGGATGTGCGGATGATCTTGCAACGTTCTGCTGATCTCGAGCGCACATCGGGCCGGTTCTTCCGGACTATGAAAAAAAAGGAGCGCCATCCCATCTCCGGTCGGCACTCGGATGAGTTTGTCGCTTGCTTCCGCCGCGCAAAAGCATTCAGTGCTTCGCACGATTCGATTCAGCTCCTGTAGCAATTCAATCTGCTCGTTGACGAGTAATTTCGAATAACCCACAACGTCGATTAACAAGAGATGTGCGATCTCGAGCGGGAGATCGGGCTTACTCTCGGCGGACGTATCCTGGGCGTTCATCCTTTGCAACCCTAACAATACCTTTAGCCGCGGTCGAGAGTTAATAGCCTAGGTCGGGCTGCGCGACGACGCTCAAAACCGGACAGCGTAATAAAGGGAAGCGAGCGGCTTCTTTTTAGGGACAGCGTACTATGCTGCGGCCGGTTGCGGCGGCGCCCCGGCTTCATTTTCAGGCGAGACAGACCTTCTTTGCGCAACGCGCCGCTCGCGCCAGCGGACCACGGCGCCCGGACCAAATGCAGCCAGATCGAGAACGATCATAACGAGTGAAAACAGATAGAGGCCCATCGTCAGCCCGATCCCTGAATGCATTCCCAATACACATAGCAGCCAGATCAGGCGCGTCCTTTTCGGCCAGATGAAAAACGGGAAGCCAGTTTCGATAAGACAGACAAGGATACCGAGGATCGGCAAAACTGGTTTCCAGGAAATAAGTATATGAGTCGAGATGAGATCGAATGGCGGCCGCGTCAGCGCCCGCCACATGCTGTTTCCGTTCCACCAACCAGCACCCAAGCATTTCGTGATCCCTCCGAAGAAATAAATCGCACAGAGATGAAACTGTAAGACTTTCCGGTGAAAGCCGAGAATCTGCGGATCGCGCCGCGGTCTTTTCCAAATCTTCCAATCCAACGCGTACCGGTCCGGCAATGGAGCAATCATCAAATAAAAAAGACCGATCGTGGTGAAGTTATCCATCCCATAGGCCAGATATTCGCCGCTCTTGGCCGCACAAAGATGCAGCAGCCACGCGGCGATTGCTGAGCTGCGGCAGAAAACACCGGCGACGAGAAGAAAGCCGCTGCCAAATAAAAGAAGCCAGACAAGCAAGAGTGTCGTTTGTTCGCTCAGACCGACCTGCTCTCCGAGTGAGACCATCCATCCAATTCGCGGAACAAAAGGACTTTGAATCGAAAGCAGCGCTTCACTCAATTCGCGACTGAGGAAACTAGTGTTGCTTCGGGCAAATAATTGATTCCAGTCCGCGCGCAGCGAAAGGGAATAAAGAACGATTTCAATCCCCAGTCCGATTCGCAGGATGCTGAGCCAGTGATCCGAGTCGGGCGAAAACAAGAAATCTCTCACTCGTCCCCGAAACAGTCCGCCGAACTTAATTGGCTGGCGCTGTGTCGGGACGCTCCCGAAAAGTGAAATCGTACGCATACAGAAAATAGTAGGATTCCGTTTTTCCCTCCATCACTTCCTCCGCGGTCGTCAAGGCAACGAATCCAAAAACAGCGCGAATGACGCTGGCATCGGGATGGTCCTTCCAGATGGAATAAGCCAGCATCTTGAGCATGACTTCGCGCAGCGGATCGTACTGCGTGCGCCCGATTTGATCGAGCAGCGTGCTCAAGCGCAGACCGATAGCGGCATTGGCCACATGGGGCAACTCATATTCCACGCGACCGTCAGGGTAATGTAATTCGAAGACTACTTTGTAGCTATCCGGCACGCTCGGCGCGAAAAATCCGTAGCCGCCTTCAATGCCGGTAGCGTGTATATAAGCGGTGATGCCTTGCCGCACGGGGTTGGACAGACTGAGTGTCTGGCCCAAAGCGACCGTGGTCAGTTCTTCGGCTTTTCGCCAGTGCGCGTCCAGAGAATGAGGTAGTGACGTGAAGCCTTCGGCGAGGACCCAAAAAGTCTGCTGCCACGAAACTATGAGCACGAAAAACGCGTGCAGCAGAAAGCAGCCGAAATAGAAACGCCTTCGGCTCACGGTCGATTTTCTCGAAGCTCGCGCGAGTTACTTATGTGTGTATTTCTCCAGGATCGGCTTCAGACGTTCCATGAGCTCGTCGGCAGCCTTTTGGTCCGCCGCGGTGCGCTGCGGGCCAGTCGGCATTGGCGAGCTCGGCTTTTGCGGTCCCGTTGGCATTGGCGAGCTCGGCTTTTGCGGTCCCGTTGGCATTGGTGAGCTCGGCATTTGCGGTCCCGTTGGCATTGGTGAACTCGGCTGCTGCGGTCCCGTTGGCATTGGCGAGCTTGGCATTTGCGGTCCCGTTGGCATTGGCAAGCTTGGCATTTGCGGTCCCGTTGGCATTGGCGAGCTTGGCATTTGCGGTCCTGTCGGAGCGATTAGTTGAATCGCGCGCTCCGACTGACCGCTTGATTTTGCCTGGGCCAACTCGGCCACCGTGGTCTGATCGAGATACATGTCGCTCAGCGTGCCCCGCGTCGTGGTCACCTTGCCGTCTTTGTAAGTCTCGATCCTATAGAGCGACTTATCGTGCTTTTTCAGGACGTCGTTGAGCGCTCTCGCGTCGGCCTTGGATAATTTTGTGCCGGGATGAACGAGGATGAACTTGTCTTTTATCTCGACCTTACCGGCCTTTTCCTCGGCAAACCCAGCCGCTGCAAACATAATCGTCGTGACGATCGTGAGAAGAACCAACCGACCGCTTCCAGTTCGGGTTTTCATGCCCCCGTTGTCAACCCGGCGGCACCGATATTCAAGAACAAAATAACGGTTTTTGGCAGCCAACACGGCAGCCTGCCCGTCCACTTTACTGTTTACCGCACCATTGCGTCGCGCCGAAACAGTCTTTCTTTGAATTTGGTCCGCGGCGGAGATGTGAACCCACAAAGAAAGTTCGCGATCGCGAGGACGCACTCACCAGGTCGCCAGGGCGACGCTACCCGGAGACATTGTAGCCGCTGCTGCTGATCCGCAGCCCAGCGTCAACGACGCCGGCTACAGTTTCGATGAGCGAGCCTTGCTCTAGCATGTTAGCCGCGATGCATATTGACATATAGCCATACCATGGATATGGCTTTCCATATGAAGACCACCCTTAACATCGACGATACCGTCATGGGCCGTCTCCGGCGGGAAGCGGCTCGACAAGGTAAGACCATGTCCGAGCTCGTCGAATCGGCGCTGCGTTTGCTCTTTCACGAACGGAAACGGTCGGAAAAAAAGAAGCTGCGGCCGTTGCCGCGATTTCATGGTGGAAAGCCTCTGGTGGATATCGCAGATCGCAACGCTTTGTACGATGCCATGGAGGGTCGACGCTGAGATGTACGTCGTCGATACAAACGTGCTTGTCTATGCCGCTAACCGAGACTCGGAGTTTCACGAGCGCTGTCGGCAAGCCATCGAACAGTGTCGGGCGCGGGCGTCGCCGTGGTACGTCTCCTGGCCGATATGTTATGAGTTCCTGCGTGTTTGCACGCACCCAAACATTTTACCTACTCCGTGGTCCCTCGGTACGGCCTGGCATTTTCTAGAGACTCTTCTTGATTCACCCGCCGCGGGTGTGCTTGTTCACACGAACCGGCATATGGAATTGCTAAGCGAAGTTGTCGCCGAGTTGCCCGAATTGCGCGCTAACATTCTGCACGACGCCCACACGGCGGTGTTAATGCGCGAGCACGGCATCAGGCAAATTTATACTCGCGACTCCGATTTTCACCGATTCCCCTTCATCACGGTAATCGATCCCACCAGATAACGGTGTCGCTCCATCCGTCTCGTTGTCGCGCTTGACTCAATCGCTTACTCCTTTCCGCAAAACGGTTTCGGAACCAGGGACGCAGGCGCAGGTTGACAGTAAGGGTCGTCGATTCGCTAGGTGGCGGGTTTTCGGCCACTAACAATTAATGCCTCCGCGGGAAAACTCATTGTTCCGCTCTCAAAGTACCTCCGCGCTGCATCGGCAACAACCTGCTTTATGATTGGTAGTTCAGCAGGCGCGAGTCCCGCCATCTTTGTCCGCAAAGTTTCGGACATTTCAGTCCGCAACTGCCAGAACTGCTCAAATGAGATTTCCGCTTCAATCTGAAAATTGAGCGGGCGTTCGATCACATTTTTACCGCCAGCATTTGCCAGAATTCCAGCCAGCTTACCGGGAACGGCAAAGCGGAATGCATCTGGCGCATCGGGATCTTCTGGAGGAAACTCCACAAATCGATCTATCACGTCTGTGACAGTCGAAAAGAAAGGATTAACTTCCTTCGGACCCCAGACGACCAACGAGACATATCCACCCTCAAGAATCACTCTAAGCGCCTCCCGCACCGCGGTGACGGGATCGACGAAAAACATTGCTGATAACCTGCCTACGGCTACATCAAATGTACCGTCCGCGAATGGCAGGTCATCGGCAGAACATTGCCTGAAGTGGATGTTTGTCAGGCCGCGTCTGCCGGCTTCCGCCTGAGCAATCTCGACCATGCCGGTTACAGGATCGGTGTACGTTACTGATCCTATTGGCCCGACAATGCGTGAGATTGTGAGCGACGGCTCGCCGCTTCCGCCACCGATATCGAGCACCTTTTGGCTGATCCCGATCCGCGCTTCTTCAACTAGGCCGGCCGTCAATGGCGCGAACATCTGTGCGATCAGCACTCGGTATTTGTCCCAATACCGCGCAGAGATTTGCCATGCATCCAGCGCTTTCTTGTGTTCGTCGGGAATCATTCTTGTTCGACGGAAGCTAACCCGTTTCTATTTCGGCGCGGGCGAACCAACAAGTTTCTTGAAGCGCGGATCATTTCGGAGCGGATCGAACATCGGATCGAGCCGCAGTAGCGCAGGAGTGAGCGGCACGCCCGAAGGTTGTCCGGCGCTGTGCGGTATCGAGAGTACTTTCTGTAAAGCGGCAATAGCGCGGTCGGGTTCCCCCATTTTCGCCGCCACCCGGGCGAAGATCTCAATCGGAAAGGGACCAGCCAGCGGGTCTTTGTTGATCGGATTCGCGGCCATGGCGCGCTCCGCCAGAGCCAATGCGGCGGCTTTGTCACCGAGACCCATATTGATCAGCGCGAGATCTCCAATGAGGAAATAATTTTCCGGCTGTTCTTTGAGGAGAGGTCCCAGCTCGCTGCGGGCTTGCCGCCAACTCTCCTGGGCGGCGGCACGATCGCCAGCGACTTCTTGCGCCCAGCCTAACCAAAAGCGCAGTTTCCCATAGGTATAACCCAAAACAGCTGGATTAGGCTTTGCAAGTATTTCCTTTAGCCGAGGGATGATTTGTGCAGGGCGGCGCTCCAGGATTGCTTGGTAAACTTGTGTTTCAAAGTTGCCGGTGTCCTCGGCCGCCGGGTGGAGCGGAGCGAGAATCGCCGAGGCCCGCGGCAGGTCGCCCTCGGCTTGTGCAATAATCGCCTTTTGCGTGAGGGTATCAATGTCGTCCGGCGTGATATTGAGAACTTGATCAAGCTTTCGCAGCGCTTCGGGGAAACGGCGAAGGGCGACATAAGAAAGCGCGTGCTGGACGAGTAGGCTAACGTTGCGCGGGTCGAGTCGCTCGGCTTCGTTGAAGTACGACTCGCTCCGGTCCCACTGGCCGCGCCGCCGCGCGACATAGGCAAGCGATTCAGGAATCTGGCTGCTATTGGGCAGAAGCTGGCGTGCCTGCTCAAAGTAACGCACCGCGGTGTCGTAATCCTTCAGGCAGGCGTAGTGGTAATATCCATTGGCCAATACGGCTTCGCCGAGATTGGGCTGAAGAGTGAGTGCGGTTTCGGCTGCCTCCCGTGCCTCTTCACGAAGGGCAACCGTCGGCAGAAGAGCCCCTGCGATGTAGGCAAGCGCATCAACGTATGACAGCACCGCCCAACTAAGCGCGAACTTCGGGTCCAACCGCACTGCTTCTCTGAGATATTTCTGTGCGCCAAGGTTGTTGGCGGTGGTGTTGCTAGGCTTCAGTGTATAAGCCAGGCCGCGCAGGTAGGCATCGTACGCCTTAGGATTGTTCGTCGGTTTGGCGGCGATAACTCGCTCTTCCCGACCGGTGAGGTGCGCTCTCAGTTGGTCGGCGATGGCTTTGGCCACTTCGCTTTCGACCGAAAAGATATCGGTCAGCTTGCGATCAAACGTATCAGCCCAAAGATGGGAATCATTGGCTGCTTTGATCAGCTGCACGTTCACGCGGATGGCGTCGCCGCTCTTCTGCACGCTTCCTTCTAGTATGTGGGCGACGCCAAGTTGCCTGGCAATCTCAGGCAGATTTTCAGGCGCGCTTTTGTAATGCTGCGTCGAAGTGCGCGAGATCACCTTCAGATCGGCGATCTTGGATAAGCGCGTCAGAATCTCATCCTGGATTCCGTCGGCAAAGTAGGCATTATCAGGGTCCCGGCTCAAGCTTTCAAACGGAAGCACCGCGATACTTTTCTCCGGCGCAGCCGGGATCGATCGCACGGGGTAACGCGAAACGATTGCGATGCCAGCAACGATCGCCAGGAGCGCGAGCAACGCTGCCGTCGTCGTCGCCCAGCGCAGACGGCTCCGGCGTTTCTGCATGG
>WNFZ01016958.1_pt1 | contig 10131 bp, 11 predicted proteins | sample 5400081 | NCBI WGS metagenome assembly WNFZ01 (sample SAMN13153365, study PRJNA577476) | soil metagenome | isolation source: 80 cm soil or saprolite under grassland replicate 1 | place: USA:California | collected 2016-06-15
TCGAGTCGCGGAAGTTCGAGTTGCCGCCGTCGACGATCGTGTCGCCCTCGTCCACGACCTCGAGCAGCTGCTGGAAGACGTCCTCGGTGATCTTCCCGGCGGGGATCATCATCCAGAAGCCCCGCGGCGCATCGAGCTGCCCCTTCAGCTCCGCGAGCGACTCAGCCGTGCGCGCCTCGACGTTCGGGTCGTAGGTCTGCACCTCGTGACCACCCTCGCGCAGCCGCTCTGTCATGCCGGAGCCCATGCGTCCGAGCCCGATCATCCCCAGCTGCATCAGAGGTCCTCCAGCCGGACCCGAACGATCCGTCGACCACGCTCCTCCAGCGAGCGGAAGTCGCCTTCGGCCTGCGCACGGATCAGGCGGCCGAAGCCAAAGTCCTGGCCAGGGATGGGGATCTCGTCGCCGGTGTCGTCGACCACCTGGACGAAGAGGCCGGTCGGCGGCCCGCCCTTGTGCAGTTGGCCGGTCGAGTGCAGATACCGTGGCCCGAGCCCGTGGGTCACGACGCAGCCCGTCTCGTGCGCGCGCTCGATCAGCGGCCCCAGCTCGCTTTCACGGACGGGATCGATAAAGGCCTGGATGGCCACGTACGCCGGCGGCTCGGCCTGTTCGAGGAGCTCGTTCAGCGAGCCTTGCGGCTCGAGGCGCGGATCGCCGCCGGAAGCGAGCACCTCCTTTGTCTCGTCCTTCGCCGCCTGCACGTCGGGCTGGTCGAACGGATTGATCTCGAGGATCGAGCCGGCGACGGCGACCGCGAACTCCCAGCGGAAGAACTCACCGCCGATCGCGTACGCGTCCGCCAGCTGCACCTCCGCGCCTTGCCGGTCCGGGCCGTGCGGGCTCTCTCCGGGCGCCGGTACCAGGCCCTTTCCCTGCTTGCCGGTTGACTCCGCGACCAACTGCTCCGCCCAGAGCCCGAAGCGGCCCTCCGGCTCGGCGATGCAGACCTTGTCCCGTCCGTCGAGCCAACCCCGCCCGAGCTGAATTCCAAGCTGCAGTCCCGGATTTGCCTCGCCGCGGCACGCCTCCGCCATGCGCACGGCGTTCGCGAGCAGGCGTTCGACGTCGATGCCCATCAGCGCGGCGGGGACGATTCCGAACGGCGACAGCGCCGAGTACCGGCCGCCGATCGTCGGCTCACCTGCGAAAACGCGCGTCGCGCGCGTCCTCGCCAGCTGCTCGAGCTCAGAGCCAGGATCTGTGATCGCTACGAACTGTTCGCCAGTCCCGCCGCTCTTCTCCCAGAAGTAGTCGAACTGGGATCGCGTCTCGAGCGTTGTCCCCGACTTCGACGAGACGATGAACATCGTCTTCTCGAGCTCGAGGAACTCATCGGCGTGCCTGAGCATCGCCGGATGTGTCGTGTCGAGCACGTGCAGCCCCTTGGCGCCGAAGGTGCGCTGCAACACCTCCGGCGCGAGCGACGAGCCGCCCATTCCGAGCAGGACGAAGGTGTCGAACTGGGCACGCACGGCGTCGGCGAAGTCCACCAGCTCGCCGACGCGTTCCTGCATGCGCTTCGGCTCGTCGAGCCAGCCGAGCCACCTGTCTTCGTCCGTGCCCGTCCACAGCGTCGCGTCGCGCGCCCAGACGCGCTCGACCAACTCTTGCTGCGAGGCGACGGCCACTACGCAGGGGTCAGCTCGCCGCGCTTGACGCGGACCCCGTCCATCAGCTCCTCGAACGAGTCGGAGAACTTCCGCACGCCTTCCCGCTCGAGCGTGTCGGTGACGTCGTCGTAGTCGATGCCCGCCTCGCGCAGGTCGAGGAAGAGCTTGCGGGCGGCATCGACGTCCTTCGTCAGCGTCTCCGCGACCCGGCCGTGGTCCTGGAATGCTCGGATCGTCTCCTCCGGCATCGTGTCCACCGTCTCGGGACCGATGAGCTCCTCGACGTACATGACGTCGCGGTACTCGGGATTCTTCGTCGAGGTCGAGGCCCACAGACACCTTTGCCTCGTCGCGCCCTTCGCCTCGAGCTCCTTCCAGCGCGGCGTGGCGAAGGTCTCCAGGTAGTTCTGGTACGCGAGCTTCGCGTTCGCGATTCCGAGCTTTCCCTTCAGCTTGGTGGACTCGCCGCCGATCGCGTCCAGCCGATTGTCCGTCTCGGTGTCCACGCGCGAGACGAAGAAGCTCGCAACCGAGTGAACCGTCGACGGATCGCCGCCGCTCTCGACGAGCCGCTCCACACCACGGCTGTAGGCCGCCATGACCTCCTTGTGCCGCTCGAGCGAGAAGATCAGCGTCACGTTGATGTTGCGGCCCGAGGCGATCATCTCCTCGATCGCACCGAGCCCCGGCTTCGTCGCCGGGATCTTGACGTACAGGTTCGGCCGCTCGACCCACTCGTGGAGCCGGCGCGCTTCCGCGATCGTCGCGTCGCGGTCGTACGCCAGCGTCGGATCGACTTCCCACGAGACGTAGCCGTCGAGCCCCTTGCCTTCGTCCCAGACCTTCCGCAGCAGGTCACAGGCCGCCGCGATGTCGTGGGACGAGAGCTGCAGGAAGATCTCCTTCGGATCGTCCTCACCCGACTCGAGGATCTCCTTCAGCTGGGCGTCGTAGCGGTCGCCCTGCGACAGCGCTTTCTGGAAGATCGTCGGGTTGGAGGTCACGCCGACAACGGCGTCCTCCTCCATCATCCGGGCCAGCTCGCCCGTCTCGAGCAGGTCGCGCGAGAGATAGTCGATCCACACGCTCTGGCCGAGCGCGGACAGCTTGTGCAGGTTCGAATCAGGCACTTGTCATCGCCCTTTCAAGGTCTTCGATCATCTTTAGTCGTCTCAGATAACGCTCGCCGCCGTCGAAACGTGCCCCGATGAACGCTGCGATCAGGTCGCGCGCGAGCGACGGCCCGACCACCTCGGAGCCGAGGCAGAGCACGTTCATGTCGTCGTGCTCGACGCCCTGGTGCGCGGAGTAGACGTCGTGGCAGATGGCGGCGCGAATTCCGGGCAGCTTGCAGGCCGCCACCGAGGCGCCGACGCCCGAGCCGCACACGAGCACTCCGCGCTCCGCCTCCCCGCCGAGAATCGCCTCACCGATTTCCCGGGCCTTGTCCGGATAGTCGATGCGCTCGGCGTCCGTATCGGTGCCGAGATCGACGACGTCGTGTCCCGCGAGCGCCTCGAACACGGCGTCGCGCAGATGGACGCCGCGGTGATCGAAAGCGACCGCGACCTTCATGACTTGGACCGTACCCCACCGACGCAGAACGACGCTCGCCTCCTAGAATGGCCGCGATGGACGCGACTGAGCTCCGCGAACTCGGGCAGCAGTTCCGCGTCGACTCGATCCGCTGCGCCGCCGCCGCAAAGTCGGGCCACCCGACCTCGGGGATGTCCGGAGCCGACCTGATGGCCGTGCTCGTCGCAAACCACTTCCGCTACGACTTCGACCAGCCGAAGCTGGCCGCGAATGACCGCCTGATCTTCTCGAAAGGCCACGCCTCGACCCTCCTGTACGCGATCTTCCGGGCGGCCGGCGCGATCACCGACGAGGAACTGCTCCAGTACCGCACCTTCGGCAGCATGCTCGAGGGCCACCCCACCCCGCTGATCCCCTGAATGGACGTGGCCACGGGCTCGCTCGGCCAGGGGCTGCCGTACGGCGTCGGCATGGCCCTCGCCGGCAAGTACCTCGACCGCCTCCCCTACCGCGTCTGGGTTCTCTGCGGCGACAGCGAGATGGCCGAAGGCTCGGTGTGGGAGGCGTTCGAGCACGCCGCGCACTACGAGCTCGACAACCTGACGGCGATCATCGATGTCAACCGGCTCGGCCAGCGCGGCGAGACGATGGTCGGCTGGGATCTCGACGTCCACCGCGACCGTGCGCACGCCTTCGGCTGGGAGACGATCGAGATCGACGGCCACGACGTGGAGGAGATCGACCGCGCGTACACGGAGGCGGCGTCCGCCTCGGGCAAGCCGGTCGCCGTGATCGCGCGAACGATCAAGGGGAAAGGTGTGAAGGCGGTCGAGAACCAGCCGGGCTGGCACGGCAAGGCGCTCGACAACCCCAGCGAGGCGATCGAGGAGCTCGGCGGCCTGCGCAACATCCGCGCCGAGGTCGCGAAGCCGGACGCAGCGGAGCGGCACAGCTTCCCGGGCGGAAAGCTCGAGCTGCCGCGCTACGAGCTCGGCGACGAGGTCGCGACGCGTAAGGCGTACGGCGAAGCGCTGGCGGCGCTCGGTGCAGCGCGCGGGGACGTGGTGGCGCTCGACGGCGAGGTCAGCAACTCCACCTTCGCCGAGATCTTTGCCAAGGCGCACCCGGAGCGGTACTTCGAGATGTACATCTCCGAGCAGCAGATGCTCGCGGCGGCGGTCGGCTTGCAGGCGCGCGGCTGGAACGCGTTCGCCTCGACCTTCGCGGCCTTCCTCTCGCGCGCGTACGACTTCATCCGCAACTGCGCGCCGTCCATTCCAGCACCGTCCTGCATCCCTGCGACGCGAACCAGACCGCGAAGCTCGTCGCGGCGATGGCGGACACCGAGGGAATCGTGTTCCTGCGGACGCTGCGCCCGAACACGCCCGTGATCTATGACGCCGACGAGGAGTTTCCGATCGGCGGCAGCCGTGTGCTGCGGTCGTCGGAGGATGACGACGTCACGCTCGTCGGCGCCGGCATCACCGTGCACGAGGCACTCAAGGCGGCCGACGCACTCGAAGAGGACGGCATCAGCGCACGTGTGATCGACCTCTACTCGATCAAGCCGATCGACGCGGAGGCGCTGCACGCTGCCGCCGAGGCGACGGGACGCATCGTCACGGTGGAGGACCACTTCCCGGAGGGTGGGGTCGGCGACGCCGTGCTGGCCGCCCTGGCGGAGAACGACGAACATCCCCGTGTCGTCAAGCTGGCCGTCGGCGAGATGCCTCGCTCCGGCAAGCCGGCCGAGCTGTTGAGCGCGTACGGCATCGACGCGGACCACATCGCCGCCGCAGCACGCCGGCTGGTAGGGGCTCAGGTCGCCGCTTCGTAGAGTCGGCGCTGGCGCTCCCGCGCCCGGCGGTAGGCGTCGGCTCGATCCTCGCGCGGCTCGATTACGCGACCAAGAGGCGCAAGGGCCGGGCCCTTCCCGAGCCGCTCGAGCGCGAGCACGGCCGCGCCGCGCAGCGACCCCTCCTTCACGCCCGACATCGTGATCGGCCGGGCGAGCGCGTCGGCCATGATCTGCAGCCAATCCGCGTCCTTCAGCAGGGCGCCTCCCGTTGCGACGATCTCCTCGACGCCGGGCATCAGGTCCGCGATCTCGGCGAACCGAAACGCGACTCCCTCCAGCGCGGCTTGGCGGAGGTCGAGCGTCGTCGTCTCGAAGGTCAGCCCCTGGATCACGCCTTTCGCGTGCTGATGCCAGCCGGGACTGCGCTCTCCGCCGAGCAACGTCAGGAACGTCAGTCCGTGGGAGTCCGGGTCGCGATCCGAAAGTGAACCGTCGCTGTCCTTGAACGTGCGCTCGATCCAGTAGTAGAGGTTTCCGCCGTCCGAGAGCGAGCCGCCCTCGACCACGCGCCTCTCGTCGAGCCAATGAAGAAAGAGTCCCGGTCGTGGTTCCACCCGGTTCGCCTCGTACACGGTTCGGAACGCGCCCGAGGTACCAACCATCAAGGCGGCGCGCTCGCGCGTGACGCAGCCGACGCCGAGATTCGAGCAGGCACCGTCGAATGCCGCCGGATACCAACCGTCTACCGGTTCGTCCGAGATCTCCGGCAGCTGCTCGGCATCCAGAGCGAGTGTTTCGAGTAACTCCTGGTCCCACGCGCGCGTGTGTAAACCAAGCAGGCCGGTCGCGGACGCCATCGAGCTGCTGATGGAGACCTCCCGTCCGAGAAGCCGCGCGTAGAGGTACTCACAGAAGGAGACGAAGCGATGCGCCGAACGGAACACGTCCGGCTCTTCCCGCGCCAGCCATACCAGCTTCGCCGGCCAGTAGCTCGTGTGAATCCGGCAACCCGTACGGGCGTGGACGGCCGACGAATCGAGGCGTCGGGAGAGCCAATTGGCTGCGTCAGCCGAGCGCGTGTCACGCCAGCCCAGGATCGGCGTAACCGGATTCCCGTGCACATCGAGGGCGAGGAGGCTATGGCCGAAGCAGTCCGCACCGACGGCGTCGACGCCCTCCGCGCCACCGGCTTCGTCGATCGCGCGACGCGTGAGCTCGACGACACGATCGGGATCCCGCTCCTCCGGATAGTCCTGCCTGGCGGGGTCGCCGTGTTCCACGGCCGTCTCGTCAAACCGCTGTGCCCGCACGGATGACGTTCCGACGTCGAGTGCGAGCACGTCTGTCACGCGGTCACGATAACGATGCTTCGTGGCGATCCAAGAAGAGGATTGGAGACAGCCCGACGAGGCGAAGCCCGCTCGAACGCGGATGCCGCGCCGTCGAGTCGGCGCCTTGGGCCACGCCCGTACCCTTACAGCAATGGCCGTAGTGATCGCATCGAACCTGCGCAAGGAGCTTTCCGGCGACCCACTCTTCGACGGGGTCTCCTTCAAGGTCGAGCGCCGCGATCGCGTGGCGCTCTCCGGCCCGAACGGAGCCGGGAAGACGACGCTGCTGCGAGCGCTCGTCGGCGAGACGAGCCTCCAGGGCGGCGACGTCGCGTTCCAGAAGGGAACGCGCGTCGCGCTGCACGATCAGCGCCCGCCGCTCGAGCGCCAGCTGACGCTGCGCGAGTACGTCCTCTCGGGCGCAACCGATTTGATCGCGCTCGAGGACGAGCTCCACCGGCTCGAGGAGGCGATGGCCGGCGGTGACCACGGCCCGGCGACCTTGCGTCGTTATGCCGACGCGCAAGCTCGCCTCGAGCACGCGGGAGGATATGGCTGGCGCGACCACGCGACAGCGGTGCTGCGTGGACTCGGGTTCGCGGACGAGCACCTCGACCGGCCGCTCGAGACCTTCTCCGGCGGCGAGCTGACGCGCGCGTCGCTCGCGCGTGCGCTGGGCGGCGATCCCGACCTCCTCCTGCTCGACGAGCCAACGAACCACCTCGACGTGGAGAGCCTCGAGTGGCTCGAGCGCGAGCTGCAGTCGCTCGACGCCGGGATCATGATCGTCGCGCACGACCGCTGGTTCCTCGAGGCGGTCGCAAACGCAGTGCTCGAGCTCGACGCCGGACGGTCGACGTACTTCTCAGGACCGTGGCACGAGTGGCGTCGCGAGAAGACGGCGCGCTTGCACGCCGCTTCGCGCACCGCCGAGCGCGTCGGGCGCGACATCGAGCGCCTGGAACGGTTCGTCGCGCGCTTCCGCGCGTCCACGCCGAAGATGGCCAGGAAGGCGCAGGCGAAGCTCACGCAGATCAGCCGGCTCGAGAAAGAGCGCGCGCAGGCGAAGGGCGACATTGACCTGCTCACGCGCAGGAGCAAGCGTCTCGGGTTCGAGTTCCTCAAGCCTGCGCGGAGTGGACGAACCGTGCTCGAGGCCGAGGGTCTCGAAGTGCGAATCGGGGATCGCATCCTTCTGCAGGAGGTGGGCTTCGCGATCGAGCGCGGCGAGCACGTGGCCCTCGTCGGCCCGAACGGATCGGGCAAGACGACACTGCTCGAGACGATTCTCGAGAAGCGGGAGCCGCAGGGCGGATCCGTACGGCTCGGTCACGGCGTCATTCCGGCGTACTTCTCCCAGCAGGAGATGGAGCTCGACACGCGCGGATCCGTACTGCAGTGCGTGCAACGCGCGACCGGTCTGCAGCGCCCGGACGCACAGAAGCTCCTCGGCCGCTTCCTCTTCTCCGGCTGGGACGAGCACGAGAAGCCGGTGGTCGCACTCTCCGGCGGCGAGCGCCGGCGGCTTGCGCTTGCGCTCGTCGTCGCGTCGGGCGCGAACTTCCTCGTCGTCGACGAGCCGACGAACCACCTTGATCTGGAGAGCCGCGAGGCGCTGGAGGCGGCGCTCGAGGCATTCCCCGGTACCGTCCTCCTCGTCTCGCACGACCGCGCTCTCCTCGACGCCGTCGCCGAGCGGACGCTCGCGATCGAGGCGCGGCACCTGAATTCCTACGACGGCGGCTGGGCCGAGTACGTGCGGCGGCGAGAAGAGCGGCCGGCGGCGACCTCCGTCCAGGCCGACCCGAAGGTCACGATTCGTCGGAAGGCAGAGACGCAGCGCAAGACGCCCACGCCCTCCGAGCTCGAGCGCATCGAGGCAGAGATCGCGGACCGCGAGAGCGCGGTCTCGGAGCTCGAGCGCCGCCTGGCCGACGACTGGAACGACGTCGAGGCCCTCGCCGCACACCGACAGGCCCGCGACGAGCTCCAAGCGCTGCTCCAGCGCTGGGAGACCTTGTTCGAGCGGGCTCAGGGCTAGGGTCTCTTCGTGGCGGATCTCGAACCCAGCGCCCAGGGCCGCTGGGCCGGACTCGGCGAAGCGATCGGGCAGGGTCTGATGATCGCCCTAGCCGTCGCGCTCGGCCTCGGTCTCGTCGGGGGAATCGTCGGGTGGGTGACAGATCGCGGGATCGCCGCCACGATCGCGGTCGTCTATTACCTGGTCGGCTGCTTCCTGTTCCTCGTCGGGATGTTCCCCTCGGGAGGCTTCTCGCTGACGCGGGGCACGATGACCCGGCGCCGGCCGATGGGTTCTCGTCTGGAGCCCGTCCTCGTCCTCGGGCTCATCCTCGTCGGCCTAGGCGTCGCCTTCGATCTGACTCGCCCGTTCTAGCGGCTCGACGATCCACGTCTCCGTCTTCTCGAGATGACGCGCGGGATCAGGGTCGAGGGCCTGCCGCTCCGGTGACGCGTAGTACCCCTCGTTCGCCGCTTCGAGATCCTCGTGTCCGACGAGCCAGACGAAGAGATCCTCCTCGCGACCCACCCACGGCCCGACCACCGAGAAGCCCTGTGCCCGACGCAAGGGCAGCACTCCTTCTCGCCACTCGCGCAGCCACTCGCCCATCTCGCCCGGTTTGACTCGGTACATGCGCAGCTGGAAACGCACTTAGTGCCCCTTCCAGTGATGCCGTCGAGCTTCTGGGTCGCGAGCACCAAGCCAGAGGCCGCACTCGCTCGCAGCCAAGGCTAGGAGCCTTGGTAAGAGCGAGGGTGGACTCTGGCGCCGCGTGATCGCGGGCCAGAAGCCAGCATGTATCGCTGGGAGGGGCACTACTCCTCGAACGTTGCGATCAACGCTTCCGCGACGACTTTGAGGGGGCGCCCGGAGATCTGGCTCGCCTTGCGCAGACGGGCGAAGGCGTCCTGCTCGGACAATCCCTCCTTCGCCATCAGCAGACCCTTCGCCCGCTCGATCGCCTTACGCGCGGCAAGGGCGTCGGCCAGCGATTCGGCCTCCTCGCGCAGAGCCGCGAGCTCCTCGTGGCGGGCGCGGGCCGTGCGGATCGCCGGGAGGAGATCCTGCTCGCGGAACGGCTTGACGAGGTAGCCGAAAACACCGGCCTCGGCCGCACGCTGAACGAGCTCGTCCTGACCGTACGCCGTCAGCATCACGATCGGGATCGGTCGCTCGTCGAGGATCTGCCGCGCTGCATCGATGCCGTCCAGCTTCGGCATCTTCACGTCGAGCACGGCGACGTCGGGCTGCTCGGAGCGCGCGAGCGCCACCGCTTCCTCCCCGTCGCGGGCCTCCGCACAGACCTCGAAACCGGCCCGCTCCAGGAGAGCCGTCAGGTCCAGGCGGATGATTGTCTCGTCCTCCGCCACGAGGATGCGGAGCGCCACGGGTCAAAGCGTAGAGGTGTTAGGCGCGCGCCAGGTCCTCGTAGAGCATGAGCACGTTGCCGTCGGGATCGTAGACCGTCGCGAGCCGCACGAAACCCGGAATCTCACACGTCTCTCCGTCGAACCGACGTCCAGGCGCACCAGGCCCGGCTCGTCTAAAACGCTCGGGCGAGGGATAGCGCTATGGCCTTCGAGGGGCGATCTTGAGAGGGCGGCCCTTTATGTCTGACCAAGAACCCAACGCTCCCAAGCCTCTCGTCCTCCGCGTGCAGATCTCCGCAGAGCAGGCGGCGTCGCTTGCGCCCGTCCTCGGGGCACGGAGCGAAACCGTTTCGGTGCCGGAAGCCGTTTCGACGCCCGAAGCCGTCTCGGAGTCCGTCTCCGAGGAAGTCTTCGACGCGCACGTCCTCGAGCTTCGGCGACTGGCGAGCGATCTGGAGCAGC
>WNFZ01007005.1_pt1 | contig 10128 bp, 9 predicted proteins | sample 5400081 | NCBI WGS metagenome assembly WNFZ01 (sample SAMN13153365, study PRJNA577476) | soil metagenome | isolation source: 80 cm soil or saprolite under grassland replicate 1 | place: USA:California | collected 2016-06-15
CTGGGTGTAGCGCGAATCGAGGCGCTTCGCGACGATCCCCTCCAGCCCTTGCTGCTCGGCCGCCTCGAGCAGCGCTGCGCCGTCGTCGAATGCCTCGGACAGACGGACGCTGCGGTTGCGCCTGTCGAGCAGCCGCTCGAGTCGCTTCCGGCGCTCGACGAGTGGGAGGTCGGCGAGTGACTCGCCTTCCACTTCGAGCAGGTCGAAAACGTAGTAGACGAGTGGCGTGCCGGCCTTGCCCTGCTGCATCGCCGAGAAGCTCGACCGGCCCGCCTCGTCGAGGGCACAGACCTCCCCATCGAGCACCGCATCCGGCGTCTTGACGGCCTTTGCGACCTCTTTCGCCACGTTCGGGAAGCGGGCCGTGAGATCATTGCCGTTCCGGCTGGTCAGCGTCGCCTCGCCGCCGGAGACCTTCGCGATCGCGCGGTAGCCGTCCCATTTCACCTCGAAGATCCAGCCGGCTCCGCGGGGGATGTCCTCGGCGAGTGTGGCCAGCATCGGCACGTAGGTCCGCGTGCCGACGGGCCGAGGTGCTGACCCTTCCTCCTCCTTCTTGCGGATGATCAGCCAGTTCTTCTCGTCGCCTGAGAGCTTGGCCGGAACCAGCGCCCAGGTTCCGTCCAGGCGCTCTCCGTGGAGCCGGACCGTCAGGCCCCCGTTCTTCTTCTCCTCGAGGAGCTCGTAGGTGCCGCGGTCCCAGATCTCGACGCTCCCGGCGCCGTACTGACCCTTGGGAATCTCTCCTTCGAAGGTCGCGTACTCCAGCGGATGGTCCTCGACATGGACGGCGAGATGCTGCTGTCCGGGCTCGAGCGGCACGCCCTTCGGCACCGCCCAACTCGCGAGTGCGCCGTCGCGCTCGAGGCGAAAGTCGTAGTGGAGACGGCGGGCATCGTGGCGCTGCACCACGAAGATCGGATCCTTTGCCTTGCGGCCTTTACCGCTGAAAGGCTCAGGTGTCTTCTTGGGATCCCGTTTCCGCTTGTATTCGGTGAGCTTCTGAGCCACCTAAGAAGCTTTGCGCTTCGAGGCCCTCTTGCGTTGCTTCTTCGTTCGTTCCACCGACTCGCGTAGGGCCTCCATCAGGTCGACGACCTCACCTTCCTGAGCTTCTTCCGGCTCCGGTAGAGGCCGGCCCTTCGCCTTCGCGCGGATCAATCCGAGGAGCTCCTTCCGGTACTGGTCGTCGTACTTCTCCGGCTTGAACGGCTCGCTGAGGTTCTCGACGAGCGACTTCGCCATCTCGACCTCGGCCTTTTGCAGCTTCGTCGTTCCGAGGTCGCCGTCGAGCGACTGCGGCTTTCGCACCTCGTCCGCGTAATACATGGTCTCGAGCAGCAGGACGCCGTCATAGGTGCGCAGGCAGGCGAGGTGCTGCTTGTTGCGGATCACGACCTTGGCGATTCCGACCTTGCCGGTCTCGTCCAGCGCTCGTACCAGCAGCCGGTACGGCTTCTCGGCCCCCTTCGCCGGCAGCAGGTAGTAGGCCTTGCGGAAGAAGACCGGATCGATCTCCTCGAGCGAGACGAAGTCGCAGATGTCGATCGAGTGCGTCAGCTCGATGTCGAGCCGGTCGAGATCCTCGTCCTCGAGCGGAACGTACCGGCCCTTCTCGATCTCGAACCCGCGTACGACCTCGTCCGGGTCGACCGGCTCCCGGTCGTCACGCCTGACCTTCTCGTAGGCGATCGGCGTCAGGTCCTTCTTGTCGAGGAAGTGAAACCGGAGCTCCTTCGACTCGGTGGCAGGAAACATGCGTACGGGCACGCTCACGAGCCCGAAGGAAATGGTTCCGCTCCAGATCGACCGCATGGGCACGAGGTACCCGAACCGGTCGGTGTTTCAACCCCGCACGGCCTGGCAACGACTACTTCAAAGGAGTGTTCTCGTCCTCCGAAAAGCTTCTCCACCCAGCGGGGGGGTCGACTCTTCGGGCCGGTTTACCGGCCCGAAGTCGTTCTCGGGTCCGGGGAAAAGGCTGTGGATGTTGTGGAGAGACGGACCCCGTCCAGGCCGCAAATCTGCTCGAACCTACGCGAACATTGCTGCTTTCCACAGCCGGGGCAGTTGACTCAGGCGTAAACGCCCAAAGAGCGGAATTTGGCTCGGCGTCTGCGCTTCAGGTCTTCCGGCGCGACCGATTCCAGCTCTTCGAGGGACTCTCGGAGCGCTTCCCCCAACAGGCGCGCCGACTCGTCCGGGTCCGTGTGGGCACCACCCTCGGGCTCGAGCACGATCCTGTCGATTACGCCCAATTCGAGGCAGTGCACTGCATCGGGCTTGAAGGCCGCTGCGGCCTTCTTCGCCTCGCCCGCGTCCCGCCACAGAATCGCAGCACAACCCTCCGGGGAGATCACCGTGTAGATCGCGTTCTCCTGCATGAGTACCCGGTCGGCGAGCGCCGTTGCGATGGCACCGCCCGAGCCGCCCTCGCCGATCACGCAGGCGACGGTCGGTACTCCGAGGCGCGCCATCAGCTCCTGGGAGCGCGCGATTGCGCCGCCCTGGCCGTGCTGCTCCGCCGCGACACCCGGGTAGGCGCCGGGAATGTCGATGAGGCTAACGAGCGGAAAGCGATGCCGGTCGGCGAGCTCCATCAGCCGCATCGCTTTCCGATAGCCCTCCGGATAGGCCATGCCGAAGTTCCGGTGCGTCCGCTCCTTGATGTCTCGCCCTTTCTGGTTTCCGACCAGTGCGACCGTGCGGCCGTCGAACCGGCCGATGCCGATCACGAGGGCAGCGTCATCCGCGCGGCCCCGATCTCCGTGGAGCTCGACCCAGTCCTCGAAGAGCCGCTCCACATAGTCGAGCGTGTACGGCCGATCCTGGTGACGCGCGAGCTCGACGGAGCGCCAGATCTCCTCGTCGGTCGGCGCCGCCTGGATACGCTCGAGCTGCCGCTGCAGCTTCTCGAGCTCTCCCGAAAGGCGTGTCCCGCCGAGCAGGTTCAGGTTGCGCTGCTGCGCCTCTTCTCGCGCAGGCGCAACTCCTGATCAGTTGCCATTGCGAGAGAAGAGGCGCAGCAGCCGCGCGACGTAGGGCTTGAGCTCCGGCCGGGGAACGATCGCGTCGATGTGGCCGAAGCGAAGGTTCTGCTCCGCGAGGCCGAAGTCCTCGGGAAGCTTCTCGCGCGTCGTCTGTTGCACGACTCGAGGACCGGTGAACGCGAGCAGAGCGCCCGGCTCAGCCACGATCACGTCGCCGAGGCTCGCGAAGCTAGCCAGGACACCGGCAGTCGTGGGATGGGTCATGACGCTGATCAGCGGCTGGCCGGCATCGTGCAGATCCTCGACCGCGCAGACCGTCTTCGGTAGCTGCATCAGCGAGAGGATCCCCTCTTGCATGCGCGCGCCTCCGGAAGCGGTCACGGAGACGAGTGGGACACCACGCCCGACGGCGCTGTCGCAGGCACGGGAGAACTTCTCGCCGACAACGCTGCCCATCGAGCCGCCCATGAACGCGAAGTCCATCACCGCCAGCTCGCACGGCTTCCCGTCGATTGACGCCCGGCCAATCACCATCGCCTCACCGAGGCCGGTCTTCATCTCCGCCTCTGCGAGCCGCTCCGTGTAGGGGCGAAGATCGAAGAAGTCGAGCGGATCCTCGGAGCGCAGGTCAGCTGCCTCCTCCACGAAGGTCTCTCCGTCAGCGAGCGAGGCGATGCGCGCGCGGGATCGGATCGGGAAGTGGTGACCGCAGTGCGAACAGACCCACAAGGCCGCCTCCAGCTCGTCGTCTCGGTAGTGCGAGTCGCATTTGGGGCACGTATTCGGATGCTTCTTGCCAGGCGGCTCTGGGGCGTTGCGATGCTCGATGGAGACGTCGATCCGAGAGGACATGAACGTCGAGTTTAGTCTGGCGCCACAGTCAGGCCGTCAAAGGCCGAGGGCCAGACCGAATCTGCTCACTGGTTCCGAGTTCGAAGGCTCGAAGCTCAGGCCGCTGAAACCGGCGCCGAGAACCTTCGTCTTGCCGCTCACCTCCCCCAGGATCCGCTCGACGTCAGCCCGCGTAAGACCTCCCGGCTCGGGCATGAAGACGGACAGCTCGGTCGGCTCGAGCACATCGCAGTCGAGTGCGACGTAGGTGCAGCCCGCCCCCTTGAGGGCGGCCTCGATGCCCTCCTCGCCCGTATGGAGGCCGCTGGTTCGAATGAACTCCACCTCCGGCGGGTCGAGATTGCGAGCACCCACGAGCACGACGTCGCCCGCCTCGACAGCGCCGGAGTCGATCAACATTCGCAACGGCATTCCCCACTGATTGCCCGACGGCGATGATTCAGGCGTGTTGAGGTCGCCGTGAGCGTCCAGCCAGACGACCGAGATGCGACCCTGACGAGCTGCCAAGCCTTCCACGGCGCCGATGTGCGAACAACAGCAGCCGCCGAGGACGAGCGGCCGCTCGGGCAGGTCGGCCGCGAGCGCGAGGCTCTGCTCCTCGAGCGTCTCCGCCTCGACTACGCCCGTCTCGGGATACGGGAGCTCGAGCCAGGCCGCCTCGGCCATGGCCTCCCCGCCCACGCCCCAGGCCTGGGGGACGCGCACGAGGCCGCAATGGAAAACGCGCCCGCAGGCATGGCACTCGTAGTCCGGCCCGAGCGCTACCGCGGTGAAAGTCTTGCAATCGGGACACTTGGCCCGGAGACGGCTCACTCGAGCTCCTTCTCGAACACGATGTCCTCCTTCATCACGCGCATGCCGGCGCGCTCGTAGAGACGGATCGCACCCGACGGATTCTGCGCGTCGACGCCGAGCACCACGTGCGGCTCGCCGCGCCGGTGGAACTCGACGAAGGCGTGACGCAACAGCGCAAGCCCGACGCCACGCTTACGCCAAGCCTTCCGCACGCCCAGCGCGCCGACCGAGCCGCCGCCGTCGCCCTTCGGGTCGCATCGAGCGACGCCGGCAATGTCCTTACCGTCGCGCGCAATGAACCATAGGGAGACATCGGTCTCGGGCGCGTTGAGGCGCTTGCGCTTCCACTCCTCGAACGAGAGCACATGAAAGCCCCACTCCTCTGCAAATGCCTCCTGCAGAGTCTCGTGAAAGGCGCGTGCGTCTTCCGGTCTGAAGGTCGCGGGCACGATGCCCTCCGGCCATTCCGGCGGTTCCGGCGCGCAATCCAGGTCGATCCTCATCTGGTAGTAGCGCCGCGCCTCCCGGTAGCCAAGGTGCTCGAACAGCCGAAGCGCCGCGGCGTTCTCGGCAAAGGTCCCGGCCTTCAGGCTCCGGGTGCCGACCTCGCGCGCACGGGATTCCGCCCTTGTGAGCAGGGCAGTGGCAATGCCTCGTCCATGGAAGTCAGGGTGGACGGCTGCCCAGCATTCAGCTTCGCCTGCTCGCTCGATCGCCACAGCGAAGGCCACCGGCACACCATCCTGCTCGCCGAACCACGAGCCTCCGTCGAAGTTTGCGTGCCGCCAGAAGTGGATGATGTCCGCGACATCGCAGACCGACTTTCCACGAAGTGCTCGCTCCTCCGCGCGGAGGATTGCCGCCGCGAGCTCGACGTCGCCTTCGTGCGCGCCACGGAGCAGAAAGCCCTGAGGTAATGCGGTGTGCCGTGGGATCGTCATTTCAACTTCTTTCGAACGCAACCGACCCGGAGCCAGTCAGGGAGCGACGAGCTCATCGAGCGTCTCGGGGAGGCCTGAGAGGTCCGGCAACTCGCGTGTCGGAGCTGGGCCGGGCCGTTCACCAAGGCGATTGATCCAGACCGAGCGGATGCCAAGCTCGTTCGCCGGCTCGATGTCGTGGAACAGGCTCGCCGCGACGTGGATGTGGGCGCCTCCCTCCGCGCCGCTATCGTCGCGAAAGCGCTGCCAGTGGCCGTGCGCGGGCTTGTACGAGCCGACCTCTTCGGCTACGACGGTGAGCTCGAACGGCACGCCGATCCGTTCCTGAGAGGCGGCGATCAGTTCACGATCGGAGTTCGACAGGATGGCGAGCTTCCAACTGCGGCTCCGAAGCTCCTCCAGCGCAGCCGGGACTTCGGAGAATGGCTCCCAGGTTGGCAATGACCGCACAAGCGCGTCGGCTTCGCCCTCGGGGATGGCGAGACTCTCCTCCTCGGCGAGTCGCATCAAGGTGAGGGTGAGCACCTCCGCGTAGCTGCGGTACTCCTCAGCCTGTACCTGCGGCTCGAGCTGGTGGTAACGCTCCAGCAGTCGCGGCGCACCCTCGACCCCGAACAGCCGCTCGAGGTCTGCCCGGATCCCGCCGTTCCAGTCGATCAGCGTCCCGTAGCAATCGAACGTCGCCCAGCGCTGGTCAGCCATGGAGCGAGCTTAACGAGAGCGCTCTCGGACCTCTGGGGAACGCCTTGGTACGAGCTGAGGGAACCTCCCGGTTCCCCCAGACCCCCTCCACTGGTCCGCTCGCGGACGGGCGCTACGCGCCTCACTCGTCGAGTCGCTTCAGGACGAGCGACGCATTGTGCCCACCGAAGCCGAACGAGTTCGAAACCGAGATCCGAACGTCTTTGTCGCGTGAAACGTTCGGAATGTAATCGAGATCGCACTCCGGATCCTCGACCTCGTAGTTGATCGTCGGCGGCACCTTCCCATCTCGGATCGCAAGCGTCGAGAAGATCGCCTCGATCGCCCCCGCGGCGCCGAGGCAATGGCCCGTGGCGCCCTTCGTCGAAGAGATCGGGATCTTGCGTGCATTCTCCTCGCCAACCGCGAGCTTGATCACGCGCGTTTCGCTCGCGTCGCCGAGCGGCGTCGACGTGCCGTGCGCGTTGATGTAGTCCACCTCGCCCGGGTCGATGCCCGCATCGGCGAACGCGTTCCTCATCGCACGCGCAGGATTCTCGCCGGTCGGATCCGGCTCGGTGACGTGCGTCGCATCGGAGGAGAGACCGTACCCCGCGACCTCGGCGTAGATCTTTGCCCCCCGCGCCTGCGCAAGCTCGAGCGCCTCGAGGACAACGACGCCCGCGGCCTCACCCATCACGAAGCCGTCACGCTCTGCGTCAAAAGGCCTGCTCGCCCGCTTCGGATCCGCGTTACGCCGCGAGAGCGCGCGCATCGCAGCGAAACCGGCGATGCCGACCTCGTTGATCGCCGCCTCCGTCCCGCCGCACAGCATCGCGTCGGCGCGGCCGGCCCTGATCTCGTCGGCGCCATCGCCGATCGCCATGTTCGAAGCGGCGCATGCCGTGCACTGCGAAGCCAGAGGACCACGCGTTCCGAGCTCCATCGAGACCCAGCCCGCACCCATGTTCGGGATGATGCAGGGGATCGCGAACGGGTTGACCCGCATCGGCCCCTTCTGGAGAAGTGTGTCGTAGCAGTCCTGGTAGGACTGCAGCCCGCCGATTCCAGTGGCGATCGACGCCCCGATCCGATCGCCCGCCTTGGCGATGGCGATGCCGGAATCAGCTTCGGCCTGTCGAGCCGCGGCGACGATCATCTGCGCAAACCGGTCCATGCGCCGGGCCCGCTTGCGGTCGATCCACTGCGCCGGATCGAAGTCCTTCAGCTCGCACGCAAAGTGCACGAAGTAGTCCTGGGAGTCGAAGCGCGTGATCGGGCCCGCCCCCGACTCACCCGCGAGCAGGTTCTGCCACGACGTCTCTGCGTCATTGCCGAGCGGCGTGACCGCCCCGATTCCCGTTATGACGACTCGTCTTCTGCCGTTGACAGACATCTACATTCCCAGCCCGCCGTCGACGAGCAGCACCTCGCCCGTGATGAACGAGGCCTCGCCGGAGCACAAGAACCGTACCGCTCCGGCGATGTCCTCCGGCTGTCCGAACCTGCCGAGGGGAGTGCTCGCGAGCATCAGCTCCTTCATGTCGTCCGCGATCACCTGCGTCAAACGAGTGTCGATATACCCGGGAGCGACGACATTGGCACGAACCCCACGAACGCCGAGCTCCCGCGCCAGGGCCTTGGTGAAACCGATGATGCCGGCCTTTGATGCCGAGTAGTTGGTCTGCCCGGGATTCCCGTGCACGCCGACGATGCTGGAGATGTTGACGATCGAGCCGGAGCGGCGTTTCATCATCCCCCTCGCCGCCGCGCGACAGGTGTGGAACACACCGCCGAGGTTCGTCCCGATCACCTCGCTCCAGTCCTCGTCGGACATGCGCGCGATCACGCCGTCGCGGGTAACCCCGGCGTTGTTCACGAGGATGTCCAGCTCGCCCGCTTCGTCGACCAGGCGCTTCGCGTCCCCGGCATTCGAGACGTCCGCCTGCACGGCGCGGCCGCCGGCCTCGCTCGCAACCTCGTCGGCCTCGTCCTTCCCGGACCGATAGCTGAGCGTGACGCGCGCACCGGCCCGCGCAAGCTCGAGCGCGATGGCACGCCCAATCCCGCGGGAGCCTCCGGTGACAAGGGCCGTCTTGCCCTCCAGGGAGCAGAAATCAGCCACTCGGCATGCTGAGCGTCTCCTCGAGCTGGTCCAGGCTCTCCGGAGTCGAGACGGCGATCGTCCTCGCGTTGCGGTCGATCCGCTTGACGAGACCGGAGAGGACATTGCCCGGGCCGACCTCGACCCAGGTCTGGACGCCCTCCCGGATCAGCGCCTGGGCCGCCTGAGTGAAGCGCACTGGCGCCGTGAGCTGCTCGACGAGCAAAGGTCCCATTCGCTTTGCCGTCTCGATGCGTGCGGTGACGGTCGACATGAACGGCGATGAAGGCTCAGCGAACGTCACCATGTCGAGCGCTGGGCGGAGGCGATCCGCGGCACGCGCCACGAGTGGGCTGTGGAACGCACCAGAGATGCGGAGCTTCACCGCGCGACGAGCGCCCTCCTCTTCGGCCGCCTCGCAAGCCTCATCCACGGCCGGGTTCTCGCCGGAGATGACGATCTGCCCGGGGCAGTTGTAGTTCGCGGGCCACACATTGAGGATCCGCCGGCAGATGCGTTCCACAACCTCGTCGTCGAGACCGAGGATGGCGGCCATCGAACCGGGGTTCCTCTTCGCCGCCTCGGCCATCGCCAGGCCCCGCTCACGGACGAGGGCGACTACCTCCTCCAGCCTGAGCACGCCGGCTGCCGCGAGCGCGGCGAACTCGCCGACCGAGTGACCGACGACGAAGTCCGGCTTGATCCCGCGCGCCCTAATGGCCGCGAGCACGGCCAAGCTCGTCGTGACGAGCGCCGGCTGCTGGAGCTCGGTCTCGACCAGCTCCTCCTCCGAAGCCTCGAAGCAAAGGCGCCGGAGGTCGAGCCCCGCAGCCTCGCTCCCCCGGTCGAAGACCTCCATCACCTCAGGCGTGGCGATCGCGATCTCGCGGCCCATGCCCGTCTCCAGCGAGCCTTGTCCGGGGAAACAGAACGCGACGAGCCCGGCCCTCATTGCGTCCACTCCATCAGCGCGGAGCCCCAGGTGAGGCCGGCGCCCATGCCAGTCATCAACACCAGGCTTCCCTTCTCGAGCCGCCCCTCTGCCTGTGCGTCCGTCAGGGCCAGGGGGATAGAACCGGAGGACGTATTGCCGTACCGGTCAACATTAACGACCATGCGATCGCGGTCGATGCCGAGTTTCTGCGCGGCGTGATCCAAGATGCGCACGTTCGCTTGATGCGGAATGTAGACATCGACGTCGTCGATCGAGGCGTCGCAGCGCTCGAGCACGGCCTGAGCGGATGAGACGAGCACACGCGTCGCGAACTTGAAGACCTCCCGGCCGTTCATGTGCACATAGCCGTTCCGCGTCGCATCCTCCATCCGCCGGGAGCCACTGCCCGGCAGCGAGAGGTGGAGACCGCCGCCGCCATCCGCACCAAGCTCGAAGCCGAGAAAACCCGGCTGGTCGACTTTCTCCAGGACGACCGCTCCGGCACCGTCTCCGAACAGAACGAGCGTCGAGCGATCGGTCCAATCGAGGATGCGGGACAGAACGTCGCCTCCCACAACGAGCGCGCGGTCGGCAAGGCCGGCGGCAATCATCCCGTACGCCTGCGCGAGCGCGTACATGAAGCCCGTACATCCGGCAAGTAGGTCGTAGGCGGCCGCATCACTTGCACCGAGCGTGTCGGCCAGGAGCGCGCTTGAGGTCGGGAACATCATGTCCGGCGTCACGGTCGCGCAAACGAGGAGATCGATGTTCCGCGCTTCCACCCCGGCCTGTGCAAGCGCCGTCCGCGCAGCCGGCAAGGCGAGATCGGCG
>WNFZ01011235.1_pt1 | contig 10128 bp, 9 predicted proteins | sample 5400081 | NCBI WGS metagenome assembly WNFZ01 (sample SAMN13153365, study PRJNA577476) | soil metagenome | isolation source: 80 cm soil or saprolite under grassland replicate 1 | place: USA:California | collected 2016-06-15
CTTTCCTCGAAGGCCGGCCGCGGTGTGTTGTAAGTAATCAGTGAATCAGTAATCAGTGAGTCAGCAATCAGTGAATCAGTAATCAGTGAATCAGTGAATCAGTAATCAGTGTCTGGGAGCACCTGGTCGGGAGGCCATGGCCACGCAGCGTATAGCAGGCTTAGAGCTGCGCAAAACGGGCTTCTCAATACCAACCGTCGCCTTCTGACTTACTGATTCACTGATTCACTGATTCACTGATTACTGATTCACTGATTACTGACTCACTGATTACTGATTCACTGATTACTTACAACACACCGCGGCCGGCCTTCGAGGAAAGCGCGCACGTTGGCGACCGCGGCGTTCATCAGGCGGGCGCGGGCGGCCCGGGTGGCCCAGGCGATGTGCGGCGTGATGAAGCAGTTCTTCGCCTGGAGCAGCGGGTTGTCCGCCTCCGGTGGCTCCATCGCCAATACGTCCAGACCAGCGCCGGCGATCCGGCTGGAATTGAGGGCCTCGGCCAGCGCCGTTTCGTCCACCAGTTGCCCCCGACTGGTGTTGAGGAGGAGCGCCGTCGCCTTCATGCGCGCCAGGCGCGCCGCATTGACCAGGTGCTTGGTCTGCGCCGTCAACGGGCAATGCAGGCTCACCACATCGCTTTGGCTGAAGAGAGCATCCAGTTCCAGGACGGCGACACCCGGCGGTGGCGGCTTGCCGGAGCTGGACAAGCTGGCGACCACGTTCATGCCAAAGGCGGCGGCGATCCCCGCCACCGCCCGGCCGATGCGCCCGTAGCCGACGATGCCCAGGGTAAGGCTGTCCAGTTCGACCAGTGGTCGGTCCCAATAGCACCAGTCGGGCGAACGCACCCAGCGACTTTCCCGCACGGTCTGCGCGTGGTGGCCGATCTGCTGGGTCAGTTCGAGCAGGAGCGCAAAGGTATGCTGCGCGACCGAACGCGTGCCGTAAGTGGGGACGTTGGTCACGAGCGTGCCGCGTTCGCGCGCGGCCGCCACGTCAATGATGTTGTAACCCGTCGCCGTCACACCGATGTATTTCAACTTTGGCAGGGCAAAAATCTCCTCGCGCCGGAAAGGGACCTTGTTCGTGATCACGATATCCGCCTCCGCCGCTCGCGGCACGACTTGGGGCGGTGGGGTGCGGTCGAAAATGGTGCAAGGTGCGAGCGCTTCGAGTTCCTCCCAGCTCAGGTCGCCCGGGTTTAACGTGTAGCCGTCCAGAACCACGATCTTCATCGATCGTCAATACTTGACCACGACGCGACCTGGACCGAGGCCAAGGGTCCTGGCGATCTCACCCGCCTTGGCCAGCATGAAGCCGGCTTCGCTGGTCACCGCGATAAATTGCCAGCCTTCGCGGATGCGACGCTGCGCCTGCGCGGCGTCGAGCACGTGGATGCCGGCGGCGACGCCGTGCGCTTTCGCGCTGGCCAGGATCTTCTCAAGAGCCGCGTGAAACGGCGCATGGTCGCTGTCGAAAGAAGGGGCCAAGCCCATCGAAGCATGGAGATCATTCGGACCGACGAAGACCGCATCGAGCCCCGGCACGCTGAGGATCGAATCGATGTTCGCCACGGCCTCGACGTGCTCGGCCATCACGACCACGAGGATCTCCTCGTTGGCTTTGGCATAATAGGAAGCGGCGTCGGTCGCGAAGTTCGCCGCGTGCAGTTGGCCGCCGACGCTGCGTTCGCCCAAAGGTCGATAGCGCGCCGCCCTGACCACGGCTTCCGCCTCGGCGCGCTGGTTGACCATCGGCACAACGATGCCCCACGCGCCAGTGTCGAGCACCCGCTTGATGTTCTCGCCGGTGTTCCACGGAATGCGCGCCAGCGGCACGCAACCCGACGCGGCCACGATGGCGAACATTTGCGCCGCGGTCTCGTAGCTCGTCGGCGAGTGTTCCAACTCAATCGTGAGCCAGTCGAAGCCGGTCCTGGCCATGAGTTGGGCGGCCACCGGATCGGGCAGGGTGAGCCACGTGCCGACGCTTGGTTCTCCCTGCCTGAGTTTGGCCCGCACGGGATTGGGTTTCATCTTTAACGCATTAGGCTCGTTTAACTGATTTAACGCATTTAACCCATTTAACCCATTTAACCCATTTAACCCATTTAACCCATTCAACTCAGGCAACTCTTCCCCTACTTACTCGAGCTTGGCCCTGAGCGCGGCCGACTTGAACACCTCGGGATTCACCACCCATTGCGGCCTGCGTCCCGCCTGCAAATCGACGATGGCCCTGGCGGCAGCTTCGCTCACCCGCGCGCCGGTCTCGCATCCAAATGACGCCTGGTGCGGGGTGAGCAGCAGGTTGGGGGCAGAACGCAGGGGATGATCTGGCGGCAACGGTTCCGCCACAAACGCATCGAGCGCGGCGCCGGCAATCCATTTCTGCTCCAGCGCCCGCAGCAGCGCCGCCTCGTCCAGGATGGCGCCGCGGGCGGTGTTGATGAGATAGGCGGTGGGTTTCATTTGGCGCAACTGGGCTTCGCCGATCAGTCCCCGCGTGGCCGGCGTCAGGGCGGCGTGCAAGGAAACGAAATCGCTCTCCTGGAGCAACTGCTCGAGCGAGACGAACTGGAGTCCGAGCGATTGCGCGTCGGGGTTCGGCGCGATGTCGTAGCCAAGGAGGCGCAGGTTGAACCCGCTGGCGCGCTTCGCCACGGCCTGGCCGATGCGGCCGCAGCCGATGAGGCCGAGAGTTTTGCCGGCGATGTCGTGTCCCCATCCGGCGGCCCATTGCCCGGCGCGCATGGAGAGGTGGCCCTCGTGCACGCGGCGGGCGAGGGCCAGGAGCAGCGCCATCGCGTAGTCGGCCACGGCGTCGTTGAGCAAGCCGGGGGTATAGGCGACGACCACCCCCTGCTGCGTCGCGGCCGGAAGATCGATCGCATCATAGCCAACGCCCCAGCGGGAGATGATCTTGAGTTGGGCGGCGTCCTTCGAGGCCAGCACCGACGCGGTAAATTGGTCCATGCTGGCAAACACCGCGTCCACCCCGCGGAGCTGCGGTTGCATTTCCTGGGCGGTGAGCGGACCGAATTTCGGCGGGTGGATCAGTTCGCATCCGGCGCCACGCAGCGATTCCAAGGCCCGCCGCCCGACCGCCTCGACGTTGAGGGTGCGCGCCGTGATCAGGACGTTCCAGGACATGCCGCAGTGTAGCAAGTTCAAGGTTCAAAGTTCAAAGCTAAGGTTCAAGGTTCAAGGTTCAAGGTTCAAAGTTGAAAGTTTGAACTTTGAACTTTGAACTTTAGGCGCGCTGCGGAATAGTATCGCCGTGAAAGCGACGGTTACCCAACTGACCGACCAGTTGCTCGTCTCCTACGCCAAAGTCGGCGGGATCAACCACCTGGATGGCAAAAACCTGCCCTCCAAGACGGTCATTGCCGGCATCACGTGCGATTTGCTGCGACTGCTGTTTCCGGGCTTCTTCGATGAGAAGACCATTCACTCCTCGGAACTGAAGGTCGAGTTGGTCTCGCTGATGGACTCGGTCCTGGGCCGGTTGCAGGATGAAGTTTATAAGAGCCTGGAGTATTCGACTCCCGCAGGGTTGTCGAAAAACGACCTCCGTCGCGCCGCGCAAGAGATGACCCAGGAACTGTTGGGCAGCCTGCCGCGGATCCGCGAGGTGCTCAAGACGGACGTGGACGCGGCCTTCAACGGCGACCCGGCGGCGTTGAGCCAGGAGGAGATCATTGTGGCTTATCCGTTCGTCGAGACCATCGCCGTGCAACGGGTGGCCCATGAACTGTACCGCAAGCAGATCGCCCTCATCCCGCGCATCATGTCCGAATGGGCCCACGCCCGCACCGGGATGGATCTGCACCCGGGCGCCCAGATTGGTTCGCATTTCTTTGTCGATCATTGCACCGGCACGGTGGTGGGCGAGACTTGCCGGATCGGAAACCACGTCAAGATGTACCATGGCGTCACCTTGGGAGCGAAATCCACCGGTGACGTCGACAAGCTCCGAGGCACGAAGCGCCATCCAACCATCGAGGACCGGGTGACCATTTATCCGGGCGCGACCATCCTCGGGGGCGAAACGGTCATCGGCCAGGGGAGCACGATCGGCGGCAACGTGTTTCTGACCACGAGTGTGCCGCCGCATTCCCTCGTGGTCTTTGAAGGCGTGACCATGCGGGTGATGAACAAGCGCGAGCGCGAAGTCGCCGTGGTCGATTTCCAGATCTGAGTCGCGATGACCAACGAAGATGCCCTGAAGCTTTTCCGCAAAACCGGCGCGCTCCTGGAAGGGCATTTCCTCCTTCGCAGCGGATGGCACAGCCGCCAGTTTTTCCAGTGCGCGCTGGCCTTGCAGCAGATGCCGTTGGTCGAGCAATTCGGCGCGGCCCTGGCGGCGAAGGTCCGCCCGCTCGGCGCCGCGACGGTCATCGCTCCAGCCATGGGCGGACTCGTCATCGGCCAGGAGGTGGCGCGGCAACTTCAGGCGCGCTTTATCTTCACCGAAAAGGAGGAGGGCAGACTGGTCTTGCGTCGCGGCTTCAAGATTTCCCCCCGGCGAGAACTGCCTCGTGGTCGAGGACGTGGTCACCAAAGGTGGGCGCGTGCAGGAAACCATCGACCTTGTCCGGGCGAACCAGGGCGAGGTGGTGGGAGTGGCGATGCTGGTGGATCGATCGGACGGCACCCTCAAACTCGGCGTTCCCTTGTTTAGCTTGATCCGAATGCACCTGGAAGCGTTTCCACCGGACAAGCTGCCGCCGGACCTGGCCAACATTCCCGCGGTCAAACCGGGAAGCTAATGAGTCGCTGGTCGTCCCGCCTTCAAGCGGTCGGGGGAGGACGGGTATCTGTTCGGCCTCAACTGAACCAATTGCTCATTGCTCATTGCTCATTGCTCATTGCTCATTGCTCATTTGTGGGGGGAAGGGGACGGAAGGGACACAATCCGCAATCCGCAATCCGCAATGAGCAATGAGCAATGTGCAATCCGATGGAGTCAGCTAAACGTACGAATACAGAACGACACACGGTCACGACGCGCGTTCAGTAATACTCCTGCAGGGTCCTGACGCTGTAGCCGCTCTTCTTGAGCGCGGCGATGCCCAGGGCGGCCGCCTTGGCCCCGCTCAGCGTCGTCATGATCGGCGTGCCGGTATAGACCGCCGTGGTGCGGATCTTCACTTCGTCGGCGCGCGGGGTCTGGCCGCCGGGGGTGTTGATGACAAGTTGGATTTCGCGGTTCTTCAGCAGGTCGAGCGGATTGGGCCGGCCTTCGGCGATCTTGAACACGCGTTGAACTTTCAGCCCGGCTTTCTCCAGCACCAGGGCCGTGCCCCCGGTGGCGACGAGCTCGAAGCCGAGTTGGGCGAATTGTCGGGCCACCTCAGCCACTTCGCCTTTCTGCGCGTCGCTCACGCTGATGAAAACACGACCGCTCTGGGGCAGCGGTGCGTTGGCGGCCATCTGGGACTTGGCGTAAGCCACTCCCAGGTCGGGATCGAGGCCCATCACCTCGCCCGTGGATCGCATTTCCGGCGAAAGCAAAATGTCCTGACCGTGGAACCGGTTGAAAGGAAACACTGACTCCTTCACGGCCCAATACTTCGGCCAGTGTTCCTGGGTGAAGCCGAGTTTCTTGAGACTCTTTCCGGCCATCACCCGGGCGGCCAGCTTGGCCAGCGGCACGCCGATGGCCTTGCTCACAAACGGCACGGTGCGCGAGGCGCGCGGGTTGACTTCCAGGACATAAACCGTCTCGCCCTTCACCGCGTATTGCACGTTCATCAGTCCGATGACTTTGAGTTCATGGGCCATGGCGTGGGTGTAGTCGCGGATGCTCTGGATGACCTGAGGCGACAGGGTGTGCGGTGGCAAGACCATCGCGGCGTCGCCGGAATGGACCCCGGCGAACTCGATGTGCTCGAGGACTCCTCCCATGACGACCGTCCCGTGGCGGGGATCCTCGAAGTGCCCGACGTCGGCGATGCAGTCCACGTCGACTTCCGTGGCGTCCTCGAGGAATTTGTCGACCAGGACGGGTCGTTCGGGCGAGGCCTCGACGGCGAAGCGCATGTAATGCCGCAACTCGGCGTCGGCGTAAACGATCTGCATGGCCCGCCCGCCGAGGACAAAGCTGGGGCGGACCAGCACGGGATAGGTGAGCTGGTTGGCGACCGCCAGGGCCTCGGCCTCGTTGGTGGCGATGCCGTTGGGCGGCTGCGGGATCTCCAGCTTGCGCAGCATCGCGGCAAAGAGCTGTCGGTCCTCCGCGATCTCGATGCTCTGGGGCGACGTCCCGATGATGTTGACCCCGTTGCGTTGCAGGCCCAGGGCGAGATTGAGCGGGGTTTGTCCGCCAAATTGCGCGATGGCTCCCCAGCACTGTTCCCGCTCGTAGATGTGCAGCACGTCCTCCAGCGTGAGCGGCTCGAAGAAAAGCTTGTCGCTCGTGTCGTAGTCGGTCGAGACGGTCTCCGGGTTGGAATTGACCATCAGCGTCTCGAACCCGTCCTCCTTGAGGGCGAAGGCGGCGTGGACACAACAGTAATCGAACTCGATCCCCTGGCCGATGCGGTTCGGGCCCCCACCGAGGATCATCACCTTGCGCTTGTCGGACCGGGACACTTCGTCGTCGCCTCGGTCGTAAGTCGAGTAGTAATACGGCGTGTAAGCCTCGAACTCAGCGGCGCAAGTATCGACCAGGCGATAGCTGGGGATGAGCCCGAGTTGCTTGCGCTCCGCCCGCACCGCCTCTTCGCTGCGCCCGGTCAAGTGGGCGATCTGGCGGTCGGAAAAACCGAGCATTTTGGCTTTGGCTAACAATTCCGCGTTCATTCATTTCGGGTGCCGCTAAAATCCGGCAAAGTAAGCCGAAGGGGTGAGCGGATGTCGAGTTTTCATTGCAGGCCGGTTGTCGGGGAGCTGTGAATCAGTAATCAGTAATCAGTAATCAGTGAATCAGTAATCAGTGAATCAGTAATCAGTAAATCAGTAATCAGTAATCGGTGAATCAGTGTCTGGGAGCCGCTGGTCGGGAGGCCAGCGCCACGCAGCGTAGAGCAGGTTTAGAGCTGCGCAAAACGAGCTCCTCAGTACCGACCGCCAACTACTGACCTACTGATTCGCTGATTACTGATTCACTGATTACTGATACTGATTACTGATTACTGATTACTGACTCACTGCTTACTACCGACACACCCCCCGCCCCGGGCCACTTTGCGCCGGACGATTTCCTCGATGAGCTCGGCGGCGCGTTCGTGGCAGCTGTACAAATCCTCGCGTGCCGCGTAGGCCAGGCCATTCTCGCGCCAGACGGAGGCCTGGTCTGTAGTGAGCATCTCGCGCAGGGCGCGATTACACTCCTCCTGGCAGAACGGGGAAGGCAGGACACGACCCGCGGCCGCCTTGGTCACGTGATGGGCATAACCGCAAACGTCCGTCGTCAAGACAGGCAGGCCGACGGTCAACGCCTCGAGCAGAACGGTGCCCGTATTCTCGCTGTAGGCGGGATGCAACAGGAAATCGGCGGCGAGCATGAAGTCAGGCACGTCGTGGCGTCCGCCAAGGAAATGCACCCGGCTCCCCACGCCAAGTCGGCGCGCCTGCAACCCGAAGCGGCCGGGACGGTTCTGGCCGATGACTGCGAGGCTCCTGATCGCTCGATCCAACCCTTTCGTGCGAAAGCCGGAGCCGACCAGCAACAACAGCTTATCCTCAGGCCGCCAGCCATTTTCGCGCCGCACCCGCTGCCGCGCTTCCTGCCGTTGCGCCTGCGAGAAGTCGCACCGGGTGATGCCCGGCGGCAACACGTGGAAGCGCTCGGGCTCCGTCCCGTAGTGCCGTTGGTAAATGGGGATCTCCGTTTCACTCAGCACCAGAATCTCGGTGCCACGGCCCTGTTCGTAAACGGCCCGTTCCAGAGCGGCAAAGTGACGGAAGCGCGGCAGCCAGCGGTACCACGCGAGCTTAAACCGTCTGGCCTTGGCCGCGTAGCATGGGTCAGCGCCGTAGTAGACATCGAGTCCGGGCACCTTGTTGAAGCCGACCACCCCGTCGAGGCCGCGCCGCGGAAGCGAGTCCGCCAATTGTTTCAGGAAATGCCGGTTCCGGCTGATGTTGGAGAATCCCCGCCGGCCGAACAGCTCGACGCCGATGCCGGCCGGCCGCTCACTCTGCCAGGCGCGCGCGCAGATCGTCACGCTGTGGCCGCGTTCGAGGCAACGCCGGGCGATCTTCACGCAATCGCGTTGCAGCCCGCCGAACGGAAAGTAATCGAACAAAATGAAACCCAGGTTCATGAATGCCGCGCCGTCAGGATAGAGACCCGGGCGGAAGTGACAATAGCGGGGAAGAATCATCGAACAGGCCAGCCACGTCGTGAGCGCAGGCCCCGGGGCCAGCGCATGGAAAGCTTTGAAGAACCAGCTGCACTATTGCTATTCTGGACCAGAAATCCAAAATGTTGGAAGCCTTCGCGTTTTTGCAATGACCAACGACAATTCGGCCAGTCTGACGGACAGCAGCGTGGCGAGGACGGTCGAGCAGGCCGCCAAGGCGATTGCGTTCATCAATCCGAGCCTCTCGACCCGCAACGTGGGAGACCTCTTCATTGAGGATAGCGCCAAGCGCATCTTGCGCTATGACGCGGAGCACAGCATCGACATTGATCCCCGCAAACCGCTCACGTCTGAGTCGATCGATCGCATCAATCAATGCGACGCCGCAGTGATCCTGGGCACCAACCTCTGGTATCGGCGAGTTTACGAGGAAGGACGCTGGATGATTTCCCGCAAGGAACTGGCGCAAATCCGAGTTCCGATCATCCCGCTCGGCGTCGGCACCACCAGGCATCGGCACGAGGATAATAGTTTCGACCCTGAGTCGCTGGACTTGCTCCTCGCGATTCATGACCGTTGCCAGCTCGCCAGCGTGCGCGATCTGAGAACGCTGGAAGCGCTGGCCGAAGCCGGGATTAAAAATGTCGTCATGACGGGATGTCCCACGCTCTTTCGCAGCCTGGAAGGGGAGTGGCATTTAAACGCCAAACCAACACAACGACTCATCGTGACTGTGCGCAAAGGACAGAAGCGAAATGTGCGCCTTTTACTGAAACATTTGCGGGCCCAAGGCTGGGACGTGCTCATCGCCGCGCAGCAGGAGAAGGACACTTTTTTCCGTCGCGCCATCCCTTTTCTCCAGCCGTCGACGCGGACCCTCTACCAGTTCCGGCTGCAGCCCTACCTGGACTGCGCGAAGGAATTTTTCGGCGCGATTGGCTGGCGGCTTCATGGCAACATGCTCCACCTGGCCCACGGGAATCCGGCGGTCTTTTTCGCCAACTGCTCGCGGGCGGAGTCGTTTTGTCAATCGTTCGGACTGCCCTGTGTCGTCGCCGAAGATCATGAGCGGATTCCCGAAGCTGCCATCGAGGAAACCATTGGGCGGCTGCACGACCCCACCACCTATGCGACCTTCCCCTCCCGATACCGCTACTACCGCGAAGCCATGGCCGCCTTCCTCGAGGCCAATCACCTGGCGCACCATCTCCGCAGTACCCATTCGGACCGGCCAACGCCGGCTCGAAAGACCGATTAGGCGGCCGGCGCGCGCAGCGGCGGTTTTTGCGCCAGGACGGCAATTCGATCTCCGCGCAACGTAACCCGCGCGGCCAGGCTGAACGGGAATTTCACGAGTTCTTCGTACCAACGCAACCAGCCAACAGGCCGGTCGGCCCGACCCGCACGAAAGCGAACGCCACGGGTGCTCGTCTTCAGCACGCGCAAGCCGGCCTGCTCGCAGAAGCGGCGCAGGGTCGGAGGCGCAAAAAGGCTCAAGTGAGCGCGCGGATCGATGAGCTTCCAGTCGGCGCCGATGAAGCGCCAGGTGTAGGAGTCGATATTGACGGTGTCCGTCAGCACGACCCCGCCGGGCCGCAACACCCGACAGACCTCCCGCAGGACGCTGCCAGGCGAAGCCACATGCTCCAGGACCGCGTTGGAGAAGACCACGTCATTCAGTCGGCCTACCACCCCGCGGCAACTGGCCGCAAATCAGCACGGTCAAAAGTTCAGTTTCATCCCGAAGTTGCCGCGCTCCCGCCATCCGACGTAGAATTTGAATCGATGCCGCTGATATGAAAGGAACGGCAGAC
>WNFZ01017846.1_pt1 | contig 10122 bp, 6 predicted proteins | sample 5400081 | NCBI WGS metagenome assembly WNFZ01 (sample SAMN13153365, study PRJNA577476) | soil metagenome | isolation source: 80 cm soil or saprolite under grassland replicate 1 | place: USA:California | collected 2016-06-15
AGACCGAGGGCGCTGCCATCACCGAGGGGTTCTCCGGGTGCCCGGTGTGGGACGTCGATCTGGAGGCCGTCGTCGGGACGGTGGTCAGCAAATACCAGGAGGAAGGAGCCAAGATCGGGTCCATGATCCCGGTCGAGGAGATCGAACGGGTATGGATGCCGCTGTCAGCGTGGGTGCGCTGGCGGCTCGACCTCGACCCGCAGGCCGAGACGCACTGGTTGCCGCGTGCTCGCGGCGTGCCGCTAGGTGAGCCCGATGGCTGGTTCTTCATCGGTCGCCACCGCTTGCTTGCCGAGCTGAGCGAGTGGCTGCGCCAGCCCCCGGGCGCGGACCGCAGCATTCGGCTCATCACCGGCCGGGCGGGGTCTGGCAAGTCCGCTGCGCTGGCACGGCTCGTGGTGCTGTCCGACCCGGTGCTCGGCCCCGAGGTCCCCGTTGCCGAGCCGGACCGGGCTGTGGCGCCGCCGCTGCGGGCGGTCGACGTCGCCGTGCACTGCCGCGGCAAGACCGCCGATCAGGTTGCGGCCGAGCTTGCCGCCGCCGCCGACGTGCTGGCCGCCTCCACGGATGAGCTGATGGTGGCCCTCCGCACGCGCCGCCGGCCGTTCACCGTGGTCGTCGACGCCCCCGAGGAGGCGGCCTCCGGCCACGACCGCGCGATCGTCAGCCTGCTGGCCAAGCTGGCCGCGCATCCGAGCGGTCAGGTCCGGGTCGCGGTCGGGATCCGCACCGGAAGCCGGTCCGCGATCGGCTCGTTGCTCGTCGACCTGCTCGGCCACCGTGTCGTGACGCTGCCGTTGGACGACCCGGAGTACCTCGACCGCGAGGACCTGATCGCCTACGCCTTCGCCCGGCTCCACGGCGCTTCCGGCGGCGACCATCCCTACCGGCTCGACGAGGAGCTGGCACGAAGCGTCGCCGCGGCGGTCGCGGCGCGGGCCGACCCGTTGTTTCTGGTGGCGCAGCTGACCTGCCAGGCGCTGATCCTGCAGCCGGTCGACACCGGGCGGCCCGGCTGGGAGGATCACCTGCCCTCCGACGTGGACCTGGCGCTCGGCCAGTACATGGAACGGTTCGGCGACCGGGAACGCACGGTCCGTGAGCTGTTCACCGCCCTCGCCTACGCCGAGGGCGGCGGGCTCCCGGAGGGAGCGCTGTGGGCGGATCTTGCCACCGCCCTGAGCTTGCGCAGGATCCCCTACCGGGAAGCCGACGTGTACGAGGTTCTCGAGAGCGCGGCCAGCTTCCTGGTGGAAGACCAGGCGGGGCCCGGCCAGCCGCGCCGGTTCCAGCTCTTCCACCGGGAGATGGTGGCCTACTTCCGCTCCCAGCGGCCCGAGCGGGAGGCGCAGGGCCTGCTCTGCGACGCCCTGCTGCGCCGTGTGCCGCTGCACGCCGACGGCACCAGGGACTGGTCGGCCGCCGACTGGTACGTTGTCAACCACCTGGCCAGCCATGCCGCCCCTGCCGGGCGTCTCGGCAGCCTGCTCGACGACACCGGCTATCTCGTCGCCGCGGAGCCCGGCCCGTTGCTCAGCGCCCTCAGCCGCGTGCGGCCCCTGCCCTCGGCTGGCAAGGCGTACCAGGCCGCGCGTCACCGCCTGGATCGCATTCGCCCGGGCGACCGCGCCGCCTATCTCGGCCTCGCCGCCCGGACGCTCGGCGACGATCCGCTAGCTGAGCGTCTCGACGCGCTGCCGCTGCCGCGGCCCTGGTCGGTCCGCTGGGCGCACAGCCGGCGGGTGCCGGCGCATCTGACCATCGGGCGCCACCTCGAGTGGGTGAATGCCGTGGCGGTGACCGGTGTGGGTGACCGGCTGGTCGCCGTGAGCGCTGGCGAGGACGGTTCGGTCCGGGTCTGGGACCTGGCCGCTGGTCAGCTCTTGCGCTCGCTGGGAGGCGGCACGGGCTCGGTCTACGCCCTGGCGGTGACCGGTCTGGGTGACCGGACGGTCGCCGTGACCGGCAGCACCGACAGATCGGTGCGGGTGTGGGATCTGGTGTCGGGGAGGGCGGTGGGGGTGCCGTTGCAGGGGCATGGGGGTCCGGTGTGGGCGGTTGCCACTGGTGAGCTGGGTGGGCGGTTGGTTGCGGTGAGTGGTGGTGAGGATGGGTTGGTGCGGGTGTGGGATCTGGTGTCGGGGAGGGCGGTGGGGGTGCCGTTGGAGGGGCACTTCGCTCCGGTGTACACGGTGGTGGTGGCCGCGGTGGGCGCGCGGACGATTGCCGTGACCGGCAGCAAGGACCGGTCGGTGCGGGCGTGGGATCTCGCCGACCAGGACGGGCCGGTCGTTTCGCTGCGGCTGGGCGCCGGTCGGGTGGACGCGGTGGCGGTGGGCACGGTGGCCGGCCAGGCGGTCGCGGTGACGGGCGCCGAGGACGGCTCGGTGCTGATGTGGGATCTGACCAGCGGCGCACCGGTCGGCCCAGCGCTGGTCGGCCACGTGGGTGGCGTTCGAGCGGTGGCGGTGGGCTCGGCGGGTGACCGGGCGGTCGCCGTGAGCGGTGGCAGCGATCGCACCGTCCGCGTGTGGGACCTGGCCGCCCGCGCGCCGCTCGGCGCTCCGCGCCGGCATGCCGACCCGGTCAGGGCGCTGGCGGTCGCCGCCGTTGGCGAGCGTCAGCGTCGAACATCCGCCAGCTCTCGCTGGGGCGATAGAAGAAATCGGGTAGCTGGGCGCCGGCCCTGGCCTCGGCGGTCAGCCCGGGTTCCGAAACCGGCAGGATACGCATGCCCGACAGGAAGGCGTATTGCAGCGCAAAGCGCACCAGCTCGTTCACGTGCTCCTGGAACAGCCGGTAGGTGGTCAGCTCGCGGGTCACGTCACAGGCCAGCTCCAGGTGCTCCTCCACCTTCGCGTCCTGCCTGCCGTCCATGGCGAGCAGATGCGCGAGGTGAAGGTAGGAGCGGATGAGCATGACCCGGGCGTTGGTGTGCCAGGCCAGCGTCGATCCTCTCGACCAGATCTTGTCGGCGGGGACGCCGTGGGCCGCCTGCCCGATCGCCTCGCTGATGAGCTGCTTGGCCAAGGCGGCATGATCCCGCGCCCGCTTGAGCAGCTCGTGGAGCTGGCTGGTCAGCAGCGGGTCCTTGGGCGACCGTCCGCGACGCTCCTGGAGGTACCGGTAGCTGATCACCTCCTGCTCGTAGATGCGCAGATACAGCCCGGAGGTGGCCAGGTTCGCCTGCTGGCTGGCCTCGAGAAGGTTGACGTACTCGTCGCCGTCCTGGGAGCGTCGCCGCTCCCAGTCGGCGGCCGCCGCTTTGTGGATCGCGAAGGCGGCATGCGCGGCGCGCTCCGCCTGGGCGAAGTCCTCGTGCTTGCTGTACCCGATGCTCAAGGTCCGCGCGACCAGGGCGACGAACGGCCCGTGGTGCCCACGGGCGGCCAGGTGGCTGAGCAGCGGCAGCAGCAGCTCCGGGAAGCCGGCGTAGCCCTGCTCACCAGACCGAACAGTGCGATGTTCAGGCCGTGGAACATGCCCCGGAGCTCGTCGTCGCTCAGGCGTCTCCCCGGCTCCTCGACGATGGCCTTGAGGGCCAGCCTGATGTAGTTCTCGGTCAGCTTGAGCTGGCGTGCTTTCGGGTCGCGGTCCGGGGTGCCGAGGTCGGGCAGCCCGGCCGCGGCGATGAAGCGTTGCACCGAGGCGGCGCTGGCGCCGGCGGGGAGCGCGGGGGTGCGGCGCCGCCTCGGCGGGACGTTGGGATACTTGCCCAGCGCCAGCACGACCTCGTGGTTGGTCTCGGGGTCCAGCAACCACGCCGGCGCGTTCTGGTAGCTCCCCTCCTCCAGGGCGTCGAGCACGGCATCGAGGACGGCGCCTTCGAGCACCTGCGGCGGCGGCTCCGCGGCCTGCTCCTCACCGGCTGCCGCCGGCTGCGACGGCGCCGCGCCGGTGGCGGGTGACGGCGTCCACAACCCCATGGAGCTCGGCAACCCGGCCTGGAGCACCTCGTCGAACCAGTACTCGGCCGCCGAGGCGAAGAAGCGGTCGACCGCCGCCTGCTCGCTGGGCTCGCCGAGCAGGGGGCCGAGCGGGTGCGGCAGGACGGGGCTGACGTCGGTCAGGGCGAGCCCCAGAGCGGCACCCACCATCTTGCGGTCCGCTTCGGTCAGGCGCCGGGGAAGCGGCAGGGCTCCGCGCGCGAGCCGCGTGGCCTCCTGCACCAGCGGTGGCTTCGCCGACTCGATCCAGATCTCCTCCAGCGTCGTCCAGTGGTACGCGACGGGCACGTCCACGAGCATCTCCGCCACGAGTCCCTCGTCGAGGAACTCGTGGCGGGCCGCGCGTCGGGGGCCGCTCGAGGCGCGGGAGAGGTCGACCGCCTCCGGATCCGCACCCACCCTGATGATCCCCAGGCGTGCCAGCCATTGCGGGTGCCACACCATGATGTACTCGCCGGCGCGCCGGTAGGCCGCCTCCTTGAGCGCGCGGTAGAAGACCCGCCTGACCGCGCCGGCGGTGGCGGTGGCACCGTCGCCACTGCCGGCCTCCTGCAGGGTCCGTTGGACCTCCGAAAGAAAGCGCCCGAAGGTCGGATCCGCGCGGTGCCGCAGCCGGCAGGGGCGCGGTCATGTGCAGGTCGCGCCGGCTGACCGGCAGGGACAGCAGCGACCTCGCCGCGGGCTGCCAGAGGCTCCCGCCGCCGTGGTGCTCCTCGGGCGTGTAGAGCCCGTGGCGGGCGATCACCAGCTCCCAGGCGTCGGCCCGGAGGGCGCCGCCGCCCCCGCCCGGCGCCGCCGCCGTCGCATGCTCCCGGTCGGCCCGGTAGCTGCCGTCGTACCAGGAGCGGATCCGGCGCCGCAGCGCCGGCAGGCGCACCCAGCTCCCGTTCTCGCTGAGGAGCGCGCCGAGCTGCGCCGGCAGCTCGGCGCGCTCACCGCGCAGGAGGAGGGCAAAGCAGCGCATCGCCTCGCCGGCAGGACAGCTCGGCGGAACGCGTTCCGCCAGCTCAGTGCTCCCGTCCATCATTGCTGGCCACTTTCTGGTAGAGATCGCGCATCGAGCGCAGAGCGGCGTTGATCTCCTGGAGGTACTGCGACGCGGTCACCGAGCCTCGCATGCCGTCGTAGGGGTGCCCCTGATAGACCCCGACCACCTCGATCCGGCAGCGCCAGGGCAAGGCCAGGACCCGCAGCGCGTCGGCCGCCTGGAACGGCACGTGGATGGAGGACGTGACGATGAGCACGGTGCTCATCGGCTGGAGGCGCACCACCCGCTCGGCCCAGAACCGGTAGGTGTCCGCGGTGTTCGCCCGCCTCCTCGCACCGTCCCCGGACGGAGCCGACACGACATGCAGCGGACGCCTCCCGTCCAGGCCGTAGGTCCGGACGCGCCAGGAGCGGCCCGGGTGCTCGTCGTCGCCACCGCAGTCCTGCTCGATCACCTGGCCGAGCCCGAACTCGTGCCGCACGGCGGCCTCCAGCGCGTCCGCCTCGGTGCTGACCTCACCGAGCTGGTAGTCCCGCTGCCGCAGCCTGCTGAGCTGCGCGGCTTCCATGTCCGTCAGCGGTCGGGAGGAGCCGAGCGCGGCGATCTCACCGGCCACGAGGTTGTGCTCCCTGACCAGGCGGGCAGTGAAGGACGAGCGCAGCAGGCAGTTGCGCAGCAGGCTGCCCAGAATGAGGACATTGTCATAGGCGTAGCCGGCCGGCTGGGTGTCGTTGACCATGTTGAGGGCGGTCGCGGCCGCGAGGATCAGGTCTCCGCGCTCGGTCCCGTCGTAGCGCGGGTCGAAGGCGGCATGGCGCTCACGACCCCTTCGGAAGTCCCACTTCTCGGCGGAGAAGGCGAGCAGGCGCTCCAGATAGCCGGCGTCGAGGCGGTCGGCGTCCAGCGCCGGCCCGTCGAACGCCGCGACGAGGTCACGCAGTGGCTCGGAGCAGACCCACCTGGCGATCGCGTGAAGGATCTCCTCCGGATCGCTCTCCTTCAGGTCCCGTCCCGGGGGGGAGCCACCAGCTCGTACGACTTCACCACGCGTCTCCTGTCTCGAAATGTGGTCGCCTTCCTCGCGCAAAAGTTACCTCTCGAGCGAGCAACGCACTATCCCGGATCGCAACAGTCCGAACAGGACCGACCGACCGGCACCAGGATAGGATCGCCGCCGAAGGTGCAGCTGCGTCACGCCCCGTCCTTCCCTGACTGTGAGGTTGTTGATGAAGGTCACGAGCATCGGCCACGCCGGGCTGTACGTGGAGACCGCCGCGGGCAGCGTGCTGTGCGACCCCTGGCGCAACCCGGCCTACTTCGCGTCATGGTTCGTCTTCCCGGACAACAGCGGGCTGGACTGGACGAGCTATGAGCGGCCCGACTACCTCTACGTCTCGCATCTCCATCGCGACCACTACGACCCCGAGTCGCTGCGGAGGGTGGCCAGGACCGCCACCGTGCTGCTGCCCGAGTACCCCACCGACGAGCTGCGCTCCGTCCTCACCGATCTCGGCTTCCGGTCGTTCCTGCAGTTCAGGAGCGGCGAGCCCATGGAGGTCGACGGGCTGCGGGTGATGATCCAGGCACTGACCGCGCCGAGCGACGGCCCGCTGGGCGATTCGGTGCTCGCGCTCGACGACGGCCACGCCCGTATCGTCAACCAGAACGACGCCCGCCCGCCGGAACTGGAGACGATCGCCGCGTTCGGCCCCTACGACGCGCATTTCCTGCAATTCTCTGGAGCGATCTGGTATCCGGTGGTCTACGACATGCCGGCCAGCGCGATCGCCGAGCTCGGCCGGCGCAAGCGGGAAAGCGGCATGAGCCGGGCACTGCGGTACGCCGACACGGTGGACGCACGGTTCGTGTTCCCAACCGCGGGGCCGCCCTGCTTCCTCGACGACGACCTGATCCGGTTCAACGATGTCGACCGCGACGAGGGCAACATCTTCCCGGACCAGACCGTCTTCCTCGACTTCCTCGCCGAGCACGACCGGGACAACGGCCGGCTGCTGATCCCCGGCAGCACCGCCTCGCTCCACGGCAAGGGCTGTGACATCCGCCACCCGGTCCCCGACGACGAGCTACGGGCCATCTTCGACGACAAGAAGGCATACCTCGCGGCCTACGCCGAGCGGGCGAGGCCACGGATCGAGGCTGAACGGCGCTCGTGGCCACAGCCGGGCATGGACGTCCTCGCGGAGCTCAAGGCATGGCTCGAGCCGTTGCTGCGGCAGGCCGACCGCATCCGCGACGGCGTCGGCGGTCCGGTGCTCCTCCAGATCGGTGACCTGCCGGTCGTGGTCGACTTTCCAGCCTGCGAGGTGCGCGAGTGGGCGGGCGAGCGGTGCCGCTATGAGTTCGAGGTCGAACGGCCACTGGTCGAGACGCTCATCCGCAACCATGAGACGGACTGGTCGAACAGCCTGTTCCTGTCGCTGCGGTTCATCGCACGTCGAGTCGGCCGCTACAACGAGTACGTCTACACCTTCTTCAAGTGCCTCTCCGAGGAGCGGATCAACTACGTCGAAGGCTGGTACTCGGAGCAGGACGGCGTCGTCGAGGAGGTGCCGCTCGGCGACTGGGTGGTGCAACGTCGCTGCCCGCATCTGAAGGCCGACCTCACCCGCTTCGGCGAGGTGGACGAGCACGGCGTGCTCACCTGTCACATGCACGGCTGGCAGTTCGAGCTTCCCACCGGCCGGTGCCTGACCGCCGAAGACCACCCGATCAGCGCCCGCCCAGCAGTCCCACCACCGCCTCAGGCTTGATGCCGAGCTTGCGCGGCAGCGGCGGGCCCGGGTGGCCGCCAGTCGTGCTCATCGCCCGAGCACCCGCAGCGCCGCCCGTTCGGCGGCGCGCTCGAACGGGTTGCGGCGGTAGCCGGCAAGGCTGGTGAGCAGGTAGGCGGGGTAGAACAGCGGGCCCCAGCGCTCGTGCTGGGCGACGTGGGCCAGCTCGTGGGCGAGGAGGTGGTCGTCGAGCTGCCGGTTGGCGACGATCACGTGCCCGAGGGTGATGGCGCTGAAGCCGCGCCAGGCGAGGAAGCGGGCGAGCCCGCGGCGGTTGCCCTCGATCAGCAGCACGCCGCGGCAGGGCACCGGCCGGGTGGCGGTCGTGAGCGCGCCCGCGAGCCCGACCAGGCTGTTCGGTCCCGCCCACAGGTAGCCCCACCAGGGCCGGCGCAGCGGCAGCCGCGCGCCCAGACCGTCAGCGCGCGGCCCGTCAGCGCGCGGCGCCGGTTCCGCCACCGTCGCCTCCCAGCGGCCGCAGCCACAGCCGGACCTCCTGCCCGTCCAGGTCGACGCGGGCGTCGAAGCCGTCGCCCTGGGGTGAGCCGAACAGCTCCACCGCCAGCGTCTCGCCGAGCAGGTAGTCGCGGTGGGCCTGGGCCGCCTCGGCCACCTCGCCCGCTGCCCTGACCGCCAGCTGGATGCGGTCGGAGACCTTGAGGCCCGCCTCCTTGCGCAGGTCCTGCACCGCGCGGACCAGCTCCCTGGCGAGACCCTCGCGGCGCAGCTCGGGCGTGACCTCGAGGTCGAGCGCGACGCTCGAGCCGCCGTCGCGGGCGACCCGCCAGCCGGTCACCGGCTCCTCGACCACGCCGACCTCCTCCGGGCCCAGCTCGACCGGTCCGCGGCCGGGCACCTCGACCTCGACCCGCTCGCCGCCGGCGAGCAGCCTGGCGAGCCGGCCGGCGTCGGCGGCACGGACGGCCGCGGCAACCTTCGGGGCGTCGGAGCCGAAGCGCGGGCCGATGGCGCGGAAATTGGGATTGAGCCGGTAGCTGACCAGCCCTGCCTCGCCGTCCGCGAAGCGCACCCGCTTGACGTTGAGCTCGGCGGCGACCAGGTCGAGCAGGCCGGCAACCGCCTGGCGCCGCGCCGCCGGCACCGTCACCAGCGCCGTGGCCAGCGGCTGGCGCACCTTGACCTTGGCGTCGGTGCGCGCCTGGCGGCCGAGCACGACCAGGCGCCGGGCCTCCGCCATGGCGGCGCGCAGCTCGTCGTCGGCCGCGGCGCGGTCCGGCTCCGGCCAGTCGGCCAGGTGCACCGAGTCGGGCGCGTCCGGGTCGACCGCGACCGCCAGCCCCTGCCACAGCGCCTCGGACACGAACGGCAGGTACGGCGCGAGCAGCAGGGACAGCGTCTTCAGGCAGGTCCACAAGGTGTGGAAGGCCGCCTCGGCGTCCTCGCCGGCGCCGCGCCAGAAGCGCCGGCGCGACAGCCGCACGTACCAGTTGGAGAGGTCGTCGACGAAGGTCGCCAGCCGGCGCCCGGCGGTGGCCGGGTCGTAGGCGTCCAGCCGCTCGGTCACTTCGGCGACCGTGTCGGCCAGCTCGGCGAGCGCCCAGCGGTCGAGCGGGGCCGGCGTCGCCGTGGTGCGCCTGGTCGGGTCGAACCCCGCCAGCCTGGCGTACAGCGTGAAGAAGCCGTGGACGTTCCACAACGTCAGGAACAAGGAGCGGGTGACCTCCTCGAGCACCTCGGGGCTGAGCCGGCGCGCGACCCACGGCGAGCCGCCGGCCAGCATGAACCAGCGCAGCGGGTCGGCGCCGAAGCGGTCGAGCAGCTCGAACGGGTCGAGCGCGTTGCCGAGGCTCTTGGACATCTTGCGGCCATCACGGTCGACGATGTGCCCAAGGCACACCACGGCGCGGTAGGAGGTCTGGTCGAACAGCAGCGTGCTCACCGCGAGCAGGGAGTAGAACCAGCCGCGGGTCTGGTCGATCGCCTCGGAGATGAAGTCGGCCGGGAAGGCCCGCTCGAACTCCTCCTGTCCGGTGTGCGGGTAGCCCCACTGCGCGAACGGCATCGAGCCGGAGTCGAACCAGGCGTCGAGCACGTCCGGCACGCGGCGGGCCTGGTTCCCGCACTGTGGGCAGGCGAAGGCGACCTCGTCGACGTATGGGCGGTGCGGGTCGAGGCCGGAGAGGTCACGGCCCGCGCGCGCTGACAGGTCGGCGAGGCTGGAGACCGCCGTGACGTGGCCCTGCCGGCAGCGCCACAGCGGCAGCGGCGTGCCCCAGTAGCGCGCCCGCGACAGCGCCCAGTCCACGTTGTGGGCGAGCCAGTCGCCGAAGCGGCCGTCGCGGATGTGCTCCGGCTGCCACGCGATCTTGGCGTTCTCGGCCAGCAGGCGCTCCTTGACCGCGGTGGTGCGCGCATACCACGACGTCAGCGCGTA
>WNFZ01007019.1_pt1 | contig 10120 bp, 9 predicted proteins | sample 5400081 | NCBI WGS metagenome assembly WNFZ01 (sample SAMN13153365, study PRJNA577476) | soil metagenome | isolation source: 80 cm soil or saprolite under grassland replicate 1 | place: USA:California | collected 2016-06-15
GGCCGCCGCGCTGCCCCCGGCCTTCGCACAGCTCGACCAGATGGGCGAGTCGCTGGCGCAGTCGGTCCGCGGCTACAACCAGCAGGCCGCGCTATTCGAGGGGCGGCAGCTCGGGTGCGACGGACTGGTACGCGGGCTCCGGGCGGTCGAGGATCGCTGGGTCCGCTACAGCGCGGCGCGGCCCCCGTCCGGGGTGCTGGACCCGGAGCGCGCGGTGCGCGACCAGACGCTGTATGCCAGCGTCGACGCCGCCGAGCGGCGGTTCGAGAGGTCGGGCTGCCAGCGGCCGTAGGGAAGTTGCAGACTGGAGCCCCGTGGTGAGCCAGAACCGGAACAGCACGGTGAGGTACCGCGTTCCGGAGGCGATTCCGCCGTTCGGCCCCGGGGGCGCCGGACCTGCGTCCGCGCGCCTCCCGCGCCCGATGCCGATCGCGACCTCGATCCTGTGGACGCCGGAGGTCAGCAAGGTTCCGGCCCTCGCGTATCCGATCTTCATCACGCGGCAGGCCTTGGCGGCCGTGCACGACCACGTCGCGGAGCAGTCGGGAGCATCCTCGCTCGGCTGGCTGGTCGGAAGCGTGTTCCAGTCCCCCGATACGGGGTTCCCGTACATCGTGATCGAGTCGGCGATCCACCTGCCGCGATCGATCGGCGGGGACGAACCCAAATCTGCGCTCACGCAGGGTCGCGCCCTCGCCGAGGAGGAGTCAGGTCGGACGGGACGCGAGCTGCTCGGCTGGTACCACGGCCACGTCGCCGCGGACGCCCGGCTAAGAGCCGCCGACATGGACGCGCACCTGTGCTGCTTCGATCAACCGTGGCACGTCGCACTCGTGGTCGCGCGCGGCAGCGCCCTCACCGGCGGAGTGTTCCGTATCGCGCCGGACGCCGCGTGGTCAAACGAGTACCTGCCGTTCTACGAGCTGGTGGAAGGCGACGCCGTTCTCGCCGGCGGGCGGAAGCTGACGGCCCTGACGTGGATGAACTACCACACGGCAGACGCCGTCTCCGCCGAAAGGACGTCGCGGGCGGTGGGCGAGTCCCAGGCGCGCGTGTTGTTCCCCGAGGAGGCGGAGGCGGAGGATGCGCCTCCGGCCCTGGGTCGGCGCCATCGCGCCGCCCGGGTCGCGGTCTACGGCCTGCTCGGGGTCTTGGCGACCGGCGCGTTGTTCGCCGTGTTCGGGGCGCTCAGGTCGGGACCTTCGCGCGGCCCGGCTGCGGGGCCGGGGGGACCGGGGGGGCCGGGGGAGCAAGGCGAGGCCGCAGCGGCGATCTCGGAGCGCATCGATGGCCTGGCGGACATGCTGGCCCTGTCAGTCTCCGCGTTCGACGCCAGCGCACGGTTGTTTGACAGCCGCAGCGCGGCGTGCCCCGACCTGGCGCGCGGCCTGGTCGCTGTGGAAGAGCGCTGGAAGGCCTACAGTATCGCCAGGGCAGCCGCTCCGATGCTCGATTCGGCGCGCACCGCGCGGGACCGCGCCCTGTACTCCGACGTGGATGCCGCCGCGCGCCGCTTCGACCGCTCACAGTGCCCACGCCCCTGACTCTGGGCTCGGGGTTCGGGGCTTGGGACTCGGGCCTAAACCGAACCCCGAGTCCTGTGCCCCTGGCCCAGAGAAGACTGTGGCGGCAGCGCTGCCGCACCGCTGCCACATGAAGCCCGCCGCTGTCGGAAGGCGCAGCGTGCGGCGGCCGAAGTGTCGTCGCCTAAATGTCCGACCGTCGAGGGGCTTGCGTCATCGCGACCGATAGCCATTGGGCTCGCGGGGGGTGGTTGTTGGCGCGGCGAGGAACTTGCGGGACCTCTCCTGCTTGATGGACGCCGTCCGCAGCCCCGCGACGTACCCCGTCCCGGGCGCCGTGCCGCCATCCAGCCCCAGGGGCGTCGGGGGCGAGAGCCTACCCCCGGAGCGGCCGATCCGCACGGGGTCGGCGATCCTGTGGATGCCTGCCGACGCTCCGTGCCCGGCTGAGATCTCCCACCCCATCTTCATCTCGCAGCGCGCACTGGCCGCGGTCCACGCGCACGTCCCGGCCCAACCGGAGGGCGTGTGCTCGCTCGGCTTCCTCGTGGGCGGTCTGTTCCTGTCTCCCGAGACGGGGACGCCGTACATCGCGATCGAATCGACGATCCAGATCCCCTGGTCGATCGGCGGTGACGATCTCAAGCGGGCGCTACTGCAAGGGCGCGCCTCCGCGGAGGAGGAGCTCCGCGGCACCGGCGGGCGGCTGCTGGGCTGGTATCACAGCCACGCCGGCGCGGACGCGAAGCTCTCCCCGGCCGACCTGGAAGCGCACCTCGCGTGCTTCGACCGGCCGTGGCACGTCGCGCTCGTCGTCGCGCGGGGCGCCGATGTCCGGGGTGGTGTATTTCGCGTGGCGCCGGACGCTCCCTGGTCGAACCAATGCCTCCCGTTCGTCGAGCTGCTGGACGGCGACGCCCTTCTTGCGGAGGGTCGCAGAATCACCTATTGGGGGTGGACGAACTACCGTAGAGCGGAGAACGTTACCCCCTCGAATCCGGTGTCGCAGCCCCAGCTCAAGACGCAATCTCGCCTCTTGTTCCCCGTCGAGGCGGAGTCCGAGGCGGACGGGGTTTCGGCGCGCGCGAGCCGGCGGCTGCCGCTCGAGCAGGTGGTTCGCGTGGCGGGCTACGGCGCGCTCGGGATGGTGACGGCGGGGGCGTTGTTCGGGGTGTACCGCGCGGCTGCGTCCGGCTCGGGAAGGGGGGCGGCGCGGTCGGAGACCATCGTCGCCGCGCCGGGCGTGATCGATCGCCTCGCCGACACGGTCGCTTTCGCCGTCGACGCGTACGAGCTGCGGGCGCGTTTCTTCGACGGCCGCAAGATGACGTGCGCCGACCTGGCGCGCGGCCTGGTCGATCTGGAGGAGCGTTGGACGGCGTACAGCGCGGCGCGCGCCGCCGCCGCTGGGGCGCTTGATTCGGCGCGCAACGCGCGCGATCACGCCCTGGACGCCGACGTCGGCGCCGCCGAGCGCCGGTTCGAGCGCTCGGCGTGTCCCCGGCCGTGAAGCGGGTTTTGACCTGCTTGCTCGGGCTCGTCCTCCCGGCGCAGCCGCTCGGCGCGCAGGGCTCGGAGCCGCTGCGCAAGACCGATCTGATCCGGCTGCTGTCGAGCCGGCTGATCCGGCGGAGTGAGATCGCGGACATCATCCGCCGCAACTGCCTCGCGTTCCGACCGACGGAGCGCGACTGGGCTGATCTGCGCGACCTCGGTGCGGACGCCGAGGTCATGGCCAGCATCGGCGGCTGCGTCGCGCAGGCGGCGCGGTCGCGCCCGACCGTGTCACCCGCTTCGACCGCCTCCGCACCGCCGCCTGTTCGCCCCACCTACCCCGCCCCGCTCCTGGTGGCTCCGCTCGCGTCGCGCCTTGGTGCGGTGGCGGGGACGGACGCGTTCGTGGCCGTCGAGGCCAAGCGCGGCGACGAGCCACAGGGCGGACTGTGGCTGGCCCTCCGGGGCACCTCGTCGATTCCCGGCGGTGCCGTCCGCGACGTGCAGGCGGTGACCGACGAGAGTGGACTGGCCGTCTTTTCAGTGCCGGCGGGCCAGCAGCCCGGGGTGTACCGCCTTGAGGTCGTGTCGAGCGCAGGCGCTCCGCTTCCTGGCCGGCCCACCGTCGACCTGGCGGTTCAGCCGGGGCGGCCTGCGGCGGTCGAGGTGCAGCCGGGTCCGGTGGAGGTGCGTGGCCCGAGCGAAGGGCCGCTCGGCGTCCAGGTGGTCGCCGCGGCGAGCGCGGGCACGGGGTTCGTGTCGGGCGGCGGGAGAGGTGGCGTCGCCCGAACGCTGCTTCCGGCGCCGCTCGTGTTCCAGGCGCGCAGCGTCTACGGCCTCCCGCTCGCCGGGCGCGTGGTCAAGTTCCGGTCCCGCAACGCGCAGGTCGCTGCGGACAGCGCGGTGACGGATTCGGCCGGCCGGGCTCAGGTGGAGGTGACGCTCGGGTCGCAGGCTGGCAGCGCCGTCGTGACGGCATCGCTCGACTCGGTGGAGGCGGCAGAGACGCTGCGCGTGGAGCCGGGCCACGCCGTCGAGCTCATCCTCGAGCGTGAGGGGACGCGCGTCGACGGCGGGCGCATGATCGTCGCGCTCGGCGTGCCATTCACGCTCACGGTGAAGGCGCGAGACGGGTACGGCAACCTCGTCTCCACCGCGTTCCTGGCGCGCGCGCTCAGGGACCTGGCACCGCGATTCAACGCGCGGCGGCAGCTGCTGAAAGCCCTCGGGGTCCGGTCGGACAGTCTCACCGCGAGCCTGACGTTCAAGCCCACGGGGCTCGGAACTACGGACCTGACGATCGCCGGCGGCCTCACGGCGAGCGTCTCGGTCGAGGTCGTTTCCCCTCTTCCGCGCAGGTGAGTCGGCCGCACGCGCCGACTTGGCTCCACCAAAGCAACCCGCTAGCTTTCGGGCGCCCCAGGTCCGCAGGTCGTCCACTCGTGAACCGCGTCAGGCCCCCGCAGGGAGCAGCGCTAAACGATGTGCGATTACGCTGCGGGGTGCCTGGGGCATTTTGCGGCGGACGGGCGGTCAGGCGGACCGGCGGTCAGTATATTCCGTGAATGACCGACCGCCTGTCCGCCCGACCGCCTGACCGCCCATGATCGCCCTAGCCCGCAAATACCGTCCCAAGCGGTTCGCCGACCTCATCGCCCAGGATCACGTGGCAGCCGCGTTGCGCGGCGCCGTGGCCGGCGGCCGCGTGGCCCACGGCTATCTCTTCGCGGGTCCCCGCGGCGTGGGGAAGACCACGGCTGCCCGCATCCTGGCCATGGCGCTCAACTGCGAGCGGCGCGTGGCGCCGGGCGGGGCGGAGGGGGCGGGAGGGCCACGCGGGGGCGAGCCGTGCGGCGAGTGCGAGTCGTGCACCCGCATCTGGAACGGCGCGGCGAACCTGGACGTCGTGGAGCTCGACGCCGCGTCGAACCGCGGCGTGGAGGACGCTCGCGACCTGCGCGAGCGGGCGATGTACGCGGCGTCGGCCGAGGGCCGCCACAAGGTGTACATCGTGGACGAGGCGCACATGCTGACCCGCGAGGCGTGGAACGCGCTCCTCAAGATCCTCGAGGAGCCGCCGTCGCGCGTCGCGTTCGTGTTCGCCACGACGGAGCCGCAGAAAATCGCGCAGAGCGCGGCGCCCATCCTCTCGCGGTTGCAGCGCTTCGACTTCCGGCGCGTGGGGCCGCACGCGATCGTGGAGCGCCTGAAGCAGGTGCTCGCCGCCGAACGTCTGTCCGCGGCCGACGACGCCCTCCACCTCATCGCCAAGAGCGCCGACGGCGGCATGCGGGATGGGCTCTCCATTCTCGACCAGGTCCTGTCGTTCGGCGAAGGTGCCGTCACGGCCGAGCGGGTGCGCGAAGCGCTCGGCCTCATTCCCGACGACGCGTACGGCGAGATGCTGCGCCTCATCGCGGAGCGGGACGAGAAGCTGGTGTTCCCGCTGGTGGGCCGACTGGTGGACGCGGGCGCGGACTTGGGCGAGTTCATCGCGGGGGCGGGAGAGGCGCTCCGCGCCGTGCTGCTCGTGGCACTGGGCGGCCAGCCGGAGGGAATCACCGAGCAGATGCAAGACCTGGTCCGGACGTACGGCCCCATGCTCCCGCCTGCGGACGTCTTGCGGCTGCTCTCGCTGCTCAGCGGGATGGAGGGGCAGCTCCGGGGCAGCGGCAACCTGCGGCTCGCCGTGGAGGTGCTGCTGCTGCGGTGGGCGACGATGAGCCGAACGGTGGAGCTCGAGGCTGTCATTCGGGCGCTGGGGGGCGGTGGCGGTCAGGCGGACGGGCGGTCAGGCGGTCAGATCGATCCCGACGTGTCCCAGCTCCGCGACTCCGGTCCGCCTGTCCGCCCGTCCGCCGGTCCGCCCGTCCGCCCGATTCCCAGTCCGCCCGTCGACCCGTCCGCCAGTCCGCCAGTCCGCCCGGTTCCCAGTCCGCCCGTCGAGCCAGGTCCCCTGACGCTGGAACGCCTGCGCGCGCTCTGGCCCCGGATTGTCGACGACGCGCGCGCTCGGAGCCCGATGCTCGGCGCGCTGCTCGCCGGGGCCGAGGTCGCCGGCGTCGAGGGGTCGGCCGTGACCATCCGGCTCCTCGACACGAACGCCGTGCACGCCGAAGGTCTCGAGCGCCAGCGCGAGGCTCTCGCCCAGCTCGTGGGGCGCTACCTCACCGACCCGATGCAGATCAAGCTCGAGGGAGCGGTCGGCCAGGAGCACCCGCGGGCGCGCCCTCCCCGGCTGGGGAGCGACGCCGCCCGCGAGCAGCGGCTCAACGCGTTGCGCGCCCGAGATGAGAGCCTCGACGCCGCCGTGGACGCGCTCGACCTGGAACTGCTGGAATAGCTTGCAACCGGCGTAGGCGAGGGGTAACTTTCGGCGTATGGCGGATTTATCCAGCCTGCTCCAGCTGGGGCAGCAGATGCAGTTCCGGCTGTCCGAGATCCAGTCCCAGCTGGCCCAGCAGACGGTGACCGCTTCGGCCGGCGGGGGGGTGGTGCAGGCGACCGCCGACGGACGGGGCCAGATACGCGCGATCAAGATCGACCCCCAAGCCCTGAGCCAGGGCGACGTCGAGATGCTCGAGGATCTCGTGCTCGCCGCCGTGTCGCAGGCGCAGCAGCGCGCCGCCGAGCTGTATCAGGCGGAAGTGAAGAAGCTCGCCTCGGGCTTCCCGTTCCCGTTTCCGCTGCCGCTCTAGTCCGCCGTGTCGGCCATCGATGAGCTCGTGATGGAGCTGGCCCAGCTCCCCGGGATCGGACGCAAGACGGCGCAGCGGCTTACGTTCTATCTGTTGAAGCAACCGGCGGCGGTCGCCGCGCGGCTGGCGGACGCGATCCGCAACGTCCGCGAGCGGGTGACGGCCTGCAGCGCGTGTGGCGCCCTCACCGACGCGGACCCGTGCGCGATCTGCAGCGACCCGCGACGGGACGCGAGCGTGCTGTGCGTCGTGGAGGAGGCCTCCGACGTGGCGGCGATCGAGCGGGCCGGCCGGTTCCGGGGGCGCTATCACGTGCTCGGGGGCCGCCTCAGCCCGCTCGAGGGCGTCGGACCCGAGGCGTTGCGCGTCGACCGCCTCATGACGCGCGTCGCGAACGGCTCGGGCGTGCGCGAGGTGATCATCGCCACGAACCCCTCGATGGAAGGCGAGGTCACGGCCACCTACCTGCAGCAGGCGCTCAAGCCCAGCGGGGTGCGGGTGACGCGCATCGCGCGGGGGCTGCCGGTGGGGGGCGATCTCGAGTACGCCGACGCCGTCACCATCGCGCAGGCGCTGCTCGCGCGACGGGACATGTCCGAGTCCGAGTGACCGAGGGGTCGTGATGGCGGGAGCGGGGAGCTGGTCGTTCAACGAGAACGACCTCAAGCGGATCCAAACGCACCTGCAGGGGTTCCTGCGCGAGTCCAACGCCCGCTGCGCCCTGCTCGTGGACCGCACCGGACAGCTCGTCGCCACCGTGGGCGACCCGCCGCAGTTCGACCACGCCGCGTTCGCCTCGCTCACCGCCGCCGACTTCAGCGCCAACGACCAGCTCGCCAAGATGGTCGGCGAGAACGAGTTTGCCTCGCTGGTCCATCAGGGCGAGACGGAGTCGATGTTCCTCGCCGACGTGGCGAAGCGCATCATCCTGGTCGTGCTGTTCGACCGGCGCACCACGCTGGGTCTGGTGAAGCTCAAGGGGAAGGGCGCCGTCGAAAAGCTGACGCAGGTGGTCGAGGAGATGTTCAACCGGGTGGGGGCGGGCCCCTCGGCGCCCCAGAAGGGCATCCTAGAAGGGGCGGAAGACGAAATTGACAAACTGTTCAGCTGAGGGGACGCGGCCATGTCGATGATCAACTACGCGTCCCGCGAGATCAACTGCAAGCTCGTCTACTACGGCCCGGGCCTGGGCGGCAAGACGACCAACCTGGAGCACGTCTATGTGAAGGTCTCGCCCAACGCGCGGGGCAAGATGATCTCGCTCGCGACCGAGACCGAGCGCACGCTGTTCTTCGACTTCCTGCCCGTCGACCTCGGCACGATCCGCGGCTTCAAGACCCGGTTCCACCTGTACACCGTGCCGGGCCAGGTCTATTACAACGCGAGCCGCAGGCTGATCCTCAAGGGCGTGGACGGCATCGTGTTCGTCGCGGACAGCCAGATCGAGCGCATGGAAGCGAACGTGGAGTCGATGCAGAATCTGTACGACAACATGGCCGAGTACGGGTACGACCTGACGAAGATCCCGTTCGTGATCCAGTACAACAAGCGCGACCTGCCGAACGCCGCGCCGATCCGGGATCTCCAGGCGTCGCTGAACCCCGGCTGGCCGATCGAGGACCGCGCCCGGCAGAGGGTCGTGCCCGATCCCGTGCACGAGGGCGAGAACCTGGTCGAGCGGGTGCACAACGACTGGATTGGCCACGCGCCGTACCACGAGGCGGTGGCGGTCCGCGGCGACGGCGTGTTCGACACCCTGAAGATGGTCAGCAAGATGGTGTTGAAGACGCTGAGCTAGGGGGGACGGTCCCATGCGGTGGACCCTGCCCAACATCCTCACTCTCGCGCGCATCTGCCTCACGCCGGTCATCGCGCTCTTGCCGTTCATCCAGGGCTACTGGCCCAAGGTCATCGCGTTCCTGATCTTCCTCGCAGCGGGCGCGTCCGACGTGGTCGACGGCTACCTCGCGCGCCGCTACAACGAGGTGAGCGAGCTGGGACAGCTGCTCGACCCGATCGCCGACAAGCTGCTCTTGTTCGCGACCCTCATCCCGATCTTCTGGCTCACCCGGCACCCGACGATCCTGGTGGACTACCGCATCCCCTGGTGGGGGAATCTGCCGGTCTGGGTGGCCCTGCTGCTCATCGGCCGCGAGCTGCTCATCACGGGGTTCCGGTTCTTCGCGAAACGGCGCGGGGTGGTGATCCCGGCGATGGGCGCGGGGAAGCTCAAGGCCGTCGTGCAGAACGTCTTCATCGGCGCGACGCTTTTCTGGTTCGCGTGGAAGGACGCCCTGGCGGCGCACCCGTTCGCGGGCTGGTTCCGCAACTTCTGGGACCAGTTCCACGGCGCGGTCGTCGCGGTGACGCTCGCCGGGGCGATTCTCCTCACCGTGTACTCGCTGCTCGTGTACCTCTACCGCTACCGCGCGCTGCTCAGGGGCGGCGGGTGAAGCTCGAGATCGTCACCGTCGGCACGGAGCTCCTGCTCGGCCAGACCGTGGACACCAACGGCGCCGAGTTGGGGCGCGCGCTGGCGGCCGTCGGGGCGGAGGTCACCAGGCGCACCGCGGTTCCCGACTGGCCCGACGCGATCCGCGCGGCGGTCGCCGACGCACTCGAGCGCACCGGGTTCGTGCTCACCACCGGCGGGCTCGGGCCCACGCGTGACGACGTGACCAAGACCGTCGTGGCGGAGTTGTTCGGCAAGCGGCTCGTGCTTGACGAGCCGCTGCTGGCCGGCATCGCAGCCCGCTTCGGGCGCCTCGGGCGGCCCATGCCGGACTCGAACCGCGGCCAGGCCGAAGTGCCGGAGGGAGCGACGATCTTGCCCAACCCGCGTGGCACTGCGCCCGGCCTCTGGGTGGAGGACGCCCGCGGCCGGGTAGCGGTGCTCCTGCCGGGCGTGCCCCGCGAGATGCGCGGCCTGCTCGCCGACGAGGTGCTGCCGCGGCTGGCGCGGCGCGCGGCGGGCGGCGGCCCGCCGCGCGTGGTCCTGTCACGCACGATCCGCACGACCGGCGTGGGCGAATCGGCGCTTGCCGAGCGGATCGGGCCGATCGAGGCCGAGATCGCCCCGCTCACACTCGCGTACCTGCCGTCTCCGGACGGCGTCGACCTGCGCCTCACCGCGTGGGGCCTCGAGCAGGGAGAGGCTGATGCCCGGCTCGCTGCCGCCGCCCGCCGGCTCGAGCGGGTCGCGGGCGAGCACTGCTACGGTGCGGACGATGTCGATCTCGCCGCGGTCGTGCTCGACGCGCTGCGCCGGGGCCGCCACCGGCTCGGGCTGGCCGAGTCGTGCACCGGCGGCCTGGTCGCCGAGCGGATCACCAACATCCCCGGCGCCTCGGACACCTTCATCGGCGGCGTGGTCGCCTACGCCGACGTCATCAAGACGGCCGCGCT
>WNFZ01007021.1_pt1 | contig 10120 bp, 9 predicted proteins | sample 5400081 | NCBI WGS metagenome assembly WNFZ01 (sample SAMN13153365, study PRJNA577476) | soil metagenome | isolation source: 80 cm soil or saprolite under grassland replicate 1 | place: USA:California | collected 2016-06-15
GGGGCCCAATACCGGCCGTCCCAGATGCCGCTCCCGCCGGCGGACGACCTCATGCGCACGCACGACTTCCTGACGGCCCTGGCGCGGTGGAGCCGCCGCCCCGCCGGCTGGGCGCACGTGCCCCCCGCCGCGCACGGCGTGCCGCTCGGGCTCCAGCAGGCGCCGCTCCCGGTGGAGCTCCGGCCGCCCCGACTCGCGCCTCCCGCGGGAGCGGGCACGGTCGAGCTGCCGCTTGCGCCGGACGAGAAGCTGGTGCGCGGCACCAACGTGCCGGGTTGGCTCAGGCGACAGGGAATGCGCGTCCTGTGGCTGCCGCTGTTCGCGACGCGGGACGGGCGCCGGGCGCCGCGGTCGCGCGCCGTGCTCGATTCGCTCGTCACGTTCCTCGACATCGGCGGGTTGAACGTGCTCGCCGGCGATGCCGCGCCCCAATGGGCCGACTCGAGCCGAGCGCGTTGGGACCAGCGCGATGCGGTGCGGCGCGCCTGGAGCGATGCCGTCAAGGGGCTGGGGCCCACGAGCGTGGGCTGGATTCCCGCCTTCGACCTCGCCGACGCGCGTCTGCCACCCGCCGACTCCTCGCGCGGGACCCGCGGCGAGGGGCTCCCCGCGCCGTGCGCCCTCGATACGGCGCTGTGGACCGCCGGTCTGGGCTCTGCCTACACGACGCTGGGGCGCTTGGCGGGGGAGCAGCGCACGCTGGTGATCGCGGTGGGGCTCGATCTCGGGGGCGAACGGCGCCCCGGCCCTGACGGACGGGAGCCCCGCCCTGACGGACGGGGCTATGAGTATACGATGGGCCAGGAGTTCTGCGACGCGGCGTGGCGTCAGGCGCTCACACGCATCGCCCGGCGCGGCGAGTTCGATGCGCTCCCCTACGGCGAGCGCTATCGGACGCTGCGGGAGGCGGGACTGCTCCCGCTCTACTACCGGGCGCTCGAGGATCTGGTTGCGGAACGCGCCGCCGCGCTGCGCGACCGCGTGCTGCGGCAGCGCCGCGATCTGTCCTTCGCCTTCCGGCTGCCGCAGGCACCGGCCGACTGGTTCTCCCACGGGCTGCTGCGCGGATTCGGACTCCCCAACCGGCCGTTGCTGCTGTTTACGCCGGAGGTGAAGACGCGCGAGCCGCTGGCCCTGTTGCGCGGGCGCGGGATCGACGCCGTGCACGCGGTGGAACTCCCACCGGCGCTGCTTCGCACGCGCGACATCGCGGCGCTCAAGCGCCTCGTGTTCGAGGAGAATGACGGCTTTTGGCTCGGGGACGACGGCGGGCCCGGGGCCGGCGCGGGGGGAGGGGGAGGGGGAGGCGCCGGAACGCGGCTCCCGGTGGACAGCGTGGCCCGCCTCGTCCGGCGACTCGCGCATTAGACTTGCCCGGACCCTTGGGGGGCCGGTACCTTTGGGACCAGGTGGCGGTAGGGTGCGATGGTCGCGGTGCGCCGGTGTGAAGGGCGCGCTGAGGAAAGTCCGAGCTCCGTAGGGCAGACTGCCAGGTAACGCCTGGGCGCCGTAAGGCGACGGACAGGGCCACAGAAAACAGACCGCCCTGTATCCAAAGGGCAAGGGTGAAAAGGTGGGGTAAGAGCCCACCGCGCGTCTGGCAACAGGCGTGGCACGGTAACCCCCAGTCGGAGCAAGGCCAAGTAAGCAGCGAGACCCGGCCCGGGTCGTCTGAGCTGCGGGTAGGCCGCGCGAGGTGGCTGGCGACAGCCATCCCAGAGAGATGACCATCTGCCCGGCACAGACGGGTAAACAGAACTCGGCTTATGGCCCTACCGCCCGCCCTTCCATGACCCCACCAGCCGAGCCGTACCCCCCGCAGTGGGAGCAGGCGGCGGAGCTGCGGGTCTTCCGCACGACGGTGGAGCAGTGGGAAAAGCTGTTCAGCTGGCGCGCCGACATGCAGCGGCAAGGCTGGAGGCTGTTGCGCGTCTCGAGCGAGGGCGACGAGATCGTCGCGGTCTTCGGCCGCACCAAAGCCGAGCGCGCTTCCACGCCCCCGGAGGAATGAGGAACGCGACATGGCTCGTCGGCTGCTCGTGATAGCCGCGGCGTTGACCGCCGCCTGCGCGTCCGCACGCGGCGGGACAGCGCCCAGCCCCGCGCCCGGCGCCACGCCCGCCCCTGCCTCAGCGGTCGCTGAGGCTCCCGCGGCCGCGGGCGCGGCGACGCCGGCGGCGCTCCGCGCGGACGTGATCCGCTACGGACCGAGCGCGCTGCGCTACGTGATCCACCGCCGACTGCACATCCAGCAGGCGCTCGGCGGCCAGGAGCAGGGTCAGGACCTGGGCGCCCGGATCTACGTGTCGGCGGCGATCGCCGGACCGGCGGACAGCGTGGGCTATCCCGCCACGTTCACGGTCGACTCGGTCGTCCCCGATTCCGGCACACCGCAGCCGGTGGCGGCCACTGTGAGCCGGGCGCGGCGCTTGGTCTTCAGCGGCCGGCTCACGGCGCGGGGCGAGTTCGTCAACGCCGTGGCCTCGGACAGCGCGCTGGCGCAGTCGGTCGTCCAGCTGCTCGCCAGTTTCCGCGACTTCCTTCCGCGCGTTCCGGCCGAGGGGCTGACGCTGGGCGCCGCCTGGACCGACACCTTGGAAACCACCCAGAAGGGCGCCGGGGCCGAGGTCTCGCGGCGCGCCATCGTGCGCGCCACTGCGGGCGCCTGGTCGGAGTACGCCGGGACGCGCAGCCTGCGGCTTGAGGCAAGCTCGACCTACCAGGTGGCCGGCGCCGGAACGAACGCGGGCCAGCCGTTCGAGCTGTCCGGCTCGGGGAGCGCGACGGCGGTCTCGTTCATCGCAGCCGACGGCCGCTACATGGGCGGCGAATCACGGGATTCCACGACCCTGACGGTGCGGCTCCCGGTGCAGGGCGTCGCGATCCCCGTGATTCAGGTGACACACACGACCGTGGCGGTCCAGCCGTAGTGCGGGCCGGACCGGCCGCACTGCTGGTCCTCGGGGTTGGGTCGGGCGCCGCCCGGCTCATGCGTGCGCAGGTCGCGCCGAATCGCACCAGCTTCTACCTCCACCCAACCGACGTCACGGATGCCCGCGCCCTTTGGGTCAACCCCGCCGGCCTCGGGCGGATCTCGGAGGCTTCGGTCCACTTCGACTTGACGGTGGTGGATCCCGGCGCCGCCGGGCGAGTGCGGCAACTCACATTCGGTTTCGCGTCACGCGGCTTCTCGTTCGGCTACCAGCGGGACCTGTTCTCGGGCGGCCCGCGCGGCCACACCTACCGCGTCGGGATGGCGAGCGGCCTCGGGCGGCTGGCCGGAGGCGGCTCCGTGACGCTGTACCGCGGCGGGACGTCCGAAACCGGCTGGGACCTGGGCGGGGTGTACGATTTGCTGCGGGACGTCTCGGTGGGTGGAGTGATCGCGAACATCGGGCACCCCGTCGTGCGGGGTGCGCGCCTCCCCGTGACGCTCGTGCCGGGCGCCACGCTGCGGTTGTTCCGCGCCCGGGCCGCCGTTTCGGCGCACGGTCGCCTCACGTCCGCCGACCGGCCCGAATACTCCATCGGGCTGGGGGCGCGGTTGCGGGACGGGACCACGCTGCCCGTCGGATTGCTCGCCCGCCTCGACGCGGACGGCTGGTTTCGGCACACCGGGTTCGCGTTCGGTCTGTCGGTCGGTCGCGACAACCTCGTCGGGACCGTCGTCACCGTGCCCGGCGCCGCCGGACGAATCGACTCCGGCAGCCTCTACGGCCTCTCGACCCGGCGCCTGACCCGGTAGCGGGGGCCGCCCGGCTCCGCCTCGATGCGGAACCCGAGCCCTCCGGAGGCGGCGGGCAGGAGCCGGTTCACGTAGCGCCAGAGCTCCCAGAACCCGCGCGGCGAGAGCCGCGCGAACGCCGTGTCCCGGCGGCCGCCCGCCGGCACCAGGATGAACTGGAACCGGAGTCCGCTCCTCCACACGGCGTGGACCGTGTAGGCGACGCTGTCGCGCGCATAGCCGCGCACGCGGCGCGGCGTCACGACGGCCACGCGCTGTCTGGCGATCACGAAGAGCACGGAGTCCTCTGGGCCGTCGGGGATGAACGCGAACACCGGCGCGTCACCCGCCGCGAGGGCGTGCCGCTGCACCAGCGCCGCCCGGAGGCTGTCGGGGAGCGGCGCGGTCCCCGCAAGCCGCGGCGGCCGGCTGAACGCGGTCCAGTTCACCACCAGCGCGCCCGCCGCGAACGCGACCGAGGCAAGGCACCCCCCGATCCCGAGCCCCACCAGCGACCTGACCGCCGTCGCCGGCGCGCCGGGTCGGACCCGCACACGGTCGCGGGCAGCCGTGGGGAGCGCGTGAACCAGAGCGTGGCTCGCCTCCTCCGCCGTCTGATAGCGCTCGGCCGGATCCTTGGCCAGCATGCGGTGGACCACCGCGGCGAGCTCCGTGGAGACGTCGGTTCGGATTTCTCGGATCGGCGTCGGGGTGGCGGTCGCCTGCTTCATCAGGATCGCCTGCGCCGACTCCCCGTCGAACGGGGGGGCGCCCGCGAGCATCTGATAGAGCACGATCCCGAGGGCATACACGTCCGACCGGCTGTCGGTCGGCTCGCCGGTGGCCTGCTCCGGGCTCATGTACTGCGGTGTCCCCACCACCATACCCTCCGTCGTGAGCTGCGTGGACGCCTGCTGCGCCGCTTTGGCAATCCCGAAGTCGCTCACGAGCACATGCCCGCTCGCGTCGATGAGGACGTTGTCGGGCTTCACGTCCCGGTGCACGATCCCATGGTGGTGCGCGTAGCCCAAAGCGTCCGCGACCTGGCGCGCGATCCTGCCGGCGTCGCTCATGGAGAGCCGCTGGCGTTTCTCGAGGAGTTGGCGCAGCGACGGGCCGTCGACGCAACGCATGACGATGTACAGGACCTCTCTCTTGTGGCCGCCGACCTTGTAGATCGGCACGATGTGGGGATGCTCGAGCTGCGCGATGGTGCGGGCCTCGCGCACGAAGCGCGCGGCGAGCGACGGCGAGGGCGTGAGGCCGAGGTCGAGCACTTTCACCGCGACGTCGCGGTGGAGCTGCTTGTCCCGGACGCGAAACACCGCTGCGAAGCCGCCCTCGCCCAACAGGTCGCCGACGGTAAATTCGTCTCCCAGAGCTTCCTGAAGCCGGCGACGGAGGGTGGCGATGTCGAGGGACATGGCGGACGCCAAACCTAGAAAGGCGCGGCGCGCGGCGCTAGGGACGGCGGCGCTCGCGCTCGTGTGGCTGTTCGGCGTGTGGCCCCCGCCCGTGTGGTGGCGCGATCACTGGCCGCGCTGCACGGCGATGATGCGAGAACGGGCGGACTGGCGGACGGCCGCACGGTCGGACGGAAAATCACAGTCCGCCTGTCCGGCCGTCCAACCGTCCGCCCTGAGAGACATTTCTCCCGTGCTCCAGCGGATGGTGATCATCGCCGAGGACTCGCGCTTTCGCTCGCACCACGGCATTGACCTCGCCGAGATCGCGGACGCGCTCGGAGCGGACGGGAGCAGGGGGTTCTGGGGCACGGCCGCCGCCGCGTGGCGCCGGCGCGACCGGCTGCGCGGCGCCAGCACGATCACCCAACAGCTCGCGAAGAATCTCTATCTGTCGCCGTCACGCAACCCGCTGCGGAAGCTCAAGGAGGCGGTGACTGCCCTGCGGCTCGAGCTCGCCCTGCCCAAGGACCGCATCCTCGAGCTCTACCTCAACGTGGTCGAGTGGGGCCCGGGCGTCTGGGGCGCGGAAGCCGCGAGCCGCGCCTACTTCGGCGTGCCGGCGGCGCAACTCGACGAGGGGCAGGCGGCCGCCCTCGCGGCCACGCTGCCGCACCCCCGCAGCTCCAACCCCACCTTCCGGCCGGACCGGATGGTCGCGCGCAAGAATCTCATCCTGGCGCGATACCATGGGGTCGACGTGTACATCCCGCCGGAACAGGAAGCAGAATCGCTGGTGATCGTCGCGCCGGTCGAGTCGCTGCACATCGAGGTTCCGCTGCCGGTCGACAGCACCCGCGACAGTCTCCCCTGAGCCGCGCGCTGTGCCTCGGTGCCTCTGTGCCCCTGGTAAATTAGTCTACCAGCCGCAGCGGCATCACCAGCGCCAGGTAGCTCGCCGGATCGCCCCAGCCGACGGGCTCCACGGTCGCCGCCCGCTCGGGCGCCTTCAAGGTGAGGCGCACCTCGTCGGTCGGCATGTACTTGAGGATCTCGAGCAGGTACAGGGCGTTGAACCCGATCTCGAGCGGCTCGCCCTCGTAGGTCACCGCCAGCTCGTCCTGCGCCTCGCCCAGGTCGGGAGTCTGGACCGAGAACTTGACCGCGCCGCCCGCGAACGCGAGCCGGATCCGGTGCGTCTGGTCGCTCGCCACGACGCTGGTCCGGCGCAGCGCCGCCGCCATCGCGGCCCTATCCGCGGTCGCGACCTTGTCGTTGTCCCGCGGGATCACCTGCTCGTAGTTCGGGTACGGCCCCTCAATGAGCCGGGAGAACACCAGCGTGTCGCCGGCCCGGAACCCGATGTGGTTATCGCTGCGCGCGATCGCGATGTCCGCGTCGGGAGCGAACAGGCGGCGGATCTGCTCCAGCGCCTTCGGCGGCACGATCAAGTCCGCGGTCGAGCCGCCCTCGGCGGGAACGTCCATCTTGGCCAGGCGGTGACCGTTGGTCGCCACCATGCGCATCCGGTCGGGGCGGAGCTCCCACAGCACGCCGTTCAGGATCGGCCGGCTCTCCTCGGTCGAGGCCGCGAAGGCCACGTGTCCGACGAGCTTGTGGACCACCCCGGCCGTCGCCTTCCAGGCGCCGTCGAACTTCACGGCGGGGAACGACGGGAACTCCTCCCGCGGCAAGCCCAGCAGCTTGAACTTCGAGCGGCCGCACTCGATGCCCACGCGCGACTCGCCCGCGGCCGCGAACCGCACGGGGCCGGACGGCAGCTCGCGGGCGATGTCCACGAGCTTCCTCGCCGGCAGCGTGACGGCGCCCTCGGCATCCACGTCCGCCGCGGCCATCGTGCTCACGGCGATGTCGAGATCCGTGCCGGAGAGCCGGATCCCCTGCTTCGTGGCCTCGACGAGAACGTTCGCCAGCACGGGCAGCGTCGTTTTGGCGGGAATCGCCGCCGCCACCCTGCCCAAGCCTTCCTGGAGCTGCTCCCGAGTGATCGTGAACTTCATCCGCCCTGGTCGCCTCGCCCGATTGCTGGGGTAAGAATCTCTACTGCCATACTAGATAGAACTACTAGTAATAGTAGTAGAGAGCGGGGAAATGTTGGTGATGGCGCCTAACCCGTGGAGTTCCCGCAGGGCAGCGGCCCCGCGGGCGTCTGACCCGAGTGTTGGGACTGTTGGCACCCGGCGCCTTCCCCACGAGCCCCGCCCCTTCCCACAGCCGCCCACACCCGCCCTTCCCACATGTTGGCTAGAGTGCGGACAACTCGTGGCGCGCCATTTCGACGCGCTCCTTGAACGTCCGGTCCCGGACCATCTGGCGCTCCACCTTGTCCACGGAATGTATCACGGTGGAGTGGTCCCGTCCCCCGAACGCCTGCCCGATCTCGACGAGCTGCATCCCCAGCATGTCGCGGGCGAGGTACATCGCGATCTGCCGGGGGATCGTCAGGGTCTTGGTGCGGGCCTTGGAGCGCAGCCCCTCGGGCGTCACGCCCCAGCGGCGCGCCACGATCTCCTGCACCCGGTCGATGCTCGGCGTGGGCTGCGAGCCGAAGCTCGATTCCCCCTCCCCTTGGCGGATCTTGTCCGACAGGGCCTCGCGGGCCAGCTCGATCGTCACCTCGCGGTTCTTGAGCGAGGCAAAGAGCAGCAGCTTGATGATGCAGCCCTCGAGCTCGCGCACGCTGGTGCGGACGTGCTCCGCGATGAAGCGGAGCACGTCGTCCGGGATGGTGAGCTCAAGGTGGTCCTGCTCGGCCTTCTTCCGCAGGATCGCGATCCGGTGCTCCAGGTCCGGGTGCCCGATGTCCGCTACGAGTCCCCACTCGAAGCGCGAGATCAGCCGGTCCTCGAGCCCGGGGATCTCCTTCGGCGGGCGATCGGACGTCAGCGCGATCTGCTTGTGCGCCTCGAACAGCGCGTTGAACGTGTGGAAGAACTCCTCCTGCGTCATCTCCTTGCCTTCCAGGAAGTGCACGTCGTCGACGAGGAAGAGGTCCACGTCGTTCCGATAGCGGCGCCGGAATTCCGACATGGTCCGCGCGTGGATCGACTCGATCACTTCGTTGATGAACTGCTCGGCGCCGAAGTAGTGGACCCGCGTCGTGGGGTACTTGTCGAGCACCGCGTGCGCGATGGCTTGCATCAGGTGGGTCTTGCCGAGGCCGGTCGCGCCGTAGATGAAGAGCGGGTTGTAGGTCTTGCCGGGGGCCTCCGCGACCGCGTGCGCCGCGGCGGCCGCGAGCTCGTTCGACTTCCCGATGACAAACGTCTGGAACGTGTACCGCTCGTTCAGCGGGGTGGTGGGCACCGCCGTCTTGTCGCCCGGCCCGCCCGCCGGCTCGCGCGGCGCGACGAAGAAGTCCATCTGCGGACGCTGCTGGCGGTCTTCCTGCACGCGGAAGACGACCGCGGTGGGACGGCCGAAGACGCGCTCGGCTGCCCGCGCCAAGACGCCCGAGTGCTTCGACTCGTTCCACTCGGCCGCGAATTGGTCCGGCGCACCGACGATCAGCCGGTTGTCGTCGAGCGCGATCGGCACGGCCGGCTCCAGCCACGTGCGAACCGCCGCGTCGGGCAGTTCGCGCCGCGCCTCGTCGAGCAGACGCTTCCAGGCTTCCTTAGTAGAGTGCTCCATCCGCGACCAACGATCGGTGGGACGTCCGGCAAGGGCGGCCCGAAAGTACAAATGGCATGTGGAAAAGTCAACCTTGACCGGTTTGTCGCGGCCGGTGTACGTTTCCCGGCTTCCGAGAGGAATTATGGGCCCCACGTATCGGCCACGCAATCGGCGGCGCATCAACAAGCACGGCTTTCGGGCGCGGATGAAAACGGTGTGGGGCCGCGCCGTCCTGTCCCGCCGGCGGACCAAGGGGCGCAAGCGCTTGACCGTCCGGCTGCCATCCAAGCACCGGAGTCGCTAACGGGCGAGCGGTTTCCACGCCGCGTGCGCCTCGCGCGCGGCGCGGAGCTCATAGCCTGCTGGGAGCAGGGTCGCCGCTTGCGCGCTCCGCACCTCGACGTCGCCTGGCGCCCCAATCCCGCCGGTCACCCGCGGGTTGGGATCGTCGTGCCCCGCTTCCACCACACGGCGGTGGGCCGCAACCGGCTGTGTCGCCGCCTGAGAGAGATTCTCAGGCGTGACGCGCTCGCGGCGCTGCCGTCCGTCGATCTCGTGGTGCGCGCCACGCGCGCCGCGTATGCCGCCCCGTTTCCTCTGCTGCGCGCCGAATTGACCGAGCTCGTGAGGCGCATCCCGTGAGCGTGCACGCTTGGCCGCGCCACGCCGTCATGGGCTTGATTCGTGGGTACCAGATGACGGTGTCGCATCTGATGGTCACGGGGTGTCGCTTTACGCCGTCCTGCTCCCGGTACACCTATGAGGCCGTGGAGCGCTACGGTGCCCTGAAGGGAAGCTGGCTCGGCGTGAAACGCTTCCTCCGCTGTCACCCGCTGCACCCGGGCGGCTACGATCCGGTGCCATGAACCGAGACGCCCAGGCGCCCAGGCGCCAAGTGAAGTAGGGACCCGGCCGTGGAACGACGCGTCGTTCTGGCGCTCTTGCTGATGCTGGCCGTGCTCGGACTGCCGAGCCTCCTCGCTCCGCCGAAGAAACCGGCCGTGCGGCCGGGCGCTCCGGCCGCCACGGACACGGGGCGCGCCCGAGACACCACGCCCGCGGCACCCACCCCCGCCGCCGCGCCCGCGGCGGTCCGGTCCGCCTGTCCGCCCGTCCGCCCGACCGCCGCCGTTCCAGAGACCGTGTGGGTCACGTCGCGTGCCTACCGCTTCGGCTTCAGCCCCGTGGGGGCGCAGCTCGTTCGCGCGGAGCTCACGGGCTACCGCTCGTTCGCGGCGGGCGACTCCGGCCGGCCCGTGCAGCTCATCCCGGACGGTCGCCCCCTCCTCGCCCACTGTCTCATCGTCGGCGCCGACACGATCTCGCTCGCCGACTGGCGCTTCACCCCTGCGGCTCC
>WNFZ01018428.1_pt1 | contig 10119 bp, 9 predicted proteins | sample 5400081 | NCBI WGS metagenome assembly WNFZ01 (sample SAMN13153365, study PRJNA577476) | soil metagenome | isolation source: 80 cm soil or saprolite under grassland replicate 1 | place: USA:California | collected 2016-06-15
TCGTCTTCTACGAGCGACTCAAGGACGAAGTGCGCCACGGCAAGACGCTCCGTGCGGCGGTGGTGCCCGCGTTCAAGCGCTCGTGGAGGACGATCGTGGCCGCAGACACGGTGACGATCATCGCCGCCGGGGTCCTGTATCTCATCGCGGTCGGCTCGGTCCGGGGGTTCGCCCTCACGCTCGGCCTCTCGACTGCCCTGGACATGTTCGTCGTGTATTTCTTCAAGCGTCCCACTGTGTTTCTACTCGCCCGTAGCCCGTTCCTGACGAGCCTGCGCGGCATGGGCCTGCGCAGCGGCGTGGCGGCCGAACCCCTTCCGGTCGCCGGTGGTCAGACATGAACGTGCGCGAGGCCATCTCGACGTTCCGTGGCCATCGGGTTCCTCACCTGAACCTGATCGCTCACAGGAAGTGGTGGTTCGCACTCTCGGGGTTCTTCGTCGTGCTTTCGCTGGCCGGTCTGTTCCTTCGGGGGTTGAACTTCTCCATCGAATTCAAGGGCGGGTCGCTGCTCGAGTTCCCGAACCGCAGCGGAGCCTCGATCAGGGACTACCAGGCGATCATGTCGAGGTTCGGTCTGGGCGACGCCAAGGTCGAGATCGTGGGGAGCGGGACCGTCGACATCAAGACCAAGAGCCTCACTCAGCTCGGGCTCACGCCCACCACCACTCCGAGTGCCACGCCGACGGCGCCATCGCCGACGGCGAGCGGGGCCTCCCCGACTCCGACGGCAACAGGCTCGGCCACGCCAACTGCCACGGCCACTGCCAGCGCCTCGGTATCGCCCAGCCCAACCGCTTCACCGGCTGCCGGTTCATCGCTCAGGGGCGACCAGCTTCGCGCCGTCCTGGCCCGTACCGCGGGGATCTCGGTCAACGAGATCAACGAGCAGGACGTTGGCCCCACCTGGGGGAGCACGATTTCCCGCAAGATGTTCACCGCCCTCGTGGTCTTCCTCCTGATCGTCACGCTGTACATCACCTTCCGGTTCGAGCTGAAGATGGCGGCGGGCGCCCTCATCGCTCTGGGCCACGACCTCATCATCACGGCCGGCATCTATGCCCTGGTAGGACGGGAGGTCACCCCGGAGACGGTCATCGCCATCCTGACCATCCTGGGGTACTCCCTCTATGACACGGTCGTGATCTACGACAAGGTTAAGGAGAACACCGAGTCCGCGGCCATGGTGGCGCGGGACACGTACTCGGGTGTGGTGAATACCTCCCTCAACCAGACCCTGATGCGTTCGGTGAACACCTCGCTGGTTGTCCTGCTGCCCATCGGGGCGCTGCTTCTGTTCGGAGGCCAGACCCTGAAGGACTTCGCCTTCGCTCTTTTCATCGGCGTCGCCACCGGGGCGTACTCCTCCATCTTCATCGCCGCTCCCGTGCTGGCTATGTTCAAGGAGCGGGAGCCCAGGTACCAGCAGATCCGGGCCCGGGCGGCGGCGCGGGCGGCCCGGCCCGGCCTCAGGGCTGCGGCGCCTCGCAGGGTGGCCGCGGCGCGCGAGGCCGAGGAGGAGATGGAGCTCGAGCCAGCCACTCTCACGGCCGTTCCCAGCCGTGCGTCGGGACCGCAGGGCGCTCGCCCCCGTCCGGCCGGAAAGAAGAAGAAGGGCAAGGCCGGAAGCAAGTCCAAGCGTCGCCGGCGCTGAACCCGGAAGGGAGGACAGCCTTGTTCGACACGAAGGAGCGAATCAAGGACTTGATCCGAGACATCCCGGACTTCCCTCAGCCCGGAGTCGTCTTCAAGGACATCACGCCGCTCCTTGCTGACGACGATGCGTTCTCATCGGTGATCGACCTCATCGTCGTGCGATACGGTCGCGGGAACATCGACAAAGTCGTGGGGATCGAGGCGCGGGGCTTCATTCTGGCGTCTCCCGTCGCCTATCACTTCGGAGCAGGGTTCGTCCCGGTGCGCAAGGAGGGCAAGCTTCCCTGGGATACGGAGCGCGAGGAGTACGCCCTCGAGTACGGGACGGCTGTCCTGGAGATCCACAAGGACGCCATCGGGTCCGGCGACCGGGTCCTGATCGTGGACGACGTCCTGGCGACCGGGGGAACCGCCAAGGCCACGGCCAAGCTGGTGGAGCGGCTGGGAGGGAAGGTGATCGGGATCGCCTGCCTCATCGAGCTGACCTTCCTGAAGGGCCGGGGCAACCTCGGCGGCTACGACTTCTTCAGCCTGATTACGTACTGACCGTCGTTGGGGTAGGAGGGACCTCGACTGCCTTCGGGCGACATTGTCAACTGTTCGAGACCTCGGTCTGCTGGGTAAGAAGAAACGATGAGACGAGGCGGGCTCACCACACTCCTTGTGGCCGTTTATCTGGCAGTGGGCGTCATCGTGGCCAACTCGCATCACTACTTCCGCGGCTTGAATGACATCAAAGACTTCATCTCGGCGATCCTGGCGGTCATCTTGTGGCCGCTGGTACTCCTGAAGGTCAACCTCCACATCAAGTAGCCGGCTTCAGCCGGGAGGCGGGAGATCGATCTCTGCCCACAGCACGGGCCCGGGCGTCTGCACGACTCCCCACCGGTCCACCAGGTGATCCACGAGGTACAGACTGAGGCCGAAGATCTCGGATGGCACCGGCTCGTCCTTTGCGTCGTGGTTGGTCTCGAGGTCCCCCACTTCGATGCGGGCCCGGTCCTCGGAGATCTGGATCCGCAGGCCGATGCGCTCGGCTCCTCTCCGCTCGGCGTAGCGAGTGCTGGCGCCGAGAAGCTCGGAGACGACCGCCCGGATGCGTTCCGATACCCGCGATGGCACTTGGTCAGCAAGTCGATCGACGGCGTGTCGTGCAGACGGGACGGAGCCTGGTGTCGGGGGGAAGTCGTGGGACAACTCCATGGGTCCCCCGTGGTCCACAGGGCCGGGAGTGGACGGCCGCAACCTAGCACAGCGGCTTCACCAGCGGGAAGAGGGCCGGCTTGATCGGGTCGTCAAGACCGAGCCCGACGCGCCGAGCGGAGGGATCGGACATTCCAGTGCTTACAATGGCTTCTCGAGAGGAAGGCGTCGCCATTGGAACAGCAGGAGGCCGTCAAACAGGAGCGTAAGGGCGGGATCCTGTCCCGGCTCCCGTTCAGGCCGTCCGAAGATGGACCCTCCGACTCCCTCGAAGCCCTGATCAAGGTGGTCAGGGCGCGGAATCCCAAGGCCGACTCGCGGCAGATCCAGCGAGCGCACGCATTCGCCGGCGAGGCCCATCGCGGCCAGAAGCGCCTGTCGGGGGAGGATTTCATCGAGCACCCGGTGGCGGTGGCGGCCATCGTCGCCGACCTGGGCATGGACCTCACCACGATCGAGGCTGCCCTGCTCCACGACGTGGTCGAAGACACCACTTTGACGATCGAGGACGTCAGAAGCGAATTCGGCGACCAGGTCGCGACCATGGTGGACGGACTGACCAAGCTGGACGCGATCAAGTTCCGTTCCCGGGAGCAGGAACAGGCCGAGAACGTCCGAAAGATGATCGTGGCGATGGCGCAGGACATCCGGATCCTGCTCATCAAGCTGGCCGACCGTCTGCACAACATGCGTACGCTCGACGTGTTCTCTCGCCAGAAGCAGGAGCAGAAGGCGACTGAAACGCTCGAGATCTACGCCCCTCTGGCTCACCGGCTGGGCGTTCACCGGATCAAGTGGGAGCTGGAGGACCTGGCCTTCAAGGCGCTACACCCGCATCGCTTCGCCGAGATCGAGCGACTGGTGGAGAAGCGCGAGGGGGAGCGTCAGGAGTACGTGGAGCAGGTGTGCGCGGAGCTCCAGGCCAAGCTGAGGGACATGAAGATCAAGGCAGAGGTGGTCGGGCGCCCGAAGCACCTGTACTCGGTCTACGAAAAGATGGTGCTGCGGGGCAAGGAGTTCAACGAGATCTACGACCTGGTCGGCATCCGGCTCATGGTGGATTCGGTTCGCGATTGCTACGCGGCTCTGGGGGCGCTGCACGCACTGTGGAGACCTGTCCCCGGTCGGTTCAAGGACTACATCGCCATGCCCAAGTTCAACATGTACCAGTCCCTCCACACGACGGTCATCGGGCCCGAGGGGCGGCCCTTGGAGATCCAGATCCGTACGAGCCCGATGCATCGAACCGCCGAGTACGGCATCGCCGCGCACTGGCGCTACAAGGACCGCAGCTCGAAGAAGTCCTCAGACGACCAGGCGGAGATGGCCTGGCTCGGCAGGGTGCTCGAATGGCAGCAGGAGATGGCCGACCCTCGGGAGTTCATGGAAGGCCTGAAGATCAATCTGTACGAGGGCCAGGTCTTCGTGTTCACTCCGAAGGGGGACGTAGTGAACCTCCCCGCCGGGGCCACACCTATCGACTTCGCCTATTCGATCCACACCGAGGTGGGGCACCGTTGCATGGGGGCCAGAGTGAACGGCCGGCTCGTTCCGCTGGACTACCAGTTGCAGACGGGAGATTCGGTGGAGGTGCTCATCTCCAAGGCCGTGGATGCAGGCCCCAAGCGCGACTGGCTGTCGATCGTCAAGACGCCACGGGCTCGGAACAAGATCCGCCAATGGTTCTCGAGGGAGCGGCGGGAGGACGCCCTGGAGACGGGGAAGGATCTCTTGCAGCGAGAGCTCCGGCGCCACTCGCTGCCGGTGGTTCGGCTTTCGTCGGACGCGCTGATGTCGCAGGTTGCCGGCGACCTCAAATATCCGGAGATCCCTGCTGCCCGGCCAGTCCGGCTGGCCAGTCCCGCCGCTCAGCCAGTTGTGGTCCAGGGCCGTAGCGACGTGTGGGTCAAGCTCGCCCGGTGCTGCACCCCCGTCCCCGGTGACGAGATCATGGGGTTCGTCACACGCGGGCACGGCGTATCCGTGCACAGGGCGGACTGTCCGAACGCCAAGGACCTCACCAGGCAGGCCGAGCGCCTCATCGAGGTGTCCTGGCGGGGCGGCGCTCCCACGTCGTTCCTGGTGTCGATCCAGGTGGAGGCCCTTGACCGCCGCAAGCTCCTCCAGGACGTGGCCACGGTGCTGGGAGACCAGCACGTGAACATCATCGCGGCGTCCTCGAAGACGGGGAAGGACCGCATCGCCACGCTCAGGTTCACCTTCGAGCTGGCGGACATCACACACTTGTCCAGCATCATGTCGTCGGTGAAGCGGGTAGAGAGCGTGTTCGACGCCTATCGGGTGGTCCCTGGGTAGCCACACTCCGGTGCGACTGGTCCTTCAGCGAGTCTCTCGGGCCTCCGTCCGCGTCGGTGGACAGACGGTAGCGGGAATCGGGCCCGGACTGGTGATCCTGGTAGGCGTGAGTCAGGAAGAGGAGCCGGACGAAGCCGAGTGGCTGGCGTCGAAGGCCTACCACCTGCGGATCTTCGAGGACGACGACGGAAAGATGAATCGGTCACTCTCCGACGTCGCTGGCGAGGTCCTGGTCGTCCCGCAGTTCACCCTGTACGGCGATGCCCGCAAGGGCCGGCGCCCCTCGTGGGCGGGGGCCGCGGCGCCCGAGGTTGCCGAGGAACGGGTCGAAGCCTTCGCCAATGCCCTCGAAGGACTTGGGGCGCGCGTGGCCAGGGGGGCGTTCCAGGAGCACATGGAAGTCGACCTTGTGAACGACGGTCCCGTCACGATCCTGCTCGAGGGAGCGTCCTGATCGAGAAGTGCCCAAGGGCGCAGTCGGCCACTGCTACGATTCCCGGGCATGTACCTCGAGGCATTCGCAGACAATCCCTTCGCAACGAACTGCTGGCTTCTCGCACTTGAAGGAAAGGATGAAGCCGTGGTTGTGGACCCCGGTTTCTCGCCCGACCGTGTCCACGCCCTGCTCCGGAGTGCTGGAAAGCGTCCCGTGGCGGTGCTCGCCACCCACGGCCACTTCGATCATGTCGGTTCGGCCGCCCAGTTCTGCGAAGACGAGATCCCCTTCTACATCCACGAGGAGGATCGGCTCGCGATCTTCGATCCGGTTGCGTGGGGGTCGTCCTTTCCGGTTCCGGCCGACCCCCCCACGGTGGTCCGAACCTTCGTGGAGGGCGAGGTGCTCGACGTGGCCGGCTTCTCTCTGCAGGTCGTGCACACGCCGGGCCACACCCCGGGAAGTGCGTGCTTCCAGGCGGAGGAACTCCTGTTCAGCGGGGACCTCGTCTTCCGCGGTGCCATCGGCCGGTATGACTTTCCGAACTCCTCGGCCCAGGACATGTTCGCCAGCCTGAAACGGTTCCTGACCCTGCCCGACGCGCTCGACGTATATCCAGGACACGGTGAGGCCACCACGGTCGGGCTGGAGCGGGCGGCCAATCCGTTCCTCCGCCAGCTGGCCTGATCCGCCCATGGAACTGAAGCCGCCGAGAGGCACCCAGGACCTTCTCCCCCCTGCCGGCGAACGAATGCGCGCGCTGTACGACCGGGCGGCCGCCTTGGCCAGGAGATACGGCTATCGGTACGTCGAGACGCCGGTGTTCGAGCGCACCGAGCTGTTCAGCCGGACTTCCGGCCAGTCCAGCGACATCGTGACCAAGGAGATGTACACGTTCACCGACCGAGGAGGCCGCCAGCTGACCCTCCGTCCCGAGGGCACGGCGCCGGTCATGCGAGCCTATCTGGGTCGCGTGCACGAGCTCCCTGTGCCCTTCAAGGCCTACTACCTCGCCCGGATGTACCGCTACGGCCGGCCCCAGGCGGGCCGGTACCGCGAGCACCGACAATTCGGGATCGAGGTCCTCGGCGTGGCCGATCCCTCCGCTGACGTCGAGGTCATCGTGGTCGGGGATCGGTTCCTCCGTGATCTCGGCCTGAGGCGATTCCGCCTCGAGCTCAACAGCATCGGCGACGAGGTCTGTCGCCCCGCCTATCGCGAGGAACTGCTGGCCTACCTGCGGGAGAACCGGGATCGCCTTCGGGACGAACACCGTGACCGGTTCGAGGAGAACCCCCTTCGTGTTCTCGACTGCAAGGACGAGGCGTGTCGGGAGGTCTCGAAGGGCGCTCCCAAGATCTCGGAGCGATTGTGCGAGCCCTGTAGCAACCACTTCGCCGCCGTGCAGGGGGGGCTGAAGGAGGCGGGCCTCGAGGCCGTGCTCACTCCCACTCTGGTGCGTGGACTGGACTACTACACGAGGACGGCGTTCGAGTTCGTGAGCGAAGCGCTTTCCCAGGCTGCGGCCACCCTGTTCGGAGGTGGACGTTACGATGGCCTGGCGGAGGCGTTGGGTGGCCCCCACGTTCCAGGAGTCGGGTACGGCTTGGGGCTGGAGCGGGTCATGCTGGCCCTGGAGGACGAAGGAATCGAGCCTCCCGCGGAACAGGCCCTGAACGCGTTCGTGGTCGGGATCGGAGACGAGGGGACGGCGCGGGCGGGCGAAGTTGTCAGGGCCCTGCGGGAGTCCGGGCTCTCGGCTACCACCTCGTTCGAGGCCAGGCCGCTCGGGGCCCAGCTACGGATGGCCGACCGGGAAGGGGCCACCTTCGCGGTGATCGTGGGCAAGCGCGAAGCTGCTGCCGGTACCGTGAAGCTCAAGCGGCTCTCGGACGGACACGAGGAGGAAGTCGGGCTGGACCAGGCCATCGAACACATGAAGACTCAAACAGGGACGACTGGGTGAGCGAGCTACCACTGGCCGGTGGTCGCACGCACATGTGTGGGGACCTTCGCAGGTCCGACAGCGGCCAACGCGTGGTCCTGGCCGGGTGGGTCGCCCGCAAGCGGGACCACGGCGGCGTGGTGTTCCTGGACCTCCGCGATCGAGAGGGATTGGTTCAGGTCGTGGCCCATCCGCAGGACGCACCCACGGCCCACGCCGTCGCCAGCGAGGTCAAGCCAGAGTCGGTCGTCACAGTGATCGGTGAGGTTCGGGCTCGGCCGGAGGGGACGGTCAACCGCAGCCTCCCGACGGGAGACGTGGAGGTCGCCGCCACCGAGATCGAAGTCATCGCCGAGTCCGCCACCCCGCCCTTCCCGATCGAGGATCGCGTCGACGTCGAGGAGCTCATCCGGCTGAAGTACCGATACCTCGACCTGCGGCGGCCCGAGATGACGAGGATCCTGCGGCTGCGCCATCAGCTGATCTCCTCGATTCGGCGGTTCTTCGACGAGCGCGGGTTCGTCGACGTGGAGACCCCCATGCTCACCAAGAGCACGCCCGAAGGAGCCAGGGACTTCCTGGTGCCTTCCCGGTTGCAGCGAGGGAAGGTCTATGCGTTGCCTCAGTCGCCCCAGATGTTCAAGCAGCTCCTGATGGTGGCGGGGTTCGATCGCTACTACCAGATCGTGCGGTGCCTGCGGGACGAGGACCTCCGGGCGGACCGCCACTGGGAGTTCACGCAGCTCGACGTGGAGATGAGCTTCGCCACTGAGGAAGACATCTTCGAGCTGATCGAGTCGATGTTCGCCTGGCTGTGGAAGGAACTGCTGGACGTGGACCTTCCGACGCCGTTCCCGCGGCTGAGGTACGAGGACGCGATGGCCCGGTACGGGTCCGACAAGCCCGACACGCGGTACCGGATGGAGCTGGCCGACCTGACGAAAGTGTTCGCTGGCAGCGCGTTTCGCGCTTTCGCCCAGGTGGTGGCGGATGGGGGAGAGGTCAAGGGGTTCGCCGCCCCTGGGGCCGCGTCCTGGTCGAGGAAGGATCTCGATGGGCTTGTCCACGAGGCCAAGGCCCGAGGAGCTGCAGGGCTGGTCTGGATCGCGGTAGAGGGGGGGACGTTCCGATCGCCGGTGGAGAAGCATCTCTCGCCCGACGAGCTCGGTGCCGTGCAGGAGGCGACCGGCGCGGGCGATGGGGATCTGGTGCTCTTGGTCGCAGATCAATCCTCTCGGGTCAACGTGGCTCTCGATGGACTGCGCCGGCTCATGGCCGCCCGTTTGGACCTGATCCCCGAAGGCCTGTGGAACTTCCTGTGGATCGTCGAGCCACCCCTGTTCGAATGGGGCGAGGAGGCCCAGGCGTGGGTTCCGAGTCATCATCCGTTCACGTCGCCGGCCTCCGAAGACCTCAACCCCGAGACGGCCAAGGCTCGGGCCTACGACATCGTCCTGAACGGCTACGAAGTGGGGGGCGGGAGCATCCGCATCCACCAGCCGGCGCTCCAACGCCGGATCTTTGAGGCCATCGGCCTGTCGGAGGACGAGGTCCGGGAGAAGTTCGGCTTCCTCATCGACGCGTTCAGGTACGGCGTCCCTCCCCACGGCGGCATCGCCCCCGGGCTGGACCGCATAGTCATGCTTCTGGCGGGACGCGACAATATCCGCGACGTGATCGCCTTTCCCAAGACCGCCTCGGGAGTAGAGCCGCTCACAGGTGCGCCCTCCGAACCCACGCAGGATCAACTGGATCTGCTGGGCATGAAGTTCCTCCCGGAGCGCCGTGATCCGAGGGGAAGTTGAACGTCTGGTTGGTCCGCTCTAGCATCCCGGTGGCGGATCGTCCCGGTTCGTGGGTTCGCAGAACCAGCATCGTGGTATCCGGGAGCTCGGCTCCGGCGGTGGAGTAGCGCCCCGCGAGGGGTACTCGGAAGCGGCCGGGAGGGCACCCACCTGCGTGAGCGCAGGTTCGCGACGAAGCGAACAGGGCGGTCCGCTTTTCCCTCACGCCTTGACACTGAGGGCTCACGTGTAGGCTCAGTGGCTATGGCTCAGGTTCCGCTCGCCACGCGCATGCGTCCCAAGACCCTGGACGAGGTCGTGGGGCAGCGACATCTCCTGGGGCCGGGCAAGCCGCTCACCGCGCTGGTCGAGGCCGGGCGACTGCCTTCCGTCCTGCTCTGGGGCCCCGCCGGTAGCGGGAAGACGACCCTGGCGTTCATCCTCGGAGGGAGCGTCGGCGGTGAGATGGTCCAACTCTCCGCGGTGGCGTCGGGCGTGGCGGATGCGCGGAAGGTCATGTCACGAGCGAAGGACAGCATGCTTCCCACGGTGCTGTTCGTCGACGAGGTCCACCGCTGGAGCAAGTCTCAACAGGACGTGCTGCTGCCCGCGGTCGAAGAGGGCACGATCGTTCTGATCGGGGCGACGACCGAGAACCCGTATTTCTCGCTGGTGTCGCCGTTGCTCTCGCGGTGCCTGCTGCTTCACCTGGAGGCGCTGTCCCCCGAGGACATCCGCGCGTTGCTCGACCGAGCCTTGGCCGACCCCAAGCGCGGGCT
>WNFZ01007024.1_pt1 | contig 10118 bp, 6 predicted proteins | sample 5400081 | NCBI WGS metagenome assembly WNFZ01 (sample SAMN13153365, study PRJNA577476) | soil metagenome | isolation source: 80 cm soil or saprolite under grassland replicate 1 | place: USA:California | collected 2016-06-15
ACTACGCGACAAGTTTGGCGAGTCGAGCATTACGCTTGGGACCGGCATGAAGGGCGGCTTCCGCGAGCGCATCCACGAGAACCCGGCGGCCCTGCCGGGAAGAGGCAAAACCAATTCCAAACGCGAGCCCTGATTTTTCACCCCTGGATTTCTCGCCCGAGCAGTCAACTTACGCACAAATTCAAGCGTTTCCCCGCTCGATTCAGCCGACGCTACGGCGAAGTTGGCGGCGGGTTCACGAAACACTGGCCCGAGGTGTTTTGCGCGGGCAAGTTCGTCGGTGGAGTTTTCCAGGGAGCAGTGGCGAAATCGAAGAACTCGGTCATATCAGTTTGCTGCGCCTTATCACGCTCCGTCAAAGACCCCAGGCCGAAGCGCGTCTCAATGAATTTGAGGATTGCGGTTTCATCCGCCGCGGTGTGCGAGACATAGTTTTTCTTACTAAAGGGCGAGATGACGACGAGCGGGACCCGGTAACCTGTGTACACGAAATCACAGGTCGGACCGGTACCCATCGTGCACACGTCCCCCGCATGCAGGTCCTTAGGCAGGACTCCATCAGGGCTGACCGTGTTCACGGGAGGAACGTGATCGAAGAAGCCGCCAGGCTCGTCGAAGGTGAGAATGAACACCGTGTCCTGCCAGTTCGGGCCGTTCATGACCGCGTCAATCAGCGATTTCACATATGCGGCTCCGTTCTGCGGGTTGCAGCAGGCCGGCTGGCCAGGAGCTGGGTCATTGTCGGAAGGATGTTCGTCGAGCCCTGCGTCCGATGCAGGCTCAATTTGTGCCACCTGGGGCAAGTTTCCGCTCTGCGCATCTGCTTTGAATTGGTCGATGGAAACAATATTCTGCGGATGCGCGCTCAGGATGGTCTGGCTATAAGCGAAGTCCTTTACATAGGTGTGCTTGATGAGGCATGCGGCGCTGGTATCGGCGCGGCAATCTGGGCCAACGGTGTTCTGGTTAACGTAGATTTTCCACGTGATCCCGGCTGCTTGCAGTTTCTCGAAAATTGGCGCTGCTGTAATGGTCGGGCCACCGGTTGCATAGACGTGTCCCTGCGAAGTGCCGGCAATCAGGTAATAGCGATTGGGAGGGGTTCGTGTTAAGACAGGCGCAAAGAAGTTGTCGGAGGTCCCAAAGGCAGTGGCCAGCGCGTAGTAATAGTTCAGGTCTCCCCCGTCGTAATATCCCATGGCGCGCACACCGTCGGTGTCGAAGTAGGGCGTGGGTTGCGTCACACCATTGACCGTCGTGGTGTGCTGCCGGCCGTCGTTTGCCGCCGTGTCCACGAACCCGTCCAGCAGGGCTGGCGGACCCGCCAGTGGATCGTGGACGTTCCAGTCTCTGTGCGACTCATTCCATGAAGGACTCGGGTTCTCCACACATGTGCTCTGCAAGTGGAACGAGGCCACCGGCGGGCTGGCGCTGTTGATCTGGCAGTACAGGTTGGTGCTGGGCGCAACAAACGGAAAAGCCGGATCACACCCTGGATTCGTCGGAGGCGGGCCGGCATTGGGATCACCAGGAGGATCGAACTGAGGCAAACCATTGAACGGCTGGTCGGGAATTCCATTCTGCGCCCAATATTCCCGCAGCGCCCCGAAATAGCTGTCAAAGGAGCGGTTCTCCTGCGCCAAGAAAATGATGTGATTAATGCTCTGCAAGCTGGCGGTGAAGTTCGCGGTCACGGCACTACCCGCGAGCGTTACGGTGCACGTAGCCCCCGAACTCGATGTACACCCTGTCCAGCCAGTAAACGTGGATCCAGGTGCCGGACTGGCTGCGAGTGTCACTTGGGTATTGCCTTGAAAATTCGCAGAGCAGGTAGTAGGGCAGTTGATGCCGTTGGGCTGGCTGCTTACCGTGCCGACGCCGGCGCCCGAAAGGTTGACGGTGAGCTGCGCCACCCCTTTCACCAAACCCTGACAGCCAGCAAGAAATAGCGCAGAACCGAGTAAAAGCGCGCCGGCCAAAAGCCTGCAGATCATTGAATATTGTCCTTTTCCAGCGGGAACTTTGATGAATCTGGAGCAGGACTGGTTGGTTCATGCGAACTTCAGAGAGTGCTCGCAGCTCGCGGGAAAGAGACCGGTTAACCGATTTCTCATACCTGTTTATTCCGTTTGCAAGTGCTATTCTGAGGTGGAAGCTCAACCCGCTTTTCAGCAGCTTGCATCTAACCGCGGGTAGGCGTTAAGACGTTGACGGTGAAAATCACGGAAAACGGGCGCATGAAAGTTCAATATTTATCTGCTCCACGCCTCTTGCTGACGGTATCAGTGTTGAGCTTCAGCTTATGCTCAGTCGCGCAAACCTGCTTCACGTCGGACGATATGGACGCTGCGACCCGAACCGCACTGCAGAATGCCGGCACGCGCTACTTCGACATGGTCGCACGGGGCGATGCTGCGTCACTGAAACAGAATTCTATTCCCGCGGTTGCCAACAACTTCGGCGGCATTGAAAACACGATTAAGGACAGCCAGGCCGAGTTTGCGGGTGCGCATGCTAATCCGCGGCCTCCGTACGAATTGAAGGCAGAGGGCACAGCTCCGTTGGAGCGGGCTGAGTTTCTGTGCGGAATATTTAACGGGCCCGAAGCCGCCAAGAGTGCGGAGTTCATCATCCCGAATCTGCCTCCTGCAACCTACGGCGTGGTGATGCTCGATTTCCAAACCCAGAAATCGTCCTACACGCTCTCACTCATCCTGCAACAGGTAGGCACAGACTGGAAACTCGGTGGCTTTTTCCTGCACCCGAACCAACTCCTCGGACATGACAGCGACTGGTTCCTGCAGAAGGCGCGCGACTTCAAAGCAAAGGGCCAGACACACAATGCGTGGCTGTACTATCTTCAGGCCCGCGACCTGGCCATGCCTCTGTCGTTCATGTACGCACTTTCCACGGACAAGATCTACGACGAAGAACAGACCGTCAGACCCACGGATTTCCCCATCGATGGCAGCACGGTTGAAATCCCTGGCGCGAATGGGAAAACTTACAAACTGACAGCGGTCTTTGTGCTGCCGGTCGATCAGAATCTGCATCTCGTGGTCAAGTACCTGACTCCGGATGTCTCGAACAGCGGACAGACGTTCCAGGAAAACACGAACGTTATGCGAGCTGTGTTGGTAAAGTTCCCAGAATTGCGGGACGCTTTTGATGGAGTCGTCACCAGGGCCGTTGAACCATCTGGAAGAGATTACGGTTCCATGCTGGCGATGAAAGACATCAAGTAGCAGATCTGCTCGCAAACGCCCACTCCCCACAACCTGATTCCTCGGCACGTTTTCCTCGTGCTACACTTCTGAAATTATTCGTGGGGGATAGCATGGTCACGGCGTCCACTTCTTCAGCGGTCGCAACGGTAAGAACGTCGGCTTCAAACCTTGCTGCACACGCTAACCGGCTGGTTTCCGTCGATGTTCTGCGCGGACTGGTGATGGTCATCATGGCGCTCGACCACACCCGGGACTTCCTGACGAATGTTCCCTTCCCGCCCGAAGATGTGTCGCACACCTACGGCGCATTGTTTTTCACACGCTTCATTACGCATTACTGCGCACCGGTTTTCTCGTTTCTTGCAGGAACTGGCGCGTACTTGGCTACCAGGCGGGGAAAGTCGGTAAAGCAAGTGTCGCGGTTCTTTCTGACCCGCGGTCTGTGGCTGGTATTTCTTGAGATCACTATCGTCGATTTCTCCTGGACTTTCGTGCCTTGGGCGGCCGCTGGCGTCCTCTGGATATTGGGCTGGAGCATGGTGTGCATGGCGCTGCTGGTTCGCATCCCGGTGCGCTGGGTGGGCGTCTTCGGTATCGTGATGATTGCCACGCACAACCTGCTGGACCGTATCAATCCCGCGTCGTTTGGAAAACTTGGTTGGTTGTGGATGATGCTTCACACGCCGGGGAATATACAGGTAACCGGACATTACTCGTTCCTGACACTCTATGTGCTCGTCCCGTGGGTCGGCGTGATGGCGGCGGGTTACGCCTTTGGCACGGTGCTGCAAAGACCGGATCGCCGCAAAGGGACGCTTGTTCTTGGCGTCACCATGACGGCACTCTTCTTCGTTTTGCGCGGATTCAATCTCTACGGAAACGGCGTTGCCGGCTTAGGATTCGGATTCCCGCTTTCGGCGGGGCCGTGGAGCGTTCAGTCCACGTTTTCGCTGACCGTTATTTCGTTTTTCAACACGCTGAAGTATCCACCGTCTTTGGACTACCTGCTCATGACGCTCGGGCCGTCGCTGATACTGCTTGGGCTATTGGACGGAATAAAAGCGGAGCGGGGCCTGGGGCGCATTCTGCTGGTTTACGGGCGCGTGCCGATGTTCTATTACGTGTTGCATCTATACCTCATTCATTTCGTCGCTATTGCCGCCGCAATGGCGTTTCACCAGCCGTCGTCGTGGTTGTGGCACGGCGCGATCTTCCTTTTGCCAACGCCCGCTGGTTATGGTCACGGGCTGCCCTTCATCTACGCAATCTGGATCTCGGTGGTAGCAAGCCTGTATTTCCCGTGCCGCTGGTTTATGGAGTACAAGCAGAGGCACCGAGACTGGAATTGGCTGAGCTATCTGTGAGGGGTGACAAGCGCGCACATGGTGTCCAACCAAGCACCCGTACCCATCTCACCACCCCTGCCCTGCGGTAAACTTGACGTGTAGAAGCTCATCTGTTGCACTTGCTTCAAGCCATCTTTCCGCATCTTAGGAACCCAATATGAAGAATCTGATCCACCGTTTTTCACTGATTTTGTTGGCTGGACTGGCCTGCAGCAGTCCCGCATGGGCCGTAAACCGTGAAATTGTGGAGCTGCAGACCCAGGTGCAGAACCTGCAAACGCAGATGACCCAAATGCAGCAGTCGCTCGACGAGCGCATGGGCGTCTTTCGCCATCTGATGGACCAGAACACCGACAGCATCAATAAGGTGACCACGGCCATCACCAACATGCAGACCACTCTGCAAAAAGAACAGAGCGATTCCAGCAACCGCGTCGACCAACTCTCGGGCCAGTTGCAGTCGCTGAATGACAGCCTGGACGAACTCAAGGCACGGCTGGGAAAAGTGACGAAGCAGTTGGAAGATATGCAGGCCGCGCAGCAGACGCTCGCCGCTCAGGCAAACCAGCAGGCTCAGGCCGCACAGGAGACGCAGAAACAGCTGGCCGTTCTGCCGCCGGATGTTCTCTATAACAATGCGCTTCGCGACTACAACGGCGGCAACACCGACCTGGCGCGTCAAGGGTTCTCGGACTACGTCAAGAATTATCCGAATACCGACCTTGCTGGCAACGCCTACTTCTACATCGCAGAGCTCGACTACCACGCCGGCAAATACCCAGAGGCCGTGAAGGGGTACGACGAAGTTCTGCAGAACTTCCCTGACGGCAGCAAGGCCGCATCGGCCGAACTCAAGAAGGGCTTCTCGCTCATTGAATCAGGACAGAAGGACGCCGGCATCGCCGCATTACGGCACGTCATACAGCGGTATCCGCGATCGAATGAAGCTCAGCAGGCGAAAGACCGGCTGCGAAAACTTGGGGTTGCTACTGCCCGTAAAGCACAATAATTCCGGGTAGAGACCTGGCGTGCTGCGCCTCTGGAGAGACACGGCGGTGTCTCTTGCTTGGGTAGGCGGCAAAGTCCCAAGCTTACGGCTGGACGTTGACGCTCGTTTTCAATTTCAGGTCGGCCGAAGAGCCGCCGACCATTACGTTTACCTGATCGGCTTCGACGTCCTCCCCGCCTTTTTCAACGCTCCAGTACGCCAGATCTTGCGCCTTCAGAACAAACTTCACCGCAGTCTTCTTGCCGGGATCGAGAGTAACCCGCCGGAAACCTTTCAGTTCCTCGTTTGCACGCTCGACCTTCGACCCCTGGTGCGCCACGTACATCTGAACGACCTCATCGCCCGCCCGCGAACCACTATTGCGCACGTCCACGCTAACGGTGATCTCTCCCCTGGCGTCAAGTTGTCCTGCGCTGGTTTTCAAATTCGAATATTCGAAGGTCGTGTAGCTGAGCCCGTATCCAAAGGGATACAGGGGCTTGCCCTTGAAATACATGTAGGTGCGGCCGTCGCGAATGTTGTAGTCCATCATCGGTGGCAGCTGATCGAGCCATGCCGGCCACGTAGTGACTAACCGTCCGCCCGGGTTGTAGTCGCCAAAGAGAGCGTCAGCAAGCGCGTTGCCCTCTTCCTGGCTGTTGTGCGCCATGTGGAGAATTGCCGGAACGTGCTCCTGCGTCCACTGAATAGCAAATGGAAAACTCGAGATCAGCACCACGACAGTGTGCGGATTGACCGCGAAGACCTGCTTCACCAAGTCTTCCTGCTCTAGCGTGATCGACTGCCGGTCAATCGCCTCCTTGCCGTCGCTCGGAAGAGGACATTTCGCCCAGCCAGCGTTACACGTGGGATGGTTGCCCACGACAACGATGGCCACGTCGGCATCGCGCGCCATCTTCACAGCGGCGTCGTCGGTGTTGTCATGTGCGAAATCCACTTTCACGCCGCTACCCAGCTTGTTCTTGATGCCGTCGATCGCGCTTACGGCATAGCCCGGCGTTCCGCTGTACCAGTCGAGTGCGACGATATCGGCGTAAGGCCCGATCACCGCCACCGACTTCAGCTTCGACTTGTCGAGCGGCAGGGCATGGTTCTCGTTCTTCAACAGCACAATGGATTCCTGAGTCACTTTTCTTGCGAATGCTTTGTGCTCAGGGTTGTCCCAAACCGCTTTGTCGCCCTTGATCTTGTTGTAGGAGACCATTTCCACAGGATCGAGCAATCCCAGTCGGATCATCACCCGATAAACACCGCGCAGGTTGTCGTCGATCTCGGCAAGGTTCACCAGCTTCGTATCGATCGCCGTCTTCACCCCATCGCGGTAGCGATCAAGAAACTGATTGATGCCTGCATGGATTGCGCCCGCCGACGCCTGGTTAATGTCGGGATAGTATTTGTGCTTGGTGACCATGTTGGTCAGCGCCCCGGCGTCGGTGCAGATGATTCCGTCGAGGCCCCACTCGCGCATGGTGATGTCTTTGAGAATGGGATTGACAGTCATGGGAACGCCGTTATGCGCGTTGTAGGATGCCATGTAAGCGCGAGAACCGCCCTCGATCACCCCCATCCGAAATGGGGCGGAATAGTATTCGCGCAGCAGGCGCTCGTCGAAGTCGGAAGATGAGCCGTCTCTGCCGTTTTCGTTGCTGTTCGCCAGAAAGTGCTTCATCAGCGATGCTGAAAGCCAGTATTTCGGATCGTCTCCCTGCAAACCTCGTGCGAATGCGGCCGCCATCGTGCCCGTGAGATAAGGATCTTCGCCAAACGACTCTTCGCTCCTCCCCCAACGTGGATCCCTTGCCAAGTCCGTGTTCGGGGCCCGCACAACAATGCCCACCCTGCGGTGCCGCTCCCCGCGATAATTTGTGCTGAATTGAGTGTCGGTATTGAACGTATAGCGCGCCTCATACCCCTCGATCGATGCAGCACGCTGGATTAGATCCGGGTCCCACGTCTCTCCAAGGCCCACCGATTGCGGAAACTGGGTCGTCGGTAGAGGCTGAAGGCCACGGCCGCCCCAACCGCCGGGACCGCCAAGCGCAACTCCATGCAGGCCTTCGATGTGCGACGAACCTGAAATTCCGAGCCTCGGCACGCTCGGGTCTGTGCTCAACGCAGCGATCTTTTCCTCAACCGTCATGAGCGAAAGGATATTATTCACCCGCTGTTCGATGGGCAGGTCCGGATTCTGAAAGGGATATTTGTATTGCTGTGCAACCGCGGCAGTTGTAAAAAGCAGAGTCACCGCAATGATGATGGAATAAGAATGTTTTGTGTTCATGTCGCTCCCTTAGGACTGACATTGGAAATCTTGTTCCGCAAATCAAGCAAGCGTTCTCCCGCTGCAGCTAGAGTTTCGGCGCGCTTGGCAAAATGCAATCGGATCAACTGGTTCACGGGCTCGTGAAAAAAGCTCGATCCCGGCACGGCGGCGACGCCCGCTTCGCGGGCCATCCATTCGCAAAACGCTGTGTCGTCCTTCCAACCGAATTCAGAAATGTCCACCATTACGTAGTAAGCGCCTTGCGGCTCGGTGTAATGTAGGCCTGCGGCATCCAGATAGCGCAGAAACGTGGCGCGCTTCTCGGTGTAGAGGGCTTGCAACTCGAGGTAGTAGGTGTCTGGCAGTTCCAACGCGGTGACCGCCGCCTCCTGCAGTGGAGCTGCAGCTCCCACGGTGAGAAAGTCGTGTACTTTCCTGGCTTCGTTGATCACAGCCGGCGAGGCGATCACGTAACCCAGTCGCCAGCCGGTCATGGAATATGTCTTGGAGAGAGAACCGCACGAGAATGTCCGCTCGAACATTCCGGGCAATGACGCAAAATAGGTGTGCCTGTGGGGCGAGTAAACAATGTGCTCGTAAACCTCATCGGTCAACACGAATGCGTCGAACTCCTCGGCCAAGCCTGCAATAAACAACAGCTCGTCGCGGGTAAAAACTTTCCCGGAGGGATTCGAAGGATTACACAAAACCAACGCTTTGGCGGCCTGTTCGAATGCACGTCGCAGTTCGTCAGGATCGAAGGAGAAATCCGGCGGACGCAGTTCCACATGGATCGGCACGGCCCCGCACAAGATGGCATCCGCGGCATAGTTTTCGTAGAACGGAGAAAAGATGATGACCTTGTCGCCTGGATTGCACGCAGTCATCATCGCCACCATCATTGCCTCGGTGCTTCCGCACGTGACAACGATGTTGTCACCCGGATCCAGAGGAAGCTGCATGAATCGCGACTGCTTCCGAGCCAGAGCAGCCCGAAAATTCGGCGCACCCCAGGTGACGGCATACTGGTGCGGCCCTTCGCGCGCGGCCCGTTCGGCAGCGCGCAACACGGGTTCAGGCGGATGGAAATCCGGAAACCCTTGAGACAGATTGATCGCGCCGAATTGACTCGCAAGGCGAGTCATGCCGCGAATTACGGATTCTCCAAATGCGGCGGTACGCCGGCTGGTGGTGGGCATGGTTGAACGCGAGCCTGAAACTCTATGATTTTCTCATTGAACGCGAGCGTTTATGGTATCGCGCGGCTGCCCGTTTTGTGGGAACGCGAGCAGCAACCGCCCTGAAGTGGACCTTCCGGTTAACCGAGAGCGGAAAAACGCCTTGACAACGCTTGTAAGAAGTACCTATAGTTTGACACGCAAATTATAGTGTCTGTCGCGGTATTCGGCTTCAGGTTCTCATGCGGCGAATTATCGATACGCAAGTTGCCACCAGCGGAACAGCCCGCGGCATCAATCGCGGAATTGTGCTGAACCTGATCCGTCGGCGACAACCGATTTCACGCGCCGACCTGGCTCGGGTTTCCGGTCTGCAGCGTAGCACAGTTTCCCTCATTACCGAGCAACTCATTCGCGAGCGATGGGTCGTCTACGGTTCAACCGGTAGGCTCCCGCGGGGGCGGCGTCCCACTTTTCTTCAACTGAATAATCGGCGGGCAATCCTTGCCGTCGATCTGCGACCCGCAATCACCACGCTTGCAGTTTCCGACGTGAACGGGCGGTTCCTTTCGCAACAGAGTGTTCAGACTCCAACCAACCCTGACATTGCCGCGAAGATCTTCTCAGAAAAACTGCGTGTGATGATGGATGAGCATCCGGACTTGGTTTTTGAAGGAATCGGGATCAGTATTCCGGGTCGCCTCGATAAAAAACGGCAGCGGGTGGTATTTGCTCCCAACCTTAAATGGCCGGAATTTGACCTGAAAGCGCCGCTGGAACGGGCCACGGGCCTGCAAGTGGATATGGAGAACGCCGCAAATGCATGCGTTCTCGCGGAAGTGTGGTTCGGGCAGACGGAAAGGCCGCAAAACCTGGTGGTCGTTACAGTGTCCGAAGGTGTTGGCGTGGGAATTTTCAGCGATGGCCACCTCCTGCACGGGGCTAACGGAATGGCCGGCGAATTTGGTCACATATCGCTCAACGAAAAAGGCCCCTTATGCGGGTGCGGCGGCCGGGGGTGCTGGGAGGTGTATGCCTCGAATTGGGCAGCACGAGGCTACTACCGCCAAAACGAAGATTCCGATGGCCCCAGTT
>WNFZ01030095.1_pt1 | contig 10118 bp, 6 predicted proteins | sample 5400081 | NCBI WGS metagenome assembly WNFZ01 (sample SAMN13153365, study PRJNA577476) | soil metagenome | isolation source: 80 cm soil or saprolite under grassland replicate 1 | place: USA:California | collected 2016-06-15
GACCCGGGAGCCGACGCGCAGCGCCTGCTGGCCCGGGCCCGCCGGCAGAGTGAGGCCCGGCACGCGGCCGCGGCGGAGCTGGTCGCCGCCGGAACGCTGCACCGCAGCCGCCTGAGCCGGGCGGCCCGGGATCTGCTGCTGGACAAGCTGTCCGTCCTGTTCGCCGCGGTCTCCACGGGAGGCGCGGCGGTCGAGCACCGTGATGCCGATCTCGGGCTGCTGTTGCGGGCGACCCCGGCCAGGGGGGCCGCGACGGTCGTGACCGGTGACGACGGGACGGTCACCATCCATGACGTCACGCTGGTCGCCGTCCCGCTCGGCGCTGCCGGCGGCGGTACCCTGGCGGCCACGGCATGAGCCCGCGGGCCACCGGTACCGCCTCGCAGTCGGCCCGGGAGCGCATGGACGCGGCCCGGGCGCTGCTGGCCCATCCGTTGCTCACCGCCGCATACCCCGAGGAGTTGGCCCTCGTGCGGCTGCACGCGCCGGCGCTGCGTGCCACGTTCAAGACCGTGCTGGGTTACCACCTGATCGTCGAGTCGACGTTCGCCCGGCTCGTCAAGGGCCCGGTGAGCCCGGACGGACCGGCCAGAGCCGCGCGCCGCCCCGACAGCAGCACCTTCACCCCGGCGACCTACACGCATCTGGCACTGTTGTGCGCGGCGTTGCTCGCCCCGGGTACCGGTGAGCAGACCCTCATCTCCGCCCTGATCGACCAGGTGCGCTCCGACGCGGCGACGATCGGGGTGCAGATCGGCGACACGCTGCCGGAGCGCCGCGCGCTCGTGACGGCGATCGGCCAGCTGACCAGTTGGGGCGTGCTGTCCGAGACCGACGGTACGGCGACCGGCTGGGGTGAACGCCGCGACGAGGCGCTGCTGACCATCCACCGGGCGGCGCTGCCGCACCTGCTCGCCCGGCCGCTGTCCGGCATGAGCCACCCCGACGACCTGCGCGCGGCCGACCCACAGCTGGCCGACCAGCCACGTCGCTCGCTGCGGCGCAAGCTGGTGGAGAACCCTCTCGTACGCCGCGAAGACCTCACCGACGCCGAACGCGACGTCCTGTCTCGCGAGCGCAGCGAGCTGACCCGGGTACTCGCGGAGAACTTCGGGCTCACCCTCGAGGTGCGCGGCGAGGGGGCGCTCGCCTACGACAGCAACGGGAACCTTACCGACGTCGCGTTCCCCGGCAGCGGGACCGTGCGGCAGGCGTCCCTGCTCCTGCTCGCGGAGCTGATCGACCTGCGGCAGCCCGAGTCGGGTACCACCGCCAGCCTCGACGACGGTCGCGCGGTGCCGGGTGTCGCCGCCACGTGGGACGAGGTCGGCTCCGCGCTCGCGCGGCTCTCGACGCGGCACCGTCGGGCCTGGGGTTCCACCCTCGTCGACCAACCGGACCGGCTGCGCGATGAGGTGGTCACGTTGCTCACCGACCTCTGTCTGGCTACCGCCACCGCGGCCGGGCTGGTGATCCATCCCGCGGCCGCCCGGTACCGGCCGCAACCGCACGCCGCGCCGCCGACCCGAGCGGCGCGGCGACTCGTCGATGAAACGGAGACGTCGTGAGCGACACGTTCGACCGGACGCCGCTGCGCCAGCACCCGTACCGGTGGCGGCTGTCCCGCGCCGGGTTCGTCAACGTGTGGCACTACTACGAGAACACCTTCGACATCTCCGGCGGGCGGCTGATCCTGCGCGGTACCAACGGATCGGGCAAGTCCCGGGCGCTGGAGATGCTGCTGCCGTTCCTGCTCGACGCCGACCGGCGCAACATGGGTACCGGCTCGTCGGTCCGGATGGAGGACCTGATGAGCGCGGGCGCCGGCGAGCAGGGCAACCGGCTCGGGTACATGTGGCTGGAACTGCGCCGCGACCCCGACCCGGCCGAGACCGACGACCCGCAGCCGCGGTACCTCACCCTCGGCGCGCTGGTCCGCTTCGCGGTCAGCACCAAGGAAGCGAAGGTCTGGTACTTCACCACGCCGCTGCGCGTCGGACCCGAACTTCCCCTGCTCGGCGCCAACCGCCAGCCGCTGTCCCGCCGGGACCTGGCCGACCTGGTCACCGAGGAACGCATCACCGACGTGCCGGACAAGCACCGCGAGCGGGTACGCACCGACGTGTTCGGGCTGACCGGGTACCTCGGCAAGGAACGCTTCGACGGCCTGGTCAAGCTGCTGCACACACTTCGCTCCCCCGACGTCGGCAACCGGATCGAGGAAGGCCGGCTGCCCGCCATCCTGGCCGATGCCCTGCCGCCGCTGTCCGAGGACGCGCTGACCGACTCGCTCCAGGCGGTACGAACCGGCGCGGCATCGGTACGCGACGCCGGGAAGCAGGCGGAGCGCCTCTCCGCGCATGCCGACACGCTCGAACGGGAGGTCACCGCGAAGCGCGGGCGCCTGGGCGAGTTGACCGAGCAGGCGGCGCAGCTCGACGCGACGCTGCAGGGACTGCGGGAATCCGAGGCGTACCGGAGCATCGAGGAGCTCCGCCAGCTGAGCGCTGTCGTCCGATCCCTGGCCGTTGCCGCGGACGCGGCGTTGACAACTGCTGCCGAACTGCGGCGCGAGGAAGCCGGAAAGGTCGCCGACACGGAACCGTTGGCCGAGGATGTCGAGCAGGCCGCCGCGGGGGTGTCCGAGGAAATCCGGCGGACGCGGGACCTGCTGGTGGCAGTCGGGCTGACCGGGCATGACCTGCCGGCGCAGGTCCGGGTCGACCGGCGGCCGGGCCCGCGCTCCTCCGACGTGGTGCGGACCTTCCGCGACGGCGAGCCCGAGGTGCTCCACCGGCCGGCCGCCGATGTCCTCGCCCTGGTCCCCGCGGACCTTGCCGTGCTCGTCGATGCGGCACGGCGGGTGGAGGGTGCCGCGCGGACCCGCTCGGCGCAGGCGGACAACCGCGCGCGGGACGCCAGGTCGCTCGCGGACGAACGGCGCAAGGCCGACCGGGCCGTGGAGGAGGCGGCCGGTGCGGAGACCCGGGCGGAGGAGGACGAGCAAGCGGCGCAGCAGCGCGCGGAGCAACGCGATGACGTCGCGCTCGGCCTCGTCGACCGATGGCGTGCCTGGCTGGCCGATCCGGCCACCGTCGACCTGCTCGGCGTCGCCGACTGGTCCGCGCATCCGGTACTCGGGCCGCTGCTCGCGGACCGGACCGCGCTGTGTGGTGACGGCGACGGCGGGATTCCCCTGCTCGATCTCGACGGTGCCGCCGACGACGCGGTGAGCACGGCCGCGTCGGCCTTGGCCACTGCGCTGGGCCGGCTGGACGATGCCGACGCCGCCGACCGGACGCGGGTGGCGGAGCTCGGCGCCGAGCGGACCAGGCTCCAGGCGGCCCATGATCCCGACCCGGTACCACCGGCCTGGGTCTCGGTCTCCGACGGAGTACCGCTGTGGCGGTGCCTGGACTTCGCCGAGCCGGTCAACGCGGAGCACCGGGCGGGTATCGAGGCCGCGCTGCTCGCCTCGGGTCTGCTGACCGCCGCCGTCGACCGCGACGGTCGACTCGCCGCCGCCGGTGGGCAGCTCCTGGTGTCGCCGGTCGGCGAGCGGGTACCGGCGCCGCTGTCCGCCGTCGTCATGGCGGACCCGGCCGGTCCGCTACCGGCCGAGGCGGTACTGGCTGTCCTGGAGCGGATCGGGCTCGACGACCGTGCCGTCACCACCTGGGTCGGGCGCGACGGCAGCTGGGGTAATGGGCCGTTGCGCGGCCGCCACCGCCTACCGGCGGCACGGCATATCGGGGCCGCCGCCCGGGCTGCGGCGCGCGCGGCCCGCCTCGCCGAAATCGAGGTCGAACTGGTCGCGTTGGCCGACGCCGGCCGGTCCCGGCAGCGGGAACGGGAACAGCTCGAAGGGCGCCGGCGGTCGTTGCGCGACCGCCAGCGGTCAGCACCGCGGTCGATGGAGCTGACCCAGGCGCGGACCCGGGCCGGCGAGGCGGTACGGCAGGCGGCACGGTCGGCCGCGGAAGCCACACGGCTGGGGGCCGTAGCCGACAAGCTGGCCCGAGCCTGGGCGGAGCACGATCGTGAACACCGCCGGGCGTGTGCCGAGTTCGGCCTGCCGGCCGAGGAGGAGCCGCTGCGCCGGCTGCACGACAGCGCCGACCGCGCCGCCGCGGGATGCCGGACGCTGGTCACCGGCGCCGGTGGCGTCGGCAGGGCGACGAGCCGGTACGCGACGGCGGTCGAGATGATCGGCAAGGTCGCCGGGCGCCGTGCCGAGGCCGAGACCACGGCGGCAACCGAGTGGCGGGTATGGCACGCCGAGGCGACGAAGTTGCAGACCCTGACCGAGACGGTCGGGGCGGCCGCCGCCGAGGTACAGCGGCAGGTCACGACGACCCAGTCCGTCCTGACGCGGACCAAGGAGGCCATCGACGACACGTCCCGCGCCGTGGCGGATCTCTCGCGCGACGCGGGTACGGCCGAGGCCGAAGCGAGGGCGGCCGCGTCCCAGGTCGCCGCCCAGCGCACCCGGCTGGCCGAACACGTCAGCGCCGTGCTCGATCAGCTCGGCCAGCCCGGCGTCGTCGATACCGCGTTCCCGTCCGCTCCCGACCAGGTGTTCACGGACTTCGCACCCGAGGCCGTCGACGCGGAAGCCGAGGCACTGCTCGCCTCCCTTCGTCGCGGCAGGTCCGACGAGAACGCCCTGCTCCGCGCCCAGCAGACCTTCGAGCAAGCCATCTCCGGCAGCTACGACGTGTCCGCCACCATCGCCGCCGACGTACGCCTCTTCGACCTGATCGATGCCGACGGCCGCCGGCCGCTGGCCCAGGCGGCCGTCGAGATCGACCGGCAGTGCGAGGTCGGCCGGGTCACCTTGACCGAGCGGGAGCACCAGGTCTTCAGCAAGTTCGTGCTCGGCGAGGTGGGCGAGGAACTGCGGCGCCGGCTCAGCCAGGCAAACGGCCTGATCTCAGCGATGAACGCCAGCCTCAGGTCGATCCGGACCAGCCACGGCATCGGGGTACGGCTGACCTGGAAGCTCTCCGAGGAAGCCAGCGGGGACATCGCCCGGATCAGGGAGCTGATCACCACCGCCGCGGCCGTGCGTACCCCCGCTCAGGACGACGAGCTGACCGGCCTGCTCTCGGCCCGGGTCGCCGCCGAAGCCGTCAAGGACCCGACCGCCGGGTACGCGGTCCACCTGCGCGGGGCGCTGGACTACCGTTCCTGGCACACGGTCGAGGTCATCATCACCGGCCCGGACGAGGGCCAGACCCGCCGGCTGAGCCGGCGGGCCAAGCTGTCCCAAGGTGAGACCCGGTTCGTGTCGTACGTGACGCTGTTCGCCGCCGTCGACGCATACCTGTCCGGCCTGGAGAACACCGCCAGGTCCCTGCGGCTGATCCTGCTCGACGATGCGTTCGCCAAGGTCGACGAGCCCACCATCGCCGAACTGCTCGGCCTGCTGGTCCGCCTGGACGTCGACTTCGTGATGACCGGGCACGCGCTGTGGGGCTGCGTACCCCAGGTACCGGCGCTGGACATCTACGAGATCTGCCGCGATGACGGCACATCCGCGGCCACCGCGCACGTCCGCTGGGACGGCCGCAACCGGCACTTCCTGCACGCCACATGACCGCCACCCCGCTCCCTCCGCACCTTCGCGCGTACCTGTCCACACCCGCGCTCGCTCCGGTGTGGGCGGCCGCCCGTACCCGCCTGGAACGCAACGGTCTTCACACGACCGGCGAGCTGACCGTCGACCTCGACGACACCGCCGCCGACCGGCTGTCCGGACTACTCGGCCGGCCGCTGGAACCAGGTACCGGGCGCCGGGTCAAGCTGGCCGACCTCGACGCCGCCCTACGCCGCTCCGCGGCCGGACAGGGCCTCATCTCCATCCTGGAGATCCTCGACGGCCGGGCGCTCACCGACCGTGTCGCCGCACGCCAGGACGCGCAGGCGCAATGGGCTCAGGTGTGGCAGCGGCTGGACACCGCGCTCGCCGCCACCGGCCTGGCCGCCGCCGCCTGGGTACCCGAGTCGAGCCGCCGGCCGGCCGGGAGCAGGCAGCCGGCCGGGAGCGGGCGGCCCTGGCAACCCGGGTCACCGGAAGCGCCCACGGACTGGACGACACCTCACTCGCGTCCGTCGTCCTGCTCCGGGCCGCGGCGCACGCGCTGGGCCAGCCGGTACCCGAGTCCGCCGCCGACCGGCGGGAGTTGTGGCAGGCACTGGGCGTCGCCACCGACTCGATCTCCGGCACGGTACTGGCATGGCACCTTCGCCCACCGGGCACCGACCCGTGGTCCCGGATGATGCGTGACCGCGCCGACCTCGGCCTGATCACCCACCTGACCCTGCACGAACTCGACCGGGCCGGCGAGATCGAGTTCGCCGTCCCGGGACAGATCGTGTCCGTATGCGAGAACCCTCAGGTGCTCCAGGCCGCCGCACACGCCCGAAGCGGGATGCCGCTGGTGTGCCTGTCCGGCAACCCCGCCAGCGCCGGTACCCGGCTGTTACGCGCGCTGACCTCCGCCGGAAACCCCGTCCGGTACCACGGCGACTTCGACTGGCCCGGCGTCGCGATCGCCGGCCGGATCCTCGCCCTCGGCGCCGCGCCGTGGCGCATGTCCGCCACCGACTACCGGAAGGCCGTCGCCCACCTCGACGCGGACCACGCGGTGGCACTCACCGGGAACCCGGTACCCACCGCATGGGATCCGGGGCTGGGGGCGGCAATGTCGGCGCGCGGCTTGGCGGTACACGAAGAGTCGGTACTCCCCGATCTTCTCGCCGACCTCCACGCGCGGCACAACGTCGGATGACGCTGGCAACGGGCCAGGACTGCATTGTCTAGCGATTCCGCCATACTTTGCAGTCACCATGGCAGCGGGACAACGTCCATCCTCGCTCTGAGCACTACCACGCCGCCCCCATCGCCTTGTGACCGTTGACGCGCCTCCCCGAGCGAGTTCATCGGTGCGGGCCTTCCGGTTGAGGTAGGGATCGTTGGCGGCTGTCCGCAGTTGACGGCGGGCCCCTCCGCCACTGCCCAACTTACCGCGTGGCCTCAGCCGCTGTCGTCATCGTTGGTCCTCGGGCGGGATTTGGCGGCCGGTGGGCGTAGCGAGGATGCCGACACGATGAAGGCGGTCGCCGCAGCGGCCATGCCCAGCGGCGCCATCCACGCCCGGGTCGGAAGCTGGGTGGCGCCGGTGGTAGCGGCGATCGCGACCGCGGCGGCTGCGGCGGGTACCAGCCAGCGCGGCGGACGCGTCGGGGCGGCGTCGACCAGTACCAGGTACAGGGTGAGCACCGATGCGGCGAACGCAAGGCTGATCGGATTGAGCTCGGCGGGCGTGGTGAGGTCGTCGACCGCGATCGTTGCCACGAGGAGGCAGCCCGCGAGGGTGGCGGCGGGACGCCATCGAGCGGCGGCGAGGACCGTCAGGCCTGCGGCTACGGCAAGCAGTCGCCCGGCCGGTCCGGCAGGCAGGCCCGTCCACGATGCGGCGCACAGCCCGACGACCACCGCCGCGGCCTCGGTCAGGGACGGGCGTTTCATACCGGCCTGCCGGTGGGGCGTCTGGCCAGCGGGGCGAGGACTGCCTGCAGTTCGGCATCGGGCTGCCAGGAAAGGACCGGTACACCGAGGCGGGCCAGGGCGAGCCGGTCGGCGGCCCGGTCCAGGTGCCAGACCCGGGTGGCCAGCGGGTCCGGTGCATCGTGCCGGCGGGCGGCGGGCGGCGGCGCGCGGAGTACGTCGACGACGACGGTCCGGGCCCGCCGCTGCCGCAGGTCCTGGAGGACCGCGAAGGCGCGTTCGTCGACCAGTGGTGAGAACACCACGACCAGCGCCCCGGGCGGCAGCGCGGGGCGGGGCAGCCGGGTGACATCGGGGCGGACGACACTGAACATCTCCGACCGTGCGGCCAGTACCGCCTCGCAGATGCGGTAGAACTGCCGCTCGCCGCTGGCAGGGGTCAGCCAGCGCAGGACACCGCCGAGGACGATCAGGCCGACCCGGTCCCGTTGCCGTAGCGCGACCTGGGTCAGTGCGGTCGCCCCGCGTACCGCAACGTCCACTGTGGACCCCTCGTCGCCCGCCATCTCGGTGAAGCCGTCGATGGCGACGACGAGGTCGGCGGCGCGTTCGGTGGCCCGTTGGTTGACCAGGGGCCGGCGGCGCCGCGAGGTGGCCGACCAGTTCAGGTCCCGCAGGACGTCGCCGGGTGCGTAGTCGCGGATGCCGGCGAACTCGATACCGGATCCGGGTGCGCGGCTGGCATGGTCGCCCAGGCGCGCGAGCAGCGCCTGCTGGGCCGGTGTCGCGCGCAGCCGGGGAGCGCGGGGCAGCACGGTCAGGGCGCCCAGGTTCACATCGAGGTCGGTCCGGCGCAGCCGGAACGTGGCCATGACCGTGACGCGGATCGTGAGGTTCAGCACCCCCCACCGTCCCGGGATGAGGGTGGTGGTCAGCGTTCCCGCAGCGTTGTGGACAAGCGGGCTGGTCGCGACGCCGGGCGGGCCGGCGACCTCGGCGGTCACCGCGTCGACCGGCCGGTCGGTGTCGATGGTGAGCGTGACGGTGACCGGGTCGCCCTCCAGGCACCGGGAAGCATCCAGGGTCGCGGAGAGCCTAAGCCGAGCGGGTGGCCGGGTGTGGGCGCCGAGGACCAGGAGAACGAGCGGGCCGGCCGCGAACGCGGGCAGTCCACCACGGCCGACCACGAACGCGACGGCAAGCGCGAACACGGCGACGCTGGCGAGCCGCCGGGCCCGCGGAGCCGGCCGCCAGCGGGGTACCACGCAGGCGTTCATGAGGTGGCGACGCCCAGGTCGCCCAGGCCGCCGGGTACCGCCACCGTGGCCAGGATGTCGGTCACCACCTGTTCCGGCCTGACCTCGCGAACCCACATCTCGGGTTTGAGCACCAGCCGGTGCGCCAGCGCAGGAACCGCCAAAACCTTGACGTCATCGGGCAGCACGTAGTCGCGTCCGGCCGCGACGGCGACGGCGCGGGCCAGCTGCAACAGCGCGAGCCCCCCGCGCGGGCTTGCCCCGACCTGGATCTGCCGGTGGGTCCGGGTCGCTTCCAGCAGGGCGACGATGTAGGCCAGGACGCGGTGGTCGGCCTCCACCGAGCCGACCACCCGGCGCAGCGAGCGCACCTCCTCGGCGCTGGTCACCTTGGCCACGGCCGGTAGGGTGGCGGCGGCGGTGGCCTGGGCGTGGCGGTGCAGCAGGGCGATCTCGTCGGCGGTTGGCAGGTAGCCGATGCCCACCCGCAGCAGGAAGCGGTCCAGCTGCGCCTCCGGCAGCGGGTACGTGCCCTCGTACTCGATCGGGTTGTCGGTAGCCAGCACGACAAACGGGTCGGGCAGCGGGTGACTGACCCCGTCCACGGTTACCTGGCCCTCGGCCATCGCCTCCAGCAACGCCGACTGGGTCTTCGGGGTGGCTCGGTTGATCTCGTCGGCGAGGACCAGGTGGGCGAAGACCGGGCCGCGGCGGAACGCCAGGTCGTTGCTGCGCTGGTCGAGGTACACCGCGCCGGTGACGTCGGAGGGCAGCAGGTCCGGGGTGAACTGCACCCGGGAGAAGTCCAGGCCCAGCGCCCTGGCCAGCGACTTGGCGATCAGCGTCTTGCCCAGCCCGGGCAGGTCCTCGACGAGAATGTGGCCGCCGGCCAGGATGCCGAGCAGGACCAACCGGACCGGGTCGCGTTTGCCGACCACCACCCGGTCCACCTCGTCCAGTGCGGCGGCCACCCGGGCCGCGGCGTCGCTGACGGTCATCACGCGAGGTCCTCCATCCGCCTGACGAGGTGCTCCAGCGTTGCCCGGTCGACGCCGCCGGTGAGGCTGTCGTCCCGCGGTGGGCGGGCCGGGTCGAGCAGATACCAGGCCTGCTTCCCCAGGAGCTGGCGGACCCGGTCGCGGTCGCGGTCCAGCTCCAGTCCCCGGTCGGTGAGGGCGGCACGCAGGGCCCGCTGTAGCAGGGGCCGGGTGGCGCGGTCGAAGAGGCGACCCGATTGGGTACCCCAGGACAGGGCGTTGGCGATGCGATCAGTCGGGGTCCACGTCGCCGGCTGGGGGTCCGCCGGTGCAGGCGGCAGTGGCGGCGGCCGGTCGGCCAGGGCGGCCCGG
>WNFZ01025482.1_pt1 | contig 10117 bp, 6 predicted proteins | sample 5400081 | NCBI WGS metagenome assembly WNFZ01 (sample SAMN13153365, study PRJNA577476) | soil metagenome | isolation source: 80 cm soil or saprolite under grassland replicate 1 | place: USA:California | collected 2016-06-15
GTTGCTTGAGCACCCATGCAGATTGCGGGTTGAGCGCGCCCGCGCGCGCCGCAACAGTATCCACTCCATCGCGTTCGCGTAATAACCAGGCATATCCCATTGCTGCTGCGATAGAGTCAGTGTCAGGATTGACATGTCCAATCACGTAAACTTTATTCATGCTAAATTACTTCCCACTTGATAAGAGAATTTTCATTTGTGGGTTTCGAGATAGGTCTTGAGATTCGAAAGCGTTGCCACTTCTCCCTTCATGCTGCTATTGATCATCCCATCCATAAGCTTTGCCAGACCTTTTGGTTGAAAATCCAAAATGAATGTTACCTGGGTTGAATCGTTCATAGATTTGAAAAGATAGGTTCCTGTTGGGCGAGCGGGACCGGCAATGACTTGAAACTTGATCAACTCGTACGGTTTGCACTCGACGATTTCATAGTCACCATCAATACGCCCACCTGGTCCTTTGAGTCCCTGCTTGAAGATTGCGCCAACGCCCAAGGGTTTGCCTGGCACCTGTTGAACATCAACGACCGAAGGCCTCCAAAGCGGACTATTTGTTCCATCAAGGATAAAATCGAAGACTTCTTTGACTGGTCGGTTAATGGTTATGTTTCCTTCTGCGTGTGCCATGGCTCTCTCCTTTTCCAATTCGATTATATCTTGCCTTCCTTCAGCAATTGGAGAAATATTTCCACAACTTTCGGATCAAAATGTTTGCCTGATTCATCAAGCAAATACTGCGAGATTTTCTCCTGTGACCATGCCTTTCGATAGGGCCTATCGAAGGTCAGCGCGTCCCACACATCCACTACAGCGAAAATGCGGGCTGAAAGTGGAATCTCAATGCCTTTCAAGCCGTGTGGGTACCCTGTGCCATCCCATTTTTCATGATGATAATATGGGATTTCGAGCGCCTTTTCCAAATAAGAGATTCCTTTGAGCAATTCCAAAGCCGTATCAGGATGCTTTTCCACTATCACGCGCTCTTCCTCTGTCAAGGGTCCATTTTTTCGAAGGATGTCATCCGGGATTCCCATTTTGCCTATGTCATGCAGGATGGAACCGCGGCGGATATGAACGAGCTCTTCTTCACGGAAGCTCATCGCTCGCGCGACGATCAAAGTTGCTTCCGTTACCCTACGGGAGTGACCTTCGGTTTCTTTGTCCCTTAACTCTAATGCCTTAGCCCAGCCTTCGAGGGTTGTCTCGTATGCTTCAGCCAGGCTTTCTTCGGCGCGCTTGCGTTCGGTGATGTCACGGCCTACAGATTGAATCTCGATCAATTTTCCCCATTCGTCGCGAATCGCCTGGTCGGTCCATTCCTGCCAGGCAATATTGCCATCCGGCTTAATGACACGGTGAATCTCTGTTTCAGCATTTGCAATTCCTGAGTGTAAGCGGGCAATTTTCTCCTCAACAGCTGGTCGATCCTCTTCTGCAATATGAAAGAGAAAATTGATGGCAAGAGCCTCTTCATAAGAAATATTCCAATAACGGCAATACGTCTCATTGACAAAGGTCCGCGTGCCATCGGGCTTCCAACGCACAATGAATTCAGTTTGGTTTTCGACCACGGCACGATAACGCTCCGCGCTGCTGCGAAGCTCTTTCGTACGTTCGCGGACACGTTCCTCAAGTTCCTCAGATAACGTTCTGTAGCTAACTTCCAACGATTTGAGTTGGGTGATATCGTGCGCGACAATAAAACTGCCGATCAATTCTTGCCTGCGATTAAAAATGTGCGAGATATTAATATCAAAGAACAAAGTCCTGCCTTCGCTTGTGACAGATACCTCTCTTCTTTGTTCTGAGGGATTCTTAAGCAGCGCGACCACGAACGGCCATTTGACGAAGGCTACCTCGGAGGCGCGACCAATAATGTCAGAACTTTGTTTGCCAATGAGAGTCAGGGCTGCTGCATTGATGTCTACAATTCGATTTCTGGGGTCCAGCACAATGACGGGATCACTCATATTCTCAACTATTTGCTCACGTGCAATGGGAACAATATCAAATAGCCCATAGCGAAATATGCCCCATGCAACGATTAGGTTACCAAGTGCCAGGGAAAATGGTGTAATGTCTCGTTGAGGTGTAATCTGTATATCTGCCAACGTCAAAAAAGAAAGAACTACCGGGATCAAAAAACCAACCGCCACTGCTAAATATTGCAGGCGATATACGTTGTGTGGTTGAACAGCGCGCCTGACCAACAAAGCGATACCATAAAAATTTACGCCGTAAACATAGAATAACGCATATATGTAAATAACAAATGTAAAATCATATTGCAGTTCAGGGAATGGATAGTCAGCACTAAGATGAGGGTTTGGATAAAGCAGATGATGGATATCGTCCGTTAATAAGAGAGCAGTGAAACTGATAAGAAAGGCAATGATGATTGTCCAACTAAGGGCGGGGTAACGAAGTTTATGTTCTGAATATTGAATTGCGAAAATGAGGAAAGGAAGAATGATGAGAAAGGAGATAGTGAACCACTGAAACTTATCCCAAAAAATCTTGGTTTCTAAGTCGGGACTGACCAACTCAAGAATAAATCCGAGAATGGTCAGAGTTTGTCCACCGATAAACCATGTGTATATACGCGCCCCACGTACATGACGATGCCGCAGTGTATAGAGAAATATTCCCAGCGTTAAGAGTAGGGAAAACACATATGGCGTCAAGTATAAAATTTCTTCGCGGTTCATAACAATAAGACTTCCGAAGTCTATCAGACTTCGGAAGTCTTTGCATGAACTTATTCGGTTTCGTAATTATTTATTCTTCAATGCTCGCCATACTCGTTCAGGAGTTGTTGGGTTTTCATCCACGTTCACTCCGACTGCATCAAGGATGGCATTGCCGACGGCGGGCGCGACGCCATCCATTGGAATCTCTGCCACCGCTTTGACGCCAAACGGATGACTCGGTTCGAACGTCTCGACGAAGATGGTTTCCAGTTCAGGCATCTCATCCGCACGGAAGATGTGATAGCGGTCCAGGTCGCGTTCGATGGCGTTACCCTTTTCGTCATAACGCATCTCCTCACAGACCGCGTATCACACCCGAGTCAACTGCCATTACAAGCTTGTCCACCGTTACCGCGCCGGTTTCTACATCCACCGTGACTTCTGCAAACTGCGCGGCGAATGGGGGAGGCGAGACCGGCGAAACGTAACTTGCCACGCCCATGATCTGTTCTTGATTTTCTTTGTGTAATGAATGCAAGGCGATTTCAGTAAACGGAACAGATCGTCCATCCGGCGCAATTGCCTGGCGATTCATCAGCTTGATCCCTTCATGATGATCCAGCTTCAGCATCATCGCCGCGCGGACTTTGATTCGTTCCGCAACGATTTCGGCGGCTTTGACTGCGGCAGTTCCAGAGATATAAGTGGTTGACGAAGCGTACGCGCCTTTATCGAAAGGCGTGAAATCAGTATCAGAAGAGTAACAGATCATATCTTCAAGAGGCACACCCAGCACTTCTGCTGCCATCTGTGCAAGGACTGTATCTGAACCTGTGCCCAAATCCGTCGCGCCGACGAGGAGATTGAACGAGCCATCATCATTCATTTTGATCGACGCGCCGCCCATATCGAGATAAGGAATCGCAGTCCCTTGCATCACCATCGCGATGCCGATCCCTTTGCGTTTGTAGGGCCGGTTGTCAACCTGCCGCCATGATTCGTTTCCATATTTATCATCCCAGGCAATCGCAGCTCTGCCTTGTGCAACACATTGTTCCAACCCAACCGTGTGGATGATCTCGGGTCGCGGCTCACGTCCTTCGTTCCATGCGGTGCTGAAGGGATGATATTCGCCCGGCCGAATCGTGTTCTTCAAGCGAAATTCAATCGGGTCGAGATTGAGCGCTCGGGCGATCTTTTCCATGTGACGTTCGACGGGCCAGTATCCCTGTGGAACGCCGTAGCCGCGGAATGCGCCCGCGGGCGGTGTGTTGGTGTACACCACGTCCGCATAAAAGCGGATGTTGGGTGACTTGCGATACTCGCCATCTCCAACATACAAAGCCATTGACTTATGACCGGTATTGCCTGTCACGGTTAACGCGTGACAGCCATACGCGCCCGTGTCAGACAAGGCATACATCGAATTTGCAGTGATTGTTCCATCGCGTTTCACCCCTGTCTTCATTTTGATCTTCATCGGATGACGAGCGCGCGCGCCGATAAATTCCTCTTCGCGCGTGTATTCATAAATCACAGGTCGTTTCGTGGCAATTGTCAAATGTGCAGGGACATCTTCCATCAACACTTCTTGTTTGCCGCCGAATCCACCGCCGATGCGTGGTTTAATGACACGAATTCTTTTGACAGGCAGATTCAACACCGGCGCGAGCATTCGTCTCACATGAAATGGCACTTGTGTTGATGTGCGGATAACGAGACGATCATCTTCATCCCAATACGTGACGCAGACATGCGGCTCGATGTGAACTTGTTGTACTTTAGGAACTTCATATTCTGCTTCGAAAATCTCATATGCTTCTGCGAATCCTTTTTCTACATCACCGATGTCAATGCGGATTTCCGCCGCGAGATTCTTTTCAGGGTTGGAATCCGCGAAGTTGACGAACTCAGGCTCATCGTGAATTTTGATCGCCTCAGATTTCATGGATTCGCGCGAGTCTAAAATCGCAGGCAATATTTCATATTCGACGTCAATCAAACTCAAGGCTTTCTCTGCAATTTCGGGAGTCTCTGCTGCAACAAATGCAACGCGATCTCCAACGAAGCGGACCTTGTGATCCAACGAGAATGCATCCAGTGGACCGGGAATCGGGTCAGATTGTCCAGCCGTGGAATAGACAACGCGTGGAATATCCTGCCAAGTGAGAACCGCGGCAACGCCGTTCAATTCTCTGGCTTTACTTGTGTCGATGTTTTTGATGCGCGCATGTGCATGCGGGCTTCTTAACACGCGCGCGTACAACATACTACGCATATCCATATCTGCGGTGAAAGCAGGTTTGCCTTGTACCAGTTTGACCGCGTCCACTTTCTTTTCAGGCTTGCCGACGGTTTGATACTTCTGAGTTTGCGGCGTGACCACCACTTTTGGACGTGTCAATAAATTTGCGAATTGTTCACTTGGTGAACCCGGTGAACTGCTTGGCTGCACTGGTTTGAGATAACCCGTGCAACGACACAAGACCCCGGCAATCGCTTCACGCACCTGCGCTTCGCTAGGATTTGGATTCTTATCAAGCAATGCTTTCGCCGCAAGGATTTGCGCAGGCGTGCAGTACCCGCATTGGATTGCGCCTGACTCAACAAACGCCTGTTGAAGTGGATGCAAACCCTCGGTTTTCCTCCAGCCTTGCTCAGGATGTTCGCCTAACCCTTCAATGGTAACGATGTTATGTCCTTCGGCTTGCGCGGCGAGCATAGACCCCGCGTTGACAGGTTTTCCATCCAGCAATACGGTATCTGCACCAGAGAGTCCTTGCTCATCGCCGAATTTGATCCCGTAGAATCCAAGTCCGCGTAGGGCGGCGAGGAGGGTTATAGATGGATTTGTATCAATGGTGTGTTCGATGCCATTGATCTTGAGGCGTTCCTCCAGCCATTCGGTCCTTGCTTGATCATAATCTTCCTGATCAGGCTCTGCATGTGAGTCACCATCTATCTCAATAACCAGCTTTGCTTCGGCACAATAGAAGTCTGCAATAAATCTCCACTCGTCTAAAGTCAAATGTCAAAAGTCTGACATTCGGCTTTAGACTTTTGACGTTCTTAGTTTTTCTCTTAAATCGTTAATTACTTTCTTTTTTCCATTTTCATCTTTATAAAGCCATAAATCCCAGCCATTGGCAGGTGCATTATCCATCAACATCTTGGCGACTCCATGGATGGACCCTGTGGTATTGCCACAACGGATGTGTCCATTGGATAGGATTTTCGCTCTGATGTCATTCTTTGCAAAGTAAAGAATCTGACCAGGTTGCAGTAATCCGTTTTCGAGCAGCGCTCCAAACGGGATCCGAATCTGCTTCCGTTTTTCGACATTGATTGCCTCTTCATCCGCTTGCTCCACCGCGTTGATTCGTTTCTGTGCAACCTTGATGTATTTCTTATCGCGTTCGATGCCAATCCAGTTACGTCCTAATTTCTTGGCGACTGAGCCGGTTGTGCCGGTCCCAAAAAATGGATCAAGTACTACATCGCCTGGATTCGAGGACGCTATGATAATTCGATACAACAATGCTTCAGGCTTCTGTGTGGAATGGGCTTTCAATCCATTTGACCGTATGCGTTCTTTGCCAGTTGCCAAATTGAGATTCCAATCTGAGCGCATTTGCAGATCATCGTTCAATGCTTTCATAGACTGATGATTAAACGTATATTTCGCGCCTTTCTTTTTCTGTGCCCAGATCAAGGTCTCGTGTGCATTTGTAAATCTCACCCCATGAAAATTCGGCATCGGATTATTCTTGATCCACGAAATATCATTCAAAATCCAGAATCCCAAATCCTGCATGATCGCACCGACGCGATAAATGTTGTGATAGGAACCAATTACCCAGATCGTACCTGTTTCTTTCAACACACACTGACTTGCGGATAGCCACTCACGCGTGAAGGAATCATATTCTGCGAAGCCCTCGAATTTATCCCAACCATCGTTGACAGCATCCACCTTCGTCATATTGGGACGATATAAATCATTTCGCAGTTGCAGGTTGTACGGTGGATCGGCAAAGATCAAATCCACCGAATTCTCAGGCAGAGACTTGAGAATCTCGATGCAATTTCCATGCAGGATTTGATTGATAGGAAGAGCTTCCAACATTTACTCAATTTTGTCGCGTTTTGAAATGGTGAGAGTATCACCAGGTTTTGGGTTCACACTTTATTGATATTTTCCAAGCATCTTTTCGTCAGCGTCACGGCAACATCTTTGCGATATTCGGCGGAGGCCCATTCATCGTTCGCTTCGTGGAATGCGTTGCGGGCCGCAGCCTGCGCTGAGCGGAGGACGAAGTCCGTAGCCGATGCGTCGAGTCCCTCGGCTTCTGTGCCATCCATTGCGAGCCTAGGACTCTTGCCATAGCCGCCTAAAGCGAGTCGCGTTCTGCCTGAGTTCCATTGCACCAGCGCGGCGCAGACAATAGGCTTATCTGCTGGGGTGCGGGAGACATATTCAAAGGCAAGTTTTACATTGAGAGGGATAATGATGGTCGTGATTAGCCAACCTTCCAAGTTTCTTAAGGGCAGAAAGTCACCGATGTTCGAGTTTCGAGTCTCGATCTTCAAATCATCTAATTTCCTTTGTTCCAGTTTCGCATCTAAGGCCAACATCACAGTTGCCAAAGTCGAACGCCCATCGCACGAGACCAGAGTCCCTGCAACTGTGGCAGCGTTCCGAATGTTCAATGGCGCTTCGAGCTTCAAAGCGGAATTCAGTGCATTGGGGCAATGTTCGGAGTCAAACAACTGTTGCAAAGTGACAGTTGCCCCAATTTCGAGATTGTTTCCACTTTTCTGAATGGCATCCAAACCAATGTCTTGCAAATCCACTGCTTCAACGGAATCAGACTTTGAGTGAGACAGAAGGGTGCCGCCTCCGAGCGGAATCCGATTGGGTTGAGTCAAAAGAGTGAGGGCTTCGTCCAGAGTTTTGGGTCGATGATAGGTGGTGATCATATGCCTCCACGGGAGTTGCTTTATTATACAGTTAAAAATTTACCGCCATCATTGATGGCGGTAATTGAGGTTCATTATCCCGGAGATAGACCCGGTGCTAGCTCAGGTAAGAGAAATTCCTGTTTGAGTGCTTGGATGAGAACGTCGAATTCGGTGCCATCCTCATAGCGCCCATGGAAATGCCAGACAGGTTGAATATAAGGCGAGCGTTGGCTGTAATTGGGATCATTGATTTGATAGTATGGATTACTGACGTAATACACCAATTCCACTCGGTCAATGTTCAGGTTAGGCGGAGCGTAATCAGGTGCCGCGCTCGGATCGTTGCCTTCAGGATAAACGTGAATCTGATTTGCCCGGACTTGCATTTCGGGACCATTTTCTACAATGATCGAGCTTTGATAGATATGTGCCACTGGCATCCCACCAAATGTTTCATCCGGGATGACAAGGATCTCCTGCTGGATCATGTCGCCTTGATAACCAGTAAATTGATTGGCCAATTGATTCGTCGATGCAATCACCTCCACATAGGATTTACCATCTTCTGTAGTGAATATGACCACAGTCTGTCCTTCAAGCTGCTCTGATCGTTGCCTGCCTTTTGCGATCTGGAATTGCAGATCAGGGTAGGGGGTATTGTAATTCTCCACAGACAGAAGGCCGGTTTTGCCGCTGATTGTTCCAGAGACAATAATAGGCAATCCATTATACGCATCCATTTCGTTTAGATGCGGACCGTTCAACTGGTAAAAGCTGGATCCGGTATTTTCAGATGCCTCCAGGTTATATTCCCTGGATTCGGTACCATCAGATTTTTGGTGGATGCTAATCGTCAGGAAACCACGCACATTTTCGATCTTTCGGTCAGGAACATTTACTGATGGAACATTTATAGGTTGACCGATGACGATGATATTTGTATCCGTCAGATTATTGAGTCGTATCAATTCATCCACCGTAGTACCGAAGTTTTGTGCAATCCCGAGGAGCGTGTCACCTTCTTTTATTGTATAAATTCCAGTAGGCTGATTGGTCGTTGCCTGTTGTGGTATCGAGCTTGGGAAGGGCACAGGCGTGCCGCTCAAATTGAGTTTGTAGAAACCCAGTCCATTACCGCCACCACCTCCACCGCCACCATAATTAGCAAAGTATTGGATATAGGTCCAGTCCATCTTTCCAGATGTAATTACTCCGGTGACAGACAATTGAGAATCAGGAGTCTCGGTATCCAGCGGAACATCGGCAGGAGGATCGATCAGTTGATATTGCGTTCCGCTACCATCGTCGCTCGTGAAGACGATTTGATCTCCCTGGCGACTTAAAGTGCCGGATAAAGAATTTTCGGTTACTTTCCTGTCCCATGACTGGACATCAAATTTGCGAATTCCATTTTCGACAAAGTATTGACCAATGGCTTTGACGAAACTGAAATCCTCCATACTTTCCAGCCCGTTGATATTTCCTGTAAGGGAAACGCCGTTAATGAGAACGAGCTCGGGCTTATTTGGATCCATGGATGGTCTGGATGATAGATAACCATACATGGTGACAGGCTGATTATCAGGATGACTGCGATACCACTCCTGAGGTATATTGTCCGGTGAATTGAAGAATTCCATTTTGCCTGAAGGCATCGAGTCATCCAATACTTTTTGCAAAGCTTCCTGCGCGGAGATGATTCCATATTCACCAACAGGAGCTTGGTCATAGTCCATGAGATAAGCATCGAAACTTAATACTTGGCCGGTTTCATCCAAGGTAACTCGCATCACCGGCTGCGTAAACGATTCATACTGCATGGGAATTGAATCTGGAGCAAGCGGTTGAACACCATAGCCTCCATACGAATCGATGGCAGACATACTGAATGGAAAATCCATTCCGCGCGCCTGAAGGAATTCATGGATAATCGCCTCTGCATTGTCGTTTGGTTTGCCAACTGAGCCTCTACTGGTTTTCGACATGTCTGATGTATAGGAGAAAAAGCGCTCAGAATATACTTGTAACATTTGTTTTCCATCGCTAATCAGAAAATCTGTCGTGCTGAAAATATAATCCGGCGCGGAATACATTTCGCCTTGAATGCCAAAGCGGTCAGCAAGGGCGCGGGCTTGCTCTTCTGTCGCGGGTTCATCTTTCTTCAGAAGATAAATATGTGCCTGGTCTTGTGATTCTGGCAGCGGTTGTTCAAGATAGAGTTTTGCTCCACGGAAGTCATAGCCAGAATCTTTAGCTACAGCCGTGGCAGTTCCATTCACTACGAGGGTAGGTGCAGGAGTAGCAGCGTTAAAAATGACTTCAGTGACAAAGGTCAAAGAGGCGTTGCCAACACGCCCTGTAATTTCCCAACAACCTGCGGCGGGAAAAATGAGTGTCGAACCTTGAAAGTTATTGAAGCCCTCCGACAACTCGGAGCGTAATAGTTCTGACTGTTCATCAAGGCG
>WNFZ01009519.1_pt1 | contig 10115 bp, 10 predicted proteins | sample 5400081 | NCBI WGS metagenome assembly WNFZ01 (sample SAMN13153365, study PRJNA577476) | soil metagenome | isolation source: 80 cm soil or saprolite under grassland replicate 1 | place: USA:California | collected 2016-06-15
GCACGGACACTCGGGATGAGACGATGTTTACAACTTTCGTTAATGGCTTTTGGTACAGAGTCCTTGCGCTTTCTCTGATTGCCTTTTCTTTGTCCGGTTGCGTCTTGTACATGGCGCATGAGGTTTCCGGCCCTTCCCCGCAACCGAAACCGGAGGCGCCCGAGGCGTCGGGCACTCTGCTCAATTCTCAACTCCGAATTGGTATCTCACCCGATTATGAGCCATTGGCTTACAAAGACGCAACCTTCGGGCTGTCGGGCGTCGAAGTCGACTTTGCGAACGAACTCGGAAAGGGTCTTGGGAAGACCATAGTCTTCGTCGAGACCCCGTTTCCCGAATTAATCCAAGCGCTGCTCGAACAACGCATCGACATTATTATGTCCGGGATGTCAATCACGAGCGAAAGAACACAGCTGGTAAGCTTTACGGATCCCTATGCGCGCATCGGTCAGATGGTGCTTGTGCGCGCCAAAGACCGATCTGCGTTTCCCAATGTGCAAGCCTTCTCTAAACTCACCTCGAAGATCGGCTTTGTGCAGATGACCACCGGCGAAATGGCGGCGAGGGCGTTTTTTCCACAGGCAACCCTAGAGCCTCAGCCAAGGATCGAGGAAGGCATCGCAGCCCTACGTAAGGGAGAAATAGCAGTCTTTATCCACGATGCTCCCACTGTTTGGCACATTGCGGGCAATCCGAATGAAAAAGAGCTGGCGGGGTTGTACTGGCCTTTGACGAAAGAACCGCTCGCATGGGCCGTGAGAAAAGATGACGAGCCTTTACGGTTTGCGCTCAATCGCGAGCTTGAACAGTGGCGATTAAACGGCAGCTTAAAACAAATACTTTCTCGGTGGGTTACCTTAAGAATCTGGTAGAGCACAAAGACAAGCACAGTAATTCCTGCCCCTGGCTTGTATTGGACCTTGGTCCAATACCGGCTCTTTGCGAATTTCGCTAAAGGTTTTTTGGATCATGCGCGTGCGAAACACTCGGGCGCAGGTGCCCGACGGCACGGTGAAGATAACCAGCAGGATGGTCGCCCCGGGCATCGGGCTCTCATGGGGCGAAGGCGTATTGACCTACAAGGGCCGAGATTATCCTTTTAACTTCAAAGCCACCGGGCTATTCCGCGACGTCGACGCCAATATAGTCGCCACGGAGCTATCCGGTCAGGTCTTTGGTTTAAGAAGACCAGAAGATTTTGCCGGCAACTACCAGAAGGTTGAGACGCCCTCGCAGAGCGATAGCGGGAGCCGCGCCACGATGAAGAATCAAAATGGCGTCGTCGTCAATTTGGCATCGACGATTAATGGACGCAAATTCAATCTCGCGCGTGACGGCATGGATATCGAGCTCAAAAAATAGAATAGTCGCCGCGCAAAAAAGACAACAAAAGAATGAAGGATGAGTTAGGCGACCGCAAAAAAGGATCCGAGTCTGGGTATGAATTTTGGCATCACTCGATAATCCATAGCGCCTAAGACATCTGTACCAAAGCTCACGAATACCGCTTGCTGGAATCGCGAAAATGTCCGCGATGATGTCAACAAAAGCAAACTATGCCAGCACATGTCGGCGGTTCCTCGCTTTAAGCTTGATAGCATCGAGCGTCGGCTTTACTTCATTTCCGGCTGTAGCCGGCGAGACCTTGACGCGGGTTCAGTCGCGCCGACTGTTAAACTGCGGCGTCAGCGAAGGACGCGTTGGATTCTCATACCAGGATGCGAAGGGGCGCTGGTTGGGTCTGGATGCGGACTTCTGCCGGGCGATTGCCACCGCGGTTATCGGCGACACCGAAAGAGTGAAATTTATCCCGCTGTTGACCGCGGCACGGTTCGTTGCTCTGCGCTCGAACGAGATCGATGTTCTTTCGCGCAACACGACGTGGACTATCGGACGTGAGGCCGGCCTCGGAAGATCTGTGTCACCGAACGAACCACATCCGAAGAGAATCTCGCCGATTATTTCGGCTCGAGCGGCCGGAGGTACCAGGCTGAGTTGTCGAAGACGATGGAAGAGTCAAGTCGAAAGTTTATGGCCGGAGAATGCGCAGCTTTTACCGCAGACCGGTCCAATTTGGCCGCGATACGCTTGAGCGTGCCCGATGGAGCACGAGATTACGTGATCTTGCCGGAGCAGATTTCCAAGGAGCCCCTCGGTCCGGCGATTAAACGCGGCGATGAAGAGTGGTTGGTCTTGCTGAAGTGGATCTACTTCGCGACCGTTGCTGCCGAAGAGTTGGGAGTGACAAGCAAGAATCTTCGGAGCAAAACGCAAACCAAAACCGACCTACGGTTGGCGAAATTTGTCGACGACAGCGGCGCGTTCGCCAAACAGCTCGGGGTCAATCCCGGCTGGGTTCGGCGCATCATTGAATCGGTAGGGAATTATGGCGAAATGTTCGAGCGCAACTTGGGCCAGGGCAGCGCGCTGAAGCTAGAGCGGGGCCCGAATCGATTGTGGACCCAGGGTGGCTTGATGTATGCTCCGCCGTTTTTATGACCCTATCGGCTGCTGAAAAGACCCTTGAGAGCCAATAACGCAAAGAAACGCGCTTTGTCGTTTCGATTGAAGAGAGAAATCCTTGCGATCCTCGGGGGTCGCTCGGGCCATGCTTTGCGCGCGGCACTTTTGGTCTGGCTCGGCAGCGGCAACTCAGGAGAAATACGCTAGAAATTTCATGACGGAATTACAAGTCTTTGTCACCGTTACGGTGTTATTCGGCCTCATCGTCGTCCTTCTCCTTGACTGGCTCGACATGACCGTGGCAGGCCTACTGAGCGTTAGTGCTCTCATCGTTTTCGGTATTTTATCGGAGAAAGACGTTTTGAACGTGGTGAGCTCCGGTGGCGGAGTTCTGGCGCTCCTATTCGGCGGCATGGTCGTGGCACGAACGCTCACGCCGACCGGGATTTTTGAGAATGTCGGCGCGCGTTTTCTGATTCTGACCCGTGGCAGCGGCAAGCGTTTTCTCCTCGGACTCATACTGCTGATCGCGCCCGTGTGCGCCTTCCTTCCGAACACGACGGTCGTGATTTTGCTCGCACCAGTGATCATTCGCGTAGCGGCGGCCCTGGAAGTGAGCTTTGTCGCGCCGATGATTCTCGCAGCGATCATCAGTAACTCCGCCGGCCTTCTTACACTGGTGGGAGATCCGGCCACGTTCCTGGTAGGCAGCGCGATGGGCATAACCTTCATCGAGTATCTCGGTCGAGTTGCGCTCGGCGGGTTGTTGGCGTTGCTCGCGCTCATACCGTTGCTGCCACTACTCATCAAAGACATCTGGACAGTCAGCCGGCGACTGCCGAACGAAATTTCATTGCCGCGGCTCCAGGAGCCGTTGCTTGGCGTTCTCGCACTGCTACTGCTGGCTGCCATGGTTATGCTATTTCTATTCGGCGAGCTGTTGCCGATCCAGATGGTCCCGCCCGCAGTGGCTATCGTTGTCTGCTCACTGGCGCTGTTGATCGTCTATGCGGTGAAAGTCGAACCGGTACAAAAAGTTCTCGGCGACATCGATTGGAAAACGCTGATTTTCATCGCCTGCATGTTTGTCCTGGTAGAAGCCCTCGTCAAAGCAGGTTTTCTTCAGACCGTGGCCGATGACATTTTCAGACGCTTCGGCACGAATCATTTAGCGGTCGGCCTTTTCTTATTGTTGGTGGTGGGTTTGGTTTCGACCGTGCTCGCTAATATTCCCGTTGTCGCCGCGTCGGTCCTCATGGTCAAAAGCTATTTCGTGATCTCCCAGGTTGTGCCGGAAGAGGCATTGGGCGCGGGTTTCACGGATTGGCCATTGACGACTCTACCGATTTTCGCGGCCATGATGTTTGGCGGCACGTTGGGGGGGAATGCCACTCTCATCGGCGCCTCGGCCAACATTGTCAGCGGTGGAATTTGCGCGGCTCACGGTAAACCCATTCGATTCATGAAATTTATGCGCTACGGCGTACCGATAACTCTGGCACAGTTGACCGTCGCAGCGATCTACGTAACGGCAATGTATTACTTGCTTTAGCCGGCGCTGATTGTGTCTACGGTTACGTGGTCTGTTTCCAAGCTGTGACCAGAACTAACGAAAGATAGTAAAAGACCAAGTCCCATCGGATCAATGATGACGAGTTTTACCACTCCAACTCCAATCATGAGAAAATAGTCACGGGAGGTAATATGGCATTTACCATCACTGACGCGACCGGTCCGGTCATCAGTGCCAAGATCAGCGGTGAGCTCAGCAAGGCTGAAGTCAGTCAGGTCCAGGCTGCCGCACTGAAAGCAATCCAGCGCTGGAATAAAATTAGCGCGCTGTTCGTCCTCGAAAACTTTCACGGCTGGAAGAGAGAGGGCGATTGGGGCGATATCAGCTTCCTGATCGACCACGACAAAGACATCGCCAAGATCGCGGTCGTGGGAGACGAACAATGGCGCGATTTCAGTAACGCCTTTCTCGCCAAGGGATTTCGCCAAGCCCAAATCGAATATTTCCTTCCTGGTGATCTCGCAAAAGCGCGCGCGTGGTTGTCGGCGCCATAACCCCTGGCCGCTATTGGCCTAAGGTCCAATATAAAAAATCAAAAGGCTTTGATAGTCAATTCGCTGTTCATGCAGATTGAACAGCTTCGTCGTTAGCGAAAATCGAAAGCGTGACAGCAACCGCCTTGTGTGCGCTGTAAGGAAGACCGTAAATGCTAGATGTCATCGTTATCGGCGCCGGGCCGGCGGGCGCAGTCGCCGCGCTCCGCGCCGCCGACCTGGGTGCCAAGACAGCGCTCATAACCCGTGGCGAGTTTGGCGGCATGGCAGCCAATGACGGGCCAGTTCCGGTGCGGACACTGGCCCACGCCGCGCGGCTGATCCGAGAAGCGCGCCAGCTAGGTCTCTACGGCATCTCTGTCAGCGAGCCGGTGCTGGACTATTCCCGCTTGCTCGCGCGCGTGCGCGAGGTCGTCGACGATGTTAGTGCGCATTCCGCTTTTCGCGAGCAGATCGATTCCCTGGGAGTGGCGGTCTACGTGCAGGCCGGCGCGGCGCGCTTCGCCGATCTGCATACTGTCGAAACCGCGAATGGGCTGCGTCTTCAAGCGGAAAAGATCATTATTTGCACGGGCGGCGTGAGCCGCCGACTTTCAGTGCCCGGCGTTGAATTAACCGCCACACACAGCGACGCCTGGGCTCTCACCTCTGTTCCGCCGTCGCTGTTAGTCATCGGCGCGGGCGCGACGGGAGCGCAGGTCGCCTCGATCTTCAACGCCTTCGGTTCACGAATCCAACTCTTCCAGGCTGGCCCGCGCATCCTTCCAACCGAGGACGAGGAGGTATCGGCTGCGGTGGCGGCCGCCTTCCGAGAGTCGGGCATGGTGGTGCGAGAGAACTTCGGCAAGATTGAATCTTTCGAGAGGACGCCGAGCGGCGTGCGGATGATCTTCGCGAAGGAAGACACACGTGACAGCGCCGAGGCGGCGCTCGCGGTCGTAGCAGTCGGCTGGGTCGCCAATACCGCCAGCTTGAATCTTGGGGCAGTAGGCGTCGAGATCGATCGGCGAGGCTTCGTACGGGTCAACGATTACCTGCGGACCTCTGCGCCGCATATCTTTGCCGCCGGGGATATAACCGGGCGCTTATTGCTCGTCCCAGAGGCGATACACGACGGCTTCGTGGCGGCGACCAACGCCGTGCGAGGCGAGACAACGACGTTTGGGAACCGGGTGAGCCCGATCGGTAGCTTCACCGACCCGGAATATGCCCAGGTGGGCTTGACCGAAGCGAAGGCGCGTGAAAAGTACGATGTCATAGCGGTGAGCGTCTACTTTGATTCGACGACGCGCACAATAATCGATGGCCGGACAAGGGGCTTCTGCAAGCTCGTCGTCGACCGCTCGAGCTACAACATTCTAGGCTGCCACGTCGTCGGGGAACGGGCAATCGAGATCACTCAACTCGCGGCGATTGCCATTGCCGCCGGAACGCGGGTGGATGAGCTGGCTCAGATTCCACTGTCGTTTCCAACCTACGCCGGGATCCTCGGCCGCGTCGCGGCAAGCGCGACTCGCCAGCTCAATCAGAAAGTGAACTGGCAAGCGCACCAGGCCGAGAGCGTTCGGGGTTAGAGGCGCGGCGACTATTATGGAACTTATGCAGAAAGCAACACCGGTCGCCATGCTCGTCTTTGTGCTCTCCAGCATGCTGGCGATGGGTTTAGGTCTCACGGTTGGTGAAATCGTTGCCCCGCTACGCAACGCCCGACTGGTGGTGCTGTCGCTGCTGGTGAATTTTGTTTTGATGCCGATTGTCGCACTTGCGCTTGCCGACCTGCTGCGGTTAGACGAACCGCTCGGCGTGGGTCTGCTGCTGTTGGGCGCGGCGGCGGGCGCACCGTTCCTACCGAAATTGGCTCAGATCGCAAAGGGAAACTTAGCGTTCGGCGTCGGCTTGATGGTGCTGCTGATGGTCGTCACTGTAGGCTATCTGCCTCTGGTCCTTCCGTCATTGCTGCCGGGGGTTACAGTCAACCCGGCGCAGATTGCCCGCTCCCTGTTTCTACTCATGCTGCTTCCCCTGGCCGGCGCGCTGGCTGTCAAAGCATATTTCGCGGATGTCGCCGCCCGTACGAAGCCTCTGCTCGATCGGCTGTCCAACCTGGGCCTGATCGTGCTGGTGGTGCTGATCACCGTAACGAACGTCAACAACGTGCTGGCGGTATTCGGAACGCGCGGCATCCTGGCCGGTCTACTCTTTATTGCGATGGGCTTTGCTATTGGATGGATGCTCGGCGGACCGGACACGAGCACTCGTCGGGTCCTGGCCCTGGGCACTGCGCAACGCAACATTGCCGCGGCGCTTGTGGTCGGCAGCCAAAGTTTCAGCGACCCGAAAGTGGTCGTCATGGTGGTCGTCGTCGCGATCGTCAGTTTGCTTGTTCTCATGCCGCTATCGCGGAAGCTGGCTAAATATAAATCCGGTATAGCGGAAAATCCTCCTCCGGTGCTGCGTTAGGAAATGACTACCGACGAAATGTAATAACCAACCATAAGGAAGGGAGAAAAAAATGTCAGACACACCCAAACAGAACGACTGGTCAAAACCCGCGGCGATGGCGATCCCGGAAGGCGGATACTTCAAGGACAAGATCGAGCAAGGCCGCTATGGTCCGATCTTCCCGAAGACCCCGGCCTGCTACGGCTTCTCGATCATCGCGAAGATCATTCCGGGCCGCGAACCGAACTTCTACGAGTATGCGAGAAATATCGAGAATGCAGTCGCGGGACAGCCGGATTGCCTCGCGGTGCTCAAGCTGCACTATCTGCGCTGGAATCTCTTCGAGATCAAAGGTGACACGTACTTCCAGTATATGGGCATCTTCGACACTGATTTCGACAAATACACCGAAGACGCAGTGGCCATCTTCGCCGCGACGGGCCTGAACACGGTCTTCGAGAATCTTGAAGGTTTTCCCAAAGATTGGAAGACGAACGCACAGGCCTTCATCAAGTTTGTGCGCGATCACCATTGCCCGAGTTTCCTCGAATACGGCGAGTATCCCTATGTGAGCGCCGAGGAAGTCAAGAAAGCCCTGAAGCTCAAGGCGGCGTTCTCGGACATGCTCGATCAGATGCAGTGACCATCAGGAGGACGTGACATGCTCGAGTTCGACGACATTCAGTATATTCTCTTGACCCGTGCGCCTGCGATCACCGGACGTTATGAATTTCTATCGTTCCGGAACCCCGGTGCCGGACGGGCCTGGCTATCCGCCATCCTTGAAACGGTGCATTCGGTTCAGCAGGCGCGCGCTTCGGTCGAAAAAGACAACCGGTGGGTGTCGGTGGCTTTCACCTGGAACGGTCTGCGAGCGCTGGGTGTGGATGAGAGCTCGCTGGCGAGCTTTCCGGAGGAGTTCAAGCAGGGCATGGTAGCGCGTGCGGAGATACTCGGCGACACAGGGGTGAATCACCCTGACAATTGGGTAGGAAATCTCGCCAGCCCGGAGCTTCATGCCATCGTTATCCTCTTTGCCCGGGACGCGGCGGAACGCCAGCGCTGCGAGGCAGAGCACCAAAGGCTGGTCGCGCAATGCGAGGGAGTGGAAGTACTCTCGTCACTTGATTTGGAGGCAACGCCGCCATTCGAGTATGCGCATGACCACTTCGGTTACCGCGACCGGATGTCGCAACCGGTCATCGAGGGAGCAGGAGAGGAGCCGACACCTGGTACCGGCGCGCCGCTGAAGGCGGGTGAGTTCATCCTGGGCTACCCGGACGAAGATGGGCCGCCCGCAAACCTGCCGCAGCCCGAGATTCTCTCTCGCAACGGCAGCTATATGGCCTATCGCCGCCTGCAGGAGCACGTGGGCAAGTTTCGCGAATTTCTGCGCCAGCAGGGACGGACCCCGGAGGAGCAGGAACTGATAGCCGCGAAGCTCATGGGCCGGTGGCGCAGCGGCGCACCTCTGGTGCTGGCACCGGACAAGGACAATCCTGCCCTTGGCGCCGATCCGCAGCGAAACAACGATTTCAACTACAAGCAAATGGATCCGCATGGTTATGCGGTCCCGCTCGGATCGCACATCCGCCGCATGAACCCCCGTGACACGGCGGCGAACATGAACCGGCGACGGGTGATCCGCCGCGGCGGCACCTACGGGCCGCCTCTGCCGGAAGAAGCGCCGGAGGACGGTATCGAGCGCGGCATCGCCGCCTTCATTATCTGCGCGAGTCTCATTCGACAGTTCGAGTTCGCGCAGAACGTTTGGGTGAACGACCGGAACTTTCATGAACTGGGCAACGAACGCGATCCGATCTGCGGCAACCAGGACGGTACCTTGGAATACAAAATCCCGAAGCGCCCGATTCGCAAGAAAATCACAGGGCTGCCGGCATTCACGAATGTCCGGGGCGGGGCTTACTTCTTTCTGCCGGGCCTCAAGGCGCTTCGATACCTTGCGTCACTCGGTCATGCTCGATGAGTGATCCGTGGACGTTAATTCGCTTGAAAGACCACAGCGCAGTAGGAGGATCCGACCATGAGCACCGTCATTCAACTCCCACGCACTTACAATCAGAACCACATCCCCCGCAAATACACGCCCGGCAAACGCAGGGTGAGCATTTACTGGACCTGGAGCTATCCGTGGGAGACAAACCGGAATGTCGAGGAAATGGACAATCGTTTCTCGACCATGACCGAGGTCCGCAGAGTAGCGTGGCCGGCGTATGAGACCCCCGAATGGAGTACGCAAAACTTCCTCCAGGGAATCGATGGCACCCTAGAACTGTTCCACCGCTCCACGCTCCTGTTCCAGGAAATCGCCGGCGAAGCAACCGGCCATCCGGTCGCAGTATTCCAGCGCGTTGACCAGGCGGGATTCCGGCTGCCCATTGACGAACGGATTCTGGCCGATACGGATACGCTGATGGTGTTTGGCCTAGACCATCTCCCGGCGGAGCAAGAGGCAGCGCCGGAGGAAATCGCGGCGATCCGCGAGTGGCTCAAGCGCGAAGGAACTTGCTTGCTGCTCGCGCCGCATCACGATGTCGGTTTTACCAGCGACATGAAGCAACGCCAGATGGAATACCTCCACCACGGCGACCCGCTGGTACCGCGCCAGCAGCGCTTCAGCCAATACACCCGCTCGCTGATGAAGGCGCTCGATGTCCCGGTCATCAATCAATACGGACTCCGCCCGGCGGTCGTGAAAGGCACGAAGGAGATCGCACCGCTCACAGCCTTCCGTGACCTCGACAAGCTGGGCCTGCTCAAAAATGTCACCACGTTCAACTTCCACCCCCACTTGCCGCACTACGAGTTGACCACCAAAGACACCAAGTCAGTGCATGTGCTGGGACGACAGCTCATTGACCTCGATCGTCCGCATCCCTTCACCGAGGCGGGCAACACGGAATTCAATGCCCTCCTTTGGATGCCACCGATAGACCAGCGCGCCGGCAACATCCTGCTGGTGGACTCGACCAACTTCACCACGCTCTTCGGCGGCACGGACAGTCTGGAGAATTTCTGGAGGAATCTCGCTGTGATGCGGTGAGATTCTACCGGTGGTGGGACTGTCGCGACCTGCTGACAAATCGCCTCGCTCGGCTAGCCCGCGCGTTTATGCATGGATA
>WNFZ01007031.1_pt1 | contig 10111 bp, 8 predicted proteins | sample 5400081 | NCBI WGS metagenome assembly WNFZ01 (sample SAMN13153365, study PRJNA577476) | soil metagenome | isolation source: 80 cm soil or saprolite under grassland replicate 1 | place: USA:California | collected 2016-06-15
CCAGTCCGCGTTGCCGACCTGCTCGCCGAGGGCGAGCGGATGCCGGTCTACGTGCACGTCATCGACCATCCCGATGCGCGCGTGCTGGTCGACACCGGCATGACGGAGCTGCACCCGGCGGTGGCCGACCTCGATCCCCGCCTCCGGCCACTAAGCAAGCAGGACTTCGATCTCGCCGGCATCGACATCGTCGTCAACACACACCTGCACTTCGACCACTGCGGCGGCAACCACCTCTTCGCCGGCAGGCCGATCTACGTCCAGCGTCGGGAGCTCGACGACGCGCGCAACGAGGACGACTACACCATTCGCGAGTGGGTCGAGGCGCCCGGCGTGCGGTACGTGCCGGTCGACGGCGAGCTCGAGCTGCTTCCCGGGCTCCGACTCGTCCCGGCGCCGGGCCACACACGCGGCATGCAGGTGGTCGTCGTCGAGACTGGCGGGCGTCCGGTCGTCGTCGGCGGCGACGTGGCGGTTTGGTTCGGCGAGCTCGACGAGCCGCACACCGAAGGCCAGCTGCGGGTGCGTGCGCTCGACCCCGAGCTGGTCTGGCTCGCGCACGAGCACGAGACATGGCGACCCCGCACCGTCTGAGGCATCACGCCGGCGCTCTCTGAGTCGTCGAGTGGCATGTAACGAGGAGTCTTCTTCGAAGAAGACGAGAATGATGGGCGCGGAACCCGGGAGGCCCAACGAGCTGTCCCCGATCACAAGGATCGATACAGCCCGCGTGCGACCCGTTCAAAGCGGCGCTTCGCGTCGGAGCGGAGTGCGGGGTTGAGCTGAGCCGGGGGTCCGCGATCGGGCCGGGGGCCTCGACCACTGTTCCGGGTTGTTCGACGAGCAGGGATGCAGAGCTGTACCTGTTCCTGCGGGTGGAGGCGACGACGGGCCTGCGGCCGGGAGAGGTTTGTGCGTTGTGGGTGGCTGGACGATCGCACCGTGGAGCTGCTGGCCGAGCATCGGGCGCGGTGCCAGGCCAGAGCGCGCGAGTGGGGTGGGGAGCTGGCGCCTGACGCCTACGTGTTCGGCGCGGACGAGGCCGGTCGGCGACCATTGCGGGTGGACACGATGACACGCCGGTTCGGCGAGCTGGCCAAGGGTCTCGGGCACGGCTACACGCTGTACGGGTTCCGGCACTTCATGGCCACCCAGCTCGGCGCGGTGGCCACCACCGCGACGATCCGGGAGCGGATGGGCCACGGCAGCCTGGAGGTGACCGGCGGCTACGTGCATCGGGTCAGCGAGGCCGACCGCGAGGCCGCCCGGCACATGGCGAAGTTGTTCGATCGCCAGGGCCAGCCCTCGTAGGGGGCGGGCGGAGCGCGACGGCGACCTCAACCGCGCCGCCGAGCTGCGCTACGGCGTGCTGCCGGGCCTAGAGCGGAAGCTGACCGAGGCCAACGGGCGGCTGGCGGCGCGACGCCGACCACTACCCAGCGGTGGCCCCAGGCGGGCCGGTGACGGCCGGGGCCGTTGCCGTCGTGGTGCCAGGCGGTGCCATGGATCTTGCGGCCGGTGCGGTGCCACAGGGTGTCATCGACGGCCAGCACGATCGGGCGCCGGCAGGGACCAACGTCTGGGTGATGAGCTCCAGCAGGACCAGGCCGAGCTGGTCAGCCGACCAGCGGGCGGTCGCAAAGAACCGGTAGGCCAGGTCGTGGTGGCGGCGTCCGGCGAGCCGGGCGCCGACCAGCATGCCGGTGACGGTGCGCAGGCCCGGCTGAGCCAAGAACCCGGTGACCATGGCGCGGAAGGTCGCAAACGTGGAGGCGGTGAAGCAGGGGCGGAAGACGATGAGCAGGTCGGCGAGTGAGCGCGGTAGGCTCGGCATGGGCATCGGCGGTGACTCCTTGGCAGGTGAGCCGCCGATGCTCGCCTGCTTGGTGCTGCCAGGCAAGCCGGTCAGCTCGGGCGTGCCGCCGGATCAGGAGGTGATGTCGATGCCCGGTGAGCATTCCCCGTCGGCCGAGCGCCTGCTGCGCGTGCTGACGGATCCATCGCCGGACGACGACGCCTTTTCCGGGAAGCGGCGCGACCTCTCCCGGCTCACCGACGAGGAGCTCGGCGTCCTCATCCCCGCCGCCTACCAGGTCCGGTCCGCGGACGGCGACGCCGCGCGGCTGGTCAGCATGGTCGAGGAGGATATCTGGCACGCCGTGCGGGAGCGGCAGCCACGATTCGCACCCGAGTCGTGCGTGGGGATGTTCGCCGCGCTGGTGGCCGGGCTGGGCACGCGGCAGTGGGCCGATCTCACGCTGGGGGTCGGTTCGCTGCTGCGCTGCACGGGGCCGTGGCCAGCGGGGCTGGCCGAGCCCGCAGGTGAGCTGGTCAGGTTCCTGCTCCGCCACGACCGGCTCGACCAGCCGTACGCCCTGCTCGCGGTGGCGGGGCTGGCGGGAGAGCCGTTGCGGCGCGAGGTCGTCGAGCAGCTCAGGCAGGAGCAAGGCCCGATCGCCCGCGAGGAACTGGACGTGATCCTGACGTGGGACCTACCCGGTCAGGCGCTCATGGCCGAGGTCGTCGGCTATCACTCGTTCCGGGCACCGCCTCGACTGCCGGACGCGTGGGAGCGGCTGGCGGCCAGCGACTACGCCGCGTTCGCGCGCCGGGCTCTGGAGGCCGCCGACGCACGGCTCGCCGCGATCCACTCCGGGGAGCTTGCCTACCTGGCGGACGGGGCGTTCACCAGGGACGAGACCGAGGTGCTGGGGCGCGCGGCCAGGGTCGCCCTGGTCCGTGACGAGCCCTGGCTGGCGGAGCTGTTTGGCCGCCTGCTCGCGGGGGTCGCGGTCGCTCCGACGGCCGCCAGGACCCTGCCGTCGCAGGCCCTGCTGTTCGAGCTGGCGCGGGCGGTCGAGGAGTTCCCCACTGCCGAGGCGGTGGCCGCGCTGCGGACGACCCGCGGGGTCGTCCGGCACAAGGGCGTGCCCAAGCAGCTGGACCGTATGTTCAAGCGGATCGAGCAGGCCTTGGCCGACCGGTCCAAGGTGGCGCTGCGACTCCCCCATCTGGGTTTTGGCCCCGACGGTGCACGCCGTCGCGCCGTCGGCGGGTATGTGGCGACGATCACGGTGGCCGACGATGTCGGCCTGTCCTGGCGGCGGGCGGATGGGCGGACGCTGCGCGGGGTACCCGCGACCGTGCGCCACGACCATTCCGCCGAGGTCAGGGAGCTGCGCGGCCTGGTCAAGCAGGTGCGCAGCCAGCTGCTCACGCTCGCCCGGGCGCTGGAGGCCGGCTACAGTGCCGAGACCGTGTGGCCGTACGGGCGCTGGCGCAAGGAGCTGGCCACACACCCGCTTGCGGGGACGATGGCTCGGCGGCTGATCTGGGAGGTCGAGGCCTCCCCAGGCCGGTGGCAGGCCGTGCTCCCGAATGACGGCGGTGCCGAGCTGCGCGACACGGCGGGGACAGCTGTGCCCGCGCCCGACCCGGACGCGGCAATCCGGCTGTGGCATCCGATCCGGGCGCAGACCCAGGAGGTCCGCGCCTGGCGGGATCTGTTCACCGAGCGGCGGGTGCGGCAGCCGTTCAAGCAGGCGTTCCGGGAGATCTATCTGCTGACCCCGGCCGAGCTGGCGACACGGATCTACTCCAACCGCTTCGCCGCGCACATCGTCCGCTACCGGCAGTTCCGCGCGCTGGTCAGTGCGCGTGGCTGGGGGAGCGACCTGCTCGGGCCCTGGAGTGGCGGCGATGACGGGCAAGCCTGCGGCGTCTTCGCCGCGGGGAGCTGGCGGGCCTGCCTGTACCACGAATGGGTCGAGCAGGCTGACGACACCGGGTACGCCGCCACCGACCAGGTGCGGTTTGAGCGCAAGCTGGACGGCGCCTGGCGGCTGGCGCCGCTGGAGGAGGTGCCCGCGGTGGTGTTCAGCGAGGCGATGCGGGACGTGGACCTGTTCGTGGGGGTGACGTCGATCGCCGCCGACCCGGACTGGGCCGACCGCGGCGAGCATCGTTTCCGGCAATACTGGCGGACGGCGAGCTTCGGGGAGCTGAGCCCGATGGCCCGGGTACGTCGGGACGCCATCCAGCGCATCATCCCGAAGACGAGGATCGCCGACCGCTGCACGGTGGGCGAGCGGTACCTGGTTGTCCGTGGCGGCCTGCGGACGTACAAGATCCACCTGGGCAGCGCGAACATCCTGATGGAGCCGGACGACTCCTACCTGTGCATCGTGCCGTCACCCCGCTCCGGACGAGACGAGGTCTTCCTGCCGTTCGAGGACGACCGGCTGGCCCTGATCGTGTCCAAGGCGTTCCTGCTCGCCGACGACACCAGCATCACCGCCGAGACGATCCTGTCCCAGATCAAGCGAGGTTCCTGATGCCCACCGTGACCTTCCGAGACGAGACTGCATCTGGCAGGCGGCTGGACGAGATCTCCCTGCCCGACCTGCCCGAGCGTATGACCGCACGACAGCTGGTACGGCTGCGGGTCCGTGAGGAGGTCGCCCGCCACAACGCGCGGCCGTCGCGCCACTTCCGCGGGCTCGTGCGACCCGACGCCGCCGAGGCGGAACTGAACGGATACCGGCTGCGAGAGGCCCGCCGCATCGACTGGGAGCGCCAAGCCGACATCGCTGAGCACGCGTTCGACCACAACGGCTACGTCATGCTCGTCCACGACCGTCAAATGGACAGCCTCGATGAACTCGTCGACCTAACCGACGACCCCGAGATCGTCTTCATCAGGCTCCTACCCCTCAGCGGAGGATGACAGCGCTCGACCAGCAGCACCCAACCCGCGAGCCCGAGGAGGGCAGGGAGCGCGTCCGAGCATATTCACGAAAGCCGAGAAGTAGAGACTTGATCCGCTAGGATCCCGTGGCCGCCGCGCATCCATTCCCGCTTCTGAGCAGTGGCATCTGATCCCAGGTCCGGCCGGCAGAGACCGGCCGCCCGGGGCCCGGGGGTGCTTCCGATTTTCGGTGAGTCCGGACCGTCATGGCCGCTCGGGCAGTGACGGGTAGTCGCACGGGCTGCTTGGTGCGTGTCTCGAATGGATCGTCACAGGTCAGTGTGTGGAACGGTTCGTCACGAGCGCTCCATTCGGCAGCCGGACGGCTGAATAGATCAATCGCCGCCGCAGGCGCTCCATATGGAGGGCAATTCCCGAGCGCCCGAGGTGCACGCCAACGGGAATCGCCCGGGCGAATGGTGCCGGGTGGTGACGATTCGTTCGTGACAGGGATGCGGGAGGGGTGGCACGGACGGATCGAAGCTCCTTATCTGTGGCGGGATCCCCGGTCAAGCGTGCGGGAGCGGGGCACCGGGCAGCTCCCGAGCGCCCGCCGCAGCACACCTGCGAGAACCTCAAGGTTCTCGGACACTGCGCCGGTGGCTCCGGCCGGACAGCAGGTCCCCCTTCAGGACAGTACGTCACGGTAGACTGCTCGCGTCCAGGTTAAGGGGCCGACTTGGAAGGGGGGGTCGTCATGACCCAGCACGAGCATCCGAACGTCACCCTGGTCCGGGAGGGCTTCGAGGCGGTCCAGCGGGGCGACATGGGCTGGATGGAGCAGCATTTGGCCGACGATGTGGTCTGGCATGTCGGCGGCAACAGCAAGTGGAGGGGGGCCTACCAGGGCAAGGGGAAAGTCCTCGACTTGTTCGCTCGCCAGACCCAGGCGATGGGCGGACCGGGTTCGATGGACATCCATGACATCCTGGGCAACGACGACCACGTCGTTGCGCTGGGGACGGCCTCGGCCAGCGCGCCGGACGGTTCCAGCGCCGAGTGGAAGTACGTCCAGGTCTTCCACATCAGGGATGGGAAGGCGACCGAGGTTTGGGGGATGGCGGAGAACGACGCGGCCGTCGACCCGTTCTTGGACGCCCTTTCCGGCTGAACCGCGGCGAGAGGGCCCACTGGCCGACGATCGGATCTCAGCGGTGCGGCCGAGGTGTGACGTTCCGTCCGTGCCGCGCCGACCAGATCACGCGGTTCGCCGGCTCGATGCAGTTCGTCTACATCCACATCATCTGGTTCGCCTCCTGGATCGGCTTCAGGGTCGAGCACTACCCTTCGGGCTGCTGACCATGATCGTGTCGCCTCCAACTCTCCAACCAGATCCTGGAGCTCACCAAGGCCATCCACGCGATTGCCGCGGCACGGTCACCCGCGGGCTCCTCCGGGACGGACGGCACCCAAGCGGGCCACCAGAAGTTCGGTCCGTAACGTGAGGTGGGGAAGGGACCTGCAGATCAGGGGATGGCCGTGCTCGCCGGCTGGGACGCGGCCGCACTCACCTTCCTCACGAGCGTCTGGCCGATCATCCGGGCCAATGGCCCGTACGGCGCGCAACTGGCCACCCGCGCGACTTGCAGGTCGGCCGCCGACTCGAGGTGGTCGGCCAGCCGGCGCAGGCGGCGCAGCGGTCGGTCGGCGGTGGCGGCGAGGTCGTCGCGGACTGGGGCGTCGCGAAGGGCCGAATGGGCCAGGTCATGGGCGACCCGCAAGGTCGGCGCAGCAAGTGGGGAGCTACACCGGCGAGGGACCTGGGGGCCTGCCGACGAGGAAGTAGGTCCGCATCGGGCCCTTGCCCTTCACCTCGACCATGCCGCGCTCGCGGAACACGAACCGGTCGGCCAGCAGGCCCCGCACGCGCTCGGTCACCTGGATGTGCCCGGGCACGCCGTGCGACTCCATGCGACTGGCGGTGTTCACCGTGTCACCCCACAGGTCGTAGGTGAACTTCCGTCGCCCGATGACCCCCGCCACCACCGGACCGGAGTCGATGCCGATCCGGAGCCGGATCGGCATGCCGTCCCGCAGCGTCCGGCGGGTGGCCGCCTCCAGCATCTCCAGGCCCATGTCGGCGATCGCCTCCGCGTGGTCTGGCGTAGGCTCCGGCAGCCCACCGGCCACCATGTAGGCGTCCCCGATGGTCTTGATCTTCTCCAGCCCTCCCCGCTTCGCCAGGGCGTCGAAGTCGGAGAACAGCTCGTTCAGCGTCTGCACCGACGTGTCCGGAGCGAAGCGCTCGGCGTAGGGGGTGAACCCGACGATGTCCGCGAACAGCACGGTGACGTGCGAGAAGGCGTCTGCGATGACGTCCTCGCGCTCCTTGAGCCGTTCGGCGATGGACTGGGGCAGCACGTTGAGGAGCAACCGCTCCGACTTGGCACGCTCGACCTGAAGCAGTCGATGCGCCTGGTCGAGCGCCGCCAGGGCCCGCTCCCGCTCCTGCACGAAGTACCGCAGCAGGAGATAGGTCACCAGGGACAGCCCGCTGATGTTCAGGAAGAAGAAGGAGATCACCACGCCCCGCGGGAGCTGCGTCGCGTCGGGCTCGGTGAACTCAAGGACGGTGGAGGCCACCAGCAGCACCCCGTAGCCCGCCAGCCACGACCACGCCCTGCGAGGCCCCACGAAGACCAGCGCCGCCATCGGGGCGACGAACGCCCACGCCGCCATGGTGCTGGAGGCCCGGAAACCGCCCAGGCTCCACTGGAGGACGAACGGCAGCAGCAGCATGAGCGACAGCTCTACCGTCAGGAAACGCTGGAAGCGCTTCGTGCGAAGGAGCGCGACCAGCCCGACGGCGGAGAGCACCTGGTAGGCAAGCGGGATCACGGCCGACCACCACAAGCCGAGGATGGCGTAGGTCACCACCCAGACGGTGCTCAGCGGCACGATCAAGGCCACAAGCAGGATCAGCGAGGCCTTGCGGACGCGTACCTCCTCCGGGTCGTCCGGCAGCACCGCCACCGCGGCCGTCCGTTCCAGGAGGGCGTGGAGGCGGCCCCTCCAGCGGCCGGGGCTGGGCGATCCGGGGTCGATTGGCAGAGCAGGCATCTGGTTTCCTCTGCTTCGGTGGCGCCGGCGCCTGCGGCCCCTGGATGGTCGGCGCCAGCGCCGCACGCGCCCACGCGAGACACTACAGAAGCGCCAGACTGCTGTCGCGAACCTGCTTGGACACGGGGGGCCGAGATGGGACAACCGATCCTGTTTCTCGTCAACGAACACGGCCGGGTGCTGGACGCGCTTGCCGGCGACCTTGCCAGACGGTTCGGTGTGGACTACCAAATCCTCAGCGAAACCTCGGCGTTGGCGGCGCTGGCGACACTTGCAGAGCTCGCGGCAGGGTCGGAGGAGGTCGCCCTAGTCCTCGCGGCCCAGCCGATGCGGGAGATGCCCGGGGTCGACTTCCTGGTGCGCGCCCACGAACTGCACCCGACGGCCAAGCGGGTCCTGCTGGTCGGCCGCCGCGAGTGGACGGCGACCAACCCGGCCGTACGGGCGATGACGCTCGGGCAGATTGACACCTACCTGTTCGAGCCGTGGCTCCCGGTTGAGCGGTGGCTGTACCTACCGGTCAGCCAGGTCCTGGCCGACTGGGTCCCGCCGCAGGCACCCTCGTTTGAAGGGGTCCGAATCGTCAGCCCCGGCTGGGGGACACGCGTCCATGAGCTACGCGACACGCTCACCCGCATGGGAATCCCCCATGGCTGGTACCCGGTGGACTCCGATGGCGGTCGCCGGCTGCTCGAGGAGGCCGGCCAGGACGGCTCCCGCCTGCCCGTGGTCGTGTTTCACAGTGGCCGGGTGTTCGTCGACCCCTCCAACGCCGAGCTGGCCGACGGCCTGGGGTTCGGGACGCGGCCGGCGGCCGCGGCCTACGACGTGGTCATCGTCGGTGCCGGACCCGCCGGCTTGGCCGCCGCCGTCTACGCCGCCTCCGAGGGCCTGGACACCCTGGTGGTCGAGCCACAGGTTGTCGGCGGCCAGGCCGGCACCAGCGCCCTGATTCGCAACTACCTCGGCTTCCCCCACGGGATCAGCGGCAACGACCTGGCCAACCGGGCGCTGGAGCAGGCGTGGTTGTTTGGGGCCAATCTCGTCCTCACCCAGCAAGCCACTGGCCTGCATGCCCGCGGGCCCGACCGCCTGCTGTGGCTGTCGGACGGCAGCGAGGTCGCCGCCCACGCGGTAATCGTCGCCAGCGGTGTCTCCTGGCGGCGCCTGGGCGTGGGCCGCCTGGAGGCGCTGGTCGGCGCGGGCGTGTTCTACGGCGCGGCCGGGGCCGAGGCCCGGGCCATGCAGGGCCAGGATGTCTTCGTGGTGGGCGCCGGGAACTCGGCTGGCCAGGCTTCCCTCGACCTGGCCAGGTGGGCGGCGTCGGTGACGATCCTTTGCCGCGGTGACGCCCTCGGCCAGAGCATGTCAGACTACCTGGTGCAGCAGATCGACCGCGCACCCAACATCGCGGTCCGGCTGCACACCGAGGTGGTCGACGGCAAGGGCAGTAGCCGGCTGGAGGGCCTATCACTGCGGGACCGGCACAGCGGCGCGACCCAGGACATCCCCGCCGCAGCCCTGTTCGTCATGATCGGTGCCGAGCCGCACACCGAATGGCTCGCCGGCGCTGTGGAGCGCGATCAGTCCGGCTACATCCTGACCGGCCACGATCTGCTCCACGCCGGCGAGCCACCACCGGGATGGCCCCTTGCGCGCCCGCCCCTGCTGCTGGAAACCAGCATCCCCGGTGTCTTCGCGGTCGGTGATGTTCGCTACCGGTCGGTCAAGCGGGTCGCGTCCGCCGTCGGGGAGGGCGCCGTCGCCCTACAGCTCGTGCACAAATACCTCAGCGAGCAGCCAAGCTGAGCCGCGGCCGCATGTCGCGGCTGCGCAGCGTGCCGGTGATCAGGCTCGCCACCAGCGCCCCCACGCCGAACGCCGTCCAGCACGCGCCGAGCAGCGGAGCCCGCGCGTGCAGGTCGCTCGCGACGTAGACGGGCAGGGCGTCCTCGACCGGCCGCTCGGCCTCGGCGACGCCCGTCGGCGTGCGTCAGGCCTGGATCCCGAGGTAGGCGAAGGAGGCGGCGTCGAGCGCGATGAGCCAGCCCGGACCGATCCACGCGGTACGCCGCAGGGATCATTGGTGGTCGCTTGCTCGGTCCTCAGCTCACCGCTTTCTTCACGAGCGCGCCGATCCTTACCTCGTCGGCGGCGGTCAACTTCGTCAGAGCGAAGGCGGTCGGCCAGATGGCGCCCTCGTCGAGGTTCGCCTTGTCGCTGAAGCCGAACGTCGCATACCTGGTGTTGAACTTCTGCGCGCTTTGGAAGAAGCAGACGACCTTGCCGTCCTTGGCATACGCG
>WNFZ01022788.1_pt1 | contig 10111 bp, 8 predicted proteins | sample 5400081 | NCBI WGS metagenome assembly WNFZ01 (sample SAMN13153365, study PRJNA577476) | soil metagenome | isolation source: 80 cm soil or saprolite under grassland replicate 1 | place: USA:California | collected 2016-06-15
ACAACGTTTCCCAAAGCGGGTGCGGCATTTATTTTTTCAGGTTTCGGTATTTGGTAGGGACGAGACTTGCTCTCATCCATATTGCCTCCGTCTTGGACGCCCGCAAGGGGCGTTCCTACGGCGGGGTCGGTTATCCACAAGATAAAATGGATATGATTCGGCATGCCCACAAATTCATCCAATTTAATGGTGGGAAACCATAATGGTAATGCCTGCCACACGTCGTTGATTATTCCATTCACAATCGGATCTTCGAATATACATTCGCGATTCTTTGTGCAAATGGTGACAAAATATGCGCCTGCGTTGTGGTAGTCGTATCCCTTCAATCGAATGGAGCGGCGATGATGTTTATTCGGATCGTATTTCACAATATGTTTCCTGTAGGGATAGGTCTTGCCCCTGTTCCTAGTAATTCAGATAACCACAAATTGGACAACCGCAATTCGGACAACCGCTAGGGTTATCCCTACGGTAATGTTTCCAAACACCTCTTCGCCAGCACCGCGGCGATATCACTACGATATTCCGCGCTAGCCCATTCATCCGTCGCTTCGTGGAAGGCGTTACGTGCTGCAGTTTCAAGACCATCCGCTTCGGTGCCATCCATGGCAAGCATGGGACTGTTGCCGTATCCTCCAAGTGCGAGTCGAGTGCGGCCCGAATTCCATTGTGCGAGCGCAGCGCAAACGATGGGCTTATCGGCAGGTGTGCGAGAGACGTATTCAAAAGCGAGTTTTACATTCAGTGGAATGATGATCAGTGTGATTAAGCCGCGTGTTCGAAGTGGAAGAAAATCACCGAGATTTATGGTTGCTGAATCCCAAGGTGAGCCCGGCTGTTGGCTGATAAATGTGATTAGCTTTGCATCCAGGGCGAGGAGCGCGGTCGTGACGCGGACTTCAAGGCGTCGGGGCAATTTGCATCTTCAAGCAGTTGTTGCAATGTGGTAGTCGCGCCGATCTCAAGGTTATTGCCGAGCTTTTTAACGGTATTCAGGCCGAGGGCTTGCAGGTCAACTACTTCAACGGATGCAGATGTCGATTGAGAGAGAAGCGTGCCTCCACCGAGGGGGAGGGTGTCGGGCTGATTCAAGAGTGTGAGGGCTTCGTCGAGCGTTTGGGGACGATGATATTCGCGAATCATTAGGGTTCCTCTAAGTCTTACCTTATTATACTCATCTCGAATTGAAAAGCGTCTCCTACGCAGAGACGCCCTAGATCAATCGGGATAAACCTTCCAGCCCAACTCATCGAGCTTCGACATATCGAATTTATCTTCCGGCACGTTGATGTGGATTGCATTCGCCTCCGCCAGCAATTCGCCGCTTGAGTCATAGATGCCCGCCCACGCTTCCACGAACTTTGACCGGACTTGCCCCGCTTTCCCGATAATTTTCAACGGTTGCAGAATTGGCACATTCTTGCGATACTTCACTTCGAGCTTTCCAGTGAACATAAAGCGCGGCATAGATGGATCACCCATATGTGCCCGCCCGCTGATCTCATCGAGAATAGCCGCCACAATGCCTCCATGCAAAACGCCCGGACAACCCTGAAAATGTTCGGGTGCAATGTATGATGTTTCAACGATGCCTGGCTCTGTTTCGTAAATGTGTAAATGAAGCCCAATTGGATTCTCGACCCCGCAGACGAAGCACATACGAGAGTTTGGTTGTTTGATGCTCAAAGTGAGACTCCTGTATTTGATTGTGTAATTATAGCAAAGGCCGTCATCTCACGGTTATATAATAGGACGGTATTCCTTTGTGATTTCCCAATTGTCCATTACAATGCATCATGGTGGACAAATGATTAACGGGTCATGAGATGGAAAACGACCGGATTCGCCCCTTACTGGTAAACATCTATGGCGAGGAACGTTCCGCCTCTCTCTACGGACGCCTGCAACAGCTCCTAGGAAAATTTCGTTCGCGCCTCCCCAAAACGAATGCTCAAAATCTTAGCGAACGCGATTCCATTCTGATTACATATCCTGACCAGGTCCAGGAAACAAATCGTCCTCCGCTGGAATCTTTAACTGATTTTTGTAAGAGCCATCTTAAAGATGTAGTCAGCGGTATTCACATCTTGCCTTTTTATCCCTGGTCTTCAGACGATGGTTTTTCTGTGATTGACTACCGCGCGGTCAATCCACAGTATGGAGATTGGGACAATATTCGAGAACTGGGAAAACATTTTCAATTGATGTTTGATGCGGTGATCAATCATATTTCAGTACAAAGCGAGTGGTTCCAGGGATTTCTAAATACTGATGCGCGTTATGTTAATTATTTCATTCCTGTCGATGGAAATCCGGACCTTTCACTTGTCGTCCGCCCGCGTGCATTACCTCTTCTCACTACTTTTGAAACAAAGGTCGGTGACAAAAATGTTTGGACGACCTTTAGCTCCGATCAGGTAGATTTAAATTATCAAAACCCTGACGTGCTGCTTGAGATCCTTGACATTTTGCTTTTTTACGTAAGCCAGGGCGCGCGATTTATTAGGTTAGATGCAATTGCCTACATGTGGAAGGAAATTGGTACTCCCTCTATTCATCTCCCTCAAACACATTGGATCATTCAACTTTTCCGCGCGGTCCTAGACGAGGTTGCGCCGCATGTCATGTTGATCACCGAGACCAATGTTCCGCACGCTGATAACATATCTTATTTTGGAAATGGTTCAGACGAAGCGCAAATGGTGTATAACTTTTCCCTGCCGCCACTTGTTTTGCATGCATTCCAAACGGGTTCTGCAGAGAAACTTTCACGTTGGGCTGAATCCCTGCACTTACCTTCTAAAAAAGTTACATTTTTCAATTTCCTCGCTTCTCACGATGGGATCGGCTTGAACCCTTTACGTGATATATTGTCCGCGCAAGAAATAAAAGGAGTGGTTGACCGGGTACTAGCTCACGGCGGTTTGGTCTCGTTTAAATCTGAGTCCGATGGTACAAAGCGGCCATACGAATTAAATATTAATTATTTTGATGCGCTCAACGACCCAGCGAGTGATGATCCGTTGGATTTGCAAGTAGAACGATTTGTCACAGCCCATGCCATCTTGCTGGCAATGGTTGGGCTACCTGGTATTTATTTCCATAGCTTGTTCGGTTCGCGTGGCTGGCCCGAGGGAGTGACGCAGACAGGCCGAAACCGGACGATCAATCGCATGAAATTCATCAAAGCTGAACTTGAAACGCGGCTGATGGATCCAACTTCAAGAGAAGCGCACGTTTTAAACCGATTGAGCCATCTATTGAAAGTACGCGCTTCCTCTTCGGCATTTCATCCTTATGGGAGTCAAAATGTTTTGCATGTAGCCCCAAGCGTTTTTGGTTTGTTGCGTTCATCACCTGATGGTAAGAATCACGTTCTTTGCCTGCACAATGTTAGTGAACGCTCAGTTGTACTGGATTCTCAAAATATCAGCGCGTTCGAGCAATTTTCCGAACAGCCTATAGATATCATCAGTGGAAATAAAATCCAGTCTAATCACCCCTTAACAATTCAACCCTATCAAAGTCTTTGGATTAAATAGATTTATTTTTATGAAAACTATGTTAACTGATGTAAATTCGCCCTATCTAGCATTACTAAAAAATCGAATTAACCTTCGCCAGATCCCATTTAGCGAGCGCGGTTCACGCCTGATGGTTTTTCGATCCGAAAACCATTTTCTCGTTCGGCTGGCTGAGCGCTGGTTCAAACTAGACCAGCAACTCGCCAGCTATCGGCAGCGACCACCGCTCATTGACTTCTGGCAGTTGACAGATGAAAACGACCAACCACTTGCTTTTGAGTTGATCACCTACCCACATCGTCTTGAATGTCGAACCTCTATCGGCACCTTCACAATGATTTTTGTCGATACCGAAACGCTCCTCCTTGTTTTGCCACCCGGACGCTGTGGAGTAACATTCACAGCTGCGATGGATAAAGCGCTAACAGACCGGCGTGGAGGTGTACTGAGGCTCACTGGCAATATCCGTCGCAATGTAGCTTACACAACAAACGCGCGTATCTTGCACAATGAGATTGAGCCATTAAATGGAGGTGGAATACAGCGAATCCGGCTGCGCGTAGAGTCGGCTGGCGACTCGGTATTCATGCTCAACCTTACTCCAAGGCTTGGCTTTAATCGTTATCTGCCGTCCCTTGAGGATACATTGGAGGACGCTGCAAGACGATGGCATACATGGTTCGCCTCCGCACCGGAGGTGGCAGAGCCTTATCGCGCGCAATATTACTATGCCTGGTGGATTATGCGTGCTGGTTTGATTTCCACACGTTTCTATACCACGCGTGAAGCGATGACGCCTTCCATGATTCATTATGTTGGCATTTGGCAGTGGGATGCCTATTTCCATGCGCTGGCGTACCGGCACATTGAGCCTTACCTTGCCCACGATCAATTGCGCATCCTACTGGATCATCAACAGGCAGACGGTATGATCCCAGACGCCGTGCATGACGAAGGTACGGTGACGCGCCTTACTTTTCCTGTAGAGGCCGATGTCACCAAGCCCCCACTCATTGCCTGGGCTGCATGGAAGTTGTTCGAGACGGATCGCGATCTGGAATTCCTCGATGAAATCTACGAGCCAATTGTTCGCTGGAACGACTGGTGGTTCGAAAAGAACGACGTAGATGGCAACGGCTTATGTGAGTATCAACATCCATTCTCGTCTGGAGCGGACGACAGCCCATTGTGGGACGATGGCGTGCCAGTTGAGGCACCTGATCTAAATACATACCTATGCTTACAGCAGGAGGCTTTGGCAAAGATCGCGCGTGTACTTGGTCTAAAGGCAGATGCAGAGCAATGGGCTCGGCGTGCCGATGAACAAGCACAACGAATGATCCGCTACCGCTGGGACAAGGAAGCTGGATTCTTTTGGGCAACGCGGAACGGAGAAAAAGTTAATGTCCGTACACCGTTCAACCTCTTCCCACTAATTACTGGACGAATGCCGCCGGAAATCGCTGGGCGCCTGGTGGCACATTTGACCGATCCACATCAGTTTTGGACACGCTATCCAATGCCAACCGTTGCTAGGAACGATCCCAAATATAACCCGCAGCAAATGTGGCGCGGTCCAACGTGGGTGAACGTTAATTATCTTATGATTGAGGGCTTGGAGCGTAGCGGTTATCCAGAGTTGGCTCGCGAGCTGCGCCAGCGCACACTACAGATGATCCAGGGCCGCGATGACATTTATGAGTATTACCATCCCGAGACGGGTCAACAGCCACCCAAGGCAGCCTCGACTTTCGGTTGGTCTGCGGCCATTTTTATAGATCTTGCCATTCAAGAATCGAAGAGAAGCCTTTTTGCATTCAGCTGGTCACCGAATTGGTTTTGTCTCTACTCGATTTAATAGTACGGACGGTGTCTCTTTGGAGACTCAAAAATGGGCACACGTTCTAGAAAGATTAGGTCAGAATTTATATTACTTCGCCGGTCAGTGCGACCAGTCGGAAGAAATCAGTTTTATTGTGCCTGAAGCACATTTTCTGCATCCAGACGTTCTGGCAATCAGTGAAATATCATATAGGGCAATTACCCGGCCACCCCATATAACTAGCCGTATCCATGAACTGCGTAGCTATCTGAAGGACCGTCTCTACGAGTTCATCAAAAAGTATGATATCGAATTGTTGATTGTCGAAAATGCCCTTTCGATTCCGATGAATATCCCTCTCGGTCTCGCTCTGGCTGAACTGATTGCGGAAACAGGGATTCCAGTCATTGGTCACCACCACGATTTTGCGTGGGAACGAAAACGCTTTCTCGTCAACTGCATGGGCGATTATCTTGAAATGGCCTTCCCACCACGCTTACCCAGCATCCATCACGTGGTGATTAATTCACTTGCTGCTACGGAAATGGGCAAGCGTCGCGGTATTAATGTCCGGGTTATCCCAAATGTAATGGACTTCGATAATCCGCCTAATCCACCCGATGAATACACCGCGTCGCTTCGTACGGACCTGCAAGTTGATCCCGACGAATATTTTTTTCTCCAGCCGACACGTCCCCTGCAGCGCAAGGGCATTGAGTACGCCATCGAATTGATCCGCAGGCTGGAAGAAAACGCCCGGCTGGTGATATCCCATGCGGGCGGAGATGAAGGGAACGAGTACAAAGAACATGTGCGGACTTTTGCCGGGCTGCTGAATGTACGTGTTAATTTTGTTTCTGAGATCATCGGCACAAAACGCGGCACCACTTCCGACGGACGCAAGATTTATACCTTGGGTGATGTTTATCCTTTTGCAGATATCGTCACATTTCCATCACTGCTTGAAGGTTTTGGCAACGCTTTCTTGGAAGCCATCTATTATCGTCGGCCGCTCATGATCAACAACTACACCATCTATGCGATCGATATCAAACCAAAGGGATTCCAGGCTGTTGAGTTTAATGGCTTTATCACGGATGAGACGATTAAGCATGTTCGTAAAACTCTCAAGGATCCGAAGTCGGCTGAGGAAATGACCGAGCATAATTACGCACTAGCAAAGGAATTCTATTCATTTGCAATATTGGAACGGCAATTGCAAGTATTGTTGGATTCTTGTTTTAGCCATGAAGAGTAGGATTAATGAGAATCGTTTTGTTGCATTACAGTGCTTTGCCGGTTGTCGGAGGGGTAGAGACTGTCCTAGGGCATCACGCCCGTCTCATGGCAGATGCAGGTCATCAGGTCAGAGTGGTGGCGGGGCGCGGTGACCAGGTAGATGAGCGCGTTCCATTTATCCAAATTCCTTTAGCTGATTCTCGTCATCCTGATGTTCTTGCGGTAAAAAGTGAATTAGATCAGGGGCGGATTCCAGACGCTTTCCCCCGACTCGTCGATGAATTAACGAACCAGCTTACTAAACACATCGCGCATGTGGATTGGCTGATCGCACACAACGTCTGTTCATTGAATAAAAACCTTATTCTCACAGCCGCATTACGACGAATTTCGGAATCATCCAGCCAACCGCGCTTGATTCTCTGGCATCATGATTTTGCCTGGCTGACTCCGCGTTATCGAGATGAATTGCACGATGGCTATCCATGGGATTTGCTCCGAAGTGATTGGCAGGATGCAATCCAGGTTGTGGTATCCGAATTTCGCAAAGTAGAACTCGCAAATCTAATCAATGTACCGGCGGCTCGAATCCACGTTGTTCCAAATGGAATTGATATCGAACGTTTTCTAAAAACTGAAGACAAAACCAGAGCCTTATTGGCTAAAATGAACTTAATGGATTCTCTGCCCCTGCTTTTGTTGCCAGTTCGGATCACACCCAGGAAAAATATTGAGTTGGCGTTAAGAACACTTAAAGTTTTAAAAGAAAAATATTTAAAAGCAAAGCTTGTTGTGACAGGTCCTCTCGGTACCCATAATCCATCCAATGTTCATTACTTTGAGACTCTCATAGATTTGCGCCAGGAATTGAATCTGGAAGGGTCGGCCTACTTTCTCGCAGAATTTAGCGATGAATTCTTACCGGATGAGGTGGTCAGCGACTTTTATCAATTAGCCGACGCGTTGTTTTTCCCTAGCCGTGAAGAAGGATTTGGCCTCCCGATATTAGAAGCAGCTTTGGCCAAACTACCGATTTTTTGTGCGGATATTGCTCCATTCAGAGAATTAGCGGATGGGTATACTGATTTCTTCCCGCTAGATGCGGAACCAGAGTATATAATGGAGTTAATCATCAAGCGCCTGGAAAGTAATTTAATCTACAAATTCCAGACACGTGTCCGTAGCGAATATGCCTGGCCGCGGATATATTCAGAAAAAATTGAGCCGTTGCTATCCATCAAAGGGTGAGAAATGTTACGCCGATATTATGGTCAGTTGTTTCGCAAGATACTTGTCCCGATTGTTCATGGATCTGAATATCGGACTGCCCTGGCTGTTGCTTCAGCGATTGCCGGTTCTGAAAATGTGCTCCTGAGCGGGATCGTGGGGATGCCAGAGGATCAGTCTTTAAGTACAGCCACTGCAGCAGCCCGTCATCTTCGAAAGATTTTACGCGAAGCTACAGGCCGCAACCAAATACATGCTGTTCAGAGGATACGTGTCTCACACAATCCTTGGGATGAGTTGGTTGAAATTGTGAATGAAGAAGAGCCCGATTTACTTGTATTGCAAGACTCTCACTTTCAAGCTTTGAATATCTCTCCCAATGAAGCATTGAGGTACCCTCCATGTGATATGGTGGTTGCCAGAGGGTCAATCTCAGAGAAACTTTCTCGAGTCCTTGTTTCCCTTCGTGGTGGCCCATATGCTGAACTGTCCCTTAGATTAGGATTGTCCCTAGCCCGCACAAGTCGCGTAAATGTTACTGCCTTGCATCTAAGATCCCGCGCTGACAAGTCAAGTGAAACCGATGCAGCTTTCAAAGGGATCGAACGGGTGTTGAAAAACCTTCCACAAGTGAAACGCGAATTTGTTCGGACAGAAAATCCCGTCGAAACGATTCTCGATAAATGCCGTCATTATGATTTAGTAGTGCTTGGTGCAACAGCGCAATCCCCGGAATCGCCAATATCCATTGGACCTGTTGCTGAAGGGGTTTTAAAAGATAATTCAAAGGGTGTTCTCATCGTCAAGGCAAAACGGCCGGTGTCCGTTGATTTAGCCGCGGAAAGTGCAGGACAGCGTGCGATTTCCGTTCTTGTAGATAAGTGGTTTGCTGAAAATACTTATCATGCAGGTGAGTTTTCAACGTTGGAGCATTTGTTGGATCTCAAGCGCCAGCAGGATCTTACAATTAGCCTGGCATTGCCTGCTCTGAATGAAGAAGAGACAGTCGGAAAGGTTATAACAACAATTAAAACAAGCCTGATGCAGAAAGTGCCATTGCTCGATGAAATTATTCTTATCGATTCAAATTCAGAAGACCGGACGCGCGAAATTGCCGCGAGACTAGAAATCCCTGTACATATCCATCAAAATGTTTTACGAAGATTTGGGACGAGATCTGGGAAGGGTGAAGCCTTATGGAAGAGCCTTTACCTAACGCATGGTGACATCGTTCTTTGGATCGATACAGATATCGTAAACATCCACCCGCGATTTGTTTATGGTATTTTAGGTCCGTTAATCTTGCGGCCTGATATCCAACTTGTCAAAGGGTTTTATCGCCGGCCCTTAAAAATTGACGGAAAACTTCAAGCAGGTGGCGGTGGTCGTGTCACCGAACTAACCGCCCGTCCATTGATCAACCTGTTTTATCCGGAACTTTCTGGGTTGATCCAGCCGCTTTCGGGTGAATATGGTGGGCGGCGTTCCGCGCTGGAGCAGATTCCTTTCTCCTCCGGCTACGGTGTTGAGATTAGTATGATCATCGATATATTCGAAAAATTTGGTCTCTCTTCCATAGCTCAGGTGGATTTACAGGAGCGAATTCATCATAACCAGCCTCTGGAGTCATTGAGCAAGATGTCCTTTGCCATCATACAGTCGGTCGTTCGCAGACTGGAAAAACGCTATTCAGGCAACATACTTGAAGATGTAAACAAGACGATGAAATTAATTAGGTATGAGCAGGGACGTTTATTCCTTGATTTGGTGGAAATTGCAGAGCTTGAACGTCCCGCCATGGCTGGCATCCCTGAATACCAAAAACGCCAAATTACAAACTAAATGATTATTCAGACGAAGTATACTTTGAGGCATGGACAAGCCAAAAGTATTCGTCACACGCCTCATTCCGGATAAGGGCCTGCTTCCAGTTAAAGAGTTTTCTCAAACCGAAGTTTGGTCCGCTGAAACACCGCCACCAAGAGCAGAACTCCTTCAACGCGTCCATGGCCTGGACGGTTTGCTTTGTCTGCTTACCGACAAGATTGATGCTGCCATGATGGATATTGCCGGACCTCAGCTAAAAGTCATCAGCAACATGGCTGTAGGCGTGGATAACATAGATGTGGCTGCCGCGACCGCGCGCGGAATCCCAGTTGGGAACACACCTGGCGTGTTGACCGACGCTACAGCGGATATGACTTTCGCTTTGCTGCTCTCCGCCGCGCGGCGAGTTGTGGAGGGCGAGAAATACGTGCGCGCGGGAAAGTGGAAAACATGGCACCCACAGCTTTTG
>WNFZ01007032.1_pt1 | contig 10109 bp, 8 predicted proteins | sample 5400081 | NCBI WGS metagenome assembly WNFZ01 (sample SAMN13153365, study PRJNA577476) | soil metagenome | isolation source: 80 cm soil or saprolite under grassland replicate 1 | place: USA:California | collected 2016-06-15
GTGCGAAACATAGATGAAGCAGTGGATTTCTATCACGGCGTCATCGGCTTTGACGTGATGGGTGTGGCGAAATCCTTCCGCATGGCATTCGTCTCTGCGGGCGGGTATCATCATCACATTGGACTGAATACCTGGCAGGGCGAAGGCGCGCCTCCACCGCCAGCCGACGCGTTGGGTCTGCGTTACTTTACAGTTGCGCTGCCCAATCAGAGCGCGTTCAATGAAGTGGTCGAACGTGTTGAGAAGGCAGGAATCCCTGCCAATCAAACAGAAGATGGGTTGCTTATCTACGACCCATCCCAAAACAGTGTGATACTGACCGTTGCAAGTGGAAAATAAGATAACCCCTAATAACATGAAACATCCGAAGCCTAAAAGAACTGCGGGCTTCGGATGTTTTATTTATTGTGTTCATGGATTCTGCATTAGGAAACTGCTTCTCCCCTGCCGCAAGGTAGAGATGACGTACAAACGCGAACACACTCACCCTAGTAGGCGGTGCCAGGGACGTTGGAGTAATAGAAGCACAAGCCATGAATTGCTGAGTAATCCAACTGAGAACTATCCGTTTTAATCATCTTCTCCACGATAATCCCGATATTCACGTATAACAAACTCCGTGGAGAGACGTTATATCTAATACCAGGGGTGTGTAAGTTCTAGCTATAACCAAACGACCAAAGAGAGGAGAAAATCCTATGCTACCAATCGGCGATGATGATAGTACTCGTAGAACCGTTCCATTAGTAACGTACGGCTTAATTGTGCTGAACGTTCTTGTGTTCCTGTTGGAACTCAATAGCGGAGATGCTTTTATCGAACGTTGGGCTTTCGTGCCGAGCCGTTTCCTTGCCAACCCGGCTGGGGATTTTGCCACAATTTTCTCAGCTATGTTCATGCATGCTGGGTGGCTTCATCTCGGTGGAAATATGCTCTACCTGTGGATTTTTGGCGATAACGTGGAAGACCGTTTAGGTCATGGGCTCTACACACTTTTTTATCTGTTGTGTGGCATTGCCGCAACCTTTGCCCAATTGATCTTTAACACTCACTCGAATGTTCCAAATCTGGGAGCGTCGGGAGCAATTGCGGGTGTGTTGGGCGCTTATATTTTGATGTTCCCGCACGGAAGAGTTAGTGTATTGGTAGGCCGCGGAGTAGTAGCAATGTCTGCGCTGGCTGTCATCGGATTCTGGATCGTCATCCAGATTTTTAGCAGTATCGGCGAAATTACCACGTCCTCACAGACCGGTGGCGGCGGAGTGGCTTATATGGCGCACATCGGTGGGTTTGTGGCTGGGATGATTCTAACCTATGTATTAGGTGGAGTGAGGAGAGCCTTACCTCCTCCTACATCTACATACTATCGTTAATAAATATCACGAATTAGATAGAGCTTTCTCAATCCTTACAGAGGAAGCAAGGAGAATATCATGACTAAGTGTAGTGAAGTAATGACAAGACATGTCGTCTGTGCTTTGCCGGATGATACAGTGTCTGAAGTGGCACAGCTAATGAAAAGGGAGGATATCGGCCCAATCCCTATCGTTGAAGATGAAAACACAAAAAAACTGGTCGGCATTGTGACTGACCGTGACCTGGCCCTGAAAGTTGTGGCTGAAGAACGTGATCCCAAACACACGAAAGTGAAGGAGGTGATGACTCGTAAAGTTGTAACTTGCAAGGCAGATGACGATATTAAGAAGGCGATCGATGCAATGGAAAAGAACCAATTGCGCCGCATTCTTGTCGTGGAAAATGGTGATCGGGTTGTGGGAATCATTGCTCAGGCAGATGTAGCCACCCGCCTCGATGAATCGAAGAAAACTGCTGAAATGGTTAAGGAGATTTCAAGGTAATACAACTGCTTTAGCCGTTCTCTAAAATAATGAAACAATAAAAAGACATCCGAAGCCCTAGAGCTTCGGATGTTTGCTTATATTTTTGGGAGCAGGATATACTATCCCTGACAGGGAACTCCCATGAACAAGAAAATCCATATGCTTCTTTGCATTAGTTTTATAATTGGTGCTTGCACAGTGACAGCACCTCAACCGACCCCAACATCTGTTCCCACGCCATTACCTTCACCTCCTCCCGAATGGGAGCGGGCCGGTTGGGTCATCGCCTGGCATGATGAATTCGATAGCACTGAACTGGACTTGAAAAACTGGACGTTTGATCTTGGTGGAGGCGGCTGGGGCAATCAGGAATGGGAAGCTTATACCAATCGGCCCGAAAATGTTCGTGTGGAGGATGGAATGCTGGTGATCGAAGCCCGTAAGGAAGAAGCAACGGTTAGTGGGCGTCCATATTCTTCCGCGCGCATCAAGACACAGGGACTCCATGCCTGGCAGTATGGACGAATCGAAGCGCGTATCAAGCTCCCCTATGGACAAGGGATTTGGCCCGCCTTCTGGATGCTTGGAGAGAATATTACTCAGAAGGGCTGGCCAGCAGCAGGCGAAATTGATATTATGGAATTTGTCGGAAAAACACCAGACCAGATCTATGCCACAGTTCATGCGCCTGGTTATTCGGGCGGTAATGGTGTTGGATCAAGCCTCATCACATCTGCAGATTCGCTCAGGAACGATTTCCATCTGTATGCCATTGAGTGGGAGGAGAATGAAATCCGCTGGTATTTTGATGACCAGCAATATTTCAAGGTTACGCCCGATGATGTCCCTGACAAGTGGATCTTTGACCATCCATTCTTTATCATTCTGAACTTGGCAGTGGGCGGAGGATGGCTGGGTTATCCTAATAAGACTACGGTGTTTCCGCAGTTCCTGTATGTGGATTACGTCCGTGTCTATCAAAAGCCTTAATAAGATTCTTTAATACATTTACTCTTCGAGGATGTTATAATTCTTCCATCATGAACCAGTTTCTCGCTCGACCACCCTGCTAGATCTTCTCCCAACACGGACATATCTTCTGCAAGACCCAATGGGTCTGTTGTGTATTTTCCCTAACTTGTAAAAAACCTACACCAGATGATCTCGACGGTGCCTGACGCAGCCGTCTATTTTCGTTTAAATCTGAAGCCCGCGGCCCGCCTCGCTCCATTCTGTCCAATTTCATCAATTCGACAGAATGGAGGTTTCGCATGGAAACGATTCGGGGCAGAAAATCCCTTGAATTAGACTTTAATGGATTAAAAGATCGACTCGCAAATTACAACCGCATCCTTCTTGACCTTGGGACTGGTGATGGCCGCTACGTGCATACCCTAGCCGACAAGCATCTTGACTGGTTCGTCGTCGGCATTGATTCATGCCGCGAAAACCTGCGCGAACATTCGCAGGCGAAGTTACAAAATATGTTATTTATCATTGCTAGTGCACAGAATTTGCCAAAGGAGCTAAATGGACTAATTTCTCACATTACTATCAACTTCCCGTGGGGAAGTCTACTTGAAGGCCTGTTGACTAACGACCCAATACTGATGCGCGGCCTCGAGTCCATTTCTCGTTCAACAATATCCATTGATTTGCGTCTGAATGGTGGCGCGTTGGCTGAGGTTGGAACAACTCTCGAAGCTGGAACAGAGAAGATTTACAATAATATGCTTCAAGCAGGATGGCAGGTTGAGCCTCCGGTGATGATGAAGGCCCGTGTTCTACGAAGCTTCCCGAGCACATGGGCAAAACGTCTCGCATTTGGACGTGATCCGCGCGCAATGGCATTGAGCGGTATCTTTACTCGCGAGTAAGAGAAGCAAGCCGCTGAAAGTCCAACTGCCTGTTTTGAAATAAGAGCTGTTCATTGTTCAAAATATTCTTTAAGGCATTCTACCCCTTGACTCTACCCCTTGAGGAGATTGTATACTGACGATATGAATCAGCCAAAGGATCTGCTTTCCATCGGCGCTTTTGCAGACATGACGCGCCTCTCGCTCAAGGCGTTGCGGCTGTATGATGAATTGGGGATTTTGCAGCCGCGTCACATTGATCCTCAAACTGGCTACCGCTACTATGGCGTTGACCAACTCTCGAGCGCGCGCAGGATCCGGAACTTGCGCGATATGGATATGCCGCTGGCTACTATTCGGCAGGTGCTTGCGGCATTGACCACCTCGCCAATGCAAGCCGAAGTGTTGGCGCGGGAGTATGTCTCCATGAGAGAGAAGCAGGTCGAGCAGATCCGCGCTCAGGTTCGAACCTTTATCCAAATCATTCAACAGGAGACAAATCCGATGACTCTCGAAGTGAATGTAAAGAAGATCCCTACTCGGCAAGTGGTCAGTATCACCAGTCATGTCAAAGTGCCCAAACTCCATGAGACCATTATCCAATCCATTTCGACGCTGCGTAACTTGCTTCAAAAGCAAAATGCCAGCACACAGGAATCACCATTCGGCATCTTTCATGGAGCGATCAACGAGCAGGAGGATGGTCCAATCGAGGTCTGCATTCCCGCGGAAGGGGATTTGCAGTCAGAGGGCGATGTGCAGGTTAAGCAATTGGCAGGTGGAGATGCTGCGTGTGTCATGATGATTGGTGCGCAAACAGACTTCCCCGCCATCCTGGGAGCCTACGATGCTGCTGCAGACTGGATCCAAAAGAACGGCTTTCAAATGTCCGAACCGCCGCGCGAGGTCTGGCATAGCGGACCGGGCGAAGATGCCAAGATGGAGATCGTCTGGTTATTTAAATAAATAAACATCCCGTCATTGCGAGGGCGGTGCTTCTCCGCCCGAAGCAATCTCATTATTGGTTACAACAGAAAACACATCATAAGATTGCTTTGCCCTTCGGGCTCGCAATGACGGAGAAGGAGTACAACAAATGACAACCATTGGCAAGCCCAAAATCGACACACGACCGAAACAAGTCTACATGGGCATTCGAACCATTGCACCTTTCAAAGGCATGTCCAAAGTGATCGACAGGATCAGCAAGGAGATGAATGCCTGGGTCAGCGATCACAACGTCAATACTTCAGGTCCACCTTTTTTGCGCTATCACGTGATTGACATGCGTGGGTTCATGGACATATCATTTGGATTTCCCGTACACAAGGCACTGCCCGATGACGGCGACATCAAGGCCGATGTGCTTTCAGCGGGACGATATGCGAGTCTGATTTATTCAGGTGGCGGCGTCTCGGCGAACAGAGCCCTGATCGAATGGGTACGCGCTCAGGGCATGGACTTCGATCGCTGGGATACCGAGCAGGGCGACAACTTTCGCGGGCGTTACGAAACCTATCTCACCGATCCAAAGGTTGAACCGCGCAAATCAAGATGGCAGATTGAGGTAGCGATCAAACTGGCAGACAAATAATTTCAGTCACTACAATGAGAAGACCTCGCAAACGCGAGGTCTTCTTTATTCGATTACTTCAAAACCTTCACTACATTTCTTCCAGCCGCGCCGTTGACTCCGCTTCTGCAAAGATAGAGGTTATCTTCAGATGCTGGATATGCAAACATAATTATTTGGGCAGGCAGTAGAGTGACTTAATCACAAATCATTCCCAAGCGCGTACGCGATAGCTTGCTCCATCGTCATGGCTTGACCCTGTTCCACCGCCTCCGCGAATGCCGATTCGCCCAGCGCAGCGCGGCAAGCCGTAAGCCTATTCTCGAATCTTGTATCAACTTCCTGCTGCCATGCGCCGATAGACTCAAAAACGTTTCTTGAAACCCAATATACGTGCACGGCATACACGAGATTGCCTTCGGCTTGTGCCACCTCGCCCATGCGCCATAATGTGTTGGCGATCTCGAATTTACTGTCCAGTTGTTGGGCAAAGATTAACGACTCTTGCAATGCTGCCTGCCCTTGTAAAGAGTTGCCTTGCTTGATCTGGATAGTGCCGATATAACGAAGTGTGGCGCTCTTGAAATACTGATCGCCAGATTGGCTGAAGACAGTCAACGCCCGCTCCATCAGGGCGAGAGAAACCAACCAATCTTCTTGCGAAAATGCTCCCCAGCCCAGACAAAACACTGCATGTGCATAGCCCCATTCATCATGAACTTTTCGAAAAAGCGCCTGACTCTCCTCCAAGGCAGATTGTGCTGCCACAAAGTTTTCTTCGTTTATCAAAGTGAGACCGAGCATAGCGAGCGCTCTGGCGGTGTTATGTTCGTCCTGGTGTGCGCGTGCAATCAAGAGGCCTTGTTCAGCATAGGGTTTTGCATGACTCGGCCGAATTTGAATATAGGTGTGATGTGCGAGTTGGGTAAGTGCATGCGCTTGTGCTCCATGATACAAAGGTGTGTCCGGCATTTCCAAGACACGTTGAAGCCACTGACGCCCCTCGGCATGACTTCCTCGTACAAACCAGAACCAATGAAGTTTTCGTACCAGTTGCAATGCTGCTTCCGTTTGCCCCGTTTCAATTGCCCAGTCCAACGCAGTGCGCAGATTGTTTTGCATCACATTTAGGCGATTGAGCCATTCGAGTTGATTCGGCCCGCGCAATTCTTTATCTGCCCAGCCAGCAAGATCGAGGAAATAAGCCAGATGTGCATTGTGTATTTCTGGTTCTTCACCCATTTTTCGCAAACGGTCTCGTGCAAATTCCTGAACGGTCACCAGCATGGTGTAATGAGGCTCACCTCTCGCTTGGCGGTCAGAACTGCGTTGCAGAAGACTCTTATCGACCAGTGAAGTGATGAGGGTAGAAATTGATTTCTCTGTGACAGTTTGGGAAAAAATCGATTCTGCCGCCTCGAGTGTAAAACCACCCAAAAATATTGAAAGATAAGCGAATAACTTTTGCTCTTCAGTCGAAAGTAAGTTGTAACTCCAGTTAATGGCGTTATTCAGCGTCTTCTGCCGCGCAGAGGCAGGACGCATTCCATCAGCGGTCAGGATGAACTGGTCATTTAAGCGCGCCAGTAAAGATTCCGGCGACATCAAACGCATCCGCGCGGCGATCAATTCAATAACTAATGGCAAGCCATCCAGATGGGCGCAGATGGCAAAAACCGTTTTGATATTCTCAGCATCAAGAACAAAGTCTGGCCGCACGGCGCGGGCGCGTTCGGCAAACAAGGTCAGCGCGGGGAAGTTCGCGATGATTTCCATATCAACAGCTGAACTCTCACCGGGAACATCAAACGCAGGGACAGGATAGAGCCATTCGCCGGGGATACGCAAAGATTCGCGGCTGGTAGCGAGAATCTTCAAACGAGGGCAGGCTGAAAGGAGATCAGAGGTGAGCGAAGCAACATCTTCAATGAGATGCTCACAGTTATCCAGCACGATGAGCATTTGTTTATCTCCGATGCCACCCGCAAGTTGTTTTTCAGCAGACAGGTTCGCCGCTTCTATATAGCCAAGTGCTTGAATGATGGCACGCAGAATCAGGGACGGATCATCCAGCGGAGCCAGTGCGACAAAGAAAATACCATCAGGGAAATCGAACAAACATGCACGCGCCGTTTCTAGACTCAGCCGTGTCTTGCCAATCCCCGGCGGACCCATCAACGTGACGAGGCGAATATCTGTCTTCAGTAAATATTCGCGGACATCCGCAATTTCTTTTTCGCGTCCGACGAGCGAGGTGACTGTTGCAGGTAAATTCGAACGGGCAGATTTGTTTGAGGCGTGCCAGGGTATTTCTTCGACGATTTCATGCGGAGCAGATTTCCAGTCACCGCGCGCAAACTCCAGAAATTCTTTTCTTTCATTTGGGGAAATATTGAAGATTTCGGCCAGCCGTTCAACGATCTGTGCGGAAGGATGTCGTTCTTCATCTTCAATTTTGCGGATGGTTGCTGCGGAATACCCTACACGCTCAGCCAATTCCTCACGGGTGAGATCGAGCGCTTTTCGTTTGAGTCTGAGCCAATAGCCAAAAGAATGCTGTTCCATTTAACTTTCTATTACCAGTATTGTCACACTTTTTGTCACAGTTTTTGTGACCCAGGGGAAAAGACGATTTGCTATATTAATGGCACAGAGACCAATCTGGGTTTCTGAAAATATTATAACTGGTCAAACCAGAATTGGAGGAACTATGAAAAAGATATTTGTATCCACTGGCATTGCTGTGCTGCTATTGATTATTCTGGCGAGCGTAGTATATGCAGCTACCGGCGTCACGGATCCAGTGGTCTTGACGGAGCTAGCCCAAGTGCGGCAGGCAACAGATAAATATCACGATGTAAATGTTGCACTGGCAGATGGGTTCATCCGTACGCCTGCTTGTGTTGCGTCACCGGATGGCGGGATGGGCATCCACTTTATTAATCCCGCGCGCCTCATGGACCCGGCGGAAAACATCCTTGAACCGGAAATTTTGCTTTACAACGAAACCGCGGATGGTTTGAAATTGATCGGCGTCGAGTATTTCTATGGAATTGGTGCTCCTGATACGCCTGTGCCAAATCCTGCTCCTCCCTCACCTGTTCTATTCGGAAGAACATTTGATGGCCCTATGGAACAACATGAGCCAGGACAACCTCCGCACTATGATCTGCATGTGTGGATCTGGCAGGCAAATCCCAGTGGTATGTTCGCCATATGGAATCCGAATGTGAAATGCTAATAAAGATAAAAGGGAATTTTTACAGTAGTGGTCGGACAAATCGTCCGACCACGTTTTCATATTTTCAAATACTTAAGCGATGGCTTGTTCCATCGTAATAGGTGATTTTCTTTTTTCTACTTCAAGACCTTCACGACATTCCGTCCCGCCGCGCCGCTGACTCCTCCGCCGCCATGGACTCCGCTTCCACAGAGATATAAATTATCGATCGGCGTCTTATGATCAGACCAGCCCGGAATCGGACGCATGAACAGGAATTGATCGAGCATGAGTTGACCATGGTTGATGTCGCCTTCCGTCAAACCATAGGTTTGTTCAAGCTCCAGAGGCGTGATGACTTTTTGATTCTTGATTGAAGAGTTCAGAGTGGGGAAGTATTCTGACAACGTGTTTATGGCAATCTTCTCAAGGTTTTCACTTTCCACCTGCCATTCACTATTCTTCACGTGATACGGCGCAAACTGGAAATGAATGGAAACTATATTTCCAGAAGTTGTCACTTCCAAATAGGGTTTCTCGGAAATCTCGCCGTACTTTGCTGCATCATAAGCGCGTTCGAGGTATTTGATGGATGGGGCAAGAACAACGGTTCCATCGGGGATTCCATGCTTGCCATCGGTCAACAAATGGACCTTTGCCACCGATCCGCGCATCTTGATGGATTGTGTGTGCCAGACGAATTCGGGTGGAAGGTTGGTTGGTCCAACAAGAGATAAGAATGTCCGCTTTGGATCTACAGCCGAGATAACTTTATCAGCAAAAATTTCCTCCCAGGTCGTTAACACGACACCTTTACATGTGTATGTATCTACTTGTATACATTTCACTTCCGCGTCGCATCGAATTTCGCCACCAAAAGATCTCACGGCATTTGCTAAAGCCAATGTGATCTCACCTGCCTTACCAACATTGATGTGAGACAATCCTCCACGATTCATCCAATTGTGGATAAGAGTATAACCTGTCCCGGCACCCATGGGTCCAAGAGTGAAGCCGTGAATGCCAAGCGATGCTATCGCAGCTTTGACGACTTCCGACTCAAAATATTCCTCCACCAATTCCTGGGCGGTCATCGGCAAAGCACGGATGAAGTTGAGCATATCCTTGCGACCGGAGAGGCGTAAGTTGAGTCCCAGTTGCATCAGACCAAAACCATCTCTGGCGTTGAAGTTCATCGGCAGACGCGGCATGATCGTGGCATACGCCTTCTCCAGAATCTTTGCGGACTTATTCATAAAACGGACAAATTCACCCCAGCGTGATGCATCTTTTTCAGAGAAATTTTTGATCGATTCAGTGGCTTTCACAGGGTCAGAATCAATTACAAGGTGATTCCCGTTAGTCACGCTTTCAGCATGACTAACAAGAGATATAAACGTAGGCCTCTCACTCACTTTTGGAAGCACGAGTTTCAAATCCTTGATAATGTCGGGACGCAGTGTGCCACCCGTTTGCACCGAGTCGACGGTGAAGCCTTCGCCGAAGGATTCAGTTACTACTGAACCACCCACGATGGAGCGGCGTTCGAGAACCAGAACCTTTTTTCCCTGTTTGGCAAGATACGCCGCAGCGACCAGTCCATTGTGTCCCGCGCCGAT
>WNFZ01007740.1_pt1 | contig 10109 bp, 8 predicted proteins | sample 5400081 | NCBI WGS metagenome assembly WNFZ01 (sample SAMN13153365, study PRJNA577476) | soil metagenome | isolation source: 80 cm soil or saprolite under grassland replicate 1 | place: USA:California | collected 2016-06-15
TTTCAGGTATGACGCCAGCGAAGGTCCGCAGATATATTCCATCACGATATAGGGATGTCCATCGGCGGTGTCGAAATCATAAATTTGAACGATGTTCGGGTGACGCAACCCTGCCACTACCCTGGCTTCGCGTTGGAAGCGCGACTTCATTTCGTCTTCAGCTTCCACATAGCTGTGCATAACCTTGATCGCAACGGGACGGTCTAGCGTGAGATGCGTGCCTAAATAGACCTCTGCCATGCCTCCCTGGGCCAGTTGTTTGTCAATACGAACCTTGCCAATGGTTGTATCAATCCACTGCATGACGTGATTATACAGCACTAACTCAGACCGTTATAATCTGAAATGCTATGAAAATGAATTCTAAGGATGTCCACTTATGAAAATAGTCATCGTAATTTCCGCACTCGCCGAATGGGAAGGTTTCAAACTGCTATTTCCTGATTCTGAAATTCAACAATCACCCTATGGAGAATCCACTCACCTGGTACTTGATAGCTGGCACTTGACACTCTTCCACAGCGGTTGGGGCAAGATCGCTTCCGCGGCGATGATGCAATATGTAATCGATCACTGTTCTCCTGACGTTATCGTTAATTTGGGAACATGTGGCGGCTTTGAAGGCCTCGTCAATCAAGGGGATATTATTCTTGTGGAGAGGGCGTTCGTGTACGATATTGTAGAATTAATGGGTGATCTCGATATTGCCACCTATTATGCCTCTTCTCTGGATCTGCGCTGGCTGGCTACACCCGATCCCCATCCTGTCCGACGGGGTGCCATCGCCTCCGCAGATAGCGACCTGCCACCCCAGAAGATTCCGTTCCTGACATCAAGGGGTGCCATCGCCGCGGATTGGGAATCGGCGGCATTCGCCTGGGTGGCGCAGAAAAATAATGCGCGCCTGTTGATCCTGCGCGGTGTCAGTGATATGGTCAGTGAACAGGGCGGGGAGGCATATAACAATATCGAGATATTTAATCAGCGGGCGAAGGAAATCATGAAAAAGCTGTTCGAGCAGTTGCCCGATTGGTTAAGCGCGGTGAGGTTGTAAATATGTTTATGGTAGGGGCGACCCTACGTTTGTAGAATCATCTCCATGCAAATGTCATCAGTGCGGTCACCATAGCGCGGAATTTCATAAAAGCCAATTTGTTTATAGAAATTCAAGGCGCGGCTTTGGGCTTCGGGGTCGGTCTGAAGCCAGACGCGTTTGTATCCCATTTCCTTTGCAATCGATAATAACTCCTGCAACATGCGATGGCCTAAGCCCTGGCCGTGATACTCATGCAACAGCCATAGCCGTTTAAGCTCACAGGTTTCATCGTCTAGTTGACGAATTGCTCCAGTGCAGATCATTTCGTTATCGTCGAACATGGCGAGAAATATTCCACTATTCTCAAAATAATTCTTTTGAATATCGTCCATATCCTTGAGCTCGTGACGCGCTTCGTGATACGCAATGGATTCTTCCAAAGTGCCCGGATCATTGAAAATGATATGGGCGACGCGGTAAACGATTCGCTTTGCTTGCGTCCATTCATCCGACTGGATGGGGCGAATAGTGATCACGGATTGATTTTACCCTGTGAGCGTTATAATCTTTTGCTGTGATGAACGACGACGCAACCGGGCAAGAACTCAAAATCCAAAAACAGAATTTCCGTTACGTCCAAATCGATGCGGTCGGCGTGAGTATTTCCAACGTCGCCGCGCCTTTTTTACCTGTTTTTTTGACGCGCCTCGGCGCGAGCAATTTTCAAGTGGGCTTACTTTCGTCGATGCCCGGCGTTACAGGACTACTTTTGGCGATTGCGGTAGGACGTTTCCTACAAACCCGACGCAATATTGTTCCCTGGTACAGCCTCTCGCGTTTGATGGTCATCCTTTGTTACGCGTTGACCGGAATCTTGACTCTGGCTATTTCAGAAAAATTTGCCATTCTTGCAACGCTGGCGATTTGGGCATTTGCAACTCTTCCGCAGACTGCGTTAGCTGTGGCATTTTCGGTGGTGATGAACGCGGTCGCGGGTCCGGAAGGACGCTATGCTTTACTGAGCCGCCGCTGGACAATCTTTGGACTGACAGGGGTGATCGGCACGTTCATCGTCACGCGGCTAATCAACTTGATCAATTTCCCGTTGAACTACGCGATCATGTTCCTCGTTTTGTCGCTCGGCGGTTTTTTCAGCTATTATTTTTCACGGCAAATTACGTTACCTGAAAGCGTTGTCCCGCCGCCTTTAACAAAAAGCACCAATCCCCGTGACGGGATTCAAAATTATCTAGATATCTTGCGCGCGAATCCTGCATTCGTAGCATTCTCATCGAAGCGTTTCGTTTATTACTCTGCAATTGTTTTGAGCACACCGATTATGCCATTGTTTCTCGTGCGTAAGGTACACGCGACCGATGCAGAGATTGGCACGATCAACATGACGATGACGTTGGTGATGCTGGCTGGTTATTATCTCTGGCCCAAGGTATCTCGTCGGCGCGGTGGACGAGATGTCCTCTTGGCGACGACACTTGGCATGGTGTTCTATCCCGCGTTGAGCGCAGCGACTCCGAGCGTGAGTCTAATCATTCTCTACGCAGGCATAGCAGGTTTCTTTCAGAGTGGACTCGATCTTGTCTTCTTTGATGAATTGATGAAAACCGTCCCGGCAGGATACAGCGCGACATTTGTATCGCTGGCGCAGTCGATGCAGTATCTGGCCACAATCATTGCTCCATTACTTGGTACATGGCTGGCGACATACATCGGCCTGGGTGGCGCGTTGTGGCTCAGCGCTGGGTTGCGGCTGATTGGATTTTTATTGTTTCTCAAGCGTGGACCTCGCTTGTCCGTATAATAAGATAACTTTGGTGGGTATGTTTCGGCGCCATCGAGCCGGTGATGCTATCTATCGTCTAGGCATATCTGGTGGTTGACTCGCAAAAGTTACCATATCTTGCGCTTGACGAATTAGAACATACGTTCTAAAATAATATGTTGTTAGCCCTTCAGAGAAGAATGCTCTATCAAAAAGAATCATTCATGTTGACATGACGAGCACGGGTTAGTTTGATATTTTCGAAGAACCGACCGGCAACGTACTGATACTGACACTGGCATGACTTCAATTCGTGAGACAGTAAGGAGGCATCCGACATGACTCACCGCCCCAATCTGATCAACCAAAACGTAGGCTTAAATAAGGCAAAGTACGAAATCGTTAGAAATTCGATCCTTAAGAACCTGTTTGCTTATGGTGCCATGACTTGTGAGCAACTGGCTTCGCTGGTAAAAGATCATTTGAAAACCAAATCTGACGACTCACTGTGGCGGTATTATTCCCTTGTCCGGCAGGACTTGGAAACCCGCGGTGAAATCCGATGGGTGTCGAATACCGAGCCACCGCGAATTGAGATCGCCATATAAGCAAAGCGAACAATCGCGCGACTTTGCGCCACTGTTTTTTTAAACAAAAATCCTTTCTTGACGCATATATCTCGCGGTGGTATCCTTGCGCCCAATGTTTATCCTTGATACAAACGCCAATGATAATAATACTGTCACTATTATGGTGACGGGACGTTGGTGGTTATCAGGTGAACGGAAACAGGTTCATACTCACTAGGTACACTCAGCGCCCCGACATTCGGGGCGTTATTTTTACCCCGCGCCCCACCGCCCTAAAGGGCACCTCTCCCAATACGACGAACGTGAGTCGTATTGGGAGAGGCTGGGCGGGGGTCAAAGGAGCAGTCATGATTTCCAACACAACGCCTGTCTTCGCCGTTGACGAGAAGAATCTCGTCCCTGTCAGTGACCATCTCAAGCAGATGATGGACATTCCACCATCACGCATGTTCCTCATCAACAAGTCGTTGAAGGTCTACGTGGAAAAAAATCCGGGAGCCAAAATCTTTGACGCCTCCCAAGGCGATGGCGGTGCGTCCCTGCCCGGAACTCCAAGACGAATTCTCGAACGCGCCCTGGAACTCCAACTCCATCATGGAACTGCCTACGATATGCCTTTTGGCACGGACGCCTACCGCAAATCTGTGCTTGAGCAATATTGGAAATTGGACTCCTCTTCCGGTTGGGGACCTGCCAACGTTCTTGCTACCGCGGGCGGACGTGACGCGCTGGTCAAAGCATATCAAGCGATGATGGCTCTTGGCCACGGACGCCAGGGCGACCTTATTATGGTCTCGCGCGTTCCATGGATCTCTTACAACTGGGGACCGTACGGAGTGGGTGCAAATGTACTTTGGGCGCCAGGCGATCCCGCGCAGGGCTGGGCATACTCGGAAGATGCTATTCAGGAAAGCGTGAAATTTGCTGAATCGAAGGGACGTAAGATTGCAGGTCTCATCATCACCAATCCCGATAATCCCACAGGTTTGACAATTCCTGTTGAGAAGCAAGTCTCCCTTGCCAAATGTGCTCTCGAATCGGGTATTGCATTCGTTCTCTTCGACTGGATGTATCACTACGTGACAGACGAATCACCAATGGATTTGAATTCGTTCCTCAAATTTTTCACTCCCGAAGAGCGTACGCGGATTATGTTCCTGGATGGCCTTACAAAATCCCTCGGCGGTTCGAACATCCGCAATTGCCATTTGATCGCGGATGAAGCTGTGATCAAGTTCATTACCGCCCGCGCTTCACACGGAGTGATTCCATCATTCTTCTCGTTAGCAGTTGCCATGGCAGCCTATGAAATGGGATATTCTCAAGCCGCTAAAACCATTGTCGAACCAACAAATGCCAGTCGCGTCGCTTTGAAAAAACTGCTTGCCGAAAGCGAAATGCAGCACATCCTTGGCAAAGGTTATTACGCTTTCATGAACGTGGGAGAATTTATCAATGCCAAAGGCTGGGCGGATACCGAACCACTCGGTCAATATCTCGCCGAGAATCACGGCGTTGCCGTTGTCCCTGGCGCGTTTTTCTCTCCCTTCGGCGGCGAATGGATTCGCTTCTCCTACGCCACACCCGTCGTGCGGACAGAAGGTGCATTTAAGAGATTGATGGAAGGGTTGAATTCACTAAAGGCTACTGTTTGAGGAAGAACATAGGGATGAGTCAAGGCTCAGAATAATTCCTCGATGAAGATTTGCACACGCTCTTCCCTGAATCGAACCGATTAGGAAATTTCTTGTGTTGGCGGATGTTTTTCTGTATACTACATCAACGATCATCCGTTCGTGGGGTAAAGTAGTGCATTTCTGCTCTCTTTACCCTTTCCGTTATCCACTTAATAGGAGACTCAAATGGATCCAGCAATGCTTGCAGCCAGTGCGACTTCGTTTCTTGCTCCCTACCTTCTTAAGGCGGGCCAGACCCTTGCAAACCAGGCAATTGACCACCTGCCGGAAGGAGTAAACAAAGTATGGAACTTCGTGCTTGAAAAATTCCAGGGAAGGCCCGCAGCCGAGGTGGCAGCCAATGATATGGCTTCGAATGCCAATGATGAGGATAACCAGGCAGCTTTTCGCAAGGAATTGAAGAAACTGTTGGAAGACCCGGCCATCGTCGCGGAATTGTCTGATTTGCTGGCGAAGGGCAAAGAAAGTGTGGGAATTAACGTACAAAGTGGGGCAGTGGCAACGGGTGGCGGTGTGGCCGCAGGACAAGGCGGCATTGCCGTAGGCGGCTCCGTAGGAGGACATATTATTACGGGCAATAACAACACCGTGAGCACGGAACGTGTCCGCAGACGTGATGACAGTCGACAAAAAAAAGATAATTCTTAACGCGAATCTCGTCTGTTTCCGAGGAGGACAACGTGGATAGCATAAACGTTACCGGGAATGTCTATGGACATATCATCACGGGTAACAACAACAAAATCGAGACTCACAACTATCATGGGGCGATAGTCAACCAGCAAGCCGCGTTGCCCGCGCAGAGACGCAGTTTCTCTCCTAAGCCACCGCGTAAACCGGCTGGTTTTGTGGGGCGTAAACCCGAATTAAGTCAGATCGAGGAATGGATCGCTTCTGGTGCACCTGTCATCATTTATGGAGTGGATGGCATTGGAAAAACCAGCCTGATAAAACAGGCCGCGAACAGTGAATCCGCCAAGTCTCAGCCGGACGGAGTTGTTTTTCTGGAAGGCGTGGATGAAGCTGGAAAATTATTGGAGTTTGACGATCTAATCCAGCGCCTCTTCGACGCGCTCTTTGAATCCCAACCGCCCCTCAAAGTGGACCTGGCGGCGGCGCGCACCTATCTAAGTAACACCCAGCCCCTGGTTTTGCTCAACTCCCTATCGCTTTCAGTAGACGATCTGAATACATTAGCCGATCTATTTCCCAGTGCCCCTATTTTGGTCGCGAAAGAAGGCCTCGATCACCCGGATAGTTATGAAAGTGTCTCCCTCGGTCCTCTTGCTCGCGAGGATTCATTGAGTCTTTTTGCCAGCCTCACCAATGCTGAGAATCAAGAAACTCTTTCCCAGATCGCCGCTCTGCTGGAATACGTGCCTGCGGCATTAATTATGGTGAAGAAAGCTATCTACGAGAAAGGCTTAAAAGTGGAGGAGGCGTTTACCCGCTTACAATCCTACACACCAAGTGAGCAAGACAAAGCAAAGGCGGGGTTGGAACGAGCTTTTCACTTGGCATTCTCGACCCTTACAGAAAATGAGCGCGACATGTTGATTCAAACAGCCGCGGTGTATGGAATGTCTGTGGATCGCAAATGGCTGGAGAGCGTATATGGAGGCAGCAACGTCAGTGAGAAATTAGAGTCGTTAGAGTTATTGCAGGCGAATAGCCCGCGCTTGCGGCTCATGCCCGGACTTCGACTACTCCTCTTACAAGGACGGGATGTATCCAAAGAGCGGGAACGTTTGCTGAGTTATCTGTTAGCTGAATTGAAGACGCGTTGGAACGATTTTGAATTCATCCGCGATGAATTGGGTAATCTGCTTGGTTTGCTCTTTTGGGCGGTGGCGCACGGCCAATGGGCGCACGTCGCGGCTCTGGGTCGCGCCATAGACCCCTATCTCACTCTGAGCGGGCAGTGGGGTGCCTGGCACAAAACTCTGGAGGAGATCCAGAATGCCGCCCGTACGATGCAAGATCTCGCTTTGCAGGGCTGGGTTCTGCATCAATTAGGAACATACGAAATTGGGATGGGGAATCAGGTAGCAGCTCGCACGTTGCTGCAACAGGCAATTTCCATTCGCAAGAAACTTGGTGATCAAACGGGCGTAGCATATTCACAACACAATCTGCAAGTCATTGCTCCAACTGTCCAACCGTCGCCTCGTTCTGGCAAGTTGCTTCCAGGAGTACTAGGTGGTCTTGCGGTCGTCGCGCTTGCAGTGTTCCTGTTTTTCAACAATTTCCAAAAGAATCAGTCACCACCCACCCCGGCGCCCGTGGTCGCGCCGAGCGAAGTTAAGATCGTTGCTTCGCCCTCCAGAACTCCAACGATGACAAGTACTCTTACACAAACGCCGTCTCCGTCGCTCACTGTTACACCTACGTTCACCCCCTCATCTACGGATACACAAAGTGCGACGCCAACCTATGCCGTCTTGAATGAAATCATTGTGAATGATGTCGCCGCATGTTTCTACGGTCCGGGCACGGTCTACCTGAATAAAGGCACTAGACGCATCGCTGATAACAAAGTGGATCTGTTGGGTCGCATCGAGACAGATAATGGGATCTGGGTAAATACAAAATTTTCGCTTCCGAGAACTGATGAAAGCGATCCCTGCTGGATGAATGCAAAATACCTCGATATCACCGAAGCACAATTGATGAGTGTTCAGCCCATTGATCCGAATAACCCAAACGAGTATAAACTCCCTATTGATCACCAATCCATAACGTATCTGGACGACCCAGAGGTGACAGGCGTCAGTCGCTCTGGTGCTACGGTCACAGTACAGTGGAAATACTTTGATGTGGGAGCGGGCCAGTACCCAAACCACGACGAAAATTTTTACCGGTATCTGATTGAAGCCTGGCTCTGCAAAGGAGGCGAAATTGTTTTCACCCCAATGGGTTGGAAACCCTTCTCATCAGATATCAAGAATGGCGATATCGTCTCTGCCAATCTCCAGGATGAACCAGGTTGTACGGAAGCCTCTCATGCCCGCTTGTACCTTGCCTGGGCGCATGGTTACGTCGGGCCGGTGGAGATCACACCTTGGCCGTAGAGCGGCGCAATTTTCTATCACAACAAGCAATGCAAGAGATTTTAGGAAAATTTAATTGAGATGGAATTGAGAAGTTATGCCTCAACAATTCGCCGACAAATACCTCCTCGCCGTCGAACAAGCCATCAAGGAAAAACCTTCCAATGGACTCAACGGTTTCGAACAGGAATGGAACCTGCTCGATGAAGACCTGCGTCCCCTACTCACGGTAGGTGCGGGACCTAGCCAGCACTCCTTTGTCGATTACTTGCGCGCCGAATGCATCCCGCAGTGGCAGGCGCAGTTCAGCCAGCTTGAAGTCTTCCACTGGATGATCGAATGGGCGACACGCCCGTATTACAGTCCGCGCGGGGCGATCTACGAAGCGCGCCTGATGGAAGCTTCGCTCATCAACGCGCTGCACCGTGCCGGCATCAACTTCGGTGAGCGACTGCATTACTGGCATGGCAACCTGCTCTTCCTCACCGATATCGGTCATCATTCCATCCCTGGCAATTGGGGCATCGCCAAACGACGCTATCTCGAAAAATGCGTGGACCTCTACGGTGACACGCTTGCGACCACTGGCATTCACACCAACATGTCCCTGCCCGACCCGCTCTTCACTTGGGACTTCGTGCATCTCACTCCCACAGAGCGTGGTGACCAACATCTCGACGAATTCAAATCCGAATTTTATATCAAGGCATCCCGCCTCCTGCGCGCGTTCGCATCGCTTTTCGTGGCAACAACTGCGTCCACGCCGATGCAGGCTCAGGTCCGCGCGGGACGCGCGGTGGTTGCCCTGACCGAGTTTGATTCGATTCGCAATCTCACATTCCCGAATCCTCCGAGCATCGACCTTCCCGATCTTTATCGTTCGTATAACGATTATCTGCAAATCTCCTACGACCTTGTTCGGCGTGGCGTCCGCTTTGGGAATAACAACTGGACTCCTATCCGCGCTCGCAGTTTCGCCGAACCCGTCGAGCGGATCATCTCTACGACCAGCGACCAGCTCGCTTCTCTCTACGCCCGCGGCTTGTTCGCGGTGGGTGAGGCGACTCCGCCCGAGGAGATGGCTCTGCAAATCGAAAAGCAAAACCTGATGGCTCGAATCAATTTACCCATGGGACGCGTGGAAATTCGCACGGATGAAGGCGGTCACTCATTGGATGTAGATATCGCCAACTTGACCCTCAAACATCTCCTGCTTCTCCGCATCTACTCCGACCAGACGTTTGCGCGCGGCTTCCGATACGACCGTGAGGATATCGCCCGCGCTCGCGCCAATGAGACTCTTGCCGCGCAACATGGCTTGCGCGCGGAGATCGAGAATCCGCTAACCGGCAAACCCATCTCCCTGCGTGCTTTCCTCAAATGGAATCTTTTACGAACACGAAGCCCAGGTCAAAGCTGACGTAGAACGAATTGCCACGGACTATGGCTCGCTCGGCTCTGATGCATCTAAGATCAACGAATTCCTCCAGCGCGGACGCGACTCTGCACGCCAGACACAAAACTCACCCATCCAATTTCGCCCAAGGACTCAAGCCGTGATTGAAATTTCCTATCCGAATAAAACCGCCGAAATTCTCGACCTGGCGCAACAACTAATCCGTATTCCATCTGTGACAGCCTCTCCCAATGAACGATTGGATGAAGTTCAGCGTGCTGGCTCGCTGATTGATGATTATCTAAAAAATGCTGGATTAGAAGTACGGTATTTTGATGGAAAATATCCTGCTGTGTATGCTAAATTCTCCGCGCAGAGCAGAGCGAGCCGTAGGGTGAGTGCGGCCGAAGTGCATGACACAGGTGAAATTCTATTAACTGGTCACTTCGATGTCGTCGAACCCGAACCTGATGATTCACAATTCACCCCTCGTATTGAAGGTGATTATTTGTGGGGGCGCGGCGCAGCAGATATGAAGACCGTTGTGGCGACCTATCTGG
>WNFZ01015449.1_pt1 | contig 10109 bp, 12 predicted proteins | sample 5400081 | NCBI WGS metagenome assembly WNFZ01 (sample SAMN13153365, study PRJNA577476) | soil metagenome | isolation source: 80 cm soil or saprolite under grassland replicate 1 | place: USA:California | collected 2016-06-15
TTATCAATAAGGCTGTGTGGATCTCCTTCATAATGAATGTATCTTATAAACTTTCCTGTTTTCTTATTCAATTTATTAAGTCCTCCACAGCTATCATAGCCTTGAAACGCAGTCCCTGTTGCGACCCATATAGTTCCGTGTCTATCTTCATAAATGTTCATAATTACATTACAGCCAATTGATGATGGATCGTTTGCATTATTTCTGTAGTGTAGTATTGTAGTTTTATACCTCTTATCTGCATGTCTTTCAAGATAGCATAAACATTAAGCAGCCATGCGGTATTTGTTGCTATACTATTGAGCACCGAAGTTTTTGCCATGCTACATTTAATTGGATTGAACAAGCCAGAAGATTAAAAAGGGCGTGAAAACACCGGACTGTATAGGCAGCTTAAGGCACGTTCTGAATAAGGGGAAAATGGCCAATCAATCAAGGATAGAGACACTATTAGAGGCACCAATTAAAAATAAAAAAGCCTTAACATATTGCTTATCAACACATCAAGGCTTAATTGAAGCTGTAGGGGTAGGACTCGAACCTACACGAGGCAGTTGGCTAAATACAAAGTCTGGTGGTCAACCCCGGTCGGCCGAACTGGTGGTTTGGTCGACTCTATACTTAGTTTATCCTGTGATCCTCACCCCCGAGACGAGAGGGCATGTCTGCCGAAGAGTTTCATCACCCCACAGTATAAAGAACAATTACAGTGCAATATTAAAGAAACTAATCGGTTTGTTACAAATATTTCAATAAAAATTTGTAAAATATGGAAATTATATAAATATTTGTATTATTCTTTGAAATAAATTAAAAATAAGGAGACAAAATGGGGCAGAAATTGAATTTAGATAAACTTGATTTTCAAATCATACAGGAGATGATGGAAAATGCGGGAATATCTTATGCCGACCTTGGAAAAAAACTTTTCGTTTCCGGTGGTACCATTCATGTTCGTATCAAAAAGCTTGAAGAGATGGGAGTAGTGAAAGGTACAAAACTAAATGTAGATATTAAAATGCTTGGTTATGATGTAATTGCTTTTATAGGCATCTTTCTTGAAAAAAGTTCGCTTTATGATACTGTGGCAAAAGAGTTGCACAAGATACCTGAAATAGTTCGTCTCAATTATACGACCGGCAATTATAGCATGTTTGCAGAAGTAGTTTGCAAAGACATACAGCAATTGCGTTTTGTACTTCATGATGAATTGCAAAAAATAAAAGGTATTGAACGAACCGAAACATTCATCTCTCTTGATGAAAGTTTTAACAGGAATGTTATTGTTATTGGTGAATAATTTGCAGGTCTAAATTTCAATTTGCTGAATAAAAAACAGAAAGTAAAAGTGTGCGATGCAACAGAAGTAAATGGTAGTAATAAAGTTTGCTTCAAAAAAATATTTTAAAAAAATTAAAACAACATCAATCTTTTTCACTAATAATTTTTTACAAAACGATAAAGATTAAAATCTGGTAATTGTTGCCGTTCAATTTCTTTTTTGAGAACTTCTTTTTGCACATCATGCATTCGTTTTTCTTTTATTAACTGGTAAGCCTTCTCTGCCAATAACCAGTATTTCTTTTCTGAAGTAAGTAAATGCTCCTGATGTTCAGTAACTGCATTCATTAGTTCAGCTATTCCCTGCTTTTGTGAAGCAATGGTTTTTAACACAGGAATACGATGGTCTGTACGATGAAAAGCAGGGGCGAGCATTAACTGTAAATTTTTTGTAAATTCATCTGCACCAGGTCTGTCAGCTTTGTTCACAACGAATATATCCGCAATCTCCATTAATCCCGCTTTCATTGTTTGCACTTCATCGCCACCCTCAGGTACTACAACAACAATGGTAGTATCAGCCAATCCTGCAATTTCCACTTCGCTTTGCCCTACGCCTACTGTTTCAATGATAATATGATCAAATGGTGCAGTTTTCATTACATCAGTTATCTCGATTATTTTTGGGTGAAGCCCTCCCAAACTTCCTCGTGTGGCAAGTGAACGAATAAATACATCGGGATGATTATACCATTCACTCATTCTTATTCTGTCGCCCAACAAGGCTCCCAGGTTAAATGGGGACGATGGGTCAACACATAATACACCAACCTTTTTATTTTTTGCAACAAGCTCTCCAATCAAGGCATCCGCCAACGTACTTTTTCCGGCACCTGGCGGGCCGGTGATACCAGTAATTTTGGTATTGGAAAATGGCAATTGCATTAAGATATTATAATAATCGCCCGCTTCATTTTCAATCAGAGAAATTGTGCGTGCTAAAACTTTTGTATTACCTTTTTGCAATTGTTGCAGAGAAATCATAATCAGTTAAATAGAAAATATTCAGCATAAATGTAGGTCATCAATTCTTTTAAACAAATCTGTTTGAAAAAGGAAATCTGCCGGAAGAAATAAATTATATGTTTAAGAAAATCTTGAACCAACAGTATGAATAAGTACCAAAACAAACCATTACATTTAGAAATAAATCGTTAATAACCCTTGCAAATTTGGGTTTGTATTTTGCCGATGCAATATTTGCAGAAAAGATAATTTTTAAAGTCAATGCTTATATCGGTTGTTATCATAGCAAAAAATGAAGCGAACAATATTGCTGCATGTATTGAAAGCGCCGGTCTTATAAGCGATGACATTATTGTTGTTGATTCAGGAAGTAATGATGGCACCCAGGAAATAGCGCTTAAAGCCAATGCCTCCGTGCATCTTATTACATGGCAGGGATATGGAAATTCGCGTAACACAGGTGCGAATCGCACAAAGTATGACTGGGTATTTGCGCTGGATGCAGATGAAAGAATTTCAAAAGGACTTGCCAGTGCAATTAAAGAAATTGGCAATCCTCCGCCACAAATGGTTTATGGATGCTGGCGGAGAAATTATTATGGTAAAAAAGTATTGCATTATGGCGAATGGGGTAACGATACCATTTACCGGTTATATAATAAAAATTATGCACGCTGGGATGATGCAATGGTACACGAATGCCTCACCGCAAAAAACATTGAAAAAAAATTGTTGCCCGGTTATATAGAACATTATACAATAAAAAATCTGCAGGAATTTCGTGTTAAACTTGAACAATATGCAGATTTGCAGGCACGCAATTTTTATGAACAAGGTAAGAGAGCAAGTTTTTTTAAACGGTTTTTTTCGCCGGCAGTCAATTTTATGTCAGGCTATGTTTTAAAACTTGGTTTTCTTGATGGATATGCAGGGTTTGAAATTGCAAAAATGAATGCACATTATACATGGTTAAAATATAATCTTTTGTACAACATGTATAAAAGATGAAACAGGTTTGTTATGACAAATTTTATTCCCATATTTCCCTTAAGTATCGTAGTGTTTCCCGGCGAGCAGCTTAATCTGCACATATTTGAAGAGCGATATAAACAATTGATCAATGAATGCCACACTCAAAAAAAAGCTTTTGGTATACCCTCGGTAATTAATGACAGCATTGGCGAAATGGGAACGCTTGTTAAAATATCCGAAATAGTAGAAGTGTATGATGACGGGCGTATGGATATGCGTGCCGAAGGTGTAAGCGTGTTCAGGATACTTGAAGTGGTGAAACAAATACCCGATAAGTTATACAGTGGTGCTATTGTAAATTATCCGCATAATGAAACATACCGCCAGGTGAATATGATGCGACAGGTAGTTACTGCTCTGCGCGAATTGCACCGCCTGCTTAATGTAAGCAAAGAGTTTGATAAAGCCGATGAGCAATTATCCAGTTACGATATTGCACATCATGCAGGCTTAACCGTTGAAGAAGAATATGAACTGCTTGGTTTGCTGCGCGAAGATCAGCGACTTGAATATTTGAAAAGGCATTTGCAAAAAATACTTCCCATGGTGGCAGGCATAGAAGCAATAAAAGATAAGATACAACTCAACGGCCATTTCAGAGAATTGAAGGGATTTAATTTATAGGTTGAGAGTTATAGTTGCAAATTCTCTGCTTCGATCTTGGAAATACACGTTTGAAATGTGCAGTATTTAAAGGTGATGATCTTGCTGACATGCTTGTGCTGGCAAATAATGATGTTGAAACTATTCAGCATCTTATCTATCAATACAAACCCACGTACTCTATTGTTGCATCTGTCGTTAATCATGATCCGGAAATTGAAACACTTCTTTTATCTGCAACAAAATTTCACAAGCTTACTTATGAAAGTAAACTGCCATTCACTATACAAGTTAGCAAACCCGAAACAATAGGTGCAGACAGGCTTGCTCTTGCAGCCGCAGCAGTACATCTGTATCCGCAAAAACATAATCTTGTAATAGGACTTGGTACTTGCATCACTTTTAATTTTATAAATAAATTTCATCAGTTTCTTGGTGGCAGTATTTCACCCGGGCTTGAGATGCGTTTCAAGGCAATGAATGAATTTACAGCAAAGCTTCCGCTGGTAAAACCTGATTGGAATTTTCCTCTTGTTGGTTATGATACAAGAACAAATTTATTAAGCGGAGTAATAATGGGAATGAGCAAAGAGATAGATGGAATCGTAGATGAATACGCTTTTAAATACAGCAACTTTAACGCGCTTTTAACCGGGGGTGATATGGCCTTTTTTGTACCTCATCTCAAAAACAAGATATTTGCAGACCCTCATTTAATCTATAAAGGTCTGTATGCAATCAGTAAAACGAATAATTTATAACAGCGTTGTTTCAGGATTGGCTTTGTTGTTTTGCTTTCATCTTTCAGCCCAGGAAAATTCACCTTTTTCACGATATGGTTTAGGCGATATTTATCCCTCCCAAAATATAGTTACACGAGGAATGGGAGGTGTATCTGCTGCTTATTCAAATGAGCAGGCATTGAATACTGTTAATCCCGCTTCTTACAGCGCTATGCGGTTTGTAAATGTATTTGGTGGTTCAAACGGTGCTTATGTAACATATGATTTTGGTTTATCTGTTGATGCAAGAACCTTGCGGAGTGCAGTTCCTTCTGCAAGTTATAAATCAACCAATTTTATTCCTTCTTATTTACAGTTTGGTATTCCTTTAGGTGCAAAATCTTATTTTAGAAAAAGAGGTGCTGGTCTCGTCGTTGGCCTCAGGCCCGCCACACGTATCAATTATAGCGTGCAGACAACAGAAACTGACAGTAGTTTTAATAAACAAACTTTGTATGAAGGTGAAGGAGGTTTAAACCAGGCTTTTATAGGTTTAGCCAAGCGTTGGAATAATTTCAGCATAGGATTTAATGCAGGATATGAATTTGGAAAAAAGGAAACTAGTACCAAAACTATCCCTATAAATGATACTGTTCATTACTATAAATCCAATTTCTCGGCGACTACAAATTTTCACGGATTCTTTCTTACACCTGGTATTTCTTATAACATAAAACTGAATGAAGTAGAATTAAAAAACAAAAATTATAAAGAGGCATATTTTCTTGCTCTTGGTGCTTCTGGCACATTAGAACAAAAATTGTCTGCCAGTACAAATAATCTTCGGGAAACTTTTGAATATACTGAAAGTTCAGGCACAGTGCCTATTGATACTATTTCTGAAATAAGTGACCAGCGTGGTCATATCACTGTACCGCTTACCTACAATGCCGGTATTATGCTTAGTAAAAAATATGTTACAACTGGTGGAGATGCATTTGCTACGAAATGGGCAATTGGGGCAGATTACTCGGCAGGGCAATGGACAGATTACCGTTATTATAACAAGCCCGATCAATTGATAAATAACTGGATAATAAGAGCCGGTGGTGAATTTACACCATCACTGACAAGTACTAATTTATGGAACCGTTCAACTTATCGTCTTGGTTTTTATACCGGCAAGGATTATATAAATGCTGACGGCAATGAATATAAAGTGCAAGCGGTTACATTTGGTTTTGGCTTTAGCCTGAGACGCTGGAACAGTTACGACAGACAATCTACCATGATAAATACTGCAATTGAATTTGGCAAAAGAGGGAGCAATGTTAATAATGTAACTGAAAACTTCTTCAAAATTTCACTTGGTTTATCTTTGGCAGATCTTTGGTTTTCAAGACACAAATATGATTAACAGAAACCTGCATATTTCTTTTTTAAAAGCAGCCATCATCACAGGCTGCTTTTCTATGTATAGTTGTGAAAATAGCATGCAGGAAGTGCGAAATTTGGGTACAAAAAAAATAGGCGTAAGTGTAGCAGAAAATGTAGAAAGTTATATGAGCCAGAATGCAATAGTAAAAGCGAAACTTACTGCACCGTTAATGATACAGACAGAAACAGATACTGCCGTTGTTGAATTTCCGAAAACACTTCATGTAGATTTTTATGATGACAGTACAAACATTGAAAGCCGTTTGTTCGCCAAATATGGAAGATATCTTAAAACGCAGGAAAAAGTATTTTTAAGAGATAGTGTTGTTGTGTTTAATATAAAAGGCGATACATTGTTCGCAAATGAATTGTGGTGGGACAAGGACAAAGAAATATTTTATACGGATAAGCGTGTAGTGATAAGACAACCCTACAACCAGGAGTTTGTAGGGAGAGACGGAATGGAAGCCGACCAATCATTTAAAAGCTGGACATTGTTTAATGGTTCAGGTTTAAGAAGCGTTCCCGACAGCACGCTTGCTACAAAAGGTGCATCCGATAGCACGCTTGCTCCGAAAAGAGTCCACGATACAACACTCGCTCCAAAAAGAATCCCTGATACAACACTTGCTCCAAAATAAATTTCACATCTAAGAATTGAATATTTTCCTGTCTTCTTATTTATCATTCATAATTCGCTGTTCGATATTTAAACTGGTTTTATTGAGCATTGCACATTGAATATTGCTTATTGAACATTCTCCTTTTCTTCTTAATCATCATTCCATGTTTCCTGTTTGATATTCAAACTGGTTTTATTAAGCATTGCACATTGAATATTGCTTATTGAATATTCCTTCCAGTGTCTTCTTCTTATTCAAAAATTATTTTTTAATTAAAGGCGATGCAGCACTTTTGAAGTTTAATAAGACTATATTTTTGATAGTATAACATTATTATGCTTAATAAAGCTGATAGCTGCAGGCCTTGAGCTTTGAGCAATGAGTTAAGCATTGAAGTTTTATGGTTCATAATTATATTCTAATAGAAACCGAACTTATTTTTTTGTAACAATAAATGATGCTATTTAATCAGAATGATGAAAGAAATGCGACGCAAGGGACGATGCTATGAAAGAGAAAAGCCGGTATCATAAAGACAATAGGCAATAAGAACAGGCAACAAGTAACAAGTAATAAAAAAATTTAAGCAATAGTTGTAAATCATAATCGTAAAATCAGAAATCACAATGTGTTTATCCACTGCTGTTAATAATAAAGTAATGAGTAAATTTTTTTTGTAATATAATTGATACGTAACTTCAAAAAACCTTTATACTTATGCGCTGGAGAAAATTTAACGGAGAAACAATTCATTTGCCTATTAAAGATGCGGTAGAAGAGGCAATAAAAAAAGAAACTTCAAAAGGCATTCATCTGAAAGTTTGTATTGGTACAGACAGCCAGGTAAAAGGCAACGAAACAGAGTTTGCAACTGTAATCGTTTTTTTGCGTGAACACAATGGCGGGTTTATGTACATCCACAATGAAAAAACAAAACAGCAGTTTAACATTAAAGAACGAATGTTGTTTGAAGTTGCAAAGAGCATTGAGATTGCTTATGAGCTATGTAATTTATTTATACAGTATGATGTTGACATGGAAGTACATGCTGACATTAACACAAACCCTCAATTCAAAAGTAACGACGCGCTTCGTGAAGCAATGGGTTACATCCTGGGCATGGGCTTTGCATTCAAAGCCAAGCCCGAAGCATTTGCCAGCAGTTGCTGCGCAGATAAAGTATGCAATTAATTATTTAAACCTTCCCTTCCGAAAGATTATCCAATGGCAATTAAAAACTGCTGTTAAGCCTTGTCTTCCCTTCTCTAATTTTCTTCTCCTGTAAGAACTTCATTTATTTATTTCACAGGTAGTTCATTTCGGGTATTGTAAAAATATCTTTAAAGATTGTTTTATCATACTGAAGCTAAATAGTTTAAGCGTATTAGGTGTAATGAATAAAAATAGTGTTCGCAATATGGCATTGGCTTTGCTTATAATGGTAGGAAATATTCAACAGAAAAATAATTCACATGTGGATCAGAAAAATTTTTTATCAGATACTCGTTTTGTTTTTTGTATGCCTGGCCTGTGAAAATAAAATAAAAACAAGAGAGCCAAATAAAAAAGTAGTTGTAGATAGTACTATAACAGCTGCTACCGCATTTAATAATCTTTTTTTAGACAGCGCAAAAATTCAGAAATTTCTTGACAAAAATTCTGAGTATATTATTTATCAGCAACAATATTTTGATTTTTATAAACAAAGAAATTATGAGTACGCATGGTTTGATAAAACCGGCATCAGTGAACAGGCAAGTAATTTTATGAATCTGTTGAACACTACTATCATTGAAAAAAATGACAGCAGCTTATACAACAAGAAGCTTGTAACATTATCCAGCAGTTTTGTTACTGATTCTTCAAAGCACCTCGAATCTTCGCCGCTTCAAACAGAACTATATTTAACAGGTCAATTCTTTGCTTATGCGTCTAAAGCGTATAACAATAACAATATTGATGCCACTGAATTAGGATGGTTTATTCCAAAAAAGAAATTTGATTTTGCAACTCTTGCAGATTCGATCATTATTTCAAAAGGCAAAGGAGAAGACGGCTATTTGCCGCTGAATAAACAATACGAACAATTACAAACAGAGCTTACAAGATATTATAACATCCAAAAGAATAATTCATGGGGTTCTATTGCGCAGCCAAAAAGAAAATATAAACCCGGAGATTCTTCTGTTGCTATTGCACAAATAAAGCAACGTCTCTTTCTGCTTGGTGACATGCCTCAGCAGGATACAACAAAGCAATATGATTCAGCACTTGCAGAGAGTATAAAATCTTTTCAGCACAGAATGGGTTTGCAAGAAAACGGAATTATAGACAAAGGCACAATGAAGGAATTGAATTATCCAATAAAGGAAAGAATAAAACAAATACTTATCAATCTTGAACGCGTTCGATGGATGCCTGCTGAAAGTGATTCCCACTATATTCTGATAAATATTCCTGAATACAAACTGTATGTGTACGACAATGGCGGATTGCAATTTGATATGAATGTGATTGTTGGTAAAGAAGGAACCGGCACCGTTATTTTTACAGGTAATTTGAAGTATATCGTTTTTAGTCCTTACTGGAATGTGCCATCAAGCATTGTGAGAAAAGAGATTCTGCCTGCAATAGACAGTGCCCCAAATTATCTTGAAGAACAGGATATGGAAATTACTGGTTATGATACTGAGGGAGTGCCCGTTATCCGTCAAAAGCCCGGAGAAAAAAACTCACTTGGTCTCGTTAAATTTTTATTCCCTAATAATTATAACATCTACCTGCACGATACACCTTTCAAAGATTTGTTTTCAAAACAAAGCAGAAGTTTTAGCCATGGCTGCATACGCCTTGAAGATGCTACAAAAATGGCGTTGTATCTGATAAGAGATCAACCTGAGTATACTCCCGAAAAAATAGATTCGCTTATGCATCTCGATCATGAAAAATGGGTAACACTCAAAAATCCTGTTCGTGTTTCCATAACTTATTTTACAGCATGGGTGGATGCAGATGGAAAATTAAATTTTAGAAAAGATATCTATGGTCATGATGAGGATATGGCGAATAAACTTTTTGTGAAGGGATAATTTTTATTATGGAGAGGATGCTTTTTATTATGTACCCGGCAATGTATTTCATGGTATCGTTTCTTGCGTCGCACTCTTGTACATTAGTCCGGAGGTCAGCAAGACCAAAGGTCCAAAGACGATGATACTCTAATTACTTTCTGACTTTCCGACTTTACTGACTTTCCGACTTTCCGACTTTACTGACTTTCCAACTAACTCGTTACATTCGCAAAAACAGAATGCATATGCAATTGATAGAAGTGAACAATGCTTCCACCTCAAAGGATTTTATACAAGTGAATGTTTTAATGAAT
>WNFZ01020045.1_pt1 | contig 10107 bp, 6 predicted proteins | sample 5400081 | NCBI WGS metagenome assembly WNFZ01 (sample SAMN13153365, study PRJNA577476) | soil metagenome | isolation source: 80 cm soil or saprolite under grassland replicate 1 | place: USA:California | collected 2016-06-15
CACGTCCAGGGTCAACTGTTCCCAGGCATGGGTATCGAGTTTTTCGTCCGGCAACAGACCGTTCTCGCTGAGGAACACCAGGCATGTCGCCAAGGCGGTGCGCTTGTTGCCATCCACGAACGGATGGTTGCGGCACAGGTAAAAAAGATAAGCGGCAGCCAGCTCCACCGGTTTGGTGAACAACGGCTCACCCATCATCGTGGCCTGAGGCGCGGCCACCGCGGATTCCAAAAGTGCTTCGTCCCGCAACCCGGCAGAGCCGCCGTGCGCGGCCAGCACTTCGGCGTGGATCGCCTTCACGGCCTCCACGGTGGGATGCGAGAGCGGCCGCCTCATGACAGCCGCCGGAACAGCTCCGCATTCTTCCTGATCAATCGTTTCGCCGCGGCGGCCGCCTTCTTCGGGGCAATGACGGGCCGCAGGGGCGTCAGCACGATTGAGCCGCCTTCATGGATCGTGATGGTCACCTGGTCGCCCACCTTGATGCGCGCGAGATCCATGAGCGCCGCGTCGAACATCAGGCCCTGCGAGTTGCCAATTTTCGTGATCGTCTTTGTCATGGTGTAAAACTATGTTTAACTCTTCTGCCCGTCAAGCCGGTTCAAATCAACCGGCCCACGATCCACGGATTGAACCCTCAACATTGCTCGTCCCTCTCACCGCTCCGCCGCCAGGGAGGCGCAGACCAGCTCCTCGTCGTTGCGGGCGAAGACATGGCGGTTCGCATAGGCCGGCGGGGTCCACGCGAACTTTCGAACCCCCAAAATTGAGGTGGGTTTGAGCAGATGCGAACGGCTGACCTCGCGGTAACCGCCGGGCTCGAGTCGCGCTAAAATCAAGTTCCCTTCGTCAGTAAAAAGAAACGTGGCGTCACCGTTCGGTGTCAGGTGGATGCTGGCGCCGTTTTTCAGTTCCGTCACGTTGGTCGTCCCCCAAACCTGCTTGCCTGTGCCGGCCTCCAGGCAGACCAGTTCGCCGTTGGATTTCGCCGAGAACACGTGGTCGCCCCGCAACATTGCCGTCGAGGTGTTGCTCAAGATTCGCTTTGAGACCGCTTTCGATTCCGGCCAGAGCAACGTGGCCGCCGCCTGGTTGTTGTCTAATTCCAGCATCAAGCCGGAAATCAGCAGCCGGTTTTTCTGAACGACCGGAGCGGGAATCGAATCGTTACTGCTCGTCACCATCGGTTCCCGCCAGTAAGTCTGGCCGGTCGCCGGATTCAAGGAAGTCACGGACTCATCCGTCCAGACGATCAACTGCCTCTTCCCCCCGGCCACGATGACCAGCGGTGAACTGTTCGACACGGTCTCGTCCAGCGCTTTCCAAACCTCCCTCCCCCTCTTCTTGTCGAGCGCGATGACACACGCGCCTGGTTTGCCTCCGATGAACAGAATCAGGAGATTTTCTTCAATCAACGGCGAAGCCCGGCAAGTCAGCTCCCGGATTTCGTATTCCAGTTGTTTTTCCCAAATCACTTTGCCGTTGCGCGCGTCCAGACAATCCACCCGACCGCTTCGGCCAAGCGAGTAAATCTTTCCGTCCTCGACGATCGGTGTCGCGGCCGGACCGCCGCCGTGCTCGGGGATAAAGGCCCATTCCGGGTAAACCAATTCGGAGGCATAACTCCAGAGCAGCTTGCCGGTCGATTCCTTATAGCACCGGATGCGCTCCCAAGCTTTGGGCTTCTCCAACCGCATGTCGGTTAGAAAAACCCGGCCTTGGACCACGACCGGACTTGACCAACCCGGCCCCACTGGCGCTCGCCATCGAATCTTCAATCCTTCAGCCGGGAACGTTTTGAGAATGCCGGTGTCGTTCCAGACGCCATCGCGGTTCGGTCCGCGGAATTGCGGCCAATCCGCTGCCCGCACTGTGAAGGACAGCAACAACCCAAGCGAGACCGTCACTCGAGTCATCGCGTAATTGGCCGAAGAGCGCGATCTGCCAATCCGGCTGGACCGTTGCGACGTCCTGGCCAACGACAAATAACTCCTCCTCGCAAGAACAGTCACAATTCTCCTTTGAACGCCCGGGGGAGAGAGTGAGTCGTCAAGTGCGCGCGGCGACCGGACGGCTCGATTTCGAGTGTGCTCACAAGGACAGGTTAGCCCTGGCGCGCGTCAGTATGCAATCATCGCCGTGGGTGTTCAGGGTCATCGCCGTTGACAAAGTAGCGCCGCCGTCCTCGCCGCCGTCCTCGCCGCCGTCCTCGCCGGCGAGTTGACCGGGCGTCTCGCCCGGTTATTCTTCCGCCTCTGGCGGCGGGACGCCGCCAAAACCCGCAGGCGGACGCCTGCGCCACACTTTATCGATAGCCCGGTGTGCCGGGTCATCGCACGCCGGCCTCAAGCGCCGCAAAGGCCGGAGGCCGGGCGAAGCTTCGGTGGGACAGTGTCAACGGCGCCGATGCCCACATTGTGGTCCGCGACGGAAGCGAGAATACTGGTCCTCTGAAGAATGGACGGACAAGGGTGAGCCATGGGCCGACGCCGGGTGTGGCTTTCGGCTCATAGCAGCCGACGTGAGGAGACTCATTCTGAAATCCGAAATCCCAGGTACGAAATCCGAATGAAATCAGCCTCAGGGCTCCTGACGCCATGGAAAAAGGCGAATCCGCTTCTGGACGCCGCGACAAATAAGTGATCCGATCGGATCACTTATTTGTCGCGAGATTTCGGCTCACGGATTTTCCACGCGCGCGGAATTTACCTTCAACGGGTCAGGAGTCCTGAGCCTCGTTACCTCGGCTGCAACGAACTGGCAGCGGGCAATTTTCACGGGAAGAATCTGTTTGGCGCTTACGCAGCCCGACCCAACCACTTGAACACCGCGGCTTCCACGTCCGCAAATTGCGTGGCGTTGAGCGCACCCAGTTTGCGAATTGTCCGGCCGGTCGCGTATGTGGCAACGCTTTGCGCAACGAACACACCCTCCTTAAGAAACGGGACTTGAACCTCAAACTGCGACCCGCGAAGGGCGGTGCTGTGGAATACGACCGTCACGACGGCGCGGTCGATATCCGCGAAGGGAACGCTGAGAATGAGGACCGGCCGGACTTTCTCACCATGCCGCAGTCGAACAACCAGATTTCGCCTCGTCTAGGAGGCACGTTCCTCCTCACCGAGCATCGCGGCCAGTTGGTCGCCAGCGGCGGCGGCCAGGTCATCACTGAGCGGGCCGGAATCCCACGGCGGGAGGCGGTGAATGATCTCTCGCACAAACTCCTGCTTTTCCTCAACCTGCAACGCCTCGAACTCGGAAAGCAGTTTTGCTGTAGCGTCACTCATGGCGAAAATTTAACCGGCAGGCTGGCGTTTGTCAGGGTCAAATTTCATTCATTCGACATTCGTTCTCGACGCGCTCCTTCTTCTCCAAGAGGGCGACGACGGCTCCGGCGCGCGTCTACCCAAGACCGCGCCCGGAAAGATTCAGAAAGACATTCTGCGGGGCGGCCGCCCGAACATCGCGCCACAATAATCAGCCCGTTCGGTTGGCAGGGACAAGCTGCTGCTTGTCTTTCATATTTGGATATGTGCAGATGGGTCCGGGTGACGCGTCGCGAATTTTTGAAACGCGCGGGGCAAACCGCGCTCCTGACAACTGGAGCGGGCTTTGACCTCCCGTCCACGCTTGCCGCGGCCACATCACCGCGACCTGCGGGTGACTGGCCGATGTATCGTGGAAACCGATGTCTGACCGGCCACGCAGTTCTGCCCGGCGAGATGCGCCGTGCTCCCGAGGTCTCGTGGCGACACAAGATCGAAGCGGGCCTGATTTGGGCGGTGCTTGATCCAGCGCCCAACAAGAGTTCACGACCGGCCGAGGTTCGAAGGAGCGATCCGAACTATTTTCAGTCGCCGGAAGGGCGCAAGTGGGAGCTCGACACGAGATTGGTTGACCTCCATGGCACCGGGCAACTGGTTCCCGATCCCGGCCGGGCTGCCAAATTACTTCCGGACGTTCCCGGTTTCTTACGACGGCGGGCAAAAACGCGAAGTGTGGCGTTCCGAAACTTACGACACGATTCAGAACTCGAATTTCGCCATCGCGGACATCGACCATGACGGCAGTTTGGAGGTGGTCCTTGCGCCGCATTACCGGATCATTGTCTATAACGGACAAACCGGCCGCACCAAACACCTCCTGAAGATTCACGACTCCCGTAACTACGGCTTTCTCTGCTGCACCGATTTGACGGGCGACGGGTTGCTGGATTTTGTGATCATCGCCGATTTCGCCATGCATGTCGATGTCGTGAGGAACGAAGGGGACCATTTGCGCCTGCTTTGGCGCCGCGAACTCGAAAAGGATATTCAAAGCAAGAACATCATCGTCCGTCCGGGTCCGAACCCGGTTTTCGATGTCAATGGCGATGGCCGGAAGGAGATTGTCTTCAACCTCTTTAACCAGAGCGGCGACGGCAAATGGCACGTCATGGCGTACGACGCGCTGACCGGCGAAACGGTTCTGGATCTGCCGGAGCAATATCTTAATGGCGCTTCCGACGTGAACGGGGACGGAGTTCCGGAATTATTCACTGCGCGAACGGCCACGCTTCACGTGCCGGACGCCGCCGAGTTAAGCCTGCTCCGCGTCAAAGGCAGCGACGCGTTATCACTCTGGAAACATCCGCGCGCCCGATGGGTTACCTGGCCGGCGGTCTTGCCGCTCACGCACACGACCATCGTGGCCCGTGGAACCGACGACGTTGTTACGGGAAATCTTACCGACCGCGGCAAATCCAACTTTTTCGTGCTCGAAACTGCTGCGCGAAAATCCGAACTCCTCGCCGCCCTGGCTGTTAGGGGAAACGGGTCGATAACCACGGTGTGTTCTTTTGAACTGCCGCGACGCTCGCGAGCGCAGATTCGCTCCTGCGCGGATGTGGATGGCGACGGAAAGGACGAAGTGCTGGTCAGTTTCCGCCAGCCGTCGGCAGAACGCGCTTACCCTGGGCCGGCCAGGAACGCCGCTGTCCGAGTAGTTTCGCTCGAAACCACAACGGTGTCGCATCAGACCGTCGGCGCCGGCGAAACCCGGCCCCTGGTGGCGGCTTTGTTTGCGGATTGGTCGGAGACCGGCGAGGGCTTGATCGTGGCCGCCGACGCCCGCCGCGGACGCGTTTTGTGGCGGCACTTGCTTCCCGGGTTTCCAGGGCCACATCCGGAGTGGAACTTCGGCGGAATCACGACCTGGTGGGTGGGCCGCTACACCTCACCGGCCCGTGCTGACGTTTGGGTTTCAGCGCGACGCAGCACAATGCACTCGGACGAAGCCTGGGTGCTCCGCGGCCTTGATGGCCGGACCCTCTGGCATCTGCGCGAAGTGCGGACCGACCGCACTCCCGCAGAGGCGCGCGGCTGGGGCGCGGGCGGCAGTTTCGTTTGTTCGGCGGATGTGGATGGCGACGGACTGGAGGACATCGTGCATTTGTATCCCGTCAACTACATGGCGGCCAAAGGCACAAACGGCCAACTCCTTCGTTCGGTCGAGTCAGCCGCAGGGTTGTTTCCGGGCGTCTGGGGCGCCTATTGCCAACCGATGGTCGCGGACTTCAACCGGGACGGGAAAAATGAATTGCTCTGGTGCGGCCCCTACCATCACGGGCTGACGACGCTCGACGGGAAATTGATCTGGTATCACAAGGGTGGCGCCAGCATGGCCGGACTTGCCGACGTGGACGGCGACGGCAAATTGGAGTTGGGCTTTACCGGTTGGGAGCAGGGGCACGGGTTGCGTTGCCTGAATGCCGCAACCGGCGAACTGAAATGGGAACTGCCCCTGGAAAAGAATCCGCGCGTACCGGTTTACACCGTTGATATTGATGGCGACGGCCGGGATGAATTCCTGTTCGCCGCGAACACCGTTCTTTATGCGGTCAACGGCGCGGCCGATTCCGGCCACATCCTTTGGCAGAGGCAACTGCCTTCAGAACCGGGCAACCTGGCCCTGGCTGATGTCGATGCCGACGGAAAAACGGAGATACTTTTCATCGGTGCGGATTCAGTTCTTTATTGCCTGGACGTTGCGTGATCGGACGCGATGATTTTCCGCATTCCAACTTTGTGGCTGAGTTGCCCAAATTGGATGGGCGGTCCATTGACGATCAGAACGGCAAACGCAAATTGCTGCGCGATGGGCTGGTGCTGGAGGTGTTGCGGCAGTTGCGCGGAAATTCCTTCGCCCTCGATCTGCCGATTGCCTGGCAACAACGGATTCAAATCTTGCTTAAGAATTCTCCAAATGTTCAGATGCCTCAAACAGAAGGTGGAAATCATGACTTCATTTCTGTCAGCAAGCACCAAGTCATCTCGGCGATCCATTTCGCGGTCGATCCTGGTCTGGTTCGCGGCCGGACTCGCCTCCAGCGCCATGGCCACCCAGCCAAATCTTCCGGGTGACTGGCCGACCTATGGCAACGGCCCGGCGCACACCGGCTATTTTCCCGGCAAGCTCAACGGGCTTCCCTTTGTGCAAAAGTGGAAAACGCCGATGCCACACAACGTGATTTCCCAGGCCGCCATCGGCGGCGGTCGGGTTTACGTCTCGGCGGGTTACTATTTTTCGGCCATGTCCCTCCGCGCCCTCGACGCCAACACCGGAGCAGGCGTATGGACGAACACGCTGCCGGGCGCGAACTCAATCAGCCCGCCGACTTGCGATTCCGGCGCGGTTTACAATCAGCAGGGACAAGGGGTCAGCCCTTCTTACATCCGAAGCTTCGACGCAGCCACCGGCTCAACCAATTGGGCAACGTCCTTCACCTCGCAAGGCTACAACTACATGGCGCCAGTCGTCGCGGGCGGAAGGGTGTTTAGCGATACGGGCTACTACCACGGATTGACCAGCTACGATCAAGCGGGCGGCGGGCAGCAGTGGTTCGTGGAACTGGGCGGTTCCGAACAATGGGCACCCGCCTATTACAATGGGAAGGTCTATACCTGGCTCGGCAGTTTCACTGAATGGGATCCGGCGACCGGCGCGGTCAACTGGACTGTGACCAATGGACTTTCCGGCGCCGCCTCAACGCGCACGGTGGCCATTGCCGACGGACGCAGCTATTTCGTCGGTTCGAGTCTCTACTGCGTTGATCTCGGTACGCACACAAATGCGTGGGCGGTAAGCGGTGGTTTCAGCGGCACACCCGCCGTTGCCAACGGAATCGTCTATGCCATCTCCAACCATTTCGTGAGCGCCTTCACCACGAACGGCGTATTCGTCCGCCAATTCGACCCCAACAGTTATTACGAGAACTATTACGGCCCGTTGATCGTGACCGATGACGTGTTGATGGCGGTTGGCGCGTATGGCGTTTACATTTACCGACTCGCGGACGGCACCCTCCAGCAGCTCATCAGCAGCTATGACCCATTCTGTTTCTGTTACCAAAGCGCCGCCATCAGTCTTGCCAACAACACCCTCTACGTCGTCAGCGGTGACAAAAACGTGTACGCCTACGCGGCGACGCCAACTACCTCAGCCACGCTGACCCATGTTGACCGGCTCGGGAATGGCGCATTCAAATTCAGCTTTACCAACACGCCGGGCGCGACGTTCACCGCGTGGGCCAGCACCAATGTGGCGTTGCCCTTGAGCAATTGGACGGCGCTTGGCTACGTGCCGGAAATTTCGTCCGGCCAATATCAATTTACCGACACAAATGCCATCGCGAATGCACGGCGTTATTACCGCGTGAGCTCTCCGTAATCCCGCGAGTCAGCAAGCGTGAAAAAGGAGTTCCCGGCTCTCACATAACTGCAGAAGGGGCGTTTTCAGAAAGCCGTCTTCGTCCTGTTCGGAGTCGTCGCCGACCTTCAGAGCGTGGCGCCCGGCTCGTTGGATCCGGACCGATCGTCGCGGAACGGCTGCGTGAGCATCCGGTCAAGCCGCAGTTCCTTCGGATCGCGAAACGGCTCGATGCCGAGCGTCATCTTTTCATGTCCGGCTTCCGGCTGCGGACGATAGGTGCCGAACAGGCGGTCCCACCAGGGCAGATTGAACCCAAAGTTGCTGTTCGTCTCGCGCCGCAGGATCGAGTGATGAACGCGGTGCATGTCCGGTGTGACGACGAGACAGCGCAACACCCGTTCCACAGCCTGCGGCAGGCGGATGTTACTATGATTGAACATCGAGGTCGCGTTGAGAAGAATCTCGAATACGAGCACGCTAAACGCAGGGGCGCCCAGACTCACGATGACCACGAATTTGATGCCGAGCGACATCAGAATCTCGATGGGATGGAATCGCGCCCCGGTGGCGACATCCACGTCGAGGTCGGCATGGTGCATCCGGTGCAGGCGCCAAAGCACAGGCACGTAATGAAAGACCCGGTGTTGGAGGTAAATCGCCAGATCCATTGCGACGACGCCGGCCACCACTTCCAGCCACGACGGCCATCCGAGATGGTGAAACAACCCCAGGCCATGGACCCTGGCAAATGAGGCGAATCCAACCGCTCCGATTGGCGCAATGATTCGTGCCACCAGCGTATCCAGCGCCGCCACGCCGAAATTGTTCGGCCAGCGCCAGGTTCGGGGAACGGACCGTTCCCTTCTCGCGGCCGCTCATTCCCACAGCGCCATCAGGGCAAAGATGCCGAGGAAGACACTCAAGCGAATCAGCGGTTCGTTATGCAGAATTGCTTCGGTCATGGCCGATAGAAGTCGAGTGCCGCAGCCAGGTCATCCACATGGACGGCTGTTGCTCTAAACTTTAACTCAAGCTCTGTTGTCTGTTTGTTGTCGGACATAGGGTGCGTCGAACGTCGCGCGGGCTTTTTCCTCCGGGGTCATCTGAGCTAGCCGAGGATACACGTTCGGAGCAGAACGACAAGTGGGAGTTTCGAAGACAAGGCTGAAGGCCAAAGGATAAAGGCTGAATTCAGGAAGCGCCAGACCAAGGACGGCAGATGGAAGGCCGAAGGCGGAAGACGAGCGGATTGATGGTGGAGAGTTGATTGTTGACGGGCGGAAGACCGAAGGTTGAAGTCAGGAGGCTAAAGTCCAAGGACACTCATCTGTCGCGCGGTCATCACGGCGCGGAGGAAACAGCGCAAAGAGAACGGCGACACTCATCCAGCCCAGGATCAGCGCAGTGACATAGTGAATCAGGGGCAGCGTCCACAGGCTGAGGAATGCCGGTCCGAGTGGCAGGGGCATGCTCGGCGGCGCGTAGAAAACATACCACCACAGGAACGTCGCGAGGACGGGTGGCGCGATGAGGAACAAACCGCGCCGTAGGCCTGGCCAGGCCAAGCCCCGTTTACCTCGCACGATCTGGAATCCACACCAGGCTGCCATCGCGAGCAGGAGCACTCCCAGGCCGAGGGCGATTTTCAATGCGGCTCTGTTGAACCGGGTAGTGATTCCTTCTTCTGGATCAGGATCGGTCCCGGCATCGACGCCCAGAGCGGTCTTCAACCAAAGCTTCTCCACGGCGACGTTGAATGGAAATCCGAGCGCGGAGTTGTTGGCGACGACGAAGCCCAGCCGCCGGGTGGTGTCGATAACGAAATGCGCGTTCCAACCAGGGTTGGCGCCGAAATGCGCCATCAATTTGTCGCCATGGACTGCGCCGGGAGCGTTTTCGATTCCCTGGATGTTGGTCACGGAAAATCCATAGCCGATTCCTGCAGGCAACGGTTCAAGCATAGTTGCCACGGTTTCCGGTTTCAGCACTCCCCGGCCGGCTGGCTCACCACGCGGGCCCGGCGCAGCGGCTGCCACGAAACGCGCAAAATCGGAGACGCTGCAAATCTCGCTGCCGATGGCCTGACAACCAAGCTGCCGGTAGCCGATTTGTTCCTGCAGATCGCCGTAGGTCATCGGCGCCGCGTTTTCAAGCTCGCGCGTCCAGACCCAGCTCAGGCCGCCGATTCCGAGCGGCGCGGTCACCTCGCGATGCACGAACGCGGCGAAGGATTCGCCGGTGACGTCTTCGATGATCATTTGCAGGAGGACGAAGCCGCCGCCGGAATAGACGTTTGTGGAGCCGGGCTGCCACTTGATGAAGACCGGGCCGTTCACTTCGCCAAACAATTGGATTTGGTTTTTGCCTTCCAGAATTTCGACCAGAGTTGGCAACCGTCGGCGCTGGTCGTAGTCGAGG
>WNFZ01007036.1_pt1 | contig 10106 bp, 9 predicted proteins | sample 5400081 | NCBI WGS metagenome assembly WNFZ01 (sample SAMN13153365, study PRJNA577476) | soil metagenome | isolation source: 80 cm soil or saprolite under grassland replicate 1 | place: USA:California | collected 2016-06-15
GCCAGGACGCGCTGGCCAATATCTTTTACTGCAGGCGCATCCTCCGCTTGCACCGCGATAAAGCCATCGGCAATCACTGTCCCAAGCAAGAGAGCGATACGCGGTCGCTCGGTGAAATTGGGTTCTTCATCGCTGCGGAGATGTTCCTTCCAGTTTACCGCACCCAGCTTGTTCAGTGCCCCGAAAATTTCGTTCGGTAACGGCACCACGATATCTTCTACAGTCGTGGACAATCGGTTAATATTGACGTGCCGCGGAGCCTGCGCACCATGCGCGCACAGGGCAAGGCCAAAGACCGCAGCTACCATTGAGTTCAAACGTTTACTAAACAGCACCATTGGGAGCCTTGAATGTTGATTTCGAATTCGTATTCAGGATTTAATAAAGGGAATCTTAACTAGAACTGCTGCTGTACACAAATTAGCCGATCAGTTTCCGAAAGAGTGTTTGCCACGACACCCTGCCGTGGCTTATCTCTTTCTCGTTAGGCGCTACGGTTCCCGGAATTGTCACGATGCAACCGAGCAGAATCTTTGAGACAGTCCTGTATGCGGAGGATTTAGCCGCTGCTGAGCGGTTTTATCACGAGGCGCTTGGCTTGGAACTAATAGAGCGTGGTAATCTGGCTGCGGTTTTCCGGTGTTGCGGTGGAGTTCTGCTGATCTTTGATCCTCGCAAGAGTGCCGCACCGGGTCGAGATGTTCCTGCCCACGGAACTTCGGGTGCTGGCCATGTCGCATTCGCTGCAAAGCCGGAAGAGCTTGAGGCGTGGAGGGAGCAATTGCGTCATGCTGGAATCTCCATCGAACGAGAGGTGGACTGGCCAGAGGGTGGACGTTCGATCTATTTTCGTGATCCGGCGGGCAATGTTGTTGAGCTCGCTCCTCCAACCATTTGGGGTGGCGGTTGGAGATTTTGACTCACTGACGGGCCTAACCAGGCGCTGCAGCCAACCGCTGGCCCCGGTGCGATGATTCGTTTTGATTTTACGGACTGACGGCTCGAATCGCCAATTCGAGTTCCAGAAACGCGGTCAGCTTTTCATCCGCGTGCACAACGAAACGCTTTCCGTTGTCGCGATGTGCGTCAGCAATCCAGATTGTTCGTCCGTTGGAATCAACCGCTGAAACCCAGCCCAAGCTCCAACCTGCGTTTTCTTGAGATTGTCAGCGATTATCTCCCAGTACTTCACGGACCCACATCCTTGACCGTTAAAGTGATCGATTGAACCTCCTCCTTGCGCACGAGCCACACGGTGCGGCTTCGGCTCTCGTAAAATGCGTAATCGCCGCCTGTGGTTTGGGCGATAAGCCATCCCACAATCTCTTTATTTGGATTGTTTTTCAGCCGAAGTGTCTCGCGGGTGAGCACCTGGCTGAAGCGGTCAATCAGTTAATAGGCGAAGGCTTCGAACCTTTCGGAAATGTGTTTCAACAGGGAAACGTATTTTCGCAGCCAATGGTAAAGAGGACTCTGGACGTAACGCCGCCTGAGTTTCGTTCCCATCGGTGATTCTTTTGCTGTCCGGGACACACACGCGCCGCTGCCAGCCCGTTTATGGGTACCCGGCAACGGCGCGCTGACCGTGCGGGAGCAGCTCTCCCAAATTCCAACTGCTTTACTTAGCTGGACTCAGTTTATAGCTCGATTGCTTCCCATCCGAGATTATTCTGATTTCGGTAGGCGGATCATCTGCGAAGAGGTCACACGCCAGTTCCGCGAGCCATGCAGCAGGGACGGAAAACCGTCGCGCGAGATCGAAGAATTTTGGTGACACTTTCGTTTCTAGCTTTTTGCATTCTGTTTTATTCATGCCGAGAGCGTCGATCACATAAACGCTTATGTCAAGCCTCTAACACTGTCCCGCTATCCCTTTTTCCTTCTGGACAAGAAAAGCTCGATAGCGGTCAACGTAGCGCGCGCAATGGGTATCCTGATTGGGATTGCACACAAGCGCATATGAGATTAAGCTCGCATCGCGATGAACAGGGCGGCTCAGCAACTCGGGAGACTGGCGCGCGGGAAACCAAAGCGCTACAGCCTGGCTGAGATTAAGAAGCGAACAAAACGCTTGGCGGAAGCTCGAAAGAAACGCTGGGCTAGAAAGCGGTAGCGCGCTTTCCGATGATAGGCAGATGGACACGATCGAAGAGTACAAAATTATTGAAAGCCAAGACCTCGGTTCGCTCGCCGAAAAAGTGAATGCCGCGCTGAAGGAAGGTTGGCAACCACTTGGCGCACCTTTTATTCATGTCAGCGGCGGCGCCGTGGTATGTTGCCAAGCTATGGTGAACTTTCATCAACCAACGAGCGCTGAGACAATCGCCAAGCTTCGCCGCGCGGCTGTACGCGCTTTCCGCCGATAAATCTCGAAGAAGGGCTCATTTGGGGACATTTTTGCGGCAATCACTGCGCGGTCGCACTTCGTAAACGTGTATTTTTTGTTCCGGTAAAATCACCGGAACGGTTCCAACATGGCTTAGACGCGATCCCGCAGCCGGTTTTCGCCACTTTCCCGCGCGCAGTTGGCGCAGCAAAAAATTTTGCCGCTGTTTTCCACACCGTGGCCGATGATTTTGCACCGGCAGTGATCACATTCGGGCGCAATAACGTGGATCGCGCACTCGAAGCTGTCGAAGACGTGCGTTTTCCCCTTGAACGTGACCTCGAATGTCTTGTCATATTCATTTCCGCAATGTTCGCATTTAGCCATAAGTTTATACTCCATTTTTACATTTTGTTTCGCTGGGTTGTTATTGAAATCGACCAGGCATTCAGGCCGCGAGTGGGCATTTCATTCACCCGGTAAGCCTTCAAGCTCCCGAGGTCAGCGACAATGGTGAGAGAACTCGGTGTCATACCAGACGGGCCGCCCGTGCCGGATGCCGCTGCGTCGCGCGACGGGGAACGTGAACGTTCCGTGGCCGCAGCCTAGTTCGATCACATCTTGTCTGGGGCCGGAACTTATCCGACCGAACCTTCCATCTGAAGCTCGATCAGGCGCTTGAGCTCGACGCTGTATTCCATCGGGAAGTGGCGGACGAGATCGTTCACGAACCCGTTGACGCTCAAGCTCATGGCCTGCGCTTTGCTCAAGCAGCGCTGTTGCATGTAGAAAATCTGCTCGGCGCTCACCTGGCTGACACTTGCTTCGTGTTGCACGGCATTGCCGGTGCCGCGCACGGTGATAGCAGGGTAAGTATCCGTGCGGCTGGTCGAGTTGATAAGAAGCGCGTCGCACTCGGTGTTGTTCTTGCAATTCTTGAGATGCTTCGGCACGTGAACCAAACCGCGGTAAGTGGCTCGGCCTTTGCCGATGGAGATTGATTTTGAAATAATGTTGCTGGTCGTTTCATCGGCAGCATGAATCATCTTCGCTCCAGTGTCCTGATGCTGGCCGTCGTTGGCGAGCGCTATGGAAAGAACTTCGCCACGCGCCTTGCGACCTTTCATGATCACGCTGGGATATTTCATGGTGAGACGTGAGCCGATGTTGCAATCAATCCATTTTACCTCGGCGTTCTCCTGCGCGAGACCGCGTTTCGTCACGAGGTTGAAAACGTTGGACGCCCAGTTCTGCACGGTGATGTATTGAATCTTTGCGCCTTTTAGAGCGACAAGTTCCACGACAGCGCTGTGAAGTGTCGGAGTGTTGAACTTCGGCGCCGTGCAGCCCTCCATGTAAGTCACTTCCGAGCCTTCATCGGCAATAATCAGGGTGCGCTCGAATTGGCCGAAATTTTCGGCATTGATACGGAAGTAAGCCTGCAGCGGATGTTTCACTTTCACCCCGGGCGGCACGTAAATGAACGAGCCACCGCTAAAGACCGCCGAGTTAAGCGCGCTAAATTTGTTGTCAGCGATTGGAATGACCTTGCCGAACCACTTCCGGAAGATTTCCGGGTAATGTTTCAGTCCTTCGGTCGAGCCAACGAAAATGACGCCTTGTTCGCCCACCGCTTTCTTGATGTTCGAATAGACGGCCTCGCTGTCGAACTGCGCTTCCACGCCAGCAAGGAATTTTCGTTCCTGTTCGGGAATGCCGAGCCGCTCGAATGTGCGCTTGATATCCTCCGGCACTTCATCCCAACTGCGTTTAGTCGTGGTCCCGGGGGAAAGATAGTAACGAATTCTGTCGAAGTCGATCGCTTCGAGATCCTTGCTTGCCCAGTGCGTGGGAAGCGGTTTTTCCAGAAATGTCTTTAGACCTCTGAGACGAAACTCCCGTACCCAATCCGGGTCCTCTTTAACGTCCGCGATGTAATGGATCGTTCGCTCGCTCAGGCCGGTGCCCGCATCGCGTACGTGCACTTCCGGGTAAGCGAAGTCTCCGATGCTCCGATTGATGTCCACTGCTGAAGTTTCGGTTTTCATTGTGATCCTTGTTTACCCTTAGCACTGGTTCAGCCGCCTCCTCGCGCGCCCAATCGTAACCTCTCTCTTCGAGCTCGAGAGCGAGCTCTTTCCGCGCGCTCCGAACAATTCGCCCCGCCACCCATAACGTGCACATAATCGGGAATAATGTAATTCAAGAGGCGCTGATAGTGCGTAATTAACAATACGCCGAGATCGGGACTACGCAACGAATTCACTCCGTGCGCAACGGTCTTAAGCGCGCCGATGTCCAGACCGCTGTCGGTTTCGTCGAGAATCGCGTATTTCAGTGGGGACGATGTCGATCTCAGCGCCGGGCACGGCTGCCTCAGCGCGTGCCTTGATTTGTTCCAACGATTCCACGATTACGTGCGCTCGATCTTTGGCGGATGAAAGACATCAGGATTCGCTGGCGGTTCCAAGTCGTGTGCGCCGAACGATGGCACTGGAAACTCACTTGGTTGCGCCGCATTGAGATGCTCGGCCTTGTTAGTGCCGGTCAGTTTCTGGTTGTCGATCTTGCGCTGCAACTCCATGAACGCGTGTAGCAGTGCTTCGGGCCGGGGCGGGCAGCCGGGAATGTAAACATCGACTGGGATATAGCGGTCGATGCCTTTGAGCACGTTGTAGCCTTCTTTGAACGGTCCGCCAGAGATTGCGCAGGCGCCCATGGAAATGACGTATTTCGGGTCGGGCATCTGGTTGTAGAGCCGCACAATCTGCGGCGCCATTTTCTTGGTCACCGTTCCGGCAACAATCATCAGATCGGCCTGGCGGGGCGATGGCCGGAAGATTTCACCGCCAAAACGCGCGATGTCATAGCGCGACGCTGCCGTTGCGATCATTTCAATGGCGCAACACGCGAGACCGAATTGCAGCGGCCAGAGCGAGTTCTTGCGTCCCCAATTGTAAAGTTCCTGCATCGAGGTCACCCAGACCCCCTGGCGTTGGAGTTCGCTGCGTAATGCTTCGTCGATTTGCTCGCTCATTCTTCCTTCATCACTCCGTTTCCCTGATACTCCATTACTCCGTTGTTGGCTTCACCTCGCCCAATTTAAGCACCCTTTGCTCCATGCCCAAACGAGTCCCTCAATTAGCAGCAACAAGAAAACTAAGTCTTCCGCGATGGAGAGGGCTTCGTGTAGGTATTTCTAATTTGTTTAAAAGGGTTTTTGTATTCGGTAACGCTTTCTTGTGTCTCGCCGATCTCTCTCGGCCAACGCTTCAGCCCTTTTAGAACCCCATCGTTCCGGACCCGGTAAACGCGACAACTACCCGCGCCGCTCCCAAGCACGACGTAGCGCTTGCCCCGGAATTCACATAGATGGCCGGTGCTAGCCGGTTGCAGAATGGCGCCTTCGCGGGCGGCTTCCCGAAAGTATGCGGCGAAAGCACGGTTGATAAGCGGCTCATTATCTTTGACGCGGGCGATGATCTTAGGTCTAGCCACTAACAACAAGATTGGTTCCTAAAACTTATCATGTCAAACTAATTTTGCGTAGCGCGCAGTTTTCCAAGCCACGGAAATCGTTGTCTGTGAAGTACCGGCAAAACCGCAGTGGTGCGAAATTCGTCAGACGGTTTTTAGTTTGACGCAAACGCGATTCCCTTTTCACACTAGCTCTGCCAAGAAACTGAATGTTACTTATCCGCCGATCATCACTGTTATCGGCAAAGCGTACTTCGAAGTTGGCCACGCTCCTAAAGATCAATCAAACCGGACAAAGAATCTTCCTGGCTATGCTGCATGGGAGATTCATCCAGTGATGAAGCTGAACGTTCAGTGATTCACGCCTAAGCACCTAGGGACTGCGAGACGCGAGTAATCTCTCCCTCGCGCGCACGTGCGCGTAACATCCGAAACCAATTAGGGAGTTAGACGCGCGATTTGCCGCCGATCTCAGCGAAACTCACGGTTCACTCTCATAGAAAGGATCGCCGTTTGTCCGCTCGCGTTTCATGCTATGGTTGGTTCTAGACGCAAAGGACTAAAACAAATGCTGGAATTCATTATTGGGCTCGTGATTGGTGCCGGGGCGATGTACGCGGCATTCAAGTTCGGCTACCTAAAACTGTAATTGTGATAAACGTGTGTCTCGGTGTTGACCCACACCATGAGGACGCGAAGCGGCTCAGGAAATCTTGACGACGTTCTTGGCCACGAGACCCTTCGGTCCCTCCACCACATCGAAGCTGACGCGGTCGCCCTCGCTCAGGGTCCTGAACCCCTCCGCTATGATGGAGGCCTGGTGGACGAAGACGTCCGCGGCGCGCTCCCGCACGATGAAGCCAAAGCCCCTGGTCTCGTTGAACCACTTCACGGTACCTTGCTCAGGCATACTCTTGCTCCTTGCAACAAATGAAACAGGCTTGTTGTTCTTGCCGCCCGGAAATCTTAGCTGGTCGCTCGACCGCAAACAAGAAAAAAATCCCCCAGGCAAGAACTGGCGCCCTCGCCCGCCTGCGCCTTTTATGCACGTTTACGAAATCCGTCCGCGCAAAGATAAGCGCCGCGTCGATCTAATTTCCGATGCGCTGCCATTCGGTCGGCTGTGGTACGGCGAGCCAAACGCAGCCAGCAACGCAGTTGACTACGCAAAGTTCTACAGCCGTTCACACAATGCTGTGATCCGCGTTTACGATGCAGCTGGCAACGTGGTCGAAACGCGCAGCCGACGGCTGGCTGGCAAAATCAATCGGACCTAAATCGGATGCTACTTCTTTCCGGCTGCTCTCTTCGTTGCTGCCCACCGAGCTTTCATCAGTTGGGAAAGTCTCTTTCGGCCCGCTGGTGTGAGCCCGCCTTTCTTTGGCGCTGCTTTGCTCACGCCGGTACGTTTTCGCGCTGCCCATCGCGCCCTCATCGTGGCGGCAATTTTCGCACGAGCTTGCAGCGACATTCCTCGAGGGCCGCTCCTAGAGGTTGAACGCGATGCCGTACCAAGGAGCGAAGTAAGCCGGTTTTCTAGGGTACTTATTTGACGGCGAATCGAAAGTGCTTCTTCCAACGATTTGAGGGATGTTTCCATGTCTTGTGGATAAAGGTTTACTTCGTTTTCGGCAACTTTTATTCGCGTTTCCATATGATGCTGTGATTCGCGTTTACGATGAACGGGGCAATGTGATCGAAACACACGAATAAGCCGGCGATTTCAAAGGGGATTTCGTGACGCAGCTGGGGAAGCGGCACGCGCGGGGCTTGAATCCGGTTACTGCCTAATGAATTCGTGGGCTTCGTCTGCGATTCTGTTCGCGTCGTCGATACAATTCTTGCTAATGTTGAATTTCACTTTTACCGTAAAAACTATGGCCGACGTCGCAAACAAATACGCCGAAAACGTAGCGGGGGCATTCTACGTCGATGATCAATGCATCGATTGCGATTTGTGTCGCGAAACGGCACCGGCCAGTTTCAAACGCAACGACGACGGGGGTCATACCTACGTTTACAAGCAACCAGAGACCCCTGAGGAGGAAGCGCTCTGCAAAGAAGCGATGGAAGGTTGCCCGGTCGAAGCGATTGGCAACGACGGCGCAATCATACTCGCGCCTCTTCGCGCGTAGCTTTTGAAAAATGGCGGCCGGAAAAGGGAAGGTCGCGCCCAGAAAGAAAAGCGCGGCCCTTCGGTACCGGAAGCGGGCAGCCTGATCGAGACGCACGAGTAGGCGGGCGAGTTCAAGGAGTGGTAACCGTTACGCGCATGAAACAAAAAGCCGCCACGCGCTGAAACGTGACGGCTGATTGCGAAATGCTGCTGCTTTGTTGGGGGCGGGCGCGACTTTACTGATTGTTGAGAACGATTTGCGGCGCAGGTTTGCTCGCTTCAAGCTGGAGCGCTCACCTTCTGGATTTTGCGCTGCCTGCTCCGTCAGGCTTGCTATGACACAGAATTTTGTTGCACTTGGACGCGATCCCGATACGATCCCACCAACATCAGGAACGACTCCGAGAGGAGTCTGGCAACCTGGCAGTGGAGAGCTAAGGTGCCCTTGATCGGGAACGAAAGTTCCCGACGATGTGTGGTGAGGAAACTCACCGAATAGAATCTCCGCCGGAGGAATAAGACCGCCGCCCTGATGGGTTGGCGGTTTTTGTTTCTCCGAGAGTTCCTGATGCCGGAACAAAAAGCATCATGAACTCACTCAAACTTGCGCTGCGAACCAATACCGCGAACCCAAATCATCACCTCTACAACAACAATGGCACATGGTGGTGCCATTACACTCAACATCGCCCTGATTTCACCAAACAACGAATCCGAATGTCCTTGCAAACGCAAAGTCTTCCAGCGGCAAGGGCGAAACGAGACCGCTGGTTTTCGGAATTTGAGAACGGACATGACCATGAAAAACATCGTTTCGAGAGTTGAAGAACGGCAATTTATAACAAAAGAGTTTGCCGATACTTTAGCAGGCAAAACTCCGGCACCTTACTTGCGCGTGCACGATCCAGCGCAACAAGCTTTGGTCGCCTTGGGACAGTATGATTGCGGCACACAAGAAAGGTCGACAGGGTTGCGCCCATACCTTGATCGGATGATTCATCTTTGGCGCGAAATATCTCTTGCCGCGTTTCCCTGCGCCGGAAAAGCAATGGACGAATGCTATGCGCTGCTTTTCGAATCCACGTTCAGTTTAGCGCAATCCGAGCCCGCTTGGGCTGTCGAGTGTTTAGCCACTCAATCTCCCGAAGACGTGCACGTCAATGCCCTGCGGCATCTCGCCCACCAGGTAAAAGCCACCACGATCGCTCACTCCGATCTAGTTGACGCGTTTACCCATCTGTATGCACCGCGTCGAGAACAAAGCGCAGAATGGCAAAATCCAGTGAACGTGGCGTTAGCTGGGGAACTGTGGTTCTGGGCGGCGATCTACTTGGCAGCTGCGACTCATGAGACTGACGGATACTTGTCGTTTCACCAAGCCATTGGCAAATCGGCTACGACGGACTGGGGTGACGGTGAACGGTTGCACATCCGTCTGATCCGTGAAGCGCCTCAGCGAGCTTTGAGGACGCCGCGCCTCGAATTGATGGCGCATCCGATCTTACGTATCGCTCGACTGAAATATCGCGAAGGCAGCGTTGAACAAAGGCAGGTGCTGCGATTTCTAAATGCGCGATGCATTCAAGAGAGGTTTGAGAGCGAAGAAGACTTTTTCACCAGCGATCTTACGCTTGCGCAATGGGCGCGTGATGCACGTCAATGGGCGGCAAATATGTTGGAGGCTGAACCGGAAGTTTGTGCAGGCTTGTTTCACGAAGCAGGCGAAAAAGCTCTTGATCAAACGCGATCCTTTTACCACCAGCACTTGGGCTCAAATCCCGCCGACCTTGACTTGCTGGATGCAACTGCCGCCCTCATGAAATGGGCGAAGCAGCGCCGTGGATTCGAGTTCTCTCAATACCGAGCCCAACTCTGGGAGTTCGTTGTGGAAATCGCTGACGCTGCGCTCTGGCTCGGCTGGCTGTTTCCCGCCGGAATAACAGGTTTAACATCACTCGCTATATGGTGAACTTTCCGCAAGAAATGATTGAAAACGCCCAACACCGTTGGCTAACCTTTTAAGAATGAAAAAGACCAAGCCGCAATCGGGAGGATTAGAAGCCTCGGTGGGGGAAATTCTGGACCTGCGCGCATCTCGGGTGCGGGCTCTGGCCTCGAAGGTGTCACGGCTAAAAAAGCGCCTGGCGGCCTTAGATTCGCAAAAGTTGAAGAAGCCTTCTAAAGAAA
>WNFZ01010479.1_pt1 | contig 10103 bp, 10 predicted proteins | sample 5400081 | NCBI WGS metagenome assembly WNFZ01 (sample SAMN13153365, study PRJNA577476) | soil metagenome | isolation source: 80 cm soil or saprolite under grassland replicate 1 | place: USA:California | collected 2016-06-15
CGATCTGCATCAGTCTGGTGATGCGGACAAGGTTGTAGGCGGCTGCGACCAGGTAGCCGGCCAGGCCTGTCCGCGCCAATCCGAGAAAGCGCGTGCGGCGGAAGCCACCCACCGTCTTCATCCAGCCGAAGATCTCCTCCACTCGTTTGCGGATGCGCTGCCTGATGCCATAGCCGGCGTGCCGCGTGGTACGCCCACGGGAATCGACGCGGTTGGATGGCCCCGCGGGTCCGGCCTCGGCGTGAGTGGCAGCCTCAGATACGCGCGACGGTGGGACAGGCAGCGCTTCTACCCTGAAGAAGAATGGACCGCCGATCGGGACCTTCGCAACCGATGCTTGCGCCTTGAGGGTACAGGTCCAGGTGCCAGCGACATATGCCTTGGCGGCCTCAAGGGGTCACCGCAACAGCTCGTCCATTTTCTCTGTCGGCGTGCGATAGCCGAGGGTCATACGCGGTCGGCCGTTCAGGCTGTCCTGAAAACGCTGCAGGTCAGTCGGTGTGTGGTGCGAAAGGTCCGTGCCTTTAGGCATGTACTGGCGCAGCAAGCCGTTGGTGTTCTCGTTTGAGCCACGTTGCCAGGGCGCGTGTGGATCGCAGAATAGATCGGAATGCCGGTGCTGACGGTGAAGCGCGCATGGTTGGCCATCTCGAATGCGATGCTGGCAATCGCCGTCGTCGCAGTCCCGCCCTTCGCCAGGCTAATCCGGTCCGAGGTGCTCACCCTCAAGGCGCAGGCGTTTGTCGACGCGGCGCGCGGGCTAGGAGCTGGCGACCGCCGAATTGTGCTTCGGCACATTCTCCCGAACAGCGTCTGGACGGTGGTCGTGTACGGCACGCTTGAAGTCGGCAAGACGGTCGTGTTCGCCGCGGGCCTCTCATTCCTCGGCTTGGGCATCGAACCGCCGAACCCGGAGTGGGGTGCGATGCTTGCCGAGGGCCGCCAGGTGCTGGCGGTTGCCCCGCATGTCTCGACCGTTCCCGGCGTGATGATCTTTTTGGTCACGCTCGGGCTCAACGCAGTGGGCGACGCCATGCGTGACGCTCTCGATCCACGACTGCACTACTAAGGCGGGTTGGCCGCTTTGGCAAGGTCGCGCCGACGAACGGGCGGGCCCGAATGGTTGAGCCGCTCGGGGTTCTACAACATTGGCGTGGGGGTCAGTCGTTGCTTGCCGGTGGACTGGCGCGCTGGTTCGCGGTGGTGGGTGCTACACGCCTTGGCCCAGCCGAGTAACGATGGCGGCAATGCGGTAGTTGACGCGTGGTTTGGCAAGAGTCAGTTGCCCACTGACGGAGCGATTGGAAATGTAAACGGTGTGGGTACCGGACTCGGTGAGCGACACGGGCGTGACACAGCCGGAGCAGGGTCGCGCGGTTCGGTGGGGTGCAGGAGGGATCATCCACGGCGAGAGCTAGAACACAATTTCCGGCGGGGAAAGGGAAGTGGCGACGATGGTGGGCATGGCTGGACACGGGCGCGCCTTCGTCTGAGGGTGTCGGAGGCAAAACCTCGGCTGCTCAGCGGCGAGCTCAGGCTCTGGCAGCCACCGGCAAGTGGTTGAGGACGACTCTGTCGACGCCATCGGGTCTTTAGGATGCTGACTCCTGAACCCGCGTGGCCAAGGGATTTGGCCCAGAGGATTGGCGGGCGGCGGCACCGGTTAGCGATACAGGAGCAAGGCGCTGGTACGGATCTGAAAGGCTAGGGCCGAAGCTGGCCAGTCTACGTAAACTGTGCGCGCGTCCGACCCTGTGTCGAGCATCTGGCGTGGCTGCGCGCTACCGAGCAGTCGGTAAATGAAGTAGGTCCCAATCTCCGATTTCCGCCAGGCGAACTCACGCGGGCAATGCGTCATGAACGCATGGATAAGATGGATACCGAGCTCGACTGGGCGGAGTGCCTGGCGATCGAGGACGTGGACCTGGACGCCTCCGCAGGTCGTGCCGTGGTGCTTGGAGAATGTCGGGGTAAACCAGGTAGCGCGGAACGCTGCACCTGGTATGCCACGGGCCTCCAATTCGCCTGCAAGACGATACGGATCGACCCACGGCGCCCCGACCAACTCCAACGGACGCGTGGTTCCGCGGCCCTCGGACACATTGGTCCCTTCGATCAGGCACGTGCCCGGATACACCGTCACGGAGTCAAGCGTGGGCAGGTTCGGCGATGGTTGCACCCACGGCAAGTCGCCGAACGTCAGACCGTGGCGAATGGGGATCGCGTGAATGCCGACGAAAGACTCGCGGCCGGCCTCTACCAGGTTGCCTTCCACCTGGAGACCGGCGATCGGATTCGGCCGATCGAGCACCACCAGCGGCAGCCCCACCTCGGCGGCCGCCTGCTGGACCAGCCACAACGTCGATACATAAGTAGCGAGGCGCACGCCGACGTCCTGTATGTCGAAGAGCAGCGCATCGACATCCGCGAGCATCTCGTCGGTTGGCTTGCGGGTTTCGCCATAGAGGCTGTGCGCTCGCAGCCCCGTCCGCGCATCGACTGCCTCCCCGACGTGGACGCCCGCCTGGTCGGCGCCACGAACGCCGTGCTCTGGGCCGAACAACGCGGTCAGACGGAATCGCGCGCTGGAGGCCAGCAGGTCAATGCCGTGGCGCAGCCGCGAGTCGATGCCCGTGTGGTTGGTGACCAGGCCGATGCGCTTTCCGTGGATCTGTGGCAGTCCTTCTCGGAGCAGCCGCTCCAAACCCGTGCGGACCGTCACAGCAGCAGCCCGTCGACGGGACGGCGCTGCCAGTAGCTCTTCGGCTCCATCAAGGCGACTGCGCGGCGGAAGCCACCTTCAGCGCCACGCATCTCGCTCGCGCCGCGGTACCACTGCTCATATTGGAAGGTCGCCACTTCACCGCGAAAGAGGCTGTACTGGTGGATGGCTTCGAGATAGCGATCGAATACTGCGTCCACGTCCAGATACAGGTCGGGCTCGAAGCCGTCCTCATCCTCCCAGTTTTCGGCGTACAGCACTCTCGATGGTCCAGCCGCTGGATACTCGCGTTTGAACGTGGGTAAGCGGGCCAGGAACAGGCTCTCCATGACATTCAGACTGGTGTTGTGATGGTCGCGATGCAGGCTGCCCTGCCAGTGGGTGAGCAGGAGAGTGGGGCGGTACTGGCGGATCACGTCAGCAACGGTCCACTGCGCCTCTAGGCTGACCGGCAACTCACCGTCCTTGAACGGCAGCATCACACACTCGGCGCCGAGAATGCGCGCGGCGTTGTGCGCCTCTTCCTGTTTAATACGCGTGTATTCCTCGGGGCTAAGCGAGCGATGGCCCTTTTCGCCCGGGGTCATGTGCACCATCACCGCTCGCCAGCCCGCGGCGACGTGCTTCAGGACGGTCGCGCCGCCCATGACCTCAGCGTCAGCGGCGTGCGCGCCAACAACCATGATGCAGTTATCGGACGTGGTCATCAGCCGACGCTTCTCTGCATTACGGCGAACCTGCGCACCTCGTGAAATCCACACTGGGCGTACAGTCGGGCGGCATTGTCGCTAGTCCACAGGAACCAGGCGGCGTGATATCCCCGCTTCAGCATCTCGACCAATGTGCCGGCCAGCAGCACCCGACCGATGCCGCGACTGCGCAAATCGGGTTTGACGCCGAAAGGGCCGAAGCGCTCGGCGCGGTGCTGCGAGTAGCCGACCACCTCGTCGCCCTTGCGTGCGACCAGCAGGTTGACCTGGCGTGGGTCACCGGCGAACAACTCGCTGAAGACCTCGCCTGCTTCGCGCATCCAGTCCCACGAGAAGTGCTGGCGGATGAAATCCAGCACCGGGACGATATCCGGCGGCTGGGCTGGCATTACCACCAGACCGTCATCGGCAAGCTGCTCCGCGGTGTCCACAATTGGAGGCGGTATGTGGAACCCGGTTAGTTCCGCGCGCATGCTGAGCGGTCGTGAAACCGTTTGGAAGCCCATGCGCTGCAGAAAGGCGACCGCCGCTGCGTAGGCGTCCACGTCGACGCCCGGTATGAAATAGTTCGGTACGTAGGGAGCGACGGTAACCCGCGTGCGGCCCTGCTCGTGGAGCCGCTGGAGCGCCATATCCAGCAACCGGCTGCCCAGCTTCTGGCGCTGCCACTCGGGCTGAACGCCGAACGCCGTGATCCAGGCCTCCTCTGGCTCCAGGCCCTGATTGAAGAATGGAACACGCCGGGTCAGTGACAGCACGAAGCCGCGCACCGCACCGTCCACCTCCGCGAGCACGCAGCCACCTGGATCGAAATTCGGGTCGAGCAACACCTTGCGGCGGAAGACCGCCGGCGAGATTGGATCACTAACCAGGGCGGTGTTCCACACATCGAGGAGACCTGCCTCGTCATCTGGTGCGTACGCCCGCAGGCAGACCCCGCTCACCCCTTCAGTCCGGTCAGCGCGATGCCCTGCACGAACCATCGCTGGAACAGGGCAAAGACCAGCACAACCGGGATGATGGCCACGGTGGCGCCAGCCATCTGCAGGTTGATGACCTCCGGTTGACTGGCGTACACGCGTAGGCTGTTCAGGCCAATGGGAATCGTCGCCAGGTCACCCGACCGGATGATGATGAGCGGCCACAGGAACGCGTTCCAATGATGGACGAAGGCCAGAATCGCCAGCGCACCGAGCGCCGGACCGACCAGCGGTAGCACAATGCGCCGGAAAATCCCGAATTCGCTAGCGCCATCGATGCGCGCCGCATCGAGCAGCTCGTCGGGCAGGCTGAGCATGTACTGGCGCATCAGGAAGATGCCAAATGCGGTGACGATGTTCGGCACGATCAGCCCTTGCAGCGTGTCCACCCACTCAAGGCGACTGACGATGTAGAAGACGGGGATCAGGAACACGAAGAATGGGATCATCATCGTCGCCAGCACCAGCAGAAACAGCACGTCGCGTCCCGGAAACTCGAACTTCGCAAAGCCATAACCTGCCAGCGAGCTACTGGCGAGCACCCCGAAGGTGATCGCGGCGGTGACAACCACGCTGTTCAGGTACATGCGCGCAAGCGGAATGGCCTCGGCGAGGCGGGCGTAATTCGGGAGCTGTGGCACGCTCGGCAGCCACACCAGCGGACGGGCCATGATCTCGTTGGGCGCCATCAGTGACGCGACGACCATCCACTCGAATGGCAGCAGCATCAGCACCGCGCCGACCGCCAGGATGCCGTACTTCAGCACCGGCCACAGCGGCTGTCGCGCCGACGTCATTCGCGCTCCCGCAGCAGCCGCAGCTGGACCAGAGTAATGACCAGGATCACCAGGAACAGCAAGACCGCCATCGCGGTCGCGCGCCCCATGCGCGTGAAGTTGAAGGCGGTCTGGTACATGTACAGCACGACTGTGTTCGTCGCGTTGACCGGTCCACCCTGATTGGTGAGTACGAACGGCAGGTCGAACACCTGTAGCGAGGCGAGTGTGCTGACGACGCCTACAAACAGCAGCGTTGGCCGCAACAGCGGCAGCGTGATCGACCGCAAGCGATCCCAGCTGTTGGCGCCATCCACCTTGGCAGCCTCGTACACGTCGATCCCGATTGCCTGCAAGCCGGCCAGGAAGAGGATCATGTAGTAGCCCAGGCCGAGCCACACCGCGACCGCGACCATGCTCGGCATGGCTTGTTCGACACTCGATGTGAAGCGCTGCGCGGGAAAGCCGAGTAGACCAAGAACCCCGTTGAACAGGCCGTAGCTCGGGTGATAAAGGTTGCTCCAGACGATCGAGATGGCAATCGACGAGGTGATGTAGGGCAGGAAGTAGATTGCCCGCCACACACCACTCATGCGGACTTCGCCATTGAGCAGCAGCGCCAGACCAAGCGACAGAACCGTCGTAACCACGACGTTGGCCAGCGCGAACACAACGCTATTGCGAAACGTCTCGCGAAACAGCGGATCGTCGAAGAGCAGATAGCGGTAGTTCTCGAGGCCGCGCCAGGGCATCGTCTCGACTGGGGTCAGCATGTTCCAGTCGTGCAGGCTGACGTAGACGGTGAACAAGAACGGCCCGAGTGCGAATAGCAGCAGGAAAATGAGCGCCGGCGCAACAAACGCGTAGCCGGCCGCGGCGCGCCTGGGAAGCCGCCGGCGGCGCGCGCCGGCCCGCTCGAGCGAGGCAACCGGGCGCGCGCCGACCACAGACTGCATGGGTTGGTTCAGCCCTGCGCCTTCTCCTTCAGGATGCGGTTGGCTTCCTGGGCAGCGGTGTCGAGCGCCTCCTTGGCCTCCTTCTGGCCAAACCAGACCGCCTCGATCTGCTTTTGCAGGCTGGTCTTGATCTCCTGCGCACCGGGAATGATCGGTTCCGTGCGGCTATTGTTCGCCAGCGCCTCGACGAACGGCTTGACGAACGCGTCGTTGAGCACGTTTGCGTGCGCCTGCTGGTCAGACGCGCGGCTCGGGATCGCGTTCAGCCCGCCTGTCAGGTACTTGCCCATCGGTGACGACCCGCCGCTCTGCGGCGAGTTCAGCCATTGCAGAAACTTCCAGGCGTCGGCGCTGTTCTTGCTGTTCTTGTCGACGCCCCACAGCCAGTTGTACTGGACAGTGGTCGACTTGCCGCCGCCTTTGGTCGGAATGGGTGCGACGCCCACGTTCTCGATGCCACCTGGGACGCCCTTGCGCAGAGCGGCGCCCCACCAGTTGGCCATGATGGTCATGGCCGCTTTACCCGCGACAAAGTCCGCCTGGGCAAAGCCGAGGTCGGCGCCGCCGTTCTTGATGATGTCGGCTTCGAGGTTGACGACGTCCAGACCCGGCGCCTGGTTGAACATGACCTGACTATTGTCCTTGGCCGCGTACTCGCCGCCGTTCGACCACAGCAACGAGGTGAATGGGTGGACGACGCCGGAGTCCCAGCCCTTGAGGAACAGGAAGCCGGTCTGGCTGACCTTGCCATCAGCGCCCTTCGTGGTTGCCTTGATGGAGGCCTCCTTCAGCTCGTCGAATGTCGCCGGAGGTTTGGTGACACCAGCCTGCTGGAGGAGCTGCTTGTTGTAAATGAGCTGGTAGTTGTTGACCTCGGTCGGGTAGCCCCAGACCTGGTCCTTGTACGAGGCACCGTCGACGGACCCTGGGCTGTAGGACTTCTTGACGTCGGCCACGGCATCAGCTGGCGGAGTCTGCAACACGCCGCTGCTGACGAAGTCGGGCAGCCACAGGTTGTAGAAGTGAATGATGTCAGGCGACGGACCGCCAAGCCGGCCGGTGGTGATGCGCTTCAACAGCTCGTCGAACGCGACCGTCTGGTGATCGATCGCTGTGCCGGTCTCCAGCGTGTACTGCTGCAGGATAGGCGTCATGACGGCGAGCTGGTCCTGGTCGCCCCAATGCGTCAACACCGTCAGCTTCGCTCCACTGGCCGGTTTGGCCGCCGCGGGGGCGGTCGTGGGTGCTGCCGCGGGCGGCCCGGCTGCCGTCGTTGGTGCGGCCGCCGGTGCAGTCGACTGGCCGCATGCGGCCAGCAATGAGGCGCCAGCCGCGACACCGCCGGCCAGCGCCAGGCTGCGCAGGAAATGTCGGCGTGAAAGCGGCATGTGCTTGAGGTCCATCATCAGCGCTCCTCTCCCCTGGGTAAACAACGAGGGATGTCCGATTCGGCGAGAACGGTCCGTGCGCACATCGGCGCACGACCTGGCGAATTCGCGGCAGTACGCATGCACCGGCCGCGCCCGAGCACACGCCGCCGCCGAGGACGACCATGTCCGGATTCAGTAAGCTCACCACGTCGGCCATCGCCCAGACCAAGCCGATCGGCCGTGGCGTCAATGCTCTGCTGAGCTTCAGCATCACCGGCGCGACCCGCGGCAAAGACTGATTCCGCCCCAGCATCAGCCGCATGACCGCGGCTCGCGCCACGGCCGGCCTGCCGCTGCCAGCTCGAGGGTTGGTTGCCGGACCTCAGTGACGCTGGCGCCGGAGATAAGCCAGCGCGCCGCGCCAGCCAGACAGTCGGCGCCTCGATACAGCCGACCGTCGAGGACCATCCCACCGCCGATGCCGGTACCGACGACCAGCAGGACCAGGTTGGCGACGCCTTGACGCGCGCCGACCCACCGCTCGGCCAGCATGGCGGCGTGCCCGTCATACTCCAGTGCGTTAAGGGATGCGCAGGCACTCCTCTACCGCGTCGGCCAACCGGATGTGGCACTAGCCGCGAATATTGGTGTGGGCGCCCACACGACTTCACGTCGCCCGCGATCGACACGGCTGGTACCGGAACGCTGACGGCAACCGGGGCGCTGTGCAGGGCGAGGCGCTCCGCCAACCTGACCACCTGGCGCACCACGCCTTCTCCGCCTTGCCTGCTGAGAGGCTCCTGGACGCGTTCGCGTACCTGGTCACACATCTCCACCGGCCCGGCGGCGACCTTGATCGCATCGACGTCGATCCCAATGGCCAATGGTATCGCAGGCAATAGCGAGTGACGGAACCCTCGAGCCGCCGCAGCATGCTGGCATAGGCCTCGAATTCGTGAGTGTTGTGGTTGAGCGAGACGCCCGGCACGTTGGGCGAGACGAAAACCGCGAGCGACCGACCACGTTTCGACCAGGCCGGCGCCGAGCTGTGCCACTAGCGCCATGGTGAACACGAAGGCGAGCGTCGATCCCGCGGCGGGCGGCTCGAGCTGACCATCGACCGGCACCAGCGCGTCTTCGCGCGGCAGGCAGTTGTCGACCGCGACGTCGGCCAGGTCGACCAGGTTCTTGCCGCTCGAGTGGCTCGTCTTGGCTGTCGCCGCGTTGTCGCCGGAGGTGACCGCCACGAGCGCCCAGTCCTAGCCGCTTGCTTCGAGCGCGACGTCGATGCCCGAGGCGTTCGTGCCGCCGTCGAATAGATGAGCATGACGTCGCCGGGCCCAACTGGGTAGGTGGCCAGGAACACCTTGGAGTAGCCCTCGGTGCGCTCCAACCACAGCAGCTCGCGCGCCGCCTGGACCAACTGTGTTGAACCACATCAGGCGCGGTCGAGCAGTGGGCGGAAGCCGGCGAAGCTCCCGTAGCGCGGGAAGATGTCCACGAGCGGGATCACCGAGTGGCCGCTGCCGTAGACGTACACAGCTCGGTCGCGGCTGATGGCGTCAACCATCAGCTCGGCGGCGCGGACGATGCTGGGTACCTCGCTCCGCCCCAATGCGCCGCAGCAGCTCAACCTCGGCTGGGCCATAGCTTGGTGAGCGCCGCCGTGTGCGCTTGACACAGCGCGCTCCTCTGGTGGCTCCTTGAGCAGCGCCAGTGCGTGCTTCCGTGTGTAGCCAGTCACCTCGCATACCTGGTCGAGGATCTCGGTCTTCTCGCTCTTCCTCACATGCCCGTACCGCGGCGCCAACGCGCGTACCAAGTCATGCCGACTGGCTCGCTGCACCTCACCGACCTCACCTTCGGTCGGATTCTTAGCTGAGGCAAACGCACCATTTCGGCCGGCAAATTTCTGAGGCAGCACGCTCGCCCACTCTTGCGCGCTCAATCTAGAACGATTGTCTTGATTTCGAGTTCAGCACTCTGGCGGAGGTCTTGGAGTCGTACCTACCTTCGGATCGTGAGCGGCTGAGCAACCGTTTTCTAAACCGTTTCGTCAACCGTTTTCTCGTTTTCTGATTTGGCGTGTGAGCGATAAGGCTGGCAGGAGTTTCTATGTGCACCTGATCTGAACTCAAGAATCGGTGGCGGAGGTGCATGGGAGTCGAACCCACCTTCGAACGGGAAGCCGCCCGAACGACCGTTTTGAAGACGGCGAGGCCCACCGGGACCCGTCCACCTCCCTGGCGGAGTCGCAGTATAGCCGGGGTGGTCGCGTGCGGGGGCGGGACGGTAGAACGTTCTGTTGACAAGCGTTGGACGTGCCGCGCTCCTCGCCCTGGGCGTGGCACTCATTCTGGGGGTGGCGGCGAGCGCGTGCGCGCCGGAGCCCGCGGCGGCGCCTACGCCGGCGGGGGACCCCTTCGCGGTGGTCCGAGCGACCGCTCAGGCGGCGTACCAGGAGGGGCAAGGCCTCGTGCAACGCGGCGACGTTGTGGGGGGCTGCACGCTGATCGACCGCGCCGCGACCAACGATCCCGACAGCCGGACAGACGTGCAGCAGGCGCTGGAGCAGTGCAAGGTCGCTCT